>JACXTT010010877.1_pt1 | contig 12218 bp, 6 predicted proteins | sample 9270951 | NCBI WGS metagenome assembly JACXTT01 (sample SAMN15532306, study PRJNA645909) | rock metagenome | isolation source: weathered quartz diorite | place: Puerto Rico | collected 2017-06-21 | reverse complement strand
GTTTTCACATGCACTTCAGAGCCATTTCGTGCAACGCCGCTCACCGTACCCGATGGAGCGAACGCTGTTGACGACGGGCCTGACCGACGCCGTCATGCGCAGCCGGGCGGCGGGCTCGGCCATCGATACGCCGCACCTCGACATCCGGTATGCAGCCCGCGATTTCCGAGCGATGCGTGAGATGGGTGAATCGTGGCGCCTCCTCGAAGGCAAGCCGGAGCGCCGCGAGCTGGGCATGATTCAAGAATGAGGGGCGATCTGCTTCTCTTGTGGAACTACACGTGAGCCTCATGCAGCCTGCCGTCCCACGTCGCGCCTTGACCGAAGCGGTGATCGCCAGCACCGTCCGACCCTCCATCCAATGGTAAGGCTTCTTCCTCTACGGCACCGCAGCGGCGCTTGTCTTTCCCAAGCTCTATTTCCCCGAGGCGGATGAGTTCATCGGCACCATCCTTTGGTTCGGCACCTTCGGCTTCGGCTTCCTGGCCCGGCCCGTCGGCGGCGTCATCTTCGGCTACATGGGCGATCGCGTGGGCCGCAAGTCGGCGCTCGTGACCACGCTCCTCTTGATGGGCGTCAGTACACTGATCATCGGCTTCCTGCCGACTTACGCCGACATCGGCATCTGGGCCCCGGTGCTGTTGACGCTGCTGCGCTTCGTGCAAGGCCTCGGCGTCGGCGGCGAATGGGGCGGCGCGGTGCTGCTGGCGCTCGAATATGGCCACACCGGCAAACGCGGCTTTTACGCGAGCTGGCCGCAGGCGGGGGTGCCGCTCGGCCTCTTGGCGTCGAACGGGGCGATCGCCCTGTGCCTGGCGTTGCTGACGCCGGCGGAGTTCGACGAATGGGGCTGGCGCATCCCGTTCTATCTGAGCGGCCTCTTGATCATAGTCGGCCTGCTGATTCGCATGCGCATCCTGGAGACGCCGCTGTTCGCCGCCGTCCAGGCGAAGAACGAGGTTGCCGAGACGCCGGTGACCGACACGATCCGGCAACACTGGCGCGACCTGCTGTTGATCGCCGGCACGCGCATCACGGAGAATGCGAGTTTCTACTTATTCGTCCTGTGGGTGCTCACCTATAACAAGGAAGTGCTCCGTCTCGATGCGAACGTGATCCTGCGCGCCGTCAACATCGCGGCCGGCGTCGAGTTCTTCACGATCCCGCTCTTCGGCGTTCTGTCGGATCGCCTGTCGCGGCGGGCCATCTATCTGACGGGCTGCGTGTTCTTGATCCTGTTCGCGTTGCCATACTATGCGCTGTTGCAAACGCGCGACCCGCTCTGGATCACCTGCGCCACGCTGCTCGGCGTCGCGGTCGTCCACGCGATGCTTTACAGCGTGCAGGCGTCGTTGATCCCGGAACTCTTCGGCACCCGTTTACGCTGCACCGGCGCGTCGATCGGCTACCAGCTCGCGGTCCCCTTGTCCGGCGGCATTGCCCCGATCGTCGCCACGGTGCTGATGAATGCGTTTCCAGGGCAATACTGGCAACTTGCCGGGTACATCATCGTCAATTCGCTGATCTCGCTGGCCTGCGTATGGCGGCTGGCAGAGACGTCGCGGAAGGACATTGGCGGAGAGACGTGAGAGCGTGAAGTGCCTTGTAGCTCGTGAATTCGATGGCCTTAATCATCGCCCGGTCCTCGGTTCTTTCCTGCATTCCATCACTTCCATTGCCACATTTTCGAGACATCTTCTGTCGCCGCGCCTTTTTTTCGCATAGGATGGCGTCCCGAACCTACCACTCGGAGATTCAACGATGCGATCCTTTGTTGCCTGTATCACCCTATTGGCCGTATTGGTGCCATCCCTGCGCGCCGACGGCCCAATCAAATCCGTCGCCGTCACCACCCCCCTGTCGCCGCCCACCTGGGCCCTCCTCCAGCGCCAGCTTCTCACAGCCAACGCCGACGCTTGTCGGGAGTTCTACGCCAAGTACTTCGACGAGCGCGGCTGGCTGCTGTGCGTCGAGCGCTGGGGCGGCGACGATGGTCCCGATGACGCCATCGAGAACTGCACCGATTGGACCATCTTGCACGCGCTCGGCGGGCACGACGATGTTCTCAAGCTCTACAAGAAGGCGTGGGAGGGACACCTGCGGCAATACACGCTGGCCAGGACCAAAGATGTGCCGTTCGCGCGCGACGGCATGTACTACAAGGAATTCCCCGTCATGTTCGATTGGCTGCACAACGGCGAAGGGTTGGCCGTCTTCAATTTGCAGGGGCTGTCCGACCCATACGATCGCAAATTTCAACTGCGCACTCGCCGCTATGCCGGCTTCTACATGAACGAGGACCCCGACGCCCCCAACTACGACGCCAAGCACAAGATCATCAAGAGCATGTTCAACGGCTCACGCGGGCCGCTCCTGCGCAAGGCGACCGCGCTCGACTGGGCCGGCGATCCGTTCGAGGTCGGCAATCGCTTCAAAGCCGGCCACGGCGAGCGCACCTATCAGGAATGCCTCGATCACTTCAAGGACTACAACGACATCGTCGGCGATCATCCGTCCAACTTGATGACGACGGTGCTGGCCACCAACGCGTTCATGCTGGACCATGAGGCGAAGTACAAGACGTGGACGCTCGAATATGTCGATGCCTGGCTCGAACGCATGAAGGCCAACGACGGCATCATCCCGACCAATATCGGGCTCGACGGCAAGATCGGCTCGGCCGTCGGCGGCAAGTGGTATGGCGGCGTCTATGGTTGGGGTTTCTCCGTCATCGTGCCGCAGACCGGCAAACTGGCGCACCGCAATACGAGCTTCCTCGGCCTCAACGGCTTTCTCAACGCCTACCTCCTCACCGGCGATGACAAGTATCTCGACGGCTGGCGCAAGCAGATCGACAAGATCAACTCCAACAAGAAGACCATCGACGGCCAGACACACTATCCGCACATGTTCGGCGCCAAGGGCTGGTACGACTACAAACCGCAGGCGTACCAGCATGGCGCCCTGGAAATCTACGCGCTGTCGCTGAAGGACGACGACCGTAAGCGCATTGTCGCCAATGCCTGGCTTGATTATCTCGAAGGTAAAAACACGGCGTATGCCGAGCAGACGCTGCGCGGCGACCTGGAGCGCATCCGTAAGCGCGTGGACGGCATGCGTAAGGACACGACGACGCCCGACACCCGGCTCGCCGACGATCCGTTGCCGTTCAACCCGGCCAGCGTCGATGGGATGGTCCTGCTGGCGCTGGGCGGACTGCCGCCGCAGAATCGCGGCAAGCTGCTGTTCTGTCAGTTGCGCTATTTCGACCCGGCCAGGCGCCGCGCCGGCATGCCGGAAGACGTGGCCGCCTTGATCGACAGGGTAACGGCGGACGGCGTCGCGGTGACGCTGGTCAATACCAGCCCGGTGGAATCACGCACGGTGCTCGTGCAGGCAGGCGGCTATGGCGAGCATCAATTCGTCGAGATGACCACGGAGAGCAAGACGACGGCCTTCAACGGCAAGCATCTGACCGTGCGGCTGGAGCCGGGCTGCGGCAGCCGGCTGACGCTGAAGATGCGGCGCTTCGTCAATGCGCCGACGCTGGCGCTGCCGTGGGGCGATTGACGGGAAATGGCAGTTCGCGCGAACCAATTCGAGCCCTGGCACGTCTCTTCTGTGCAAGGCAATCGTGACCGAAGCGATGAAGGTGAGGATTCCATGGCAATTATCTTGAACAAGCTCATGGAGCAGACCACGCGCCAGCCCATCGAGACGCTGCGCGTACATACGCTGCGCTGTTGACGCCTGGATTTTCATGCAAGTTTTTGCAGGCCGGGCGTCTCACGATGTCCGGCCTTTTTTCATCAGGGGATCCAGGTGTTAGCGGCAGCATACCTGGCTCTTAACCAGTAGGTGAGGGTTCAAGTCCCTCGGGTCCCACTTGTTCAGGGGTCAGGGGACAGGAGTTTATGGCACCAGGTCCTGATCCCTGACTCCTGTTTCCTGACTCGTGCCCTGGCGGACCAGCCCGGAGTGGTCGTCACCCTCTCAAGGTGAAGAGCGTGGGTTCGAATCCCATCCAGGGTACTGAGGAAAGGATGAAGGATGAAGGATGAAGGATGAATTCGATTGTCTTTCATCCTTCATCCTTTATCCTTTGATTTGGCCAGGTGGTGGAATAGCAGACACGCAGCTCTCAGAAGGCTGTGCCCACCGCGGCGTGAGGGTGCAAGTCCCTCCCTGGCTACTTGAAGGTAAGTGAGCGGCGGGGTTTATCCCCGCCAACCGATCCGCCGGGGAAGCCCGGCGGCTGGCAGGAGATTCCGGGGTCGTCTAATGGCAAGACAGCGGACTCTGACCCCGCTGATGTTGGTTCGACTCCAGCCCCCGGAGCTTTATCCCTGGAGTGTGGCGGAGGCACGCCGCCCTGCGAAGGCGGAAGCTGCAGGTTCGACTCCTGCCGGGGATACTGTGGCCGTACTCGAGAGGCATCAGAGGCCTGGCCGTGACCCAGGCTACGTGGGTTCGAATCCCACCGGTCACCCTCGAATTTGCCGGCGAAGCTCAACTGGCCGAGCACCGCCCTCGTAGCGCGGCACCTGTGGGTTCGACTCCCACCGCTGGCTTTCCCTCACTCCCATCCCCTCTCCCAGAGGGCGAGGGGCGACATTGAACTCCCGTGGCCCAGCGGCAACGGCACCTCCTTCACACGGAGAGGTTCGCAGGTTCGAGTCCTGCCGGGGGTACTGGCGAGCGTCGGAGCGTGAGCCCGACGTGGGCGACTCCACACACGTCGGGTTTTCCCCGCGATGCTCGCCCATCATTCCTTGCTCGGGTCGAGCGTCGCCTTCACCTGGCCGAAGTCGATCTCGCATTTCGCTGACAGCTCGATGCTTAGGCCCGGTTCGACTTTGCGCTGTTTGCCGTCGGCCTCCGTGACGGTCCAGGCTTGCTTGGAGCGATTGCGCAGGAGGTAGATCTTGGGATTGTTGGGCCGCCTGCTGACGAGGGCGACGATGCCGTCGGCGCCTTGGGCTTCGAGGCCGGGGATGTCGTCCGCCGTCAAGGGCATGCCGATCATCAGGGGAACGTCGCGCAGGACAATGAGCTGCAAGCTGGCGCCGGTCGGCGTGGCGTCGGTGGCACTGCAAATGCGGATGCGGGCGGCGGCGAGGGTGTGCGTATCGCCGGCGGCGGTGACGGTGGTTTTGCCGTTGGTGAAGTCCTCGCAGACGACGCGGTTTTTGTCGATGCGGAAGCCGAGCGCCTTGGCCGGGGCGTTGGGGACGTAAACACCGACCTGCCGTTCGTCGCCGCCGAGGGCGACGGTGGCGCTGCCGAGCGTGACGGTGCGGACTTCGCGTTCGCTGAAGGAAACCTCGAGCCAGCAGCGCCGCGAGGCGATCTCGGCCAGGGCGACCATGACGCCTATGAATAGGCCGAGTAGCGTGGCGCCGATCAGTCGGCCGAGGAAGTCGATCAGGCCAGCGTAGAGGTAGGCGCCCAACAGCGACTCGGCCGCCAGCTTGACAAGCAGAAAGCCGCACACGCCAATGAAGCCGCCGATGCAGCCGCCAAGGATCGCGCGGTTCCGCTGCATGTTGGGCACGAAGAAGCTCATGGCGGCGCCGATCAATCCGCCGACGACTACCCAAGCGATGACCCGGCTGATGACGTCGAACCAGGTGGAGCCGGACGTGGATTGGTAGAACCACTGCCCGACGAGCCCCGCGAACAAGCCGGCCGTGAAGCCGGCAAGGATGGCCTTGACGATCTCGCCGAGGCTGGGCAACGATTGGCTCAGGTAGCGCTTCTGGGCAACGACCAGCATCAGAGCGATGCCGGCGGCAAGGGCGGCAGTCCACAGCGAGATGGCGAACAGGAGCCAGGTCTCGTCCTTCTTCTGATACACCGCTGTGGACTGGACCCCCTTGATGGTCGGCGGCGGCGCGCTGGGCGGGTTCACCGTGTCGGGCTGCGGCGGCGTCGGGTCGGCGGCCTTGATGATGCTTGCCTCGCCCGCTTTCGGCGGTTGCGGCGGCTCCGGACGGGGCGCGTTCGGACTTGCCTCTGCCCTCGGCTCTGGCGTTTTCTCCCCGGCCGGCGGGTCGGGCGTCTTGGCCGACTCCGGCACCGGCGGGTCCTTGGACACCGGCTCCGGCGCACCGATCGTGGTCGCGATCTCCTTGCTCAACAACGGCAACAGCGACGCAAAGCCATCGGTCTCCTTGGTCTTCTTCGACGCCTGGTTGAAATCGAAAAAGCCCCCCTTCGCCACCTGTTGCAATCCCGCGTAATTCGGCATGTCGGCCGTCTTGATGATCAGGTGTACCTGATCGATCTTTTTGTCGCGCAGCGCCTTCTGGGCCACCGCCATCGTCACGGAGTTTCCCTTGGTCTGCGGCTTCTCGTCGGTGATGAGCAGCAATACTTTCAGGGCGTTGGGGCGGAACGGGTATTTGGTCCCCTCGACGATGCCGTCGAGGCTGCTCTCGGGGTCGTCGCCGCCGCCCATGGCCTTGAGCTTGCCGACTTCGGCGGCGAAGGCCTTGATATCGGTGGTGAACAGCTCGCCGTTGAACTTGAGGCGTTCAAACGGGACCTCGTCGTAAATGATGTCGCGGAAGCCGACCAGGCCGATGCGGGCTTCCAGCTCGCGGTCCTTGAGTCCCTTGACGAACTGGCCGATGCCGTCGCGTAGGCCGGCGATCTGCGGATCGAGGCTCTGCGTCACATCGAGGACGAACACGATGTCGAGCGGCGGCCGAATCGACGGATCGAACTTCTTGACCGTGAGCGCGAACTTCTTGCTAGCCGTCGGCACCTTGCCGTCGGGGGCCTTGGGTCCGGTGCCGGTCAGCTCGATCTCGTATTTTTTGGGCTCGGCGTCGATGGTCGCCTGGGCGCGCAGGATGATGTCGTTGGTGTTGACGACGGCGGAGGCCAGGGTGACGCCTTTGGGAACGTTGGTGAAGTTGACCTGCACCGGTCCGAGGAACCCGGTGCGGGCGAGCTTGACGGTGAAGGAACATTTGCCCGCTTGATAGACTTCGACCTCGGGCGCCACGGTGAGCTGGAGATCGGACGGCGGCGGCAGGATCTCGATATCGACTTTCTCCGCGGCAGGAATCCCCGCTCCCGACTTGTTGCGCGCGACGATCTGCACCGGCATCGTCTGCTTGAGCGCCAGCCCCAGGGCCGCGGGGGTCACGATGACTTCCATCTCGCCTTCTGCCTTGTCCGCGGGGATCTCAATCGGCGCGATGACCAGATACACGGTACTCGCCACCTGCGCGGCAACGATGACGGGGCCCTTGAAACGCGACCGGCTGATCTTGACGCCGAACTTCGCCTTGGTGCCCGGGTACACCGGCACCTTCGGCGAGACGGCCAACTGCACCGTCGGCGGCGGCGCTTCGATGTTCAGCTGCAAGGGCACCGATGCCGAGATGTCTTCCTTTTCGTTGATCGCTTTCGCGCTGACGCGCAAGTTCTTCTCCGGCGCCAGCCCGGTCGGGGCATCCGGCGACGCGATGACGTCGATCTCCACCTCCGACTTGTCCTCCGGTATCTGGGCCGAGGAGAATTGCACGAGCCGTGGCCCGCCGGTTACGTCGATCGCGATCGGGCCCTTGAAGTCTTGCCGGGCGATCTTGACGATAAACTTGTTCTTCGTCCCCGGAAAAACGGTGACCTGCGGCGAGGCGGCCAGTTGCAGCTTGCCTGGCGGCGGCTCGACGTTCAACTGAAACTCGGTTTCGCGGTGCATGATCCGATGATCCGCCAGCGAACGCACCTCCAGCAACAGCATGTGCGCCTTGCGCTTGCCGTCCTTGCCCAGGGCATCCTTCTCGACGGCAACGTTCATAAAGCCCTGGTTTTCCTTGTCCTGCAAGTTGACCATCGGAATATGAATCCCGCGCGGCAGGTCGAGTGCTTCAACGCGGACCGGGCCTTCGAAACGCTGACGGGCCACCATGAACCCGAAGCGATTTTGGCCCCCCGCATACACCGTAACCATCGACGACGCCGTCACGCGCACGGTCGGCGGCGTCGGCTGAATCGAGATGCTGATGGTCTCGGTGACGTCAACTTTCGGGTTGCCCGGCGACGTGACATGCAGTTTCACGTCGTGCGACGCGCGCTCCGCCAGACCGATCGTGCCCACCTCGAGTTCGCCTTCCTCCCTGTCCGCCGGGATCGTCACCTCGGGGATGAGCAGTTCGTCCGGCAGGTTCTGCACCTTGAGGTTCACCGGCCCCTCGAATCCCTGACGCTTGATATTGACCTTCAAGTTATTCTGGCTGCCGGGATACACGGTCAGCTTCGGGGCGACGGCGACCAGCAGCGGTTCCAGCACCTGCGGCGTCGGGTGCAGGACGAGCCAGCCCAGTTCGCCCAGCAGCAAGACCCCGAAGAAGCCGCCCAGCGCGCCGTAGGTGCCGAAAACCACCGGCTTGGGAATGAAGGTGTGCAGGAACGCGAGGATGCCGCCGCTTGCCGCGACCGCTGGGCGCGCCTTGCCCTTGGACTCGTCGGCCTTCTTCCGGGCGAGCGCGTCGCCTTCGACAACGGCGCTCGGCGCCGGTTCGGGCGCCTTGGGCGGGGGAGGTTCCACGACGATGCTCGGCGACGACTTCGGCGCCTCCCCTTTTTTCGCAGCCTCGTCAGGAACAGCGGGCGCCGTCGGCACCTTGAACTTGATCACCGTCGCACACTTGGGGCACTGCACCTTTTCCGGTATCGGCTCCGGGATGTTCAGGGGTTGCTGGCATTTCGGACACGGTCGGCTGATCGCCATGGAGGACCTCGGGTAATGGAATCTCTCACCTGCTAACGTGCGATTGTAACCCGGACGCGCACTCACGGCAAATACATTCGCGTCCCAGCGAATGCTTGCGATTACGGGGCCGCTGGCGTATCTTGTTTGAGGCTCGAAGTCCCAGAGCATCCGCAGCAATGGTGATCGCGCATGATTCGTCTATCCATCATCGCCGCCAATCATTCGCTTGGACATGCTCTCGCCCCTCGGCTGCGCGGCGCGTCGGTTTCCACGGAAGCCGGCGCCACGTTTGACGCTGTCGTATTTTTGGATGCGCCTGCGGAGAGTGCCGCGTCCATCGAGGGTTTGTTGCGGACGGGCAAGCACGTGCTGCACGCAGGGGCCCTGCGCCTGTCGGAACAGGAACTGACGTCGCTTCGCGCGGTCGCGCAGCAGGCCGGCGCGAAGCTTGCCGTCGTCAATCCGGACCGCTACCTCCCCTCGCAACGGCTCATTCGCCAGCAACTCGATGCCGGCAATCTCGGCGCGCCAGGCATGATTCGTCTGCACCGCTGGGAGCCGGCGCTACGGCACGATTTCCCGCCGTCGTTGCAGCGCGATCTCGACCTGATTCTGTGGTACTTCGGCAAGATGCCAAATTTGATCTATGCGACGGCGCAATGGGGACTGCAACTTCATCTGAGTTTCCCGGACGGCGGCATGGCGCTCTGCGACCATATGCCCTGCCTACCCGCCGGTGATGAGTATTTTTCTCTAACCCTGATCGGCTCGGCTGGATCAGCCTACAGCGACGATCACGACAACTTGCAGCTCCTCTACCGCGGCGGTGCGCCTCAAGCGATCGGCGCCGGCGAAGGTATCATCCGCTGGGCCACGCTCGTGCAAGCATTTATCGATTCGATCGCGACGGGCCGCGGGGACCTCGAAGACGCCGCCTGGACAAGCGTGTTCCGCCTTGGTGCAGCCGTTGAGAAATCGCTGCGATCCAATCAGGCCGTTGCAGTCGAAAGGGTGCAGTGATATGAATACGCCGCGCGTTTTTCGCTGTGCCGTCTTGAGCGCAGTCAAGCACGATTATGTCGCGCGCGGCCTCGCTTCGCACCCGCGCTTCGAGCTGGCCGTCGTCGCCGACGATCCGCACGTGCCCGACTGGGCCCACGAACGCAACCAGCAATTCGCCGACGCCAACGGCATCGCCTATGTGCGTGATGTCGAGCAAGCCTTGCGTGACTTCAACATTGACGTAGCCATTGTCAGCCCCGAGGCGGCCCGGCACTGCGACCTGAGTATCCGCGCGGCTCGCGCCGGCAAGCATGTCGTGCAAGACAAACCCGTGGCGACCCGGCGCGGCGATGCCGAACGCCTGGTCGACGTGATCGAGCGGGCCGGCGTCAAGTTCCTGATGTGGAACCGCAACTTCCTGCCGGCAATCCTTCATGCGAAAGAGCAGATCGACACCGGCGCCATTGGACGCGTGTGTGCCGTGCATGTCGATTTCTACTTCGCCAAGGATGCCGGCCCGCCGAAAGGCTCGCGCCGGCCGGGCGACCCGCCTCTCGATTGGCAGGCGCATCAGGTCGCCGCTCACATCGACGGCTCTGACGGCGGCCTCGGCGCGGAGCCAATGGGCGAGTTGGCCATTGAGGGCATCTATCCGCTCGGTTACATCCGTATGTTGACCAACGCCCAGGTGCGCCGCGTCTTCGCGCGTGCGACGGCCCACTTTCATCAGCTCTATGCCGACAACGGCGTCGAGGACCTCGCCAGCGTCACGCTCGAAATGGACGGCGGCGTCCTCGGTACGGTCGCCCTGGGGCGTATCGGCGCTGCCAGCCATCCGAGCGGTGGCGCGATCAAGCTGCACATCGTCGGCGATGCCGGCGCGCTCGTCATGCGCGAGGCCAGCCCCGACATCGGAATTTACTATCGCAACCAGCCGCCCAAGGAACCCCGACAGCAACGCATCGCCGGCGACAACGACTTTCGCCTCGCCGAGAACTTCGCCCAGGCCATCGACACCGGCGGCACGACCATCATGGACGCGCGGGCGAGCCTGGCGATCTTTGCGACCTGCGAGGCGGCGCTTGAATCATGCAAGGCGGGAACTGTTATTGACGTTCATTAGGCCGCTTGCGGTTTAGCGCTCGCATGGCGCCATGCGAGCGCTAAACCGCAAGCGGCCAGAAGGAGTCCCCATGACCGGCCGCGATATCATCAAGAACCTTCACGAAGGCCGACGCGTTTACAGCTCGGCCATCGTCGCCACCTCGCCGCTTTGGCCTAACCTCGCCAAGCAGGCCGGCATCGACTTCGTCTTCGTCGATACCGAGCACACCCCCATCGATCGGCAAACATTGTCATGGATCTGCCAGACGTACCAGGCCCTCGGCGTGCCGCCCGTCGTGCGCATCCCGTGCAACGACCCGTTCGAGGCGTGCAAGGCGCTCGACGCCGGCGCCGGCGGCATCATCGGGCCATACGTCGAGACGCCGGAGCAGGTGCGCGGCCTCGTCGGCGCCGTGAAGTGGCGTCCGCTCAAGGGCCGCCGGCTCGACGACGCCCTGCGCGATGTGCAAACGTTGGAGCCGGAGCTGCGCGACTACCTCGAAAAGCGCAACGGCGACAAGATCCTCATCGCCAACATCGAAAGCGTGCCCGCCATCGAGAACCTGCACGCGATCTGCTCGGTCCCAGGCCTCGACGCCGTCCTGATCGGCCCGCACGACCTGTCGTGCAGCCTCGGCATCCCGGAGCAATACACCCACCTGCGCTTCGACGAGGCGACACGCACCATCTTCCGCATTGCCCGCGAACACAACGTCGGCGCCGGCATCCACTACTGGCTCGGCCTGGAGCAAGAAATTACCTGGGCGAAAGCCGGCGGCAACCTGGTCATGCACTCGAGCGATTTGGCCGCGTTCAGCCGCACGCTCAAGAGCGAGATCGAGCAGTTGCGGGGGGCGCTGGGATGAGTTGCATTGCGCTGGCGCGCAATACACACACCCACGCCTGCGGAGACACCCCAGGACCCATTTACTCATCGCGCCGACGGCGAGGTGGCCGTTTGTTAATTGTTCTTCAGGAGCCGCTACGGACATTGCAATTCATGCGGTGACGTAAATCCATTCATCCGAACGGCTCGGCATCAAAAGCTGCTGAGATCGATCTGCTGGCCGTCGTTGCGCGAGCACAGGTTGTGCCAGGTAGTCGGGTTGATGCTGTAAGCGGCGAAGCGCACGGAGCCGTCGCACATCAGCATGGCAAACCCGTTGCCATGGGCGGAGCCGAAGATCAAGCCACAACTCCAGGCGGAGGTGGTATCCGGAATGGGCACCACGATGTTGTTGGGCGCCGCGTACGAGATGGTGCCGCTGAAGCAGATGGTGTCGTTGTCCCAGCCGTTGGCGTAGCCCTCATTGTCGATGCACGGTCCGGCGGCGCCGGTGCGGTCGTTTACCCATGGGTTATGAAACGTGTTCTCGGAGTCCCG
>JACXTT010010876.1_pt1 | contig 12219 bp, 10 predicted proteins | sample 9270951 | NCBI WGS metagenome assembly JACXTT01 (sample SAMN15532306, study PRJNA645909) | rock metagenome | isolation source: weathered quartz diorite | place: Puerto Rico | collected 2017-06-21 | reverse complement strand
CGGAATCGAGCCCGACCTCGCGCTGGTGAAATACAAGAAACTCGTCGGCGGCGGAACGATCAAGATCGTGAACAACACCGTCCCACCGGCCTTGCGGAAACTCGGATACGACGATCCGCAGGTGAAAGCGATCGTTGAACACGTGAACGAAAAGGGAACCATCGAAGGAGCGCCGGGCTTTCGCGCCGAGCACCTTCCGGTATTCGATTGCGCGTTCAAAGCCATGAACGGCTTCCGATCCATTCATTACATGGGCCATCTGAAGATGATGGGAGCCGTTCAGCCTTTCATTTCGGGCGCGATTTCGAAGACCGTGAACCTGCCGTCCGAAGTGACGGTTGAGGAGATCGAGCAGGCTTACATCGAAGGATGGAGGCTCGGTCTCAAGGCCGTTGCCGTCTATCGCGACGGTTCAAAGCGCATTCAACCGTTGAGCACCAGCGCTTCCGACAAGAAGGCAGCGGCTGTCGTCGAGAATAAGCCCGTGCGCCGCCACCTGCCGGTCGAGCGTCATTCGATCACCCACAAGTTCGCCGTCGCGGGCCATGAAGGTTATCTGACGATCGGTATGTACGCGGACGGCGCACCGGGCGAAATCTTCATCGTCATGGCGAAGGAAGGATCCACGTTGTCCGGCGTCATGGACAGTTTTGCGACGACGTGTTCGATGGCGTTGCAGTACGGCGTGCCGTTGAAGGTCCTTGTCGACAAATTCAGCCACACGCGGTTCGAGCCTTCCGGATACACGTCGAATCCGCAGGTTCCATACGCGAAGTCGATCATGGATTACATCTTCCGCTACCTCGCTTCGAAGTTTTTACCGTCGGACGAAGCCAAGACGCTCGGTGTACAGGTCGACGAACCGCCGCTGACCAACCTGAAAGTGCTCGCCCCTCCCGACATTGCCGGTCCGGTGGACTCCACCTCGCGGCCGCCCGCCGTATCAAGGCGCGGCGCTCTCGTGGATATTGAGGATCGCGACGCGCCGGTGTGTTTCGAATGCGGTTCGCTGATGGTCCGCAATGGCGCCTGTTACAAATGCCTGAATTGCGGGTCGACGTCGGGTTGTAGTTAAAAGTTCTCTGCGCCTCTGCGGTAAGAATTCACCGCCTCCGCGAAGAAATTCACCGCAGAGGCGCAGAGCAAACTTCAGTTACAATTCGGCGCATGCTCACGCCTACTCTTCTTGCGCTGCTTCTGCTTCAGGCATCCTCCAATTGGACAACCTACTCCGGTGAGACCAACGGGCAGAGGCACAGCCCGCTGACGCAGATCACTCCGGCGAATGCGGCCCAGCTTCGGCCGGTGTGGACTTTCCAAACGGGCGTTTTGGGCAAATGGGAATCGACGCCGCTCGTCATCGACGGTGTGATTTATGCGAGCGGTCAGGACAACAACGCGTGGGCGATCGACGCCAGATCCGGACGGTCGCTCTGGCGCTATCGAAGGGAACTGCCGGCAAGCGGGATGAATGTCTGTTGCGGCAATGTCAATCGCGGCCTCGCGGTTTACAAGGACAAGCTTCTGATGGTCACGCTCGATGCTCACCTCGTCGCGCTGGATATCCGGAGCGGCAAACCTCTCTATGACGTCGTCATCGACGACTACAAGAAAGGCTATACGGGAACGGTGGCGCCGCTCGTCGTGAAGGACAAGGTCGTGGTCGGGATTTCGGGCGCCGAGTTTGGAGTCCGCGGTTTTCTCGACGCTTTCGATGCGGATACCGGCAAGAAGGCGTGGCGATTCTGGACCGTTCCGCTGCCCAATGAGCCGGGCGGCAATACATGGTTGAAAGACTCGGCACTGCATGGCGGCGGTCCGACCTGGGTGACGGGAAGCTACGACCCCGAATTGAATCTGGTTTATTGGGGCACCGGCAATCCGTCGCCGCTGTATTTCGGCGAAGGCCGCAAAGGCGACAACCTTTACACGAATTGTCTTCTCGCGCTCGATGCCGACACCGGCAAGCTCCGCTGGTATTACCAGTTCACGCCTCACGACACGCATGACTGGGATTCCACGCATACTCCGGTGCTCGCGGATATCGACTTTAACGGAGCCCGCCGCAAGGTTGTGATGGTCGCGAATCGCAACGGGTTCTTCTACGTGCTGGATCGAACCAACGGAAAGTTACTGCTTGGCAGGGAATTCATTCATCAGACCTGGGCGAAGGAGATCGGCGCGGACGGCCGTCCGGTGCAGCTTCCGAACACGGAGCCTACGGCCGAAGGCGTTTTCACTTGTCCGGATATTTTCGGTGCCACGAATTTCATGCCGCCGTCGTTCAGTCCGGACTCGGGATTGTTTTTCGTGACGGCACGCGAGGTCTGCGGAACTTATTTCAACAAAGAACAGGATTTCGTCGAGGGGCAACGGTACGAGGCCGGCAACATGCGCCGCTCGGACCCGGGGTACGGCGCGGTTCGAGCAATCGATCCGAAAACAGGCGAGCGGCGATGGGAATTCAAGACGGAGCGTGCGTCGCTTGCCGGGACGATGTCCACAGCGGGAGGGGTCGTCTTTGCCGGCGATATGGACGGGAACTTCTTTGCGATCGACGCGAAGAACGGGCAGCGGCTTTGGAGTTACCAGACCGGTGCGGCGATTTACGCGTCGCCGATCACCTATGCCCTCGACGGCCGCCAATACGTGCTGCTCGGCTCCGGCACCACTCTCGTCGCCTTCAGCATTCCTTGACGGGCGGACCGGCGAGATTCCGGGGATTTGGACTAAGCTATCGGCATGCTGGTCATGAAGTTTGGCGGAACCTCGGTCGGCGGCGTTCAGCAAATCGATACTGCGGCGCGCATCGTCCAGAGCGTGCGTGCGGAACAACCTATCGTGATTCTTTCGGCGATGGGAGGTGTGACGGACGCGCTGCTCAATGCCGGAGCATTGGCGGTGCAGGGCCGCACACACGATCGCGACGACAAAATCTGGGAGATTCGATCCCGGCATGATCGAGCGATCAACGAATTGTTCAAAGACCGGCGCGAGGCCGCCGAGGTCCAGGAACTCCTCCGCCCATTATGGGAGGAAATGCAAAAAGTTTTTACCGGCGTCTCGCTGTTGCGCGAAATGAGCACGCGTTCGCGCGACCTGATCGGTTCGTTCGGTGAACGGCTGATCGTGCCGCTGTTCACGCGCTACCTCCATTCGCTAAACGTTCCGGCCGAAGCGATCGACGCGCGAACCGTCATCATCACGAGCGATGATGCGGATTTCATGCTCGTGGACTTTGACGAAACCCGAAAACGATGCGAACGGCTGTCGAACATGGCGAAAGACGGCGTGGTTCCCGTCGTGACCGGCTTCATCTGCTCAACGCCCGACGGCGTGACGCGGACGCTGGGACGCGGCAGTTCCGATTATTCCGCGACGATTGTCGGAGGCTCGGTCAAAGCGTCTGAAATCCAGATCTGGACCGATGTCGACGGCGTGATGACCGCCGATCCTCGACTGGTTCCCGGGGCGCGTGTGCTCGAACGCATCTCCTATCGCGAAGCGGCCGAGATGTCCTACTTCGGCGCGAAAGTTTTGCATCCGAAGACGATCATTCCGGCGGCCGACGAGAACATCCCGATCCGGATCAAGAACACCTTTAATCCATCGTTTCAGGGAACACTGATCAGTCCGGAAACGCCCGTGGATCAGCGAAGCGTGAAGACCGTGACGTCGATTACCGGACTGAGCCTCGTCTCGGTTGAAGGCCGAGGCATGATCGGAATGGTCGGAGTCGCGGGAAGGGTATTCACGACGACGTCCGATAATCGAATTACCGTTCTGATGATTTCGCAGGGATCCTCCGAGCAGCATATTTCGCTCGTCGTCTCGAAAGCGGATGGGGAATCCGCCGTCAAGGCGTTGAAGCGTGAGTTTCAGCATGAGATGGAGAAGCGCCGCATCGATGAGATCTCGAGCGTCGAGGACGTCTCGATCATCGCTCTCGTCGGCGAGGGCATGAAGGGAATCCCCGGCGTCGCCGCTCGCGCTTTCAACGCATTGGAGGCCGGCTCCGTCAACATCCTGATGATTGCGCAAGGATCCTCAGAACTGAACCTTTCGTTCGTCGTCCAGCAGAGTGACGTCCCTCGCGCGGTCCGGCTGCTTCACGACGCCTTCGAGCTCCACCGTGCGAACGTCGGGTAGTGGTCTAGTCCAGAGACGTGTCATACGTAATTCTTAACAACACCGTGCCCCACTCGCTTCGGGGCGTTGCTGAACGCTCTTTGAATGAAAAGTCTCGTCACGAAGCCCGTCGCTGCGCTCCGGGTTCTGTACGTTACGGCGAAAACTGTCAGAACACAGAGCGCAGCGACGGGCTTTGTGACGCTCCACGGAGTTGGGCAACAGCGAAGCGTGTTTGAGAATCGACCCCGAATTATTCCCTGTCGACTGGAAAACTTCCCGGCATGTCGCGCAATCTGCGACTTTTTTCGCGATTCGCTTGCGACAAACCGCACAAACGATGGATTTGATGATGGTACGTCAGTCGCTTGTTTGTGGCACGCAATCTGCACAAGGCCTTTTGTCGTTTGGGGTTTCCGAGGCCGAGTCCGTGGTTTGATACCCGCAGGTTTTGTCCGCGATAAGCCCCACACAAGATTCAGTAACCAAAGTTTCAATGGGAGTTCGTCAGCATGAATAAAAGACTTTTTGTGGGAAATCTGCCCTATCGCGTCGAAGAGACCGACTTGCAGGAATTGTTCAGCCAGGCAGGCACTGTCGAATCGGTGCAGGTGATGCGGGACGTCGATACCGGGCGCGCGCGTGGCTTCGCGTTTGTGCAAATGTCTTCGGAGCAGGAGGCGGAACACGCGACGAATCAGTTCAACCAATTCGATCTGGACGGACGAAAGATTACGGTGAATGAAGCTCGACCGCTGCCTGGACGCCGTCCCGGCGAGACGTCGAATTTCCGTCGAGCCGTCTAAACAATCCCGTTTTGACAGTTCGCAGTGCCGTCCCCGCTGAGCGGGACGGCCGCGGCTCTGGCGAAACCTACGTGTGCACGAGTTCTTCCTTCGGCTCGAATTCACCTTCCCAGCGCGCGATAACGACAGTCGCAAGACAATTACCGATCACGTTCACCGATGTTCTGGCCATGTCCATCAACTCGTCGATACCCAGAATGATGAAAATGGGTTCCGTCGGCAGGTTGAACGATGCCGCCGTTCCGAGCAGAATCACCAGCGTCGCGCGAGGCACGCCCGCGACGCCTTTGCTGGTCAACATGAGCGTGAAGACCATGAGCAGTTGTTGGCTGAAACTGAAATGAATCCCTGCCGCCTGCGCCACGAAAATCGACGCCAATGATAAATAAAGCGTGCTTCCATCGAGATTGAAGCTGTAGCCCGTCGGCATGACGAACGCCACGATCTGACGGGGCACGCCGAGTTTCTCCATCTGCTCCATCGCGCGAGGAAGCGCCGCTTCCGAACTCGTCGTTGCAAATGCGATCGAGACAGGTTCCGCGATTGCCTTGGCGAATCTTTTGATCGGAACTCGAGCAATGAGCGCGACCGGCAAAAGAACCACACTCAGGAAAACCAGGAGCGCGACATACAAAGTCGCCAGCAGCTTGAACAAATTCACAAGAACGCCCAGGCCCATGTGACCCACCGTATACGCGATCGCCGCGCCGACACCGATGGGAGCAAACATCATCACGAGGTTCGTGAACTTGAACATCGTTTCTGAAAGGCTTTCGGCAAACGAAAGCATGGGCCGCTTCTGCTTGTCATTCAGTAGCGCCAGCGCAATGCCGAACAGAATGCTGAACACGACGATCTGCAGAATCTGCCCTTCGGCGACCGATTTTGCGATGTTCTCAGGGAAAACGTGAAGGATGATGTCGCTGGCCGTCTGCTTCGGCGGCGCGGCCAGCGATTGACCGGGCGGCGCCGTCGTCGGCACATTCACCCCCACGCCCGCCTTACTGATGTTGATCGCGGCAAGTCCGATGAACAGCGCGATGGTCGTGACGACCTCAAAGTAAACCAGCGCCTTCACACCCATCCGCCCCACTTGCTTCAAATTCGAGTGTCCCGCAATTCCCACGACCAGCGTTGAGAACAGCAGCGGCGCGATGATCGTCTTGATCAACGAGAGGAAAATCAAACTCAGCGTTCGCGCGTTCTGGCCCACCGCGGGCCAGTCGTGACCGATCTCGGCGCCGGCCACCATGCTGAAAAGAATCCACGCGGTCAGCGATCGCCTCTCCTTCGTGTAAAGCGCCAGCGCCGCAATGGCGGCCCACCGGCTGACACCCAGGACAACAGGCGGAATCGCGACCGACATGTACTGAGCGGCACCCCACAGAATCGCGGCGGCCGTAATCAGGATCAGCAGCAGCGGCAGGTACCTGGATTTCATCGCTTCCTGCTCCTCGCCGCCGCCTTGGTTTCCAGTTCAGACATCACACTGTGTTGCCGGCCGTAACCGAAATAGATCGCCAGGCCGATAGCCAGCCAGCCTACCAATCGGTACCAGTTTTCCTTGGGCAACGAAAACATGAGCAGCAAACAGATTGCGATTCCCAAAATCGGTACGACGGGTCCGAGAGGCGCGCGGAACGGACGTTCCGCATCCGGATTGGTTTTGCGCATGATCAGGACAGCCGTGCACACGATGACGAACGCCAGCAGCGTTCCGATATTTACGAGGTCCGCAAGGATCGCCAGCGGAAGGAACGAAGCCAGAACGCTGACGAACGCTCCTGTCAAAATCGTCGCTTTCCACGGCGTGCGAAAACGCTCGTGGACTGCGGCGAAGAACGACTTGGGAAGCAAACCGTCGCGCGCCATCGCAAGCAGCACCCGCGGCTGGCTCAGCATCATGACGAGCAGTACGGACGTGATTCCGGTTAGCGCGCCAAACGCGATCAGATATCGTGCCCATGTAAGTCCAGCCTGTGCGAATGCATTTGAGACCGGCGCGTCGATCGCAATCTTGTCGTACGGCACCATACCGGTCAGGACGGCAGAGACGGCGATGTAGAGGACTGTGCAGAGAGCCAGCGAAGCGATGATACCGATCGGCACGTCACGCTTTGGGTTTTTCGCCTCCTCCGCGTGCGTGGAAACCGAATCGAAACCGATGTAAGCGAAGAAAATGGTCGCGGCGCCCGCCATCACGCCGAGAGGGTTGCCGCCGGCGTCGGATTGTCCCCAGATGGTTTTTCCGAAGAAGGTCAAACCGCCGAACCCGAACGGCGCAAACGGATGCCAGTTGCGCGGATCGACGTAGAACACGCCAACCGCGATGACGAAAAAGACGATCGCCACTTTGACGCCGACCATCGCCGCGTTGAAGGTTGCGCTCTCGCGGATTCCCTTCACGAGAACGATGGTGATAAAGACGGCAATTCCGAGTGCGGGCAGGTCGAAGGAACTGCCGGTCGAGACTATGGCGCCTTTCGCCGCGTCATAGTCGATCGGCGAATTGGAGTATGCCTTGGGAAAGGTCCAACCGAATATCTGGATGAAGTCCTGGAAATAGTGTGACCACCCGTGTGCGACCGTTGCGGATGCGACGGCGTACTCGAGAACGAGATCCCATCCGACGATCCACGCCATCAGTTCTCCGAGAGTGGCATAGGCATAGGTGTAGGCGGACCCGGCAACAGGAACCATCGAAGCAAATTCGGCGTAACACAGAGCGGCGAAGATGCAGGCCAGACCCGACACGACGAAAGACAGCATCAAGGCGGGACCCGTCTTATTGTGCGCCGCGACGCCGGTCAGCACGAATATGCCGGTGCCGATGATCGCGCCGACTCCGAGGCTGGTGAGCTGGACCGGACCGAGAATGCGCCTCAGGCGGCTCTCACCCTTCATCTCCTCCAACAAAACATCGAGAGGTTTCTTGGCAAATAAACTTCGGCTCACGAAGTAATCTCCTTTAAGTTTGTTCGGATTAAGTGCCGCCGATCACGGCGCAGCGATTCTACGATATTTTCGCCGCTGGTCTATCTCTTATATGCCAGCAGGCTGATGTTTGACGTCCCGTCGCAAATCGGGAATCGGGCTATGGCCGGTCTTACCGGTTCGCTTCTTTCCATCGTTCGAGCGCCTTGCGCGCCTCCTCCACGCCCATCGACTGCACGGCAAAGTCTGCGTTGGGAAAGTAGTATCCATACGCGGCGTCCGTAATTGCCGCCTCGTGGTTCCGGGCGAACCGTTCATACTCGTCCAGATACCGCGTCGTAACTCGAGACATATCGATGCCCGGGAGAGAAGAAATCGATATGCCGCGCCTGAAGCTGTCTCGCAAAACGCGCTCGTTCTTCACGGTGCCGGCCAGCAGCAAACCGGTTAGAGCGACCTGAGCCAACGTCGGCAAGCGTAGAAAACGCAGAGCGTCGATAAGGAAACTCAGGATGACGATGGCTACGGGACAGAAATATCGGGGAAAACCGTCGCCGGACCAGGATGTCGCGAAGAAACCGGCAAACAACGTCAGGCCCCAGAGCAACGCGGTAAGCCGGAGAAGACTGCCGGAGAGTACGCCGGTTCTGGCGTACGCCACGATACCGCTCGCGATGGTTGTCAATGCCGCAACGGGCCATATCCACGTCCATCGCATCGAAAAAACATGTTTCCATGCGCCCGTCGAAGGTGTGCCGAAACGTTCCATCACAGCAAAACCGCCGACAAAGTTCGCCGGGTCCGACCACCACGAAACCGCACAACCGGCGAGAACGCCCACCATCAGCGCGACTGTCGTACGAGCGGAGGTGATCTTCACCGGTTCATCACGCCGCACCAGGAACCGGATTGCGAATGCGCCGCCGGCGGCAGCGATCAGCGCCAGCCACCATTCATTCTTCCCCAGCGCGGATGTGAAACCCGCCATCAAACTCAGGATTTCCGACAGGAGTCCTGTGACTTGCGCCGCCGTCAGCATCAACACCGCGGCGGTCGCGCACAAAAGCACACCCCAACTCCCGTCCAACTGCGGTTGGATCGAACCGCCGACAAGCAGAGGCATGCTGCATGCGAAGAGCAGCAGGCCGATGGTGAGGACTCGATTGTGCGTTCCACGAACAATCCACTTCGCGAGAAAGAACACCAACGCCATCGCCATGACGAACTCGGCCAGGAACGGACGGCGTGCGATCCGGGATTTCTCGGAAAGATCGAGCCGTGTGAAGTCTCGAGGGGAGTTGATCCGGCGAACTCCGTCAACAAAGACGAGGTAGGGGATCACGGGATGGCTTGGGAAGCCCAGTTGCGTGCGGCCATCGAGACGTCCCAGCAGCAGCGCATTTTCGGGCGTCAGTTTCGCGCCGTCACCGTTGTCGACGGCCATGTAGGCGAACATACCCTCTTCATCCATCAGAACATTGTTGATGAACGGCAGTCGCGCCCACAGCAAAACCACAAACAGTGTGAGCAACACCATCGACACAAGCAGTGGCCGAGGCTTGTCCATTGCGGATCGGATTCTATCTCAGGCGGGAAGGTTCGGCTCGCGAGCGGCCGGCCTGCAACCGGCCACGCTCGCGATTGGCGCCGTCATTTCTGAGGCGCGGTTGGCGCGGCAGCGGTGCCTGCTACAGTTGCATCGCCGGCGCGTTTGGGTGCTTTCCGCGCGTGGGTTGGCGTTCCGCCGGCCTGCTCATACTGAGCCGAATCCGGACCGTAAATCGAACGCATCCCGCTTCGGAAACGAGTGACAAGGTCGTTCAGGACTCGAATATTCTTGTCGCGATTGTTTTTCACGCCCGTCAATTCGAGATCCATTTTTGCGTACTCTCGGGCTAACTCGTCGGTGGCGTCGTGGGCCGCGACAAAATCCTTGAGTGTGACGTCTCCCATCGTGAACTTCGGGATGGTCTCCCAGAGATTTCGAACAGCCGACGCTTTCTTCAGAGTTTCATTGACTCTCGTCGTCTTCGCCATGGCTATCACCTCCTTTCTTGCGTTAAATCTTACACAAGTAATTTCAAATAAACAATATAAAATACTTTCACGTAAACATTCAGACATAATTACAAACGTTAATTACATTTCGTACTAAACCCTGCAACAATCGGCGCCGGTCGAGAGAAATTTGCAAAACAAGAACGAAAAAGGCTCACGCTTGGGGGGAATGCGCGCCGCCGGCGCAAAACCTGGGCGGCCGCCGCAAAAGAAGTTTCGGCTCTTGAGAGATTATGATTCGGCCAGGCGAACTTCGCGCCGCCGCCGCACGGTCGTTGTTCCTGTCGCGTTCAGCTACAGGAGGCGAATTACTCCGAGGCAGCGCGCTCCAGCCTGCCGTCGATGAACCTGAACTTCCATTCGGCGTTGGGCGGGAAACTTGAAACGTACGCGGACTGTAAATCGGGGCGATGGAGTATGACCTGAACGGCAGCGTTGAGCACGAACGGATTGAAGTGCGGAGGCATGCTCGTAAAATACAACGTCGAATTCAACGGCGGAGAGCCCATACCGGTTATACCCGTTGCAAAACCCCTGAAGTTGGCTGCCAGACTCGCCTCGTACGCGCGTGTGGCAGCGCTGCGCGATACTCCACAGCGCAATGTGCGGAACGACCAAAGCCAGAAAAGCAAACGCCAACGGCGCCGCGATGCACACCGCCCCTGATATATTGGCAAGTGCAATCAATCGTCGATTCGATTGAACTGACTTTGTCGCCGTAAGCATCAAACGCTCGTCTCCGCCCGGTCGCGTTTCCCAAACCGTGAACGGCCCGGCGAAGTCCGGAAGCGCTTTGCACAGCCTTTCACGCTTCAAGAAGCTCCTCGACCGTGATTCTGATGTCGCGGGCGATTTTATGAAGCAAGGTCGGTGAAATGTCTCGCCCAGAATGAAACGGTACCGTCGTGCCGCGACCATCGGGATGTCTGTATTGTCGATGCGATCCACGCTGACGAACTTCCTGAAAACCAAGGCGCGCCAAAAGAGCAGCCACCTCACGAGGTTTAAGAACCGGCAGCGCCCCCATATTCAAACATTAATGGTTTGGAGGCCTACAAACTCTGATTCCAGCTGCGGGTCGCCGTCTTCAAGAAGCATCTCGATCACCTCACGCAGATTCGCGTCGAGTTCGTCGAGGCTGGCCGCTTGACTATGCGCACCTGGCCATCCCGGCACCGACCCAACATACAAACCTGTATCGGGATCCCGCTCGACGATCACGTTGAAAGTGCGCATGAGTTGACTCCTTTAATTTAATGAGCGCGCCATCAGTGTACTACGCGGCGTCGGAGCCGCGACCAATGCGTGTCGGCCGAACGACCTGGGCATGAGCCGCGGCACGTTTTCTGCGCCGTCGGCTCCATGCCCTTGTTCGGCGGCTTCACCGGGCAGAACATACAGGCCGATCGCTCGTTTCCAGTCGGCGATATAAAGGTAGACCCGGTGAAACTCGCTCGCCAAAAGCATATGGTTATGGGCGATGAAATTCCTCACCTTCTCAAGTTCGTCCATCCTCTGCTTTAGCCAGTGCTGCGACGGAACGATGTTTTCAAAGAAAGGCCACTTCTCAACAATGATTGACGACAAATGACCAAAGTCGACAAAACCAAGAAGATCTGTTTTCTCGCCTTCCAGCCAAGAATCTTCGAACGCCGTCTTCTGACGAGGTCCAATAGAGCATAAAACGTACTCGCCATAAGCTTGGCCGTGTTCTGACTTGCGTTGTGTACGCTGCGGAACTTCCCCTCGATCAATGCTCGATCACCGGCCGTCGGTTTAGCTTTGATTGTAAAGAGATCGCCAAATACCTCGCGCATAGCCTCGGCCATCACCGTTCGTGATTGGACCAGATTCCTCTATTCGTGATACCGGCTTGTTGGCGTGCCATCAGAGGAAAGGAACCCAAGTGCCTCAAGAGTGGGATAACGGCCCGGAAATTCGTAGACGCAAAACCGAGATCCTTCAAGTACTGGGTCGTAAATTTTCGGGGGCCTGCCCATCGGCGATTCGCTGAAATACTGCGGCCAGTTGTCCATAGACTTGAACGTAGGCATTGATAAGCGCCTTGTTGGGTCAGTTACCTCCTTGTCCGCCGAACATCATAATGCCCTGCCACACCAAAGTCGCGCCGGATTCTCCTTATGCGAATTGGGGCATCACAGCGGTCCTGGCGGCTGGTCCCGCTCAGACGCCGCACTTTTCCACCCTCGTCTTTCACGCGTGTCAGCCACGTTCTAGGGTCGACTCCGCTGTTGAAATTGAAATGCACTAGGTTTGCCGGCAAAAGCCCAGA
>JACXTT010010875.1_pt1 | contig 12221 bp, 9 predicted proteins | sample 9270951 | NCBI WGS metagenome assembly JACXTT01 (sample SAMN15532306, study PRJNA645909) | rock metagenome | isolation source: weathered quartz diorite | place: Puerto Rico | collected 2017-06-21 | reverse complement strand
CGTTTCCTCCACGGTTTCACCGTGCCCGGCAGCCGCGCGCTCTTCAAGGAAGACCCCGAAGCGGCGTTCGACAGAGCCGGCCTAACCGAGGAGGAGCGCCGCATGGTGCGCGAGCTCGATTGGGCCGCCCTCATCCGCTACGGAGCGAGTTTTTTCTGCCTCGAAAAGCTCGGGCGCGTCAAAGGCGTATCCAATCCGGAGATGGTCGCGGGCTTCCGTGGAGAATCGCTGGAAGAATTCCTCAAGACCCGAAACGTTCCCGGCGCCCGCTAGACGGGCGGCAATCTCGAAGCGTAGACTGGCACCGGGAATCAGCGCGTTTGCAGAAGGCGATTGAATCAGCCCATGGCCAGGCACGCAATCCTCGCCCATTCAGTCGCCTTCCTTGCCGCTTGCCTCGTCCCCTCTTGCACCGCGCCCAAGCCCACGCCAACGCCGGAGCCACCGCTGACGCTGGTGAAGTGGGACGACCTGCCCCTCGAGCTGAAGAAGTTGTCGGTGCCGCCCTATTCCGCCATCTCCTACTGCGCCGTGCGCGCCAGCTCACAAGGTTCGGACGCGGAGGCGGTGAAGGCGGATCTGGCAGAGTGCTTGAGTGCCGACCTGCTGGCGACGCACGGCACCTTCCTCGCCTGCCACCTTGGCGCCAGCAGTCTGCAGGGAAAGGCGTACGCCGAGCAACGCAGGAAGTGCCTCATTCAGAGCGGGGCGAAACCCGGCTAAGCCTTCATTGGACATTCATAGGAGCCCGTCATGCGAAAACCCCTCCTCTTCCTGGGCGCTCTGCTCGCCGCGTTTGCGGTGGCCGCGCCGCTTCCGTACGATGAATCGGCCGACGCCAAGGCGGCTGTTCAACAGGCGCTCGCCGCCGCAAAGGAGAGTCGCACCCCCGTCTTCCTCGTCTTTGGCGCGAACTGGTGCGAAGACTGCCGCGCCCTGGACCGCGCCATCCAGAGCGGCAAGAGCGCGGAGCTGCTCGCACGAGAGTTCAAGGTGGTCAAGGTCGACATCGGGAACTTCGACCGAAACCTCGACATCGTCGCCGCATACGGCAATCCCATCAAGAAGGGAATTCCCGCGGCCGTGGTTCTCTCCCCAAACAACGAGGTCCTCTACGCCACCCGTGCCGGCGAGCTCGCCGATGCCCGGCGCATGAGCGAAAGCGGGATCTACGATTTCTTAAGGAAGGTCACGCAAACCGCGAAGGCGAAGCGGTAGCTAGCGGGCTCGCGCTCCGCGCCAGCCCCGGGGAATCGAGGACAGAAGCTTCTTCGTGTAGGGGTGCCGCGGGTTGCGGTAGATGTCGTCCGAATTGGCGACTTCGACGACCTCGCCTTCGTTCATAACCATCACCTGGTCGGCCATGTACTTGACCACGGCGAGGTCGTGCGAGATGAAGATGTAGCTCATGTGGTGCTCGTCCTGCAGGTCCTGCAGGAGATTCAGGACCTGCGCCTGGATCGAGACATCGAGCGCCGATACCGCCTCGTCGCAGATGAGCACGTCCGGCTTCATGGTGAGGCAGCGCGCGATCGCGATCCGCTGTCTCTGGCCTCCGGAGAATTCGTGCGGATACTTGAAGAACGAAACCTCGGGGAGTCCCACCTCCTCCAGCAGCTTGTAGACCCTGTCGCGGCGCTCGCTCTCGCCTGACCCGATGCCGTGCACCTGCAGGGGCTCCATGAGGAGCTGGCCGATCGTGAAACGCGGATTGAGCGAAGCATAGGGATTCTGGAACACGATCTGGATGCGGCGCTTGTACGGCATCATCTCTTCCTGCGGGATGGACAGCAGGTCCTTGCCGTCGAACAGGGCCGCGCCGCTCGATTCCCCTCGCAGGCGCAGCAGCGTCAGGGCGACCGTCGTCTTGCCCGACCCCGATTCGCCGACTATGCCCAGGGTCTTCCCCCGGGCCAGCTTGAAAGACACGTCCTTGACCGCCCTGAATTCCCTCTTTCCGAACAAGCCCTCGCGCGAATAGAAGCTCTTGCCGAGGTGGCGCACCTCGAGAATGATCTCTTCGTTCCCGCGCAACCCGCGACTGCGCTCCTCCGGACCCGCCCCGGCGAGCGGTCCGGGCTTCAGGAAATCGTCGATCACGGGCAGCCTCCTTGGGCGACGCGTGAGCTGCGGCCGGCAAAGCAGCAGCGCCCGCGTGTACGCGTCCCGCGGCGCCTCGAATATCTGCTCGACTCCCCCCTGTTCCTTGATCTCGCCGTCACGCATTACCACGACATAGTCGGCGATCTCCCCCACCAGAGCGAGATCGTGGGTGATGAACAGCACCGACATGCGCAGCCGCTTCTGCAGCGCGGCGATCAATTCCAGGATCTGCTTCTGGATGGTCACGTCGAGCGCGGTCGTCGGCTCGTCCGCGATCAGCAGCTTCGGCTCGCACGCGATCGCGATCGCGATCATGGCGCGCTGCTGCTGGCCGCCCGACAGCTGGAACGGGTAAGCGTCGATCTTCGTCTCAGGCTCGGGAATCCCGACCTCGCGCAAGAGCTCGAGGGCGCGCACCCGCGCCTGACTGCCCGTCATGCCGAGGTGCTTGGTGAGGACCTCGGTGAGCTGGAAGCCGATCGTGAACACGGGGTTCAGGGAGCTCATCGGCTCCTGGAAGATCATCGATATGTCCGCGCCCCGCAGCTTCTGCAATTCCCCGAGGGCGAGCGCGAGAAGATTGCGGCCGCCGTACAGGATCCGGCTGCTCGGAGGCACGCTCGAGTTCTCCTTGGGGAGCAGGCCCAGGATCGCCAGGGCTGTCACCGACTTGCCGCTGCCGGATTCCCCGACCAGCGCGACGGTGCTGTTCACAGGTATGTCGAAGCTGATGCCCTTGACCGCGTGGGTGACGGTCGTCCTGTCGAGCCGAAAATCCACCTTCAGGTCGTGTATTCCGACCAGGGTTCCGGGGCCGCTCGCGGAGGTCATTTGAGCTTCGGGTCGAGCGCATCGCGCAGGGCATCGGTGAACAGGCTGAACCCGGTCACGAGCAGCGCCATGGCAAGCGTTGCGGCAGCGAGCTGCCACCAGTATCCGAGGATGAGCTCGCTCTGCGCTTCGTTGAGCATGCTGCCCCACGAAACCGTGTCGACGCCGACGCCGAACCCGAGGAAGCTCAGAACGACTTCCGATTTGATGAAGAGAACGACGTGCAGGGACAGCTGCACCAGTATCACGTGGCTCACGTTCGGAAGGATGTGCACGAACATGCGCCGCGCGTGCGAGGCGCCGATCGCGTCGGCGGCCTGAATGTATTCGCGCACCTTGTGCTTCAGGTATTCGGCGCGGACGAGGCGAAAGATCCCGGTCCAGCCGGTGAGGCCCAGGATCAGGATCACGGTAAGCGTCCCTTTCTGGTTCAGCACCGCGGCGATCGCGAGAATCAGCAGCAGGTAGGGTATCGAGGTGAAGACGCTGTAGAACCAGTTGAAGAAATCGTCGATCCAGCCTCCGTAATAGCCGGCCAGCGCGCCAAAAGCGGTGGCGAGGAACGCGGCGAGAAGCGCGGCGGCCAGTCCCACGAACATCGACGTCTCCGTTCCCTTGATCGTTTTTTGCAGGACATCGCGGCCCCATCTGTCTCCGCCGAAGACGAGCGTGTGCGCCTGGGCCTCCGCGATCGACGCGCCGCTCGATTCCGCTCTGATCTGGGCGAGCACCTCAGCCAGCGGATCCACGATGTCCGTGTCGCCGCCGCCGGCCAGGGCCTCCGGCGCGGCCGCCGCCGCCGGGCCGCTGTCGCTGATCCCCGAGCCCATGAAACTCGGCGGCGCATAATTGACGCCGACCTCCTTCGACCAGTCGGCTGCGACCAGGTGCAGGCCCGAAGCCACCATGAGACCGAAGAAAAACACGACTATCAGGAATGAGACGACCCCCACGCGGTCGCGGCCAAAACGGCGCCAGGCGAGGGTCCATAGCCCGGGGGATTCGGCGCGTTGCACGCCGATGGCGAGCGCCGCGGCCTGCGTCATTTGAGCTGCACGCGCGGATCGACGGCCCGGTACAGCAGGTCGGCGATCAGATTGACGATCATCGTGGCGATCGCGACGTAAATGGTCACCGCCTTGATCACCGGAAAGTCGCTTCGCTCGACGGCCAGGATCACTTCCCGCCCGATCCCGGGGATCGAGAAGAAGCGCTCGATCAGAAACGCGCCTGCGAGCAGCACAGGCAGCTGGATCATCACGTTGGTGATGATCGGAATCGAGGCATTGCGCAGCACGTGCACCCACATCACGCGGGTCTCGCTCATCCCCTTCGCCCGCGCCGTGCGGACATAGTCCTGATTGATCTCATCCAGGAAAAAGGTTCGGTAGAGGCGCGTATCGGGGGCGAGCGATACGATCACCCCGACGATGATCGGCAACAGGCTGAACTTCAGAAGATTCTCGGCAAAGCCCCTGCCCCAGCCCTGGACCGGGAACCACCCCAACTGGTACGCGAGCACGTACTGGAACACGATGATATAGACGAGGATGCTGACCGACTGGCCGACGGTGCAACCGATCATGACCATGCGGTCGGTCAGCGACCCGCGAACGTAGGCGACGAGCATCGCCGCGGCGATCGCGAGCAGGGTGTCGACCGCCAGAAGGGGCACGAGCACCGTCAGCGAGGGGCCGAGCCGGGTGGCGAAAATCGCCGATACCTTCTCGTTGGTCGACCAGCTCTCTCCGAAATCACCTGTGGCGATCTGCTGGATGAAGATCCACAGCTGGACGTGATACGGTCGATCGACGCCCAGCTGGCGGCGTATGTTTTCGATCTGCTCCGGATTGGAGATTTTCCCGGCAAGCAGATACGCCGGATCGCCGCCGACCCACGTGAACAGAAAAAAGGCCAGCAGCACGACCCCGAGCAGGGTCGGAAGGGTTTGCCAGAGACGGCGGGTGACGTACGCGAGCATGGGGGAGCTACCGCTCAATCGCCTCTCTGTCCCGTGATTTCCTCGAAAAACGCCTTCGGCGAAGGATCGCGGCCGAGAAATTCGCGCACCATCTCCGCGGCGGGCCTTTGCCCTCCACTTGCGAGGATCAGCCCGCGGAAGCGCCTCCCGACCGCAGGATTCATGAGATTCTTTCCGTAAGCGGACAGCATGTCGAGCGCGAGAACCTCCGACCACATGTAGCCGTAGTAGCCGGCACCGTAGCCGCCGACGATGTGCTCGAAGGTTCCCGGAAACTGCGTGCCCGGGACGTGTCCGGCGGGCGTTTCGCTTTCCACGCGGATCCATTCCTGCATCGGATCGACCTCGCTTTCGCCGAAAAGAGCCATGTCGTACGACGCATAGAGGTGCTGCCGCCCGTACTGGATGCCGCGGCCGAAGGCATGCGCGGCCCGCAGCCGCTTGACCAGCGTGTCGTCGACCTCCGGACACCCGCTGCAATGCCTGCGGATCTGCCGCAACGGCTCCTCCTTGCGCCCCCACTCTTCGTACATCTGGGACGGCGCTTCGACGAAATCGCGCTCGACGTTGGTGCCGCCATGGCTCGCGTAGCGCGTCCTGGAGAGGACTCCGTGCAGGATGTGGCCGAACTCGTGCAGCAGTGTTTCCAGCTCGCGGTGATTGAGGCCCTTGCTGTCGAAGTTGGCGACCAGCACGCTGAGCGGCGTGCGCGCGGCGAGGAGGCTCGCGCTGCGCACCCCGAAGGCCGCGGCGTGGCTGTACTTGCCCTCGCGCGGAAACAGGTCGAGGTAGATCCCGCTCAGGAATTTTCCGGTCGCAGCGTCGATCACGTCGTAGTAGCGGACCGAAGGATGCCACAGCGCTGATTTCGCCGGAACGAACTTTACCCCGTACATCTCGCCGGAAACCGCGAACACCCATGCGACTGTCGCGTCGGTCGGGAAATAGGCCCGCAGGGCCTCCTGATCGACGTTGTAGCGGTCCCTCTTGAGCTGCTCCTGATAGTAGGGAACGTCCCAGCGGCTGAGCGTCACCTCCTGCAGGCTCTTGCCCAAGCGCTCGGCCTTGAACGCACGCAGCTCCTCGATTTCCCTGCGCTCGATCTCCCGCACCTTGCCTTTGACTTCGTCGAGAAAGCGGTGAACTGTCTCGGGGTTTCGGACCATACGCCGGCGCGTCGCGAAATGCGCGTAGCTCGGCAGCCCGTACAAGCCCGCTATCTCGCGCCGCAGGCGGGTCGTCTCGCGGAGCAGATCGAGGTTGGCGGGCGTTCCCCGGTTGCTGAAGGCGATGTGATAGCGGCGGCGCGCCTCCTCGTTTTCCGCGTTGGCCATGAAGGGCTCGTACTCGGGGTACTCGAACCCCAGCAGAGAATTTCCCTTGTCGTCGCGCCGCGCGCGCTCAAGGTAGGGGGCCGGCAGGCCTTTCGTTTCCTCGGCGGAGAAAGCGAGCCGCGTCTTGTTGTCCCGGATGTTGCGCGCGAATGCCTGGCGAACCTCCTCGAGCCGCTGCAGGATCGCCTTCATGCGCGCGCGCTTCTGCGGCGGCAAGGCCACTCCCGTGTCCTCGAACGCCTCCACCACGTCCTGCTTGAGCTTGCGGTCGATGCCGTCGGCCGGGGCTGCGCGCTGGAACCGCGCGTAAATCCCTTCGTTCTGGAGCAGCTCCGTGCTGAACTCGTTGATCTTAAGAAGGCAGGCCTCGCCCGCCGTGCGCGTCGCGGCGTCGGGGGACATGTTGGTGAGCACCTCGACCGGCCCCTGTGTGTCTTCGACCAAGATCTGCAGGCGGTCCCACGCGCGGAACACGCGCCCGGCCTTCGCCTGGGGGAGAGGCAGTTTCTCGAGGACGGTGACCTGAGCCCGTGCATTCGTCAGCACCCGGCCGCATGCCGCCTCGATGGCGGTCGCATTCCATACCGGTATCCGCGGCTGCGAAGCCGGCGACGCGGACGAAGCGAAAGCGCCGCAGAGCGCGGTGAAACCGAGCAGGCGCGCCGCGTTGGCCAAAATGGGATGGCCGCCCATCACTTGCCTGCGCTGGAATCGAGATCGAGGTACATCCATTCCTGATGCAACGCCGGATGCTTCTTGAAGCCCATCACCCGCGGCTGCATCAGCATGTTGCGATAGCGGCTGTCGCCCATGATCCAGACCGTATCAGCTTCCATCTTCCGGCCCATCGCCCGGTAGAGCTTGTTGCGCTCGGGGCCATCGGGCAGCGTCCTGGACTTCTCGTAGAGCTTATCGAACTCGGGTGACTGGTAACACGCATTGTTGCTCTGCTCGGTATTCGGGCCGTAGAGCAATTGTATGAAGTTGTCGCCATCGGAGTAGTCGGCGATCCAGGCTGCGCCACGCATCATCAGGCGGCAACGCTTCTCCAGTTTGAGCAGGTCGGCGAAGCGGTCCTTGTGGATTTCCAGTCGGATCGCGATCGAATCGAGCGAGCGCCTCATCAGCTCGTCGAACTGGCGGTCGCGCTCCGTCTGGGTTGACGAGTAGCGGATCACGAGAGGTTTTCCGTCGGGCAAGGTCCGATAGCCATCCGTCCCCCTCTTGTAGCCGAACTTGTCGAGCAAGGCATTCGCGGTCCCGGGATCGTAAGGGATGCTGTACTTGTAGGCCGGATCATGGCCGGCGACGCCGGGCGGGATCGGATGCTCGGCGCGGACCGCCTGGCCCTTGCGAAGGATCCTGAGTTGATCGTCGATCTTGTACGCCATGGCGATGGCGCGGCGCAAGGCGATCTTCTCCAGGCTGTATCCACCGACCGGGTTCTGCTGCTCGCCGATTTTTTCCTGCATGTTGAAATAAGTGTAGGTGATTTCCGGATCGACGGTGCGGTTGAGCTTGATCCCGCGCTTGACGAACGCGGGCCTCAGCTTTCCGTCCGCAGTCATGAAAGTCGGCGCGACGTCCCACAACTGGTATTCCATATCCGTCTCGCCCTTTTCGAAGGCGAGCCAGCGGCTCTGCGTTTCCTCCATGATGCTGATTTCGACGTTGCCGATCGCCGGCAGCCTCTTGCCCTTCATCTGCGCCGCGATCTCCCTGTCGAGCGGGTCGTCGCCCGGCTGGAAATCCCAGATTTTTTCGCGGTAGCCGGGGTTCGCCTCCAGGACGATCTTCGAGGACCGCGTGTATTGCTTCAGCCGATAAGGTCCGGAGCCGACCGGGTGGGCGTTCGTGTCCTCGCCGTAGAACTCGATCACTTCCCGCGCCACCGCGCCGCTGAGATCGAACGCGAGGATGTGCGAAAGGCCGTAGTCGATTTCCTTGAGGTGAATTCGCAGGGTGTACCGGTCCGGAACTTCGAGTCCCGGGACCTTCGCCTCGTAGTCGAAACGCCCGGTCTTCTTCGCCCGGGCGCCGAACTCGTCCAGCCCGACGATCTTTCCCTCGAACAGGAACGCGTACGGCGATCGGTTCCTGGGATCGAAAAAACGCTTGATCGAGTAGGCGTAGTCCTCCGCCGTGAGCTCCCGCCTTTTGCCCTTGAACGCCGGATCGGGGGTGAAATAGATGCCCTTCTTGATCTTGAACGTGTAGGTCCTGCCGTTGTCGGTGATCTGCGGCAGCGATTCCGCCGCCAGCGGAACGAGCTTCGCCGGACGCGCCAGATAGTCGTAAGTCAGCAACCTGTCGAATATGGCTTCGATGACCATGCCCGAGTAGTAGTCCGATGTCCGGGTCGGATCGAAGCCGGTTTCGGCGACCTGGAACGTGACGCGAAGGGTCTTCCCCGGGTCCGCGGCATGGGACCCCGCGGGCAGGGTCAACGCCGGGAGAATCAGCGCCGTCGCGAACCAAGTCGATCTGCCGTTCATGGCCATGGGAAGCCCGCAAACGAATGGGCCGTAATCTAGCATCTCTGTTTTCAGCAGGCTATCGTTTCGATACCCGGGTTTCATGATTTGATTCGACCTGAATCCGCTACAATCCCGCGATCTCGAACAAAAAGGGCGGAAACAAGATGGGTTTCCTCGCGAACAAACGCGTCCTGATCACGGGCCTGCTATCGAATCGCTCGATCGCTTACGGGGTCGCCAAGGCCGCCCGGCGCGAGGGCGCGGAGCTCGCTTTCACGTACCAGAACGAGCGCTTCAAGGACCGCATCGCGGAGATGGCCGGAGAGTTCGGAAGCACGCTGGTCTTCCCCTGCGACGTCGCGAGCGACGCCGAGATCGCGTCGCTCTTCTCCGAGCTCGGCAGGAAGTGGACCGCGCTCGACGGCCTGGTGCACGCGATCGCCTTTGCGCCGCGCGAGGCGATCACGGGCGATTTCCTCGAAGGCTTGTCGCGGGAGGCGTTCCGCACCGCGCACGACATCAGCAGCTACAGCTTTGCTGCCCTCGCCAAGGCGGCATTGCCGCTCATGCAGGGACGCAACGGGGCGCTCGTCACCCTGACCTATCTCGGCGCCGAGCGCGTGGTGCCCAACTACAACACCATGGGCCCCGCCAAGGCGAGCCTCGAGGCGAGCGTGCGCTATCTCGCCGCCGACCTCGGCCCGAAGGGAATCCGCGTCAACGCCGTGTCGGCCGGTCCCATAAAAACCCTCGCCGCGAGCGGCATCTCGGGATTCGGCAAGATCCTCAAGTACGTCGCCGACAACGCGCCCCTCCGACGCAACGTCTCGACCGAAGAAGTCGGCAATGTGGCGGCTTTCCTTCTGTCCGATCTCGCCGCGGCCGTGACCGGGGAGATCGTATTCGCGGACGCGGGGTTCAGCACGGTAGTGGGCGGAATACCGCCGGCCGGAACGACGGAATAAGGATCGGAGCCCGGCGCCTGCGAGATCGCGGTCCGCGTCCCGCGGTCAATTGTTCTTTTTCTCCAGGGCCGCCTTGTTGATCTCGACCTTGGCGTCCGCCCTCAGGCCGTCGAGGAAGGCTTTGAATTCCTGCGTCCCGCCCGCGCGCCCCAGCTCGCTCTGCACGCTGCGCTGTCGCGCTTCGTCCGGCTGAACGTCCACGACGCGGGTGAGGCGGTAGATCACGTAGCCGTTGCTCGATTCCATGCCGGCGTACACCGGAAGCTTGGACGCGTCCGCGCCGAAAATCTTCGAGAGGGCTTCAGGGCCCAGGTCCTGCGGTTCGTCCCGGCTGACGAGCCTGGTCGCGCCGAAACGAACCGCGGAAGCATCGCCCTTTTTCAGCTCTTCGAGGCGCTCCGCGCCTTGCCTTCTCGCGATCACCAGGGCTTCCTGCTGGCCAAGGTGCTTGGCTATGCCGTCTTTCACCTCGTCGAAAGGCCGCTGGCTGGCAGGCTTGTGATCGAGCACGCGCGCCGAGACCAGAACGCTCGGGGCCGTTTCGACCGCCTCGGTGTTGCGCCTGTTCTTGATCGAGTCGTCGGCGAAGAGCGCGGCGAGCAACCGGGCGCTGTTCAGCGCCGCCACAGGCGCGGATTGCCGGGTCACTCCTTGAGCGCGCTGTATCTTGAGCTTGAACCTTTCGGCGGCCGGTGTTAGCGATTCGGGCTGTTCGTAGACGAGGTTGCTGAACGCCTCCGCGACTTCGGCAAAGCGCCTGCCGGCCCGCTGCTTTTTCAGTTCGCGCTCGATTTCCGGCCAGGCGGCCTCGAGGCTTTTCATCTTCCCCGCCTTGATGCCCGTGACCTTGATGATGTGGAAGCCGAAGTCCGAATCGACCAGATCGCTGATCTGATTCGGCTTGAGCCGGAACGCCGCGTCCTCGAAAGGGCGCACCATCATTCCGCGCGAGAAGAAGCCGAGATCGCCGCCTTGGGACGCCGAGCCGGAATCGCCGGAATTTTTCCTCGCGAGTTCCGCGAAGCTGCTCGGTGATTTGCGCAATTGCGCCAGGATCTGCGCGGCGTGCTCCCGCGCGCTGGCTTTTTCAGCTTCGCCCGCGCCCCTCTTCACCGCAATCAGGATATGGCTCGCGCGGCGCTGCTCCGGCTCGCCGTACTTGGAAATGTTCGACTCGTAATACGCCTTGATCTCGTCTGCGCCGATCTGCTCCGAGGCGAACAAGGCGTCCGTGCTCAGCACGAGGTATTCGACGCCCACCTCCTCGGGCACCTGGAAGCGGGCCGGATTGCCGTCGTAGAACGCACGCACCGCGTCGGCGGTGACTTTGGACTGTGCCGGCTGCGCGTCGGCCTGGATTCGATGTTCGGCGACCTCCCTCTGCTGGGCGCGCAACTGCGCGAACTGGCGGGCGACCGCCTGCGATGCGAGCCCGGAATCCGCCAGGGCGCCGGTAAACTGCTGCATCAGGAGATCGCGACGCAATGCCGCGTCGAACGCCTCGGAGCTCATTCGCTCGTTTCGAAGCGCCGCGTCGTAGCGGTCCCTGGAGAATTTACCGTCCACCTGGAAGGCCGGGATAGACATCGTCGTCTCGATGAGCATCTCGTCGGAAACGGTGAGATGATTCCGCGCCGCGTGCTGCATCATGAGGCGTTGAGAGATCATTCCCTCGAGCAGCTCCAGGCGGAGCGCGGGCGAGTCGAAGATCGCCGGATCGAAGTTCCGTCCGAGCATCCCGCGCACGCGGTCCTGCTGCTGCCGCAGCGCTTCGCCGAATTCCTGCTCGGTGATCTTCTGCCCGCCTACGCTGGCGACTTCCCCCGCGCCCGCCGTTTCGCGCTGGGTCCATTGGATCCCCCAGAACGCGAACGGCGGCACGATCATCAGTGCGAGCACGAACTGCAGGAGACGCTTGTGCTTCGTGACGAAATCGAACATGGTCTCTTGACGAAAAAAGCGGACCGCTGGAATTCTGGCGGAGCGGACGGGACTCGAACCCGCGACCCCCGGCGTGACAGGCCGGTATTCTAACCAACTGAACTACCGCTCCGCGTTCACTCCCCCGCGGGTTGAATGGTGGGTGCTGACGGGATCGAACCGCCGACATTCGCCTTGTAAGGGCGACGCTCTACCAGCTGAGCTAAGCACCCCTTCACGGGAATACCGGCGCAATCTGCAAAAAACGAACGTAGACAACGCCGGGCGGATCCCGAAAGGGGTGCTAGTTTACTGCATCCTTCAGGGCTTTTCCAGGACGGAATTTCGGAACCCTTGCCGCCTTGATCTTGATTTCGACGCCGGTCTGCGGATTGCGCCCCGTGCGCGCCGCGCGCCGGCCGACATAGAACGTTCCGAAGCCGACCAGGGTAACCATGCTGCCCTTCTTCATCGCGGTCTTGATTGCGGTGACTGCCGCGTCGAGGGAGCGGCCCGCGGCGGCCTTCGAGATGTCGGCGGACTTGGCGATGTGATCGATGATTTCCAGCTTGTTCATTTCGGCCCCCTTGAAGTTCGGTTGGTCATCTCT
>JACXTT010010874.1_pt1 | contig 12222 bp, 7 predicted proteins | sample 9270951 | NCBI WGS metagenome assembly JACXTT01 (sample SAMN15532306, study PRJNA645909) | rock metagenome | isolation source: weathered quartz diorite | place: Puerto Rico | collected 2017-06-21 | reverse complement strand
TAAAGAGTACGACCGGCGGACTCTTTGTCGCGTCGTTCGGTAGTGCGGGTGATAAGGCTGTCCCAGGTGACTATACCGGCGACGGAAAGGCAGACATCGCCGTCTGGCGGCCATCTACGCGAGAATGGTTTGTTCTGAGGAGCGAAGATTATTCATACTTTTCATTTCCTTTCGGCACAACGGGTGACATTCCTTCACCAGGTGATTATGACGGCGACGGCAAATTCGATGCGGCCGTTTTCCGCCCATCGACGAACACCTGGTATGTCAACCGCTCAACCGCCGGCGTCCTGATCCAAACCTTTGGCACGTCAGGCGACATCCCGGTCCCGAATGCCTTCGTCCGCTAACTAACTTTCACCACTGGCCGCGGCCGATCGAGGTTGTTTTGGCGAGTTCGAGTTTCATCACGCCGTCGGCCACGATGTCGACCTCGTTAAAGAGCACCGTCCGCTCGACCTTTATCCCAAAATGTTTGCAAAACGGGCTGGCGTTGATCGTGTGGTTGTGTTTGCCTTTTTGCCGGACGGGAAATGCGTTTGGGCGGCGCGGATCGGCTGGTTTGAGGCCGATCACCGAGTTGTTCTCGTCAAAGAGCAGCGTGACCGCCGCCGGTGCATCCATCGCCTCAAATGCTTTGGCATTGAGCAAAAACACCCCGCGTGAGCTGAGCGTAACCCTCGCCGCGTCTTTGTCCATTCGATTTGGCTTACCCTGAAATTCCATCCAGTGTTTGATCATATTTTCCCCTTACGCGATGATATTGGAACAAACTCGGAGAAAAAAAAACCCTGTTTTTCGCGCTTTGACGTGTTATGCAGGTTATGCAGGTTTTGCAGGTCCGAGCTCGGGCCCCGGCGAATGTCCTGCCTTGACGAAATTGACATCTGCGGCGAAATTGGATCCAGCGGCGATACCTGCATCCGAAAAGGGTCGATCCGGCGGACGAAATCTGCACTCTTTGCAGCGATAACGCCGGCGGCGAGGATCCGTCCCGCTGAAGCTGCCCTGTGCGTTTTTGCAGCCCCAAGCCGTGCAAAAAATCGACACTTTTTTGTCAAAATTCGACACTATGAGGCATCTTTTTTGACCCTTTTGTATGAAAAATGACCCCTTTTGCGCAAAAAAAGGCGGCTGTTCCGAAACAGCCGCAAGTCTTTTCGACTAATGGAGAAGAGTTTTACTCTCGTGTGGGAAACTGTTGCCAGTTAGCAGTGGGCAGTGGCAGAGAGCAGTAGAGACGCTGCCGGCTGCTTACCGCCGCCTGCCTACTGATTTACCAGCCGCATCCGGCCGTCCGCCAGGCGGATGGCTATCGCATTCGGTTCGTAGACCGCTAATGGGCGAGCCTCTTTTTGAGTCAGCTTTGCAGCCTGTGAACGGTTTACACGCTGATAGCTGTGGGCATAACTCCCATCCGAGATCGCTGCATAGCGGGCTGAGATACGGCGCACGTACTCGCGCGTTTCATTGAACGGCGGTATCTGGTTGCCGTATCGCATTACCGCGCCTTCGCCGGCGTTATAGCCCGCAAGAGCCAGATTCACGTCGCCGCCAAACATATCCAGTAGCAGGCGCATATACTTGACGCCGCCTTCTATATTCTGTTTAGGGTCGTAGATATTTGTGACGCCCATTCGCCGTGCCGTCGCAGGCATCAATTGCATCAAGCCGCTCGCGCCCTTGTATGAAGTGGCATGCAGCTTGAAAGACGATTCCGTGTGCATCTGCGAATAGATCAACAGCGGATCGATGCCGTACCGACGGCTGGAATCGAGTATATACGAGTCGATCGTCGTGCTGCCGGTCGTAAAACCTTTGAGGCCCGACGCTGTGCTCATCGAAAGCCGCGAATATTCCGGTTGGGGCGATTCGCGGTCCGAAAGCCCCTCGGATACACTCATGTTCGACTTGCGCACCTTCGCCGTTCTTTGCACGAGGCTGGTCGAGGTAGAGGTGTTTTTGGCAGATGATCTCAAACTAGAGGCCTTGGTTTTTGAGCCCTTCGAACGAGAGCCGACCGGTATGAATTCTGTCCGATGAACTGTTACTCCATTGGAAATATCAAAATTGTCGAGGACACGTGGGCGATCCTGTGAAAAAGCGGGCAGGGCTGCGAGGAGCGGGAGAATTAGTATGTAAAGGTGTGATCTTTTCATTTTGGTTGGTATGCGGACGGACGGGTATCTGCACGATTTGGCGTCCGTATCCGGCTCGCCTCATCGCCTAATCTATAAAAATGCGCAAGACTCATAGGTTTCCACAAAACATAAAAATTTTTAACAATGTTATAGATCAGAGATCGAAATTCAGAAGCAGGATCATCTTGGTTTTGCTTTTCGTTCCCTTGCCGACGATCGATTTCTGACTTCTGATTTCTGTGTTAATCTTTTACTATGCTCTACGTCTCGCAGATCATCAATCGGCCGATATTCGACATCCGCAAGGAAAAGATCGCGGTGATCAACGACGTGATCGTCCGCTATGGCGATGACGAGCATCCGCCCGTGATCGGCCTGATCGCTCGCTATCGCCGACGCAATTTTTTTATGTCGAGCCGCGAGTTTACCGATCTGGGGACCCACGGAGCGACGATGACCTCTGCCATCCTCGACCTGACGCCATTCATCCGTCGCGAGGGCGAGGTCTTGCTGGGCAAAGATGTGCTCGATAATCAATTGATCGATGTGGATGGCAAGCGGGTCGTGAGGGTAAACGACGTACAGTTGATCGAGGCCGGTAACATCTGGCGTGTATCCGGCGCAGACGTGAGTCTCCAGGGGTTTGTCCGACGCCTGATGCCAAAGGGCTTTTTCGGCAGCGCCAACCCGGTCGAGGTGATCGACTGGGCCGACGTGGGCTATCTGGCGACAGATACGGCGACCGTCACCGTTCAGCTAAAATCATCCAAGGACAAGCTGTCGCGGCTTCACCCGGTCGAGATCGCCCAGCTTGCCGAAAGCTTTTCGCCTATACACAGGACCGAAATAGTCGAGAGCCTCGACGACGAGATCGCGGCTGACACGCTCGAGGAAATGTCGACCGAGGCCCAGGCACGCATTCTCGAAGAACTTGACGAGAACCGCGCCGCCGACATACTCGAGGAGATGTCGCCTGACGACGCCGTGGATGTGCTCGATGAAATGGACGATGAAAAATCTGAGCAGCTTTTCAACCTGATGGAGGAGGATGAAAAAGCCGATGTCGCTGAGCTGATGCACTTTGAGAACGATACTGCAGGCGGCCTGATGACGACCGAATTCGTCGTTTTTCCCCAGGACCTGACCGTCGGTGAGACGATCGCCCGCTTACGCGAAATGGCCGAGACGCCGAATATGATCTATTACCTCTACGTGGTCGAACGAGAAGGATCATGGAGGCTTGCCGGGCTGATCAGTCTGCGTTCACTGATACTTGCCGACCCGACCAAAAAGCTCGAAGACGTGATGCGCAGCGAATTTCGCTATGCACATCCGACAGATTCAGCAGAAGATGTCGCCCAAATTATTTCAGAATACAACCTGCTTGCCCTGCCCGTCGTCGATGACGAAGGCGACATCGCCGGCATCGTTACGGTTGATGACGCGATGGAGATACTGCTGCCAAAGAATTTGCAGCGGCGCGTGCCCCGGTTGTTCGGTTAAGCAAGTCATTCCATTGCAAGGCTCTTTGAGGAATACGATCCATCAACTTCGACCATACCGGCTCCGGCTTCGCAAAAAAACATCAACATACTAAAGCGGCTTGATTTATTGAGCCGAAACAAAACATAATTCAATCCGTATTCTCTGCAATTCATATCGATAGGAGTTAGTGCCGTGCGAAATCTTCGTTTTTCTTTAGTTATAGTCTGCTGTCTGATGTTGTTAACCACTTCGGCTTACACCCAACAGCCAAAACCGACCGGGACACCACCGCCTACACCCGTGCCGATGACTACACCTACGCCGAGCCCGACAGTTACTCCGGCTGCAACGCCAACGCCGACGCCTGATCCGATGGCGTCATCGGTATTCTCGGGACTACGGTTTCGCTCGATCGGCCCGGCGGTAACTTCGGGACGCGTGAATGCATTTGCCGTCGATCCCAATGACCGCACAAAGTATTTCGTCGCGGTCGCCTCGGGCGGCGTCTGGAAAACAGTCAACGGCGGCACAACATGGACGCCCGTATTCGATAACGAAGGATCATTCTCTATCGGTGCGATCGCTCTCGACCCCAAAAACACCTCAACCGTCTGGGTCGGTACCGGCGAACACAACAGCCAGCGAAGCGTCGCCTACGGCGATGGTGTCTATCGCTCGGACGACGGCGGCAAAAGCTGGCGCAATATGGGCCTCAAGACCTCTGAGCATATCGGCAAGATCGCCGTTGACCCTCGCGATGGCAATGTCGTCTTTGTCGCCGCCCAAGGCCCCCTGTGGTCGGCCGGCGGCGAACGCGGCCTTTATAAAACGACCGACGGCGGCAAGACTTGGAAAGCGGTCATCGCCATCAGCGAAAATACCGGCGTGACGGACGTCGTTATCGACCCGTCCAATCCCGACACGATGTATGCCGCCTCGTGGCAGCGGCGGCGTCATTTCTTTACGCTGATCAACGGCGGCCCCGAAACCGCGATCTACAAATCGACCGACGGCGGCAACACATGGACAAAGCTTCGCTCCGGCCTGCCTCCCGGCGACCTCGGCCGCATCGGCCTCTCGATCTCGCCGGCGAATACGAGCGTGGTTTACGCGACGGTCGAAGCCACCGGCAATCTGAGCGGCATATTCCGCTCGAACGATCGCGGCGCCACGTGGGAAAAGACCAGCTCAAACATCGCTCAGGGGATGTATTACGGCCAGATCCTCGCCGACCCGAAAAATGTTGATCGTATCTACATCCCGAATGTTATCTTCCAGGTCTCGGACGACGCGGGCCGAACCCAGCGACCGCTTGGCGAGCGGCTCAAGCACGTCGACAATCACGCGATCTGGGTCGATCCGAGCAACACCGATTATATGATCGTCGGCTGCGACGGCGGCGTTTACGAGAGTTTTGATCGCGGGGCGAACTGGAACTTCAAATCCAATCTGCCGGTCGCCCAATTCTATGATGTCGTTGTCGATAACAATGTGCCGTTCTATCACGTTTACGGCGGGACGCAGGACAATAATTCGCTCGGCGGCCCGGCCCGCACGCGAAACAGCGCCGGGATAATGAACTCCGATTGGTATGTCACGAACGGCGGCGACGGTTTTCACTCGCAGGTTGACCCGCTTGATTCGAACATTGTTTTCGCCGCAAGTCAGAACGGCGGCATCGTCCGTTTTGATAAACGCACGGGCGAACGCGTCGGCATCGAACCCGTCGAGGGAGTTGGAGTAGAATCGCAGCGTTACAACTGGGACACGCCGTTTATCATCAGCCCGCACTCGAACACGCGGCTCTACTTTGCTGGGCACAAACTCTACCGCTCGGAAAATCGCGGCGACGACTGGAAGGTCATCAGCGGCGACCTCTCACGCGGGCTTGACCGCAACGCCTTGCCCGTAATGGGCAAGATCTGGGGCCCCGACGCTGTGGAGAAAAACGTCTCGACCGCTCTTTACGGCAATGCGTCGGCGTTGTCCGAGTCGCCCAAGAAGCAGGGGCTGATCTATGTCGGCACTGACGACGGCCTCATCCAGATCACTGAGAATGACGGCCAGAACTGGCGCAAAGTGGACAAGATCGCGGGCGTGCCCGATATGAGCTATGTCACACGTGTCCTCGCTTCCCAGCACGACGCAACCACGGTTTACGCCCTCTTTAACAGTCATCAGAACGGCGATTTCAAACCCTACCTGATGAAAAGCACCGACACGGGCAAGACCTGGGCATCGATCACGTCGAATTTGCCCGTTCGCGGCTCGCTGTATGCGATCGCCGAGGATCACGTCAACCCAAATCTGCTGTTTGTCGGCACGGAGTTCGGGGTTTTCTTCACGACGGACGGCGGAGGCAAATGGATCCAACTCAAAGGCGGCTTGCCGACGATCGCCGTTCGCGACATCGCGATCCAGCGAACCGAGAACGACCTCGTGCTCGCCACATTCGGACGCGGTTTTTATGTGCTCGACGATTACTCAGCCCTTCGCGGGGTCAATCGCGAAGCCGTCGATCAAAAATCGATGCTCTTCCCGGTCAAAGACGCCCTAATGTACATCCGCTCAAACGCACCGTTCACCGGTTTTCAGGGATCGGCATTCTACACAGCGCCAAATCCGCCATACGGAGCCGTCTTTACATACTATGCAAAGGAGGCGCCAAAGACGCTGAAACAGAAGCGGCAGGACGCTGAGCGCGAAGCCGAGAAGAAAAAACAGCCGTTCCACTATGCGACCATCGAAGAACTGCGTGCCGAAGCGGAAGAAGAGCCGCCCGCAACGATATTCACCATCACCGACGCCGAAGGCAAGATCGTCCGCCGCCTGACCGCACCCGCGGGATCAGGCATTCAGCGGGCGGTGTGGGATATGCGTTATACCGCTCCGTCGATCTCTGGAGCACGGCCGCAGGCAACCGACGATCCCGACTCTCTGTTTTTCAGGGGAGCGCCGCAAGGCCCGCTCGTAATGCCCGGCCGATACACCGTCACGATGGCGATGCGTGTAAATGGCGTGACGGCGTCGCTGCCCGGTTCGCAAACCTTTAACGTCACGGTCGAGGGCAAAGAGCGGATGACCGACGCCGAACGCACCTTGCTCGCCGATTTCCAGCGAAAGGTCTCTACGCTCCAACGCTCCGTCGGCGGCGCCGTTGAGGCGGCAACTTCGGCCAAAACACGTATCGGTTTGCTCAAACGCGCTGCTCTTGACGCCCCGGTCGATAATAAAAAGCTGGTCGATCAGGCTGAGGGTTACGAGAAGGAGATCAATTCATTGCTCAACTCCCTTCGCGGCGGACGCGAGAATTCGGATATCCCGCCGCCGTCGATCTCGGACCGCGTCGGCAACATCGCCGGGGCTATCAGGCTGTCGCTCACCAAACCGACACAGACGCAAGTTGAGCAATACGATCTGACCATGTCCGAGTTCGCCCCGGTCCTGACGCGGCTGAGAACGCTCATCGAGACCGATCTGCCAAAATTTGAAAAAACACTCGAGGAGGCCGGTGCTCCACTGACACCTGGCCGCCTGCCTCAATAACCGGGGTCAAACATCGGCACAGAAAGCAACGAAAATAATGCATTGACTTACGGAAAGACGAACGATAAAGTATGAATTCTAATTGCAATTCGATAATAGGAGAGAGACCATGAACCCCCAGGAACCGAACACCGCTCCTCAGGAGCCAAATACGACCTCGTTCCAAGAGCCGAATACGGAAAGCTTGCAGGAACCGAATACCGAATCATAGCAGGCTCATCAGGTCATAGATCATGCGTCGAACCCGATCTTTTTGAGAAGGGACGGCCATCGCCGATCAGCATGAAGCGATCTAAGTCGCGGATTTGCCTTTGTGTGTGTGACACCTGGATCACGTTCCTCGATAGCCCGCTCGATCCATTCAAAGGCGGCGTCGGTTTCGCCGCGCATCGCATGGACCTCCGCGATCTGGTAGGCATTTCCTTCAGCATGTTCCTCGGTTAATTTTTTCAAACCCTCATCCGATGCCGTGGTACTCCCCGCTTCATGCTGTAATATCGTCAACGACCACAACCTCCAGAAATCATCAGGTTCCAGTTTTGCCTGTGCCAGAGCATCATCTTTGCGTCCCTGATCCATTAGCACAAGGGCCAGCAGCGCGCATGAAACGAATCTTTGCGGGGCAAGCTCGAAGGCCCGTCGAAACGCCTTTTCCGATTCGGCGAGCGATCCGGCGGCATGACATGTCAGACCCAGGTTGTGCCACATAGCAGCACTCAATGGGTCCTGGATCAGGGCCTTGCGGGCAAGTTCAAGTGCTTCGTCAAAGTGTCCCATCTTGTATGCAAGCACGCTGGCACGATCGAGCACCATCGAGCTGCCCGGAGCAAGCTGCATTGCCCGGTGGATCGATTCTTCAGCTCCTGGCCAGTCCCATTCGTAGGTATCCCGTATTCTCTCACGGATCGCATATCCTTCGGCAAGGTCGGGTTCGAGATCAAGCGCGCGGTCTATCGCCTCGCGAACGCGCTCATATGCATCTTTCACCGGAGCCCATCCACGTCCGGCTTCGATCGAATAAGCACGTCCCAGCTCGGCCCAACCGAGAGCAAAATCAGGATCGATCTCGAGCGCGCGGCTGAAAAATCCTATCGCTTTGGCAGTATCTTCGCGCGTGGTCCTATCCAGAAAATACCTGCCGAGCAGCATCAACCGCTGGGCCTCGGGGCTATCGGCCCGCCCTTTTACCGCCTCGGCGACCTCGCTTTTAATCGCTACGTTGACCTCAACGCTTGGTTTCTCTCCAAGAAATTTTGTCCGCAGCTCTTCCACTACGGATCGTGCGATATCGTCCTGCACTGCAAATATATCGTCCATCGTCCGGTCATAGGTCTCTGACCAGACGTGGTAGCCGTCGTCGACCTTAACGAGCTGAACGGAAATACGAACGCGGCTACCGGCCGTTCGTATGCTGCCCTCGAGCACCGATGCGACATTCAATACCCGGCCTATCTCGGCAACCGTCGTTTGCTTTCCTTTGAACGAGAATGCCGATGTCCGTGCCGCTACCCGCAGTCCACGGATCTTTGACAACACATTTAAAAGTTCTTCGGCGAGGCCATCGGAAAAATAATCGCCATTCTCATCCCTGCTCATATTTACAAAGGGCAGAACGGCTATCGTGTTGCTGTTATCGCCTCCGGGAAACAAGGCTGTTTTCGGTTCCAAAAGCATATCGAATGAGGGCAGGATATCGGTTTTCTGTCCCTCGATCGATGCCGGGCCGTCAAGCAGAGCGCTGCCATCGTCGAGACAGTAGAGCAAACTGTCGTTAAAATAGTCTCGTCGGCATTTAGGGCAGCGTTTCATCTATTTCACTTTTCCGGGGCCCCAGAGTGCTCGGCCAGGGAATTTGCCGGTGTGGTCGCCGTTCTTCAATACCTGAACGCCGTTGACAAAAACGTCGCGAACGCCGACAGCGAACTGGTGCGGTTTATCAAACGTCGCCTTGTCAGCGATCGTCGCGGGGTTAAAAATGACAACATCGGCAAAATATCCCTTTTTCAGGTATCCACGTTTGCTCAGCCCGAGGTTTGTTGCCGGCAACCCTGACAAACGGCGAACAGCCTCCTGCAATGAGATCACGTGTTCGTCGCGGACATATTTACCCAGCAGACGTGCAAAATTGCCGTATGCACGCGGATGCGGATTTGATTTAAGAAATACTCCTTCGGGCGCTTCGGATTCAGCATCCGAGCCAAAAGATACCCACGGATATTTGATCTGTTTTTTGATATTTTCCTCGCTCATCAAAAAATAGACCGTTCCGACACGCGACTGGTCCTCGAGCACCAGGTCGAGAATGGTCGTTTCGGGGTCAGTGCCGCGCATTTTGGCGACCTCGGCGAGCGTTTTGCCGGTCAGATATTTTAGCTTTTCGCTCTTAAACCCGACGAGCAGCACGCGGTCCGCCGAACCGGCCGCGAGATAGAGATTTTCCCATTTATTGGTCGGCGCGCGGATCTCCTCAATTATTTTTTTGCGCGTTTCGGGGTCGCGCAGTCTCTTAAATGCAGCTTGATAGCCGCCGTCAAGCACCCACGGCGGCATAGCAGCATCGAGTCCGGTCGCACCGGCTGGATACGTGTACATATCTGCCGTGATCTTCATCCCCTGTCTGCGGGCGGCCTCGATCCTGGCAAGCACCTTGTCCATTTTGGGCCAGTTGTCCTTGCCTGCCGCTTTGAGATGATATATCTCGGCCGGGATGCCAGCCTCGCGTGAGATCTTTAGCAGCTCTTCGACTGCCTCGATCAATTGATTGCCTTCGCTTCGCATGTGCGATATGTATTTACCTTTGTATTTAGCGGCGACCTTGCACATCTCGATCAGTTCGTCCGTTTTGGCATAAAATGCCGGAGCGTAGATCAGCGACGAGCCGATCCCCAGCGCGCCGTGTTCCATCTCGTCGCGGACAAGTTCGCGCATCTGCTGTATCTGTTCGGATGTGGGAGCCTTGTCCTCCTCTCCGATCACATACGTGCGGATCGTCGTCGCACCTATATACGAAGCAACATTTTGCGAGACACCCTTTGTCTCAAGGTACTGCAGATATTCGGCGAGGGTCGTCCATTTTATGTCGTATTTGAGGTCGCCCTGATCGTCCTTTGCCTGCTTTTTCATCTTCTCGTTGAGCGGCCCCATCGACCATCCTTCGCCCATGATCTGCGTCGTCACGCCCTGTTTCAGTTCACCTAACGAACGCGGATCAACGATCAGCGACTCGGTCGACCACGAGAGCATATTGATAAAACCAGGTGTGACAGCCATTCCCCGAGCATCGATAATGAGCGTGGTATTTGCATCACGAAGATCACCGACCCTCGCCACCATGTCGCCCTTGATACCGACGTCAGCCTTGACCGGCGGCCCGCCCGAACCGTCATAGACCATGCCGCCGCGGATTATCACGTCGTAGGTTTCCACCCCTTTACCCTGGGTGGTCAGGACCGCAGCAACTGCGAATATAATGACAACCAACCAAATTATCTTCTTCATAATGTTATCTTTCGGATCACTTTGCCTTTGGCAACTTTTTTAGGACAGCGCCGCCGATATCGATCGATTCGACGCTCGGAGCAAACGCGCTTAACGCAAATTTGACCAGGTCGGGCTCCCACCATCGCTTATTCCATGTCACCTGAAAAGAATCGAACTGCCACGGTTCCATGTCTGCGCTCAATTCGCGGCCTATGATCAACTTTAGCTTGCCGTCGATCAGCTTGACCTCGGCCGTTCCGTAGAATGGGTCGGAGTATTTACCGGCGTAAGCGTCGAGCGGCAGGCTGGGATGCGTGTTGGGCATCCGCATCGCCATGATCGATTCGATCTGTTTCGCGCCATTGGCTTTGATGCCGTCATAAAGGGTTTTCATCTCGGTGCTCCAATCACGGCTCGCGTCAGCGAAACCAAAAGTGTCCAACGCCTTATACATCAGCGCGTGCCTCACCTCGGCATGGTCGAGATTGCCAAAGATATAAACGCCCACCTTTTTGTCTGGTATCATACCGATGATCGCTGTCCGCCCATCGAGGCTGCCGGTATGAAAATCGACCATTTCCCCACGATAATCGTGCTGAAACCAGCCGAACCCGTATGTCATCCAGTGCGGCCTGGTCAATGCGATCGTGGGATAGAAACCTGACGGGGGCACGATCGTCTGTGGCTTTAGAATTTCTGCCAATGTTGCGTTTTTTAGCAGCTGCTTGCCGTCAACCGTCGTGTTGCCCAGCATGAACAGGACCCATTTGCTTATGTCATCGGCCGTTGACCACACGGCCCCGGCGGGAGCTATCGCATCAGCCACCATCTCCGGGATCGGCTCTATTCTGCCCTTTATCTCAAAATGCGCGCTCGAGCGGTTCTGGTAATTTCGCGACAGCGCGTAATTGGCAAATGAATTTTTCATACCCAGCGGGACGAATATTCGCTCGGTGACAAAACGCTCCCACGACATTCCGCTCGCCCGCTCGATCACCTGGCCGGCGACAAGAAACATGATGTTCTGGTAGATAAATCCGCCGCGCATCGAATAAACCGGCTTGGCATACTGCATACGGCGGACGACCTCAGCGGACGAAAGCTCGGGCGTCCACGCCCATAAAAAATCGGTATTATCGAGACCCGAATTGTGAGTCAGCAGGTCGCGCACCCGCAGTTCGCTGGTGACATAGGGGTCGGCAATGCGAAAGTCCGGCAGATATTTGGTCACCTTGTCGTCCCAGTTGACCTTGCCTTCGTCAACCAGGATCCCCATAGCGACGGCGGTCATTGCCTTGGTCGTGGACATGCACCCAAAGAGCGTCGAGGTATCGACCGTTTCTGTCTTGCCGAGCTCTCGCACCCCGTAACCCTTTGTAAACAATACCTTACCGTCACGGACAACGGTGATCGACATTCCCGGGACGTTCCATTGCTTTCGCGCCGCATCGACGTATTTGTCAAAAGCCTCGATGTCGCCCTGGGCAAGACCAGCCACCGCCGCCCATAAGATAAATATCTTGATAAAGATGAACTTTTTCATAATGTTATTTGGATCGAGAATACCGGA
>JACXTT010010873.1_pt1 | contig 12222 bp, 11 predicted proteins | sample 9270951 | NCBI WGS metagenome assembly JACXTT01 (sample SAMN15532306, study PRJNA645909) | rock metagenome | isolation source: weathered quartz diorite | place: Puerto Rico | collected 2017-06-21 | reverse complement strand
GCCCAGCGCCTGGTCGACGCTGCCGCCTTGCTGGCTAAGGAACCGGTCAGCGTGCAATTGCGCTACCTGCAAACCCTGACCGAAATCGGCGTCGAAAAAAACACAACCGTGGTATTCCCGGTTCCCGTGGATTTCTTCTCCGGAATGCAGAAACTGCTGGGAACGCGGACCGAACAGGCAAAGTGAGCAGCCGCAAGCAATGGTTGAGCGACCAGAGAAGGTAACTCGAGCGCGACATGGCGGCCAGTGAAGACACCGAAATCACGCTAGGCACAGGCAAGATGTTGGGGCTGTTCTTTGGCCTCGTAGCCCTGTGTGCGGTCTTTTTTGGCATGGGATTTTCCCTGGGGAAAAATTCGGCCAGGACAGGCGGCGACGCCCTGGCCGCTTCTTCCCCGCCCGGCGGTTCCCGCCCCACAGCAGTCAAAGCCAACGGATCCCGCCCGCCTTCTGACCTGACCTTCTACAAAGCCGTGGGACAGAAAGATGCGGATGCCCAATTGCCTGCGCCTTCCGCAGCAGCACCTGCGAACGACAATCCGGCTGCCAAATCGCCGCCGGACAGCAACGCGCCCCCCGATCTGACCGCTGTATCTCCGCAGAGCGCCTACTACGTGCAAGTCGCCGCCGTCAGCAAACAAGAAGACGCCGGAGCTCTGGTCGATGCCCTCAAGAAAAAGCAATACGCCGCCTTTGCCGCCAACACACCCGGAGACAAATTGTTCCACGTGCAGGTCGGCCCTTTCTCCGACATCAAGGACGCGGAGCTAGCCCGCGCCAAGCTGGTAAGCGATGGTTACAATCCGATATTGAAGAAATGATTGAGGAAGTGTCGAATTTGCGAAGTTTCGGATTTTTCAGCCTACAATTCGGCAATCTGTAAGCCTTCAATCTCTGCTGAATCTCTGCTCCTTCCACGGATCGCCGCGCATGTGGTAACCGTTCTGCTCCCAGAAACCCGGTGCGTCGTGATCGAGAACCTCCAGACCACGCACCCACTTGACCGATTTCCACCCATAGAGATGAGGAACGATGAGTCGCAAGGGGTACCCGTGTTCCGCGGTCAGGGGTTCGCCATCGTGATGAGTGGCCAGCAATACTGGTTCGCGGTCCAAGTCGGCCAGCGGCACGTTTGCGGTGAACCCCTGTTCCGCGTGGACCAGAACGTGCGTCGCTCCCGGTCTCGGACGAACGCGCGCCAGTAGCTCAGGTAACGCCACTCCATCCCAGCGGTTGTCAAAGCGGCTCCAGCGAGTCACGCAATGGAAATCACTGAACCGCTGGATCCTGGGCAAGGCGTTGAAATCTTTCCAACACAAGGTTAGCGGCGAGTCCACCCATCCGTAGACCCGAAGGTCCCATCTCTCCGGATCAAACCTGGGCACCGATCCATAGTGCAGAACCGGCCATTTGAGGGTCAGCGATTGTCCCGGCGGCAGCAAGCCTTGAGCTTTCTTCAGCTTCTCAAGTTCGCGCCGGTCTTGACCTTCAAAGATCATGACAATCGGGTCTCGGATGTCAGACTTCGGATGTCGGACTCTGGACAGCCGAATATCGAAGAGTCTGCCCATGCCATACGTGCATCAGCTCTCCAGCGTGAACACTCGCTCCATCAGCATCCATTTTTCTCCCGGTTTGGCGCCAGGGAGTGGCTTCTGAAACTTCCACATGAGATCCTCCCACTCCTGAACTTTGGCATTGTTCTGGTCGGCTTTGGCCTTAGCCTCGAACGAGAAGTGTTCGTTGGCCTCCATGATCATGAACATTCGCGTTCCGAGCAGGTAGATTTCCATGCTCTCAATGCCAGAGTCTTTAATGCTGTGGACAATCTCGGGCCAAACTTCCTGATGATAGCGCCTGTATTCCTCGATCAGCTTGGGATCGTCCTTCAAGTCCAGGGTTAGGCAAAATCGTCGGTTCATCTGAGTGCTTTTCAACCTCATTTGCGTCAGGCCCCCATGCAGAAACCAGAGATATGTCTGTGGCCTAATCGAAACACGATCTGCTCTTAGATCGAGTACTGCGGATCACCCTCGACGGTCTGCCCTTCAAGTTTCGGTACCTCATTGTTGCTCCACAACCTGGCGTGGTACTTCACTCGATAATTGATGGGGCCTCCGTCGGCGCGATCACTACGCTCAAGGGGACGGGGAATGCAGACAAACTCGACCTCGAGCGCATCTCTCGCGACTCGAACCACCGAATAGCCGTGGCCGCCCATGTCTACAAAGGAAACGTGAGGCGACAAGTCCGGGTTCGACAGAGCGCGCGCCTTTGCTATGTCCCCGCTCTTTACGTACTCAAGACATGATCTTACGCCATGCCGAAGCAATAGGTTGACGGTCGGCTGCGGGCGCACGTCCCCAGGGCCTTGTCCGAGGAACAACGATCGCAGCGGATGCTCTTTGGGAAAGCGGTGCTCAAAAGCCTCAACCATTCCCGGCGCCGAGATTGAACCCGTGACGAACGCTATTCCTACTGGCTCAAAGCGCGCGGGGGGAAGGGACTTGGCGGCAAGGCCAGCCCAAAAACTATGACGGTCGCCCGCCACCGTGGCAAAGCCGGTGATTCCGTGGTCACGAACAAAGTCGTAGATTTCGCCTCGCTCGGTGTAAGCGGTACCGTAATCACCTCCGGCAAAACCAGCATATCCCGCGCCCGGCCAGGGCCTGGTCAGGCCGGCCGGCAGATTTTGGGGGTCGGCGCGCATGTCCAGCGTGGCAACCGTGTTGCCCCAGATCTTCCAGGTCGCCCGCGATTTCTGCAGACGCGCCAGGAACCATGCTTTCTGTTCCGCCCCGAGAATTGTTTGCGCCGGCTGGCCGCTGCGAAAATTCGCAATCTCCGAACCGCCATAGGTCACTGACGCCGGAGGATGGCCGCCGCGGTAGGAGTTCCCTGCGTCCAGTATCTCTAGGGCTTCCTGCGGCACAAACGCAGGAAAATCTGGGCTGGAAAAAGCGTTGGCCTCGTCCCGCTCGGTCGGGTCCTCCGAACGATAACTGCGCTGGTCCGTGACGATCAATTCCAGGTTGCGCCCCCAACGTAGCGCCCGGTAACCCTTGAGGCTCTTAATGGCAGTGAGATTATTTGGCTCCTGTCCAAGACCGTGGCCGTCGAAACGCGTGACCGGCGTATCCACGACCGTTGGCGGATCGAAGCGTTCGAGCGATGGCCCACTTGGTTTGACGATGCGAGCCGGTTGATACTCAAAAAAAGCCTGATTGGCCGCAACTTTTCGTGTCTGCGCAGGCCTGGTCACTCCCTCGAATTTCTGCAAGCTCTGCCAACCAAGCCAGCTGAATTCATGGTTGTCCCACATGCAAACGAACGGCCAGCGGGCGCGCGCGTCTTGCAGATCGGGATCGTGCAGGTAGGCACGATAGATGGCGCGGTAGTCCGCAACCACCGTTGGTATATGAAAATCAGCAATCCTTTCGCCCTCCTGGTACCGAACGATGTCGCGCAACCGTCGGTCGTACATGCCCTGCGGCCGGTCTTCCGGGTACCAGACAATTTCGTAAATAAAATCGCCCAGGTGCAGAACGAAGCCCAGTCGATCCTGCTCCGCAGCACGCTCGTCCTCGAAAATCATTCGCCGGTACGCGTTCTGCGCACCCTGGTTGGCATTCTGGCAGCTGACGAAAGCGAAACGTACCGATCTGGCATCGTTGCTTGCCGGGGCGGTAATCGTCCTCCCGACTCGGCTCCCGAGTCCGCCACCATCGGAAAAGCGGTACCAGTAGACGCGTGCCGGCTTCAACCCGCCGACCAGTACTCGGCAGGTCCAGTCCGAAGCGGCGGAGACGGGCGTTTCCGCAGTGGCGACGACTCGCTCGAAGAATCCGTCCTCGGCCACTTCAACATGCAAGCGCTCCACGGCGTCGGTGCCAAATGGGGGCCGACGGGTCCACAACAGCACACTGTTGCTTTCCGGGTCGCCGGAAGCTACGCCCTCAGGATAGAGGTCGCGGTGCTCTCGCCATGCAATCCTGGATGGTTTCGCCGAGGCACGCCCCCATGCGGCGGTGGCGCCGAACGCCATCGCCATTTCGATGAAGGACCGCCGGCTCATGTGGGTCATGGGCACAATCCTAACTCAGGCCATCAGACCTTCGCAGAGGCATTTCGGACGATCAAGGGCCACGCCGGACTCAAACCCCTGGTAACCAAATCCATCGTAGCCGATACGCACGCGCCGCCCATCGCGCCCGTGAGTGATGCGAGCCACGCCTTCTCGGTCACTCTGAGTGCAAAGCTTGGCGCCAGATCCAACAGGCGTTTCCCAGCCTGGTTGGCGCCCAACAGTGTCGGCCAATCCGGAGAGAGCTTCGAGTTTTGCACGAAACAGACGGCATCGACGGCAAATCAACAGGAACTTCCCACGTCCCGCTTCTTGTGAAGCGGGTACTCCTGCACAGCCGCCGGTTCAAGATCAGCTCAATCGTGAATTCGAATTCCCTGCACAACCCGGTTGATCACGCCACTTGGGCTAGGATTGTCCGGATTGAGACCTTCGCGCAGGCTCAAGTGGTATCCCAAGAGTTGCACACAAGGAATTTCAAAGGGAGTACGGACGACGTCCGGAGCTTGAGACAGTAAGGGTGGAATAACTTCATCAAAGAGCGGTGAGGCGATGGGGCCGCCTTCATGACATATGCCCACCAGATACCCCAATTTCTTAGCGCGCAGCTCTCGGATGAGATCCTCTTCATAAAGCCGAACTCTTGGATCATTGGAGAGAAGACCGATAACCACCGTATTCGGACGAACAAAACTCATCGGCCCGTGCCTCAGCCCAAGGTAGGTTTCGGCCAGCACGGGAAAACGGCCCGCCGTCATCTCCAGAATCTTTAGTGCTCCCTCCTTCACCCACCCGAGAAGAGCAACTGAACCGAGAAGAACCACGCGATCTTCGACACGGTTGGCCAGGTCCAACATTTTTCGATTGACCAGGGAAAACAGCTTGTTCGCTTCCGCCACAGCTCGGGCAATCGCCGGTTCCATCAGATCGTTCTTCGTCAAACAAAGGCCGGCCAGCAACAGGTTGGAGAAAGAACTGGTCATAACCAGGCTCTGATCATTGGTCCGCGGATCGAGGGTGATCGCCTTCACCAGCGGCGAGGTAGCCAATGCTCCCCGGGAATTGCAGGTGATCGCCAAATGCCAAATCGCCGGGCAAAGTCGGTGCACTCGATCGACCACAGCCATGCTCTCGGGGCTGTCGCCGGAGCGGGACATGGAAACCAGTAGCGTTGAATCCTTGGTATATCGCTCGGTCTCCAAGAGCAGATCCGTGGACGGCACGGCAATCGATCCCGGCCATGCCGCTGCCACGGCGGCCGCCGCATAGGCTGAGGTTCCCGCGCCGGTGATGACCGCACGCGCTTCCCTCAGTTTGGCCTGGAGTTCCAGTCTGGCGACACCCTCATGAACTCGCTGGGCGGTTGTCGGCCAAAGGGCAGGCTGCTGCTGAATTTCAAGCCACGTCTGGGCACCAACCGCAAAGTTTGGTTGCTCATTGCTCAATCCGAGGTCGCTGGTCGTCATTGCTCTCCGTCGCTCATTTCTTGCCCATCGCCGGCAAGCCCGCGGCCTGAAGAGACGTTCGCCAAGCGGCACTTCCCTCTCTTCTTGCGGCTTCCCTCTTGCTGCGACATGGAAGAATAATACTACCGAAGGCTTTTCTTTTAATATCGTTTTATTTCGTTACATTACGTTTGTACCCTAGGCGGGAAACTCCGGTCGGGGAGCTCGGAGCTGGACCGGAAGGTTGATTCCGCGAACCGGGCCGAAAGAGGATTGGCAATCGCGGTGGGCAGGAAGGCACGGTAAAACGCATGCCGTCGCAGTTCACCTTTCGTTGTTGGGCAACGGACGTGAGGCCTGCCCGAAGAATTCCATCCCGAGGGGAGTGCGCAGGTCGGTGTCCGTGAACCAAAGCGTGTAATCGAACGGCTTACCACTATCCGTACCCTTCTCCCGTAGATTCGCGGTGATCAAGGCAGTGTCGGCCAAATGCGAACCAGCTGTTCGCGTGGGATGGGGCTCAGATGGTACGGACTCTGGCATCACGGTGAACCCTAATCTGAAAAGCATGCTTCTCTCTGATCGCTACGATTTCATCAGGTTGGCCATAACCGCGATGGTGAGCCTGGTCGGAGACCGCATACCTCCTCAACTCGTTCCAGTTCCAGCGACTGGAGGCTGGAGGCTTGCCACACGAGCAATACAGCGCCCACTCTTCAAAGAATCCAGCGGTGATAGGCATCAGGGTTGACCCATTGCGGTAGGGACTGAAACCAACCAAATACCGGGTGAGGCACTTCGGACACTCAACACAATGGCGAACACGGAGCTTCATGGCGTCTATCCCATAAAGACTAAGATGGCGGACCAAACATGGTTGGACGTTTGCGGACCTCGCTCGCAATAGCGGCATCCTCGTGATCACACCACTAGGTCTGCCGCTCAGTTCAAAGCGCCTGGTCAGACTTTGAGTTCACTCGGGTGTCTGACGGCCAGGCTTGTTCCCTCGCGTTAGTTCGGTCAATTCGAACTCCGCACTGCCCCCCACAGTAGCGAAGTGGAGAACAGCAGGTTGGACGTTTGCGGACGCTTACCCTTGAGGCGGTACCTTTTCGCACTTGATCTGCTCGTCGCCGATTGATTCGAGTGTGGTCCGAAAACGTCTAATGTGCCCGGGCAGGTCGGCTATCATGAGGCCTGTGATCCGCGATTCACCATACTCGGGTCGCACAGAGATATGAACCTGGACTGGCATGTATGTTCACGCGCGCGGCTCTCACGCGATCCCCGCTTCGACGGCAAGTTTTTTATTGGCGTCATCGGCAGCGGAGTTTATTGCCGCCCGATTTGTCCTGCACCGACCGCGAAAGAGAAGAACGTCCGCTACTTCCCGAGCGCCGCCGCCGCGGCGGAAGCCGGTTTTCGTCCGTGCCTGCGTTGTCGTCCGGAAAGTTCGCCGGGAACACCGGCATGGATGGGAACTTCCAACACGGTCTCGAGAGCCCTCCGCTTGATTGGCGAGAGTGGATTGGAAGACGGCGGAGTAGAGGTCTTGGCGGAACGCCTGGGAGTCGGCGCGCGCCACCTTCGGCGTTTGTTTTTGAGGCATCTGGGAGCGACTCCGATCGCAATTGCCCAGACTCGCCGTCTGCACTTTGCGAAGAAACTAATCGACGAGACCAGTTTGCCCATGAGTCAGATCGCTTTTGCTTCCGGTTTCGGGTGCGTTCGGCGGTTCAACGCCGGGATTCGCAAGGTCTATCATCGAACTCCTACACAAATCCGGCGACTGGTGCGGCAGACAAAGATTCTGCCGGGAGATCAATACCTCTTTCGCCTTCATTTCCGGCCACCCTATCACTGGCAAGGCATGTTGGACTTTTTGGCGGTGCGCGCTACTCCGGGCGTCGAAATTGTGGAATCCGACAGTTACCGACGGACGATTTCTTGGAATGGCCTCGCCGGCTATTTTGAAGTTTCCCGGGAAGCAGGTAGAGATGCAGTCTTGGTGCGCATTGAGTTTGGCGATCCCCATGCTCTGTTCTTGATTGTGGAACGTATTCGCTCCATGTTTGACCTCAATGCGGATTGGGCAGCCATTGTGCAGAGCCTGAGAAGTGATCCCGTCTTAGCTGCCAAGGTCGAGGCCGACCCGGGTCTTCGGGTTCCAGGCTGCTGGAACGGCTTCGAAATGGCGACCCGTGCGATTCTTGGCCAGCAGATTACCGTCAAGGGCGCGACTGCCCTGGCCGGCCGGTTGACAAGCCGTTTCGGAAAACCATTCTGCGGAGCCCGGGGTCTTACCCGCCTTTTTCCCTCACCTCAGGTTCTGGCGGACGCCGACCTTGGCAACATCGGTTTGATCGGGGCGCGCGCCGAAGCCGTTCGTGCTCTCGCTCGCGGACTGTGCAGTGGCAAGATCAACTTTGAGGGAGTTGTCGATTCCGACGAGTTCCTGAACCGCCTATGTGAAATCCGCGGTGTCGGCCGATGGACAGCGCAATATGTATCGATGAGGGCGCTCGGGGAACCTGATGCGTTCCCCTCCACTGATCTTGGACTCTTGCGTGCGATGCATCTGGGAAGTCCTCGGGAGCTGGAGCAACGCGCTGAACGTTGGAGGCCTTGGCGGGCTTACGCGGCCATGTATCTTTGGAAAATCGCGAGCCAAAGCAGGCCTCGTGAAAGACCATTCACCTCTGGCAAAGCTCAGAAAGCGCTCGTCGAAAACACCAGGGATCAGCGCGCCTCAATGGGACTGTAACGCGCGAAGCCGCTCGGGGTTGCGGCTGAACCCCGGGAGCCGCCCTCCAACGATTACCTTGAAGATCGCCTGTCCGATCCCGTGGCCAGTACTAGTGCTGGCCGGGCACTAGGCCGCCCGACCACCACTCTGCTTGGTGCTTTGACGCTCGACGAGCGAACGCACGGAGGCCAACGCTGCGATTCCGTCACGGTTGTGGGCAGAATATGCAATGTATCCATCCGGCCGGACAAGGGTCAGGTGGCAACCAGGGCGGAAGCGTAGATCAACCATCCCGACAAATGACTCGGCAAGCTGTTGCGCCGCCTGTTTCGTCGATGAATCAGCGTCGTCATCGAGCACGAGGAGGAAGCGGCTGCGAATGCCATCTCCACCCCGCAGCGAATCTTCGAAGTAACGCTCTCCAGCTCCTTCAATAATCGGACTTCCGCGATAAGCAACCCCGAGTTCCGACAGCCTCTGCACAAAGGCATGCTGAAAGGGGGCCAGACGCGACACCATCGGTATGACGGCATCGCGCAAAGTTTGCGCCAGCTTGCTCGGAGTTCCCAACGCTTTGGTCAGGAAATCCGTAGTCTCGATGACGTGCTTGATCACCGGACGGCGTTCGGCGGTATAGCTGTTGAGCAATTCCTCGTTGCCCCGGCCGTGCAGGACCAGATCGAGCTTCCATGCCAGGTTCCAAACATCATGCAGGCCGGTGTTCATACCCTGCCCTCCAAATGGACTGTGTATGTGAGCGGCGTCGCCGGCTATAAAGATGCGCCCTACACGAAGCTGGGCGACTTGGCGGTGGTGAATGCGAAAGTAGCTGCTCCAGCGCAAGGCGTGTGCTTCGATTCCGCCGGGTGCGCGTTGAGCCAGAACTTTGCGCACAAGATCAAGCGAGGGCGCATCCCCCTCCTTCTCGTTCGGGATTGTCGCGACAATGCGGCGTCGGGTGGCGCTGATCGGGAAAATAGCTACCGGGCCGAGTTCACTGGGGCACAGCTGCAGCTCGTCGGCAGGAAGAGTTTCGTTCGTTTCAACGTCAGCTAGCATGAACGAATCGTCGTATTCCGCTCCCTCAAAGGGCAGGTTCAGCAGACGCCGAACTGCACTGTGTGCCCCGTCGCAGCCAATGACGAAGCACGCAGTGAGGCTGATCGGTTCACCCTTCCGCTCCAGTGTGACCCTTACGTGATCGTCCTGCTCCAGGGCGGAAACGAAGGTTGTTTCGTACTCGACCTCACCGCCAGAGCGCCGTAGTTGTTCCACCAACAACCTCTCCGTCACATCCTGGGGAAGCATGGCCACAAAGGGATATGGGGTTCCTTCGGGAGCAAAGCTCATGTGGGCAAGTGTGCGCGTATGGGTCATTACCGCGACGCGAGTAACACGGTTCGCCTGCTCCAGGAATGGGCCGACCAGCCCGGCCATGTCGAAAATCTCGAGCGTGCGAGGGAAGATTGCGAGCGCTTTGGAGTGTTCCGACTGCGAGGAGCGCGTCTCGAACAGACGCCATCTTAGGCTTCGGCGAGCACACTCATTCGCCAGAAACAGCCCGACCGGCCCGGCACCAACGATCAGAACATCCGTATCGACTGAGGCATTAGACATAGTCACTCCTAGGTCTGGAAAAATCGACACTAATTAGACGCTTCGGAATTTGAGGGGGTTCCGGGAAAACACACCATTTGCCAGCCGAAGCCAGCGAGAAATCTCGAACCAGGCGGGATCCTATCCGGTAACTCGGCCCTTCGCTGTGATGCGTTGCCTCCGTGGCCATCCTCGTTCGTCTAAGTTTGCGACTGCGCACAGCACATGGGCACAACTGGCTAGAATCGACAGTTAGTGCTCATCCCTGGAGGCAGTTGTCCCATCCGACCAGTGGCCGACTGGAATCAGGAATCGTCCTGAGAATCCTTCGTTGCGTTGACTCCTCCCGGGATGCGGGATTGTGCGCAAGGCGTCAGATTTTGCCCGTGATACTTCCACGATCCGCCAAATGGGCTATCGAGCCTGGGCCTTTTCGCTGCAATCACAGCTGAAAGATGACGGGCAGGTGCGGCCTGAAATCCATGTGCTCTTTTCGTCGGTTGCCATCAAATTCAATTTCGAGCAGAGATCTCGCTCCTGTTCGGGTGGCGAGGATTCCGCTTTCAACTATTCTTTGCGACACCCTAGATAGAAGCGGTCTAGGAGTAGTTAGAGTTAGGCCGGTGATTTCACGAATGCCTCTGGGATGCTCGCTGAACCACTGTTCGCGATGAGCTCGTCGCATGAAGCTTAGATATACCCACATCGGCTCCTCAATTCCCGCTTCTGCAATATGCATGACGAACGGATCTGACAAATATGCCGGCCGGTACTCCCATGCGGGAAAAGGTGGCGCTGTGTCTTGAGCATCGACAGGCCGTAAGCAAATGCCGAATGGAGAAGCGTAACCTTCCCGTCCGGACCATCTCTCCCAAAGTAAGGTGCGTCTTGTACTTTGACTTTGAGCTTCTCCTGCATCGCTCACCCACAGCAACTCGATCATGGCGTTGGCGAAGGCAAAGCGGCGATTGGCCGTGCCCTGACCAGGGTGCCGATCTGATGGTCCCTCACGCAAGCCGAACTGAACAAGTTTTTCAGCCTCGGGAGCGCCGGGAGCGGTACAGACAAACAGATGGTCCAACTCTATCCGCATGCGAGATAGTTTAGTGCAATCTGACCTGCGATATGGTTGGAGCCAGGTCGGTAACGGGAGACGATTTGGACCGTGGTCGGCAAACAGGAGCCGTGCATCGATGACCCCGCCGGCCCATGGACGCGCACAAATGCGAGAGCTGTGGTATACCTCTGATCGAATCTTACTGACGCATGACCCAAAAAGGAGATTCTGAATGTCCACCGGCGGCAACCTCTGGCGAGTCTCGTGTTGGGTTGCACTCCTTTCGTCCTGCTCAACGGTCTCTCTCGCACAGAACGCTGAAGCCAAAGCTCCACCGGTAATCGATGTTCACGTCCATGCCCTGGACGGAACCTTTCCTGGCGTAGCACCCATGTGCCCCAACACCGCGAAGTTCACTGCGTCCGATCCCAAAGGGAAGGAGGAGCCATTCGGTTGGGTGACAGAGCAATGCACCCCAGCGCTCTACCCGTCCGCCCCGGGCGAGTATATGAAAGATGTTCTCGCCGAGATGGAGCGCCTCAATGTCACAGCGGTTGTTTTTGGCGATCCAAAGAACGTGCAAAAATGGAAAGACGCCGCATCCGCCAGGATCATCCCCGGCACATCCTTTCAAAACGGGATGGCTCCCGGGCAGCGCGTCGCCATCGAAGAGTTGCGAAAAAGCTTCACAAGCGGCGGCTTCAAAGTTATGGGCGAGATTGGCCTCCAATACGAAGGCATCTCACCCAGCGATCCCTCGGTCGATGCCTACTTCGCTCTTGCCGAGGAACTGGATATTCCGGTAGCCATCCACATGGGCACTGGCGGGTCAGGACGGGCAAACGTCATGATGCCAAAGTTCCGAGGCTCCATGGGGAATCCTCTTCTTCTTGAGGAACTCTTAGCGCGCCACCCGAAACTGCGTGTGCAAGTGATGCACGCCGGCTATCCCCTGATCGACAATATGCTCACCTTGCTGCAGGCGAACTCCCACGTTTACGTCGACGTTGCAGGACTCATCTGGAGCTATCCGATCAAGGAAGTCAATCGTTACATCGAGCGACTCGTAGATGCCGGATTCGAGGACCGCGTGATGTTCGGAACCGATCAGCTGATCTGGCCCAAGCTGATGGCCTATTCGATCAGCATCATTCAGAACGCCGATTATCTGACGCCCCAGCAGAAACGCGACATCCTTTACAACAACGCAGCCCGATTCTTGAGAGTGGATACGGCTCAGGGTAAGTGAGCGCTCTCATGCGCTAGATGACGGTGGGAATGAGGACAACACCGC
>JACXTT010010872.1_pt1 | contig 12224 bp, 11 predicted proteins | sample 9270951 | NCBI WGS metagenome assembly JACXTT01 (sample SAMN15532306, study PRJNA645909) | rock metagenome | isolation source: weathered quartz diorite | place: Puerto Rico | collected 2017-06-21 | reverse complement strand
CTTCCAAGCGCGGGAAATGCGCCCCAAACGCCAGCGGAACAGTTTTACGCCTTGGCTGCATAGGTCACAGAAAGTGATGATATTGCTCGTCTTCATTTGAACTTTGCGACAGAACCCTTTTATTTATTCCTCCACCCCCACCTCCTGCTCTCCCCGATCGCCCTATTGCCCACGTCTACATAAAGATGCTTAGCCATAATGAGTACCGAGCGCCCTATCAAAACTTTTCTACTTTTACTCCCCGGGCAGTAGGCATTGCTGAATTTGAAGGATACATAGACCAACTCCAAAAGGAATTAGAGGAAATCCGGAAAAAAGCTCGAAAGGAATTTGCTAAGTACGACAAGAAATAATCCCAGCCTGTCACGCTACCCCACTTTGACAAAGAAGACTTGGTTAGTCAAGTATGTTATTACCTTTGATAATGGGGTGCTTACCCTTGAGTTGACGCGACTGATTGAAAGCAAGGGGAAACACTGGGTGAGTGAAGTGGAGAGTTCACGCCATATTTTGTGGCAGGACCAGTGGCGACGGATTGCTGAAGTAGCCACGGAATTACGCCAGACGCATCCGGAGAGTTTTCGCCGGGTCCAGGTTCGCTGTCGGAACGGGGAGAGGAAAGAGTTTTGGGCCTTCACTAAGAGTGTGCGGCTCAAGCGCTATGGTCGCAAACGGATCGCGATGGTCCATGAACGGGCAGATCTAACGGACACGCCCCGGTTTTTAGTGACCGATGTGCTGCAGTGGGAGAGTGGGCGAATCATCGAGACGTGGAGTTTTCGTTGGGCAGCCGAAGTGTTTCATGAGTTCAGCAAACAAGGTGCCGGGTTGGAAGCGGCTCAGGTCCGCAATGAGGAGGCGGTCAAACGCCATCTCCGCTTAAGTTGCCTCGCGCAGTCGTTACTCCAACGCGCTCCTACTGTAGCCTCGACCTCTGAACAATTCGCGTTTGCCAAAGGGGAGAAGACCTTTGGGCAACGCTGCCGGACGATCACTCGCGAACTGTTCTCTTCTCTTTTAACCGTCGCTCACCGCCTCTTTGCCGGGGGGTATTCGTGTGAACAAGTAACCGAGGCCTTGATGCCAGCCTGAGGCACTGCCCGTACGACTTGGTTTCGCGTGAAACCCTCCAAGTCGTGTATGGTGATTTAAATCCTGACTATTTGCACCACGTTACAGCCTCCTATATCCACATCTGGAACACTACCCTCTCATTTTCGATCAGAGTATGCACTTTTAACAATTACGCCGGAGAGAATATTCTTTAGCGCCGCGCAAGCGTATTTTCCTGCAGCCAGGTCGCAATGATATCGCGGTAATCCACAAAAGTGAGTTCCAACACGCTGATATGCAGACGATGACAAATCGCGGGAAGGTCTTGGTGAAATTGTTGAAATCGGGTCCATATCATCTCTCCCCCTGGAATGGCTGTCCTCCTCGATACCGTCCGCAACCAGTTGCGCAGCTGGCTGATCAATGTTTTAGGATCCTCATGGTGGGCGAGGATGTCTTGGCCTGCAATATCGGAGAGAAAACGTTGATAGCGATATGGTTCACTATCGAACACCAAGCAAGCCTTCAGCCGATGGAGACGCACCCCAAAGGCGCGACAACCTAAAAAGATCCCTAACTCTAGTGGCATGTTAAACCGAGGCAGGCCGGACGGAAGGTCCACGCTCGTCCGCGAAATGTCATGGACGCCATACTTACACTGGCCGATCAGCGCAATGATTTTGGCGAGCCGGTTCTCCGCACTATCTCCTACCTCCAACGCGCATCGGGCCACGAAGCCTGCGTCATGAATGGCAAAGATGGCCGCCTGAAAAAGAGCGGTATACCGCTCGTCGAACGGACAGTTGAGAAAGACGAGATCGTGATAGGCAGAAGAGGACGGCATGCACGGTCAATGTTACGCGTGTCGTTCCTTGACGACGGCAATGACAGCTTGACGAATCCGTTTCCGACCCAGCGGGCTTGCCTTCTTTGCGAATTTGACTTCTCGCACGCGGCGTGACATGGGAGTTTGCGTCGTTTTCCCCCCTACTCTTTTTGCTTTCATCATTCTGCTCCGTCCGATAGGTAGGTTACAGGTCGTGAAGTATTACTCTCTCTCATAGTGCAAAAAATGACAATGCCCTCCGGCGGGAATGGCCCTGTTAGCGCAGTCGTTCAGCATCACGAAATGCCGCCGAGAGAATCTGAGCGAGTCGGTACTCAAACTCAGCGAGCGCCGAAGGATCTCCATTTGACGGTCTCGTGAGCATTCCCGCTTGGCGAGCCTGATCGACGACCTGATCCTCTGCGTGACGCAGGAGCATCACGCATGCCCGGAGGAGATGACTCAGTTTGACAGGCGTAGACACCTCGGCGGCAACGCGAGACACTAGACGCTCGACTTCCTGTTCCTCAGCTTGGGTTAACAATACCCGCTTCTCACGATTCAGTTTATCCGGTCGCGGCTCCGGCATACGAATCTGTAAGCCACGCAGCAGTTTGGGGCGGGTAGCTCCATTGCTTGGCGTGAAGTCCCGCTCTCCATTGTCAACCGTTACCGGCTGGACAGGCACGGGTGCAGACTCAGGTTGAGGAGGTTCCGGAGCAAGTACGGAGCGGATAAGCGCTGCCTCCACTGGATTAAAAGGTTTTTCGTCTGCTGGCGCACGTTTTCCCATAACTTAGATTTCCCCTACCACCTCTGTTTTAATCGTCACAACAACAGGCTCTGAAACTGTTTCCTGGGTAAACCCTTCTAAGCGTGTCTCAATTTCTCGCGCGATCCGGCGATATTCTTCCGTCACCTTGTGAGTTGAATTCGTTTGGAAGGTCGTTTTCCCAACTTTCTGCGCTTTGGGAATCACTACTGCTCGGCTGATCGTCGTATCAAACTTTGCAGATCGACCCCCATCAGGTCCAAAGATTTGCTCAACATACTGGGTCAATTGATTCGAGAGCGTTGTACGCTTGTCCGTGCAGGAAACCACTACTCCGAGGAGGCGCAGATTGCGATTACCGCGACGTCGAGCTTTATCAATATCAGCTAAGGCATCATTGAGCCCGGCAATCGCAAACGTTTCCGGAAGCGCTGATAAGATAAACCAGTCTGCGGCTTTATAAGCGGCAATCGTAGGCGTCGTTGCGTTGGGAGCCGTATCAAGAAAGATGTAATCATATTTACCACGGAGACGTCTAAGTGGTTCAATCAAAACGTCTGGCCTATTGATAAACTTATCCCGCGCTGCGAGTGCTTCATCGATGTTCTCAAGATTGCGTCTGGCGGGAATAATATGGAGATTCGCCGGTAGCTCGATCCCGTCATCTTCACTGGTCAGAATCAAATCCTCTGGCTTTTCGTCTCCCATAAGAATCTCATACGTGCCTAGAAAGCTCTCGCTTGGGATACCGAAGTGCATCGTAGCTCCATGATTCATATCGAGGTCCCAAATGAGACATTTCCGGCCCAGTTCCCCAAGGGCCGTCGCGATGTGAACAGTATTCGTGGTTTTCCCAACGCCGCCCTTCTGATTTCCCACCGCAATCACGTGCGTCCGCTTTTGCGTCTGTTCGGAATCCATCCTCATCTCCCCTCACAAAAAAATATTTCCTGCCATTCTCGCGAGGTCGCGTTGTCGCGATCTCGCGAGGTCGCGTTGTCGCGTTATCGCTCTTATAGAAGAATTTTTTCTCAAATACAAGAGAAACTTCAGTAAAAATAAGCAAAAAAAATCCGTTCATAATCGCGATCTCGCGAGGTCGCGTTGTCGCGATCTTCCCATCTCGCGTTGTCGCGAGGTCGCGTTGTCGCGAGGTCGCGATAATACAAATATGAAGCAATATTGCATACTTTGCCAAAAAGAGTATCAATGGTGAGAGAAAAGAGACAAACGATATGGGTTGCTGAAAGAACGAAAAGAAAAAGGCGACTCGCAACAGTCGCCTTCCCTAGTAATAACCGACTTCGCAGCGAAATCCGCGAACCCGGTGTAGAATCAACTATCTCCACCGTACCGCAATTCCCATCGAAGTCAACGGTAGAAGAACTTCCCTATCATGGAGGTGGAGAGGTATGGGTGGAACTACGCTTACGCTCGATAACGTTTGGAGCGCGTCCTCATTTTTTGTGGGAAAATGGACCCCAGAACTCAGGCGGAATCAATCACGGGATCTCCTGCGCTTTCTTCTTTGTAAACTCTACGACCAGAGTCGCGGCAAACTTCACACAGCACACATCACGCTTGCTCAAACTACTCTAGCGCGGAAACTAGGTTTATCTCGCCAGTGGGTAGGGACATTACTCACTCGGTTACAAAGTGGTGGTTGGATAGAGTTTTCGTCCCCCGTACTTGGTGATGGAATGCGTGGGTCAACAGTGTTTCGCATCGGGCGGCAACTCCGACGAGTACTTGTTATGCTTGCGAAATCTCATCCTCGAAAAAATTCAACAAATCCAGCTGCCAAGGAAAGATGGCAATTTTCACCTTCTAGAGAAGAACAAAAACTCTATCGAATCCAAAAAAAAGAAATGACTCCTCCACCAGCAGAAGTTTTTGCACGATTCCCACTACTCACCACTTGGATGGAAAGAGGAAAAAAGAAGCAAGATGAAACGAATCTTCCGCTGAACAGTAGTTTGTGAATACTCACAAGACAGGCTTGTAGAACTCCAAACGTTGCCTTTAATCGGAAACATTACACTTTCGCAGCGAGGCAATTGGGCATAAGGGTGCTGAGTTCTACAGAGGCCTGGAAGGAGATATCCCCATGAAGACTACCTCTACTTATCCTTTGCGACTGCCACGTTCGATCACGGCGACGCTTGTGCGCGGTGCAAAGACGGCAGAGTTTTTCGCGGAATGATAGAAACGCGCTGATCTCGTAGCTGGCCGTAACTTCTTGCAATGCCGCGGAGGAGGGCTGCCACAATCGGGAGATAAAGCTGTGGAAAGAGCGTCGAGTTGAGAGGAAAATAGAAAGACAAGGGTGCCTGAGGAAAAGGGGTGGAGCGAGTGATATTTAGATACCTAATCGGCTTTCCTTACGATGCTTTCCTTAAGGAAAGGATAGGAAAGGGGAGTGCGGTCCGTACATAGTATAAGCATGGACGTTTCTGGTATGACGTGACTCTACGACGGTGAGCATAGTCTGCCAGCGAAAGAGAAGGCTACATATTGTGCACCAGACAGAGTATAGTACGCCCATGCCAAAGACCGACCATGTCCACATGCCGCATACAGTCATCGAGGAAGAACATCGCAACTTAGTAGTAGAGTTCCTGGCCGATCTGTTGGAGAGCACTGATACCCCCAACCGACAGGAGCACTTCCAAGCCACGCTTCAGGCGTACTGTGACAATCTCCGTCCGTGGTTGGACCCTAGCGATGGTCCACTGCGGCCACGCGCCGTCTTCTGCTTGCTAGAGGAGTATACGGTAGATGCGACAGGCGACACCGTCACGGTTGTCTTATCGCCTGAGGGCGAAGCGTTCTTCCGCGCCTGGATGCGGCGCAACGAAATCTGGAGCAACGCAGGACGGCACACTATGTCGGCTTGGTCACACTGAATACATCGTCACCACCGGAAAAAGAGCCTGTGCACAAGTATTAACAAAAAGTGAGAGGGGAGGGGAACACCCACGTAGTAAAGCAACGAGACCTAACGTCCGTGGATGAGGATATGAGAGCATGATGTTCCACGGTTTCACGCCACCTTCCCAAACGTTTCGCCGCTCCGTCTTTTATTCTCTTGCCAAACCCCGCTAGCAGGGGTGCTAACAGCCGCAAATGTAGGGCGATTTGTGACACTGTTCCAGCGTGCTTTCTAACCCCAGCAAAATCAATAACTTAGGAGCGGGGCGATTTGACGGAAAAGGGGATTATCGGACGTTGTGAGAATGGGGCAGAGTTGCCCGGCCAAACTGACCGGGTAGCTTTTCCGGGCCGTCTGGCGGCTGCACCGCTCACACGGCTGTCTGGCGGTCTCTCTTGAGCAAAGCACTGCTTTGCCCTAATACTGGCACGCATGAAGGCTGCGTGTCCGGCCCCGCGAGCGCCGACTACCATCCTCGGTCGGCACGGCGCTGCGCTCGACGCACTCTTGTCTGGACCATCAGTATGAGTACACCAACCCTCGCCCCATCGGGGGCTCCTCCTTCTGAGCTGCACGCTGCCCACGCCAGCGCAGCCGGTGACCGCGCCGTGCCGGAGCTTGCTGGCTATGTGTGCGAGCCGCTGCGGCAGGACGGGGAGTTGCTCTTGTCCCGTGGCCAGCTGCGGCGCCACACCGCTGGGAGTCCCGCGTCGCTTCTCGTCCTCGCCCCGATCGCGGAGTATCCCACGCCGGCCAGCTGGCAGCGGCTCGCACACGAATTCTCCTTGCAGGCGGAGCTCGATCCCACCTGGGCGGTGCGGCCTCGTGCGCTGACGCGCGATCACGGACGACTGACGCTGCTGCTCGATGATCCCGGCGGTGAGCTCCTGGCTGGGCTCGTCGGGCACCCTTGGGAAGTGCCCCAGTTTCTGCGAGTCGCCATCGGCTTGGCGGGTGCGCTCGGTCGGCTCCACGCACAAGGGCTCATCCACAAAGATGTGAAGCCGGGCAACATCCTGGTCACCGCCGCAACCGGCCAGGTCTGGCTGATGGGCTTTGGCATCGCCTCGCGTCTGCCGCGCGAGCGCCAGGTGCCCGAGCCTCCCGAGTTCATTACGGGGACGCTCGCCTACATGGCGCCGGAACAGACCGGCCGGATGAATCGCTCAATCGATTCCCGCAGCGACCTCTACTCACTTGGCGTCACGCTCTATCAGATGCTCACGGGCTCACTGCCGTTCACCGCGTCCGATCCCCTGGAGTGGGTGCACTGCCATATTGCCAGACAGCCGGCACCGCCACGCGAGCGATTGGAGAAGATGCCGGCCCCGGTCTCGCATATCGTCATGAAACTACTCGCCAAAACCCCCGAGGAACGCTACCAGACTGCAGCGGGCCTCGGGGCTGATCTACGGAAGTGTCTTGCCGCATGGGAGCTGCATGGGCGCATCGACCCGTTTGCGCTCGGCGAACACGATACACCAGACCGGCTGTTGATTCCGGAGAAGCTGTATGGGAGAGCGCGCGAGATCGAGACCTTGCTCGCCTCCTTCGACCGCATCGTCAAGAGCGGCAGGCCGGAGTTGGTCCTGGTGTCCGGCTATTCCGGTATCGGGAAATCCGCCGTCGTCAATGAGCTACACAAGGCCCTCGTGCCATCACGCGGTGTTTTCGCCTCGGGCAAGTTCGATCAGCATAAGCGCGATATTCCCTACAGAACGATCGCCCAGGCTTTCCGAGGACTGATCCGGGACTTTATGAGCAAGAGCGACACGGAGCTGGAAGGCTGGCGCACCGCGTTGAGCGAGGCGCTTGGGGCGCACGGACGACTCGTGGTCGAGCTCGTACCCGAACTCAAGCTGATCATCGGCGAGCAACCGCCCACGCCCGATCTTCCCCCGCAGCAGACCCGCCGGCTGTTCCAGATCGCCCTCCGGCGCTTCGTTGGCGCATTCGCCAAGCCGGAACATCCCCTCGTACTCTTCCTCGACGATCTGCATTGGGTCGACGCGGCGACGCTCGATCTCCTCGAAGAGCTGATGATCGGCTCCGATCTGCGCCACCTGCTGGTGATCGGCGCCTATCGGGACAACGAAGTCGATCCGACCCATCCGCTCGTGCGCAAGCTCGAGGCCATCCGGGGCACCGGTGCGAAGGTCGGGCAGATCACGCTGACGCCCCTCGGCCGCGCACATCTGGAGGCGTTCGTCGCGGATGCGTTGCGTTGCGCACCAACGCGGGCCGTTCCCCTCGCGCAGGTCGTCCATGAGAAGACCGGCGGTAATCCGTTCTTCGCGATCCAGTTCCTGTCCGCGCTCGCCGACGAAGGCCTGGTCGCGTTCGATGCCACCGCGGGCGCGTGGTCCTGGGATCTCGCTCGCATCAGCGCAAAGGGCTACACGGAGAACGTGGCCGACCTGATGGTCGACAAGCTCAGTCAGCTGACTGCGGAAACGCAAGCCGCACTACAGCAACTTGCCTGTCTCGGGAATGCCGCCACGATCGTCATGCTTTCGACCGTTCTCGCAACCTCGGAGGAGCACGTCCACACAGCCCTCTGGGATGCGACCCGGCACGACTTAGTCGAGCGGCTCGACGGCTCCTACAGGTTCATCCATGACCGGGTTCAGGAAGCCGCCTATGCATCGATTCCCGATGGCCAGCGTGCCGAAGCTCATCTGCGGATCGGGCGGTTGATGGCGGCGCGGACACCGCCCGAGAAGCGGGACGAAGCGATCTTTGAAATCGTCAATCAGCTCAACCGAGGTCTCAGCTTGATCACGTCGGTCGATGAACGCGAGCAGCTCGCGGAACTCAACCTGACAGCGGGCCGGCGCGCCCACGCATCGACGGCCTACGCTTCCGCGCTCAGGTATTTCATCACGGGTCGAGACCTGTTGGCGGAGGAGTGCTGGGTGCGCCGCCGAGAGCTCATCTTCGCCCTGGACCTCCATCGCGCCGAGTGCGAGCTCTTGACTGGCGCGCTCTTGGACGCGGAGAACCATTTGACGGCATTATCTACTCGCGCCACGGAACTTGCTGATCGAGCGGGTGTGGCGCGCTTGCGGATCGACCTGTACAACATGCTCAATCAGTCCAGTCGCGCGGTCGGCGTCGGCCTCGACTACCTGAGGCATCTCGGCATCAGCTGGTCGCCGCATCCAACGGATGAGGAGGCACGCTGCGCGTACGAGCATGTCTGGTCGGAGCTTGGCCGGCGCGCGACCGAGGGGCTGATCGCTCTTCCCTTGATGACCGACCAGGCGTCTCTCGCCACGCTGGACGTCCTGAACAGACTGAGTTCGCCTGCACAATACACCGACCTCAACCTCTATACGCTCGCCATCTGCCAAACGCTCGCTCTCACCTTGGACCGCGGCAACAGCGACGCATCTACCGTGGCCTATGCGCGGCTTGGAATGATCGCCGGGCTGCGGTTCGGCGAGTACGAGGGCGCGTATCGCGTCGGGCAACTCGCGTATGAACTCGTCGAGCGGCGTGGACTGCGGCGTTTCCAGGCAGGCGTGTACCTGAATTTCGGAAATATGGGCATGCCTTGGACGAGGCATATCAAAATATGCTGCGAACTCATCAGCAGGGCGTTTGAGGTGGCGCGGACCACCGGCGACCTCATGTATACGGGCGTCTGCTCCTCGATGATGATCGTGAATCTTCTTTCGACCGGTGATCCACTTGCTGACATCCAGCGCGAAGCTGAGAGTGCCCTGGCCTTCGCGCAGACGGCGCAGACTGGCCCCGCCTTCGAAGTCGTCAGCGTGGCGCTCGCTATCATGCGCATGCTGCGCGGCGCGACCGCAAGATTCGGCTCGTTGAATGACGGGCTGGTTGATGAGCAACGAATCGAGCGCGATTTTGCCAGCACCTCGGACGGGACGGCGGCCCAATGCTGGTATTGGGTCTGCAAGCTGCGAGCGCGGTTTATGGGTGGCGACTATGCGACGGCGCTTGATGCCGCATCGCGGGCGCAGCGGCTGTTGAGCATGTCCCTCACGATCATGGAGGCGGCCGACTATCACTTCTACAGCGCCTTGTCCCACACGGCGTTCTGCGACTTGGCGCCTGCCGCCCAGCGGACGTGGAATCTGGAGGCCTTGGCGGCTCATCATCAGCAGCTCGCCAGCTGGGCTACGGCCTGTCCAGATAACTTCGAGGACCGCGCCGCACTGGTGGGCGCGGAAATCGCTCGCCTCGAAGGCCGGACCCTCGACGCCGAGCAGCTCTACGAACAGGCTATCCGCTCGGCGCAGACAAACGGTTTTGTCCATAATGAAGCGCTCGCCAACGAGCTCGCCGCGCGATTCTACGCAGCACGTGGGTTCCAGAAGATTGCGCATGCGTATTTGCAGGACGCCCGGTACGGCTACCTTCGTTGGGGAGCCGTCGGTAAGGTCCGGCAACTTGATCAGTTATATCCGCACCTCAGAGAGCAAGAACCAGCGCCAAGTCCGACGAGCACGATCAGGGCATCGGTCGAGCAGCTGGATCTGGCCACGGTGATCAAAGTCTTGCAGGCAGTCTCGAGCGAAATGGTGTTGGAAAAACTGATTGACAGTCTCATGCGCTCGGCCCTCGAGCACGCTGGCGCCGAACGAGGTCTCTTGATTGTTACGCGACGCAATGAGCTGCAGATCGAGGCGGAAGCGACCACCGCCCGCGACGGGGTCGAGATCCGTCTGCGACACACGGATGTGACCCCGGTAGCGCTGCCTGAGTCGATCCTCCACTACGTCCTCCGCACCCAGGAGAGCGTCATCCTGGACGACGCCGCGGGCGAAAATCTGTTCTCGACCGATGACTACCTGCATCTGCATCACACTCGCTCGGTCCTCTGTCTCCCCTTGGTCAAGCAGGCGCAGCCCATGGGGGCGCTGTATCTGGAGAACACCCTGACCCCCCACGTGTTTACGCCCGAGCGGGTCGTGGTGCTCAAACTCTTGGCCTCACAGGCCGCCATCTCGTTGGAAAACGCCCAGCTCTATGCCGACCTGCGGCAAGAAAATAGTGAGCGCCAGCGAGCCGAAGAGGCGCTCCACCACACACAGGCGGAGCTGGCTCACGTCAATCGGGTAGCAACGCTAGGAGAGCTGACGGCCTCCATCGCCCATGAAATTAATCAGCCACTTGCCGCCGTGGTCAATAACGCTAGCGCCTGTTTGCGCTGGCTGGCGGCGCAGAACGTGGAGGAAGCGCGGCAGTCTGCCGCGCTGGTTGTCGCCGACGGTCATCGCGCCGGCGCGATCGTCAATCGGATTCGCGCGCTGGTCAAGAAAGCGCCGCTGCAAAAAGAGGGGCTCGATATCAACGACACGATACGGGAAGTCATCGCTTTGGTGCGTAGCGAAGTACAGCGAAGCAGTATCGCGTTAGAAACGCAACTCTCAGATGAGGCGCACTCTGCGCCGCGCATTGTGGCAGACCGCATTCAAGTGCAACAAGTCCTGCTCAATTTGATCATGAATGCCATCGAAGCCATGAGTGGAGCCGGCGACGGTCCACGAGAGTTGTTGGTGCGTTCTGGCACGGGTGAATCGCAGCGCGTCCTGGTCACCGTGAGCGATTCGGGGCCAGGGCTGGACCCGCAGAGTCTCGAGCGACTCTTCGACGCTTTCTATACGACCAAGCCGCACGGCCTGGGCATGGGGCTCGCGATCAGCCGGTCGATCATTGAGGCTCACGGCGGGCGGCTGTGGGCAACAGCCAATGAGGGCCGAGGCGCCACGTTTCAGTTCACCTTGCCGACCGATAGCGAGAGGACGTCATGAGCGACACAGAGGGCGTGGTCTTCGTCATCGATGATGATGCGTCGCTGCGTCGTTCGCTAGCGAACCTCGTTCGGTCGGTGGGGTTGCGGGTCGAGGCCTTCGGGTCGGCGCAGGAGTTCCTGCGCGGCCAACGTCCGGATGTGCCCAGCTGCTTGGTCCTTGATGTGCGGCTCCCGGGTCTGAGCGGGCTGGATCTGCAGCAGCGTATGGCCTAGGCCAATAGCGAAATTCCCATAATCTTCATCACCGGCCACGGCGATATCCCGATGACGGTGCAGGCGATGAAAGCTGGCGCCGTGGAGTTCTTGACCAAGCCCTTTCGCGACCAGGCGCTGCTCGACGCCATTCACCAGGCGCTGGAACGCGACCGCCACGCGCGCAAGCAGCGGGTGGACAGTGAAGCATTGCGCCGCCGATTTGACTCGCTCACGCCACGCGAGCGAGAAGTGATGGCGCTCATAGTATCCGGGTTGCTCAACAAGCAAATCGCTGGCGAGCTCGGCACAAGCGAGACCACCGTGAAAGTGCACCGGCGTCAGGTGATGGAGAAGATGGGGGTGGATTCCCTGGTCGACCTGGTCCGCATGGCTGATGGGCTTGGACTTCCCACCCGAAAGTAGTAGCCGCCTTCCCAAAAGTAGTAGTTACCCACCCTAAGGTCCAACTAGAAGTTCTCTCCTGCGAACATTAGAGTGAGCTCCAGTGGATGCGCAAGTGCGAACTCTCAGGGGCACTGTGAGTCGGCTTATAGCGCTCCGTCGAAGACGGCTGTTTTCCAGAAGAGCAACCAACACGAGGAGGTACGTACTGCATGCCTGGAGTTCCGCTCATTGCGATTGTCGATGATGACGACTCGCT
>JACXTT010010871.1_pt1 | contig 12225 bp, 9 predicted proteins | sample 9270951 | NCBI WGS metagenome assembly JACXTT01 (sample SAMN15532306, study PRJNA645909) | rock metagenome | isolation source: weathered quartz diorite | place: Puerto Rico | collected 2017-06-21 | reverse complement strand
CCGGGTCAGGCGGGTGGTGTGGTGATTCATGGTGAACTCCTTGGTCGAGGTGGTGCTTCGACGCTAAGGAGCGCAGCAGGGGTGGCAGATCGGTGATGACCACCCAGATTGGCGGTAGGACTACCCAGATTGGGCGGTGAGGTACGCAGCCGCCTCCGAGCGCCGGGTCACCCCGAGCTTCGCGAGCACGGCGGACACGTGCCGGTCGACGGTGCGGGGCGAGAGCACCAGCCGGTCGGCGATCTCGGCGTTGGTCAGGTGCTCGGCCAGCAGGTCGAGCACCTCCGCCTCGCGCGCAGTCAGGCCGGCCGGGTGCTCGAGCGTCGCCGCCCGCGGGCCGCGCTGCGTCGGCACCCGGACCCCGGACGCAGCGAGCAGGCGGCGCACGACGGTGTCCCCGGGAGCAGAACCGGCGCAGAGCATCAGGTCGTGGGCGCGCTCCAGCGACGCGCTGTCACCGGACGCAGCCAGCATCGCCGCCTCCTCGAACGGGCAGTCCAGCTCGTGCCAGGCCGCGGCCGCCCCGACGTAGTCGGCGGTCGCACCGAGCTGGTGCGGCCCCGGGTAGTCGCGAACGGCGTCAACGTCGTGCCCGAGCACGCGCAACCAGGTGACCAGCTCGCCCTGCATCCACGGATCCGCGTCCTGACCGCGCTCGTACGCCGACCAGACCCGCTCGTCGACCAGGCCGGCGTCCCCGGTAAGCCACGCCGCCTGCACGGCACCGGAGGCCACCTGCACCAGCCAGAACGGCTCGCCGTTCGCGGACCCGAGCTCCCAGGCCAGCTCGAGCCAGTCCCGTGCCTGCGGGTGACCGGAGCGGAACCCCGCCAGGCTCATCCCGATCATCAGGTGCATCCGGTTCACCGGCGAGATGTTCTCGGCCGCAGTCGACAGCCCGAGCTCGATCGCGTCGGCGTACCGGCCCCGGCGCGCGAGCGCCATCACCCGGGCACCGCGCAGGCACACGCTGTAGGTGTGCTGCTCGTGGTCGAAGCAGTAGCTCAGGGCTTCGTCGTACCGGTCGGCGTACGCGTCGAAATCGAGCTGGTCGACGGAGGTCTCGTTGAGGTTGACGTAGGTGCAGGCCACCAGGCTCGCGTCGCCGGCCCGCAGCCCGTGGGCAAGCGCCTCCTCGAGCCGGTCGAAGTGGACGACACCGCTGCTCGCGTCGGCGTAGGCCGAGATCAGCAGGGCGCGACCGGTGACTGCCTCGTCGCCGACCACCGCAGCCACCCTGAGGCACTCAGCGAGCGCAGCAGCGCGCGTGGCGTCGTCCAGCTCCTCGTCATCGGCGCGGTTGTAGAGAACCAGCGCCTTCTCAGCGCAGTCCGCGGCGTCGCGGATCAGGCCGTACGCCTCCTCGAGCGCGCGGTGGTACTCACCGCCGCGGCACAACCGCCAGGCGCACACGGCGTACCGGCGCAGGCAGCGGGCCAGCGCTTCGGGATCGTCCAGCTCGCGGCGCAGCGCGATCGTGCGCAGCCAGTGCTCCTCCGCCGCAGCCCACTCGTCCCGGACCGAGAGCGACTCCGCGGTTGCCTCCTCCAGCTCCGCGATCGCAGCCGCGTCGAGCTCGTCGGTGTACGCCAGCGCCCGCCGGAACTGGATCACCGCCTCCCGGTGCGCACTCGCACCGACGGCGATCCGACCGGCGGTCGGTGCGTACCGCACCACAGCGGCGCCGTCCCCGGCGCAGAACGCGTGGTGGGTCAGCTCGGCGACGTCAGCGCCGTCCTGCTCCAGGACCAGCAGCGCGATCCGGTGCAGCTCGGCCGACTGCACCTGGGGGAGGCCCTGCTCGACGGCGCGCCGGGTCAGCTCGTGTCGGAAGGCAAACCCGCGGTCGGCCGGGACCAGGGTGCCGGTCGCGACGCACTCGTCGACATGGGTGGCGGCGACTCCGGCGAGCGATGCGAACATCGCGGCAGGGGCGGGTCGGCCGAGGATCGCGGCAGCGGCCAGGATGCGCTGCGCCGGTGCCGAATGGTGCAGCATCCGCGCCCGGACCACGTCGGCGACCGAGGGGGGCACCTCGCCGGCGCCCAGTGCGAGCACCTCACCGAGGTAGAACGGGTTGCCTCCGGTCAGCGCGACCAGCTCGTCGGCGTCCTGGTCCGGCACCAGGGTGCGCACGGCCTCGGCGCTGAGCGGTGCGAGGGCCATCCGCCGGGTGCTGCTGTGCGCGGAGATCCGGCCGAGGAGCTCGGCGGTGCTGCCGTCCCCGGGCTCGTCGTCGCGGACGGTGATCACGACCAGGGCGCGCAGCTGGCCGAGCCGGCGGGACAGGTGCGCCAGCCAGTCGAGGGTGGCCTGGTCGGCCCAGTGCAGGTCCTCGATCAGCAGACCGGTGACCCCGGGGCTCTCCTCGAGGGTGGCCAGGAACGCGGCGAACAGCTCGTTGCGGTCGGCTTCCGTGCGGCACAGCTCGAGCAGCCTCCCGCCGACCGACCCGGCGATCTCGTGCAGCGGTCCGAGCGGGCGCGGGGTGAAGCCGCCGTCACAGGCACCCCACAACCAGGTCAGGTCGGGACGGCTGGCGCGGAAGGCGTCGACCAGGGCGGACTTGCCAATCCCGGCCTCGCCGGAGACGAGCACGAGTCGACCGCGACCGGCGGCTGCATCGGTCGCGTACTCGTCAAGCGCTCCCAGGCAGGAGCCGCGCTCGAGCAACTCCACACGTCGATGATCCGCCGCGACGACCGGCGGTGTCCATCACTTGCCCAGGAACTGGGGCGCCCGCTTCTCCAGGAACGCCCGCGGGCCCTCCTTGGCGTCGGCGGACTTGAAGACCTCGGCACCGATCTTGGCGTCGTCGGCCCAGCAGTCGTCCTCGTGCTTGCCCTCCGAGTCGCGCATCGTCTTGAGGATCGCCTGAACGGCCAGCGGTCCGTTCGCCGCGACCATGTCGGCCAGCTCGTGCGCCTTCGCCAGCGCCTCGCCGTCGGGCACGACGTGCCCGATCAGCCCGAGCTCCTTGGCCTCCGGCGCACCGAGCAGCCGACCGGTGAGCAGCAGCTCGGCGGCCACGGTGTACGGGATCTGCCGCTGGAGGCGTACCGCCGACCCACCCATCGGGTAGAGCGACCACTTCGCCTCGGCCACGCCGAAGCGTGCCGACTCACCGGCGACCCGGATGTCGGTGCCCTGCAGGATCTCGGTGCCGCCGGCGATCGCGGGGCCTTCCACGGCGGCGATCAGCGGCTTGGTCAGCCGGAAGCCCTTGAGCAGCCCCTTGAGGATCGTCGGGTCGAACTCGCCCGACTCGAAGCTGTCGCCCGGCGGCTTCTCGTTGGCGGTGGACAGGTCCATGCCCGCGCAGAAGTAGCCACCGGCGCCCGTGAGGATGCAGACGCGGATCTCGGGGTCGGAGTTCACCCGGTCCCAGGTGTCCTCCATGATCCGGAGCATCTCCGAGGAGAGCGCGTTGCGCCGTTCGGGTCGGTTCATCGTCACGATGAGCTTGTGTCCGTCTTGTTCGACCAGGCAGTCCGTCATGGGGGAATGCTAGCCCGAAACAAGAACGTGTTCTAGTATCGCGGACATGGCCATCAACATCGCTGACCTCTTCGAACACGCCGTCGACGCGGCCCCCGACAAGCCCGCCGTCAAGGTGGGGGAGCGCACCGTCACGTACGCCGACCTGGAGACCGAGGCGAACAAGCTGGCGCACTACCTGCAGTCCCGCGGGGTGAAGCCGGGCGACCACGTCGCTGTCTACGCGAAGAACAGCATCGAGCACGTCATCGGCGTGCTGGCGATCGTGAAGATCCGCGCGGTCAACATCAACGTGAACTACCGCTACGTCGAGGGCGAGCTCAACTACCTCTTCGAGAACGCCGACGTGGTGGCCCTGATCGCCGAGCGCACCTACGCGCCGCTGATCGCCAAGACCTACCCGAACCACGACAAGCTGACCACCGTCGTGATCGTCCCGGACGTCATCGAGCCGGACGACCAGTCCGACATCAGCGCCTTCGACGGTGTCCTGTACGCCGACGCCATCGCCGACCAGAACGCCGAGCGCGACTTCGACGAGCGCAGCCCGGACGACCTGCACATCATCTACACCGGTGGCACCACGGGCTTCCCGAAGGGCGTGATGTGGCGCCACGAGGACTTCTGGCGCACGCTCGGCGGCGGGATCGACTTCTACACCGGTGAGAACCTCTCCGAGTTCGACCAGTCCGAGCAGGCCAAGCAGGACGGCCGGATGGTCACCTTCCCGCTCAGCCCGCTGATGCACGGCGGTGCCCAGGCCGGCCTCCTCATGCACCTGTTCGCCGGGCACCTGACGATCCTCGAGCCCAAGTTCGACCCGCAGCGCACCTGGGAGATCATCGACGAGAACGGCGTGATGCTGATCTTCATGACCGGCGACGCGATGGCCCGCCCGCTGATCGAGGAGTTCGAGCGCAAGGCGGCCACCGGCGACCCGTACAGCGGAGCCAGCCTGTTCGCGGTCAGCAGCAGCGCGGCGATCTTCAGCCCGGAGGTCAAGGAGCGCTGGATCAACGCGCTCCCGAACCCCGTCTACACCGACTCGGTGGGCGCCAGCGAGACCGGCTTTCAGGGCATGGGCATGCAGGACAAGGCGCACATCTCCAGCGACGGTCCGGTCGTCGGGCTCGGCCCCAACAGCGTGGTGCTCGACGAGCAGAACAACGTCCTGGACCTGGCCACCAACGTCGGCAAGGTCGGCCGCCTCGGGCGGGGCGGCTCGGTGCCGGTCGGCTACTACAAGGACGAGAAGAAGTCGGCCGAGACGTTCCTGGTCGTCGACGGCATGCGGATCTCGGTGCCCGGCGACTTCGCCCGGATCGAGGAGGACAACAAGGTCACCCTGCTCGGCCGCGGCTCCAACTGCGTCAACACCGGCGGCGAGAAGGTCTACCCCGAAGAGGTCGAGATGGCGATCAAGCGCCACCCGGCCGTGTACGACGTCCTCGTCGTCGGCATCCCGGACGAGAAGTTCGGCCAGTCCGTCGCCGCGGTGATCCAGCCGCGCGAGGGGGAGACGGTCGAGCTCGACGAGCTGCGCGAGTTCCTGCGCGAGTTCCTGTCGGGCTACAAGCTGCCCCGGGCGCTCACCCTGGTCCCCGAGATCCCGCGCAATGCCACCGGCAAGGCGCAGTACCCCCGTGCCAAGGAGCTTCTCCTCGAAGCCAAGGCAGCTGAAGGAGCTTCCCTGTAATGCGTACCGAACTGTGCGAGCGCTTGGGCATCGAGTACCCGATCTTCGCGTTCACCCCCTCGGAGAAGGTGGCCGCGGCGGTGTCGCGCGCCGGCGGCCTCGGCGTCCTGGGAGCAGTCCGCTTCAACGACGCCAGCGAGCTCGACGAGACGCTCGACTGGATGGACGAGAACACCGACGGCAAGCCGTACGGCGTCGACGTCGTGATGCCGATGAAGATCCCCACCGAGGGCACGTCGGTCGACCTGAAGACGTTGATCCCCGGCGAGCACATCACCTTCGTCGAGGAGACCCTGCGCAAGCTCGGCGTCCCGCCGCTCCCGGAGGGCGAAGGTCGTGAGGGCGTCCTCGGCTGGCTGCACTCGACCGCCAGGTCGCACGTCGACGTCGCCCTCCAGCACCGTCCCGTCCTGATCGCCAACGCCCTCGGCACCCCGCCGCAGGACGTCATCGAACTCGCGCACGAGCACGGAGTGCTCGTAGCCGCGCTCGCCGGCGCCGCCAAGCACGCGGCGTCGCACGTGGCCAACGGCGTCGACATCATCGTGTCCCAGGGCTACGAGGCCGGTGGTCACACCGGCGAGATCGCCAGCATGGTGCTCACCCCCGAGATCGTCGACGCGGTCGACGTACCCGTGCTGGCGGCAGGCGGCATCGGTTGTGGCCGCCAGGTCGCGGCCAGCCTCGCGCTCGGCGCCCAGGGAGTCTGGACCGGCAGCCTGTGGCTGACGGTCGCCGAGTACGACCTGGGCACCAGCCACACGGTCCGCGACGCGATCCTCAAGGCCGGCTCGAGCGACACCGTGCGCAGCCGCGTCTACACCGGCAAGCCGGCCCGTCTGCTCAAGAACAAGTGGACGGCGGCCTGGGAGGAGGAGGGTGCCCCTGCACCGCTCCCGATGCCGCTGCAGAACCTGCTCGTCTCCGACGCCCACAACCGGATGAACGTCGGCGACGACCCGGACGTGGTCGCGATGCCGGCCGGCCAGATCATCGGCCGGACGAACGAGGTCCGTCCGGTCGCCCAGGTGATGGCCGAGCTGATCTCGGAGTACGAGGAAACGGTCGCGCGCCTGGAGAAGATCCGGGGCTAGTCTGCTCGGGTGCTGCTCAACCTGGTCGCCTTCGTCGGCGCCGCGACCCTGATCGTCCTGCTCCCCGGGCCGGACACCCTGGTCGTGGTGCGCAGCATCCTGCGCGGCGGACGCCGTCAGGGCACCTTGACCGCGCTGGGAAACCTGACCGGCCTGACCGTCTGGGTGGCCGCGGCCGCGCTCGGCATCGCCGCCCTGCTGCACGCCAGCCAGATCGGGTACGACGTCCTCCGCGGCGTGGGCGCGTGCTACCTGATCTACCTGGGCATCACCGCCTTCCTGTCGCGCGGCGCGACGCAGGAGCAACCGCAAGGCCGCGCAGGTGTGCTCGGCACCGGTTACCGCGCCGGCGTCCTGACCAACCTGCTCAACCCCAAGGTCGGCGTCTTCTTCGTGACGTTCCTGCCCGGCTTCATCCCGCACGGCAGCTCGGCCGGCCTGATGACGGCCGTCTTCGGGGCGATCTTCGTGGCGCTGACGGCGCTGTACTGGGTCCTGCTGCTCGCGGTCTCCGGGAAGGTCACGTCCTGGATGAACGAACCGAGGATCCGCCGCCGGCTCGACGTCGCGACCTCGGCCGTCCTGATCGGATTCGGCATCCGCCTGGCGACCGAGTGAGGGACTAGAGTCCCGGCATGGTCGTCCCGAACCCCTCCCCTCAGCGGACCGCGTCCGTCCGGCGCCTGCTCGCCGTGGTCGCCGTCATCCTGGCGTCGATCGGTGGCTGGACGGCCATGGGCAGCGCGGCACCCGGCATCTCGACCGCGGCCGTCCCGCGGGCACACTGCGGTCCGGGTTCGCTGCCGGAGACGAGCACCCAGGGCCGCGTCCCGACCAAGGACTACCACGATGGTCGGGCGGCGTTGGGCTACCGCTGCAACGCTGTGGAGGTCGGCCACCAGGGCAGCTCGGGCGGCTTCAAGACGCTGCGCTACACCGACTCCCAGGGCCACACCTGCGCGTTCTACGACTCGACGCTGACCATCCCGCGTGACGTCGTCTCCAACACGCTGTCCGGCGACGGCCTCGGCGTCGTCGTCCTCGACATGACGAACCCGGCGCACCCGAGGAAGACGGCCAACCTGGTCTCGGTCGGGATGATCAGCCCGCACGAGTCCCTGCTCGTGAACCAGAAGCGCGGTCTGCTGGTCGGCGTGATGGGCTCGGCGGCGACCGCGCCCGGCATCCTGGACGTGTACGACGTCAGGACCGACTGCCGCAAGCCGAAGCTGCTCTCCGAGTCGCTCAACGGGATCCTCGGCCACGAGAGCGGCTTCTCGCCGGACGGTCGCACCTACTACGTCTCCGGTGCCGCCGGTCCCAGCCTGACCGCGGTCGACCTGAGCAACCCGCGCAAGCCGAAGATCCTGTTCAAGCAGTTCGGCGTCATCTACCACGGTCTGCGGCTGTCGAACGACGGCAAGACGATGTACGTCGCCAACATCGGCACCCCGGGTCTCGGAGGCATCACCGGGGCAGGACTGCGGATCCTGGACGTCAGCCAGATCCAGGACCGGGTGCCGCACCCGCAGGTCCGGGTGCTCTCCACCATCACCTGGCACGGGGTGTCGATCCCGCAGGTGGCCGAGCCGTTCACCACCAAGGGGCACCAGTACGTCTTCGAGGTCGACGAGTTCGTGGACCTGTTCACCTTCTCGGGCCTCCTCGACCTCGAGCACGCGCCGGTGGGAGCTGCCCGGATCATCAACGTCGACGACCCACGGCACCCACGGGTGATCAGCAACATCCGGCTCAAGGTGCACGAGCCCGACCAGCGCGGGGGACCCCAGAAGGGCGACCCGATGGCCTGGGACCCGGCGCGGGGCTACGCCGCGCACTACTGCGGGATGCCGACGCGCAACAACCCGAAGATCGCCGGCTGCTCGATGATCCTGTCCGGCTTCCGGCTCTTCGACATCCGCGACGTCTTCCACCCGAAGGAAGTCGCCTACTTCAACAAGCCGGTCACGAAGATCAACAAGTTGGCCCTCATCCCGGCCCTCGGTTCCTGGGCGATGTCGCAACCTGCGTGGGACGTCGCCCGCAACGAGGTCTGGTTCACCGACACCAACTCGGGCTTCTACGTGATCCGGCTGACCAACGGGGTCCAGAACCTTCTGCACTGAGCATCGTTGAACCGGCATGGCTCTCCCTAGCCCCGCCCTGCGCCGCCTCGCCCTCGTTCTTGCCACGGCGCTCGCCGCAGGCGGCGCGTGGGCAGCAGCAGCGCCGTCCAACGCAGCAGACCCGATCTCGACCGCAGCCGTCCCGCAAGCAGTCTGCGGCCCGGGCTCGATGCCGGAGACCGGCACCCAGGGACGCGTCCCGAAGTCCGACTTCACCTCGGGCCGCGCCGCACTTGGCTACACCTGCAACACCGAGGAGGTCTCCCACGAAGGTGTCTCCGGTGGGTTCAAGACGCTGCGCTACGTCGACGCCCAGGGCCACACCTGCGCGTTCTACGACTCGACCTCGCTGGTCCCGCCGACCTCGACGCTGACCAACCTCGCCAAGCAGGCCGGGATCGGGGTGGTCGTGCTCGACATGAGCGACCCCGCGCACCCGGTCCGCACGGCTACCCTGACCTCCCTGGCGATGCTGAGCCCGCACGAGTCGCTGCTGGTGAACCAGCCCCGGGGTCTGCTGATCGGCGTGCTCGGCACCGCCGCGACCGCGCCCGGCGTCCTGGACGTGTACGACGTCAGGACCGACTGCCGGCACCCGAAGCTGCTCTCCACCAGCCTGTCCGGGATCCTCGGCCACGAGAGCGGGTTCGCCCCCGACGGCAGGACGCTCTACGTGTCCAGCACCATCGCGAGCCTGGTGGCCGTCGACCTCACCGACCCGTCGAAGCCGAGGACGATCTTCACGGCGTACGGGCAGTACCACGGCATGCGCGTCTCCGACGACGGCAAGACGCTCTACCTCGCGCACATCGGCAGCCCCAGCCTCGGCGGCATCACCGGCGGTGGCCTGGTGATCATGGACGTCAGCCAGATCCAGGACCGGGTGCCGCACCCCAAGGCGCCGATCCTTGCGAGTATCAGCTGGGACGGGCACTCGATCCCGCAGGTGGCCGAGCCGTTCACCCGAGACGGGCACCACTACCTTTTCGAGGTCGACGAGTTCGTCGACATCTTCTCGTTCAGCGGCCTCACCGACCTCCGGCACTCACCGGTCGGAGCGGCCCGGATCATCAACGTGGACAACCCGCGGGCGCCCTACGTGGTCTCGAACGTCCGGCTGCAGGTTCACGAGCCCGCCGACCACGCCGGAGTGCAGTACGGCGACCCTGGCGCGAACAACCCGCTGCAGGGGTACGCCGGCCACTACTGCTCGATGCCCACGCGGACCAACCCGGACCTGGCGGCCTGCTCGATGATCCTCTCCGGCCTGCGCGTCTTCGACATCCGCGATGTCTACCACCCGAAGGAGGTCGCCTACTTCAACAAGCCGGCGCCCTCCGGTGGGTCCGCGTTCTCACAACCCGCGTGGGACGTCGCGAACGACAGCATCTGGTACACCGACACGACGACCGGCTTCTACGACGTGAAGCTGACCAACGGCGTCGAGGACCTGCTGCCTTAGCTGATCCGGACGACGTTCGTGCGTGCCACCTTGTCGTGCAGCGCCTGCTTGCGCGAGTCCCACAGCGGCCAGAGGTAGTCGACCAGCGCGACGATTGCGAAGGCGACGCCGATACCCGGGACCTGGGCGCCGGCCGACAACGCCACCACGAAACCGACCCGGCGCAGGATGACCGACCACGGCATCGGCCCGGGAACGTCGCGCTGACGGACCCGGAGGCCCAGCAGGAGCTTGCCCGGGGTCGCCTGCTTCCAGCGCAGGAACACCAGCGTGTAGAGCAGGTTGGCCGCGAACAGGGAGCCGTACAGGAGAAGGCCGGCGCCGGTCGAGGGATCGAGCACCGGTGGAGTCGGCGCCGAGGTGCCGGCGTGCACGTAGGTGGTGTTCCACCAGTCGGTGATGGTGCTCCAGTGCGTCGCCACCGACGGGATGATCGCCAGCATCATGAGCGGGATCTGGACGAAGCCGTCGACGATGGTGGCGAGCACCCGCATCCACCAGCCCGAGAGCGCCTGCCCGTCGGGCGTCGACGGAACGACGACGGGGTCGTCGAGGACCGGACCGCCGTCGGTGCGCACGTGCTGGCTCCAGGAGAACCCGTCCCAGTACCGCTCGGCGCGCCCGTCCACGTTGGCCTCGGACGGATCGCGGTACCAGCCCGCGGGAATCTGCGTCATGCGCAGATGCTCCCAGATCAGCGGTACGTCCGGCCCCGCTCCTCCCGTGTCCAGGTGGCATCGACCGGCCCGGCCTGCAGCTCTCGCTTCAGCACCTTGTTGGTGGCGGTCCGGGGGAGCGACTCCACGACCCGCACGAACCGGGGCCACCCCTTGGTCGACAGATCCGCCTGGTCGGCGAGGAACGAGCCGAACTCGTTCGCAGTGATCGACGAGGTCACCACCAGCGCGGCCACGAGCTGGTCCCCGGACGACGGATCGGGGACGCCGTACACAGCCGCCTCGGAGATGGCCGGATGCCGCAGCAGGATCCGCTCGATCGGCGCCGCGGCCAGGTTCTCGCCGTCCACCCGCAGCCAGTCCGCGGTCCGGCCGGCGTAGTAGACCCACCCGTCGGCATCGCGGTACGCCAGGTCGCCCGACCAGTACATCCCCCCGCGCATGCGCTCCGCGGTGGCGGCCTCGTCGTTGTAGTACCCCGCGAACGCGCCCATCCCGGTGGTGTTCACCAACTCACCCACGCACGCGTCAAGATTCGTGACGACGCCGGAGGCGTCAAACGAAGCAGCCGGACACTCGACCCCGGTCTCGGGGTCCAGCACCGCAACCCCAGCCGCCGGCTGGCCGAGAGCGCCCGGGGGAGTCCCCTCGATCCGGCTGATCACCACCGCGTTCTCGGTCGACCCGAACCCGTCGACCACGCGGCAGCCGAACCGCTCCCCGAAGGTGGCGATGTCTCCCTCGTTGCCCTCGTTGCCGAACACGAGCCGAAGCGGGTTGTCGGCATCATCCGGTGCAGCCGGTGTGGCCAACACGTACGCCAGCGGTTTGCCCACGTAGTTCGCGTACGTCGCGCCGTACCGTCGGATGTCGTCGAGGAAGGCGGACGCCGAGAAGCGTTCGCGCAACGCCACCGTCGCGCCGTTGAAGATCGCCGGCCCCCAGCCGGCCACGACCGCGTTGGAGTGGAACAGCGGCATCGACACGTAGTGCACGTCGTCACCGGTCAGGCCGAGCCGCTCGGTCAGGTAAGCCCCGGGCCCGGTGCTCTTCTCGTGCGTGATCCGGACGGCCTTCGGCTCACCACTGGTCCCCGAGGTGAAGATCAGCATGAACAACGACGCGCCGTCCGGCTCAGCAGGAGGTGCGGCCCCGTCGACCGGCCAGTCGTAGGTCTCGTCGAGGACGGTGACACCGGCGAGGTCCAACCCGTCGAGCAGTGCACGCTGGGTGGAGTCGGTGACGATCACCTGGACGTCAGCCTTGCGGATGTCCGCCAGCAGACCGTCGCCGCGCCGGGTCGTGTTCAACCCGACCAGCACGTGGTTGCCCCACCCGGCAGCGGCCAGCTGGAGCGCCATCTCCGGGGTGTTGTCGAGCAGCACGCCCACGTGCGGAGGTGCCCCAGCATCGAGCAGGCGCGCCAACGCCGCAGCGCGTCCCCGCGACCGAGCGACGTACTCCCGCCAGGTGAGCGTCAGCGAACCGGCGCGCAGCGCCGGAGAATCGTCCTCGGCCCGAGCCTCGAGAAGCGAGCGAATGCTCACACAGGCTCAGCAGCCAGCAGCGCGCCGATCTTCCGGGCCTGGTCGGTGGTCCCGCCGAGCAGGAACTCACCGAGCTTGCCGACCGTGAAGTACCGGTGCGCCTCGCCGTCCATGTCGATGCCGAC
>JACXTT010010870.1_pt1 | contig 12227 bp, 10 predicted proteins | sample 9270951 | NCBI WGS metagenome assembly JACXTT01 (sample SAMN15532306, study PRJNA645909) | rock metagenome | isolation source: weathered quartz diorite | place: Puerto Rico | collected 2017-06-21 | reverse complement strand
GTGCAGGTGCTGCACAACCGCTCGGCGACGGTGGAGATCAAGGGGCGGCCCGTGCAACTCGTTGGCATTGGCGATTTGTGGAACCGCACGGAATTCCAGCCTGAGGATGCGTTCGAAAAGGCTACCGAAGACTTACCCACGATTCTGCTCGCGCACAATCCGGACACGAAAGATAGGGTGCTCGACAGGCCTTGGGACCTCATGCTGTCCGGCCATACGCACGGCGGCCAAGTGGTCTTTCCTCTCATTCATCCGTACTGGCTCCCGGTGCGGGACCAGCGCTTTATTGCCGGGCTCTACGGTTGGCGGAACCGCCAGCTCTTCATCACCCGCGGCGTCGGCAGTCCAACCGGAATCCGTTTCCGTTGCCGCCCGGAAGTGAGCGTGCTCGATTTCCGCCCGGGGTTACCTGCGGACCAACGCATCTAAACTGCCGCCGGCCCCAAACTCGAAACCCGGATCGCCGGACGACTCGGACCGGTAGGCCGGCGAGTGAAACACATACAAGTGGTACACGCCATCGCCCGGCGCGATGTTCTTGCCAGTCTGGATGGAATACCGGTTGCCGCCGGAGGTCCAGGACATCGTGTTGCCGCGAACCTCACCCGCCTTGGCGAATCCGAGTTCGTAGTGAGGACGCAGCGAGAAGACGAAGCGGCCGTGCCCTTTCAGATACAGCCACAGAGGTGCACCGGTAATGCCTCCGGCGCCATCTTTCGGGGTTTCGACCACCGCATTGTTCACCCTGATCTTCGGTTCCTGCAGGTTCAGCTCCACATCGTCCACGGCGAAATCTCTTGGAGGCATCGCGGCCGCCATCGTGGCGTTCCCCGCCGCCGGGCCACTGCCTTCGATTCGTAGCTTTTCCACGATCTTTTCGCCAGTCGCCGGATTGACGAACAGATCGACCATCAGGACTTGTCCCACCGCGAGCGCCTGTGTATACGGCTTTCGCAGCAAAGGCTCGATGGTCCAGATCTTCGCCGTCTTGGTGGACTCGCTCAACTGTTCCGGCGTGAGAGTGAGAGGTGCAAACGTCAGTTCGTACTGTCCGCCTGCAAGCTTCCTGGCGCTCAGGTCGTAGCCGGAGTAGCGGAAGTCGTCAAAAAACGCGATGTACCGCTTGAGCACGCCGGCGCCGTCGGAGGTGATGCCACTCGTGTGCCGCGCCTGCAATCCTTTGGGATTGCCGTCATAATCCAGGTCCATGCGGATCTGAATCCCGTTGATTATGCCCGTGAGCGACGAGCCTCCGGCCGGTGCGCCGCATACCAACGCGGGCGCCGACGTCACCAGCAAAGGCAGTAAGAACGAAATTGTTGAAGTGCGCGTTTTCAGCATAGCGACGAGTGATGCTTCCCATTCGTCATTGTAGAACTGATGCTGCATAGCAAAATGCAAATCCGGGGAGCCTCTCGTCGAGGTTCCCCGGATCGACTGCGAGAAAGACGATGATCGCCTACTGATTCTTGCCGCGAACCAATGAAGCCTTACGCTCTTTCCGAACCTGCGGGATCATTTGTTGAGACGAGCCGTTGGGCGACGCCGTCTGCCCCTCGAGTTGCATGCCGAACACCGAATTCAGCGTGTTGATCGAGGACTTGATGGCTCCATCTGTCCAGGTCGAGCGTTGCGGGTTGTAGGATTCGCCGACCAGCGAAATCCGTTCGCCCGGCAGCGGGTTGATCGCCCATGAGGCGATCTGCGCGTTGGTGAACGTCGATCCCGCCTTCAGCCAATACCAGCCAGCAGGCCAGATCTGTACTTGCGTCTTCAACGGCGCGGGAATATCGGCGTCCGGAAACAGGTGCGCCAGACCCCGTGCGATCTCCGCCTCCACTGCGGCGTTGCCTTTTTGCGCGGTCAATTCCCAGAATTCGGTGCAGGCCATCGTATCGTCGTACACGCTGCGCGTCACTAGTTGATCGGCCGCATACGCCGTGGTCGGAATCTCGATGAAGTTCATGCAATGCTCAGTGGTCCAGGCGCGATGCGTGTCCTTGCCGGGGAAGGCGTCCTTCCACCAGGCAGTGGGCCACCACTGGTTGATCGAAGCGACTTTGATGCCGATGATGTCCTGAAACTGCTGTTGCGCTTGGATTTTGACCGCCACTTCACCGCCGATCTTTTTGAAAGCCGCGGCGTCCACGGCGATCACGAGCCGGCTGGCCGTCGCGTTGTATCCAGGGGTCGCGATGCGATAGGTCGGATTGCCGCCTTCGATCGTACGCACGGGCTGGCCGGTGAAAATCTGCACTCCCGAGGCGCGGACGCGCTTTTCCATCTGGCGGATGAATTCGGACATGCCGCCAATCGGGTAGCTCGGCGTGCAACACACATCCCAGTCTTCGTCGAGAAAATCGAGGTAGCCGCGAGCGCTCAGCGGATAAGTGAAGTCCCCGCGAAAGCGGAAGATGTCCGCCATGAACTGGTATTCTTCCGCGCCGAGCACCGCCCGGACATACGAGCGGAAATCCGGGTACTTGTCTACGTTCGCGCGCTCGGGGCTGAAGCGGATCTTGTCCCACAGGGCGCCTTCGTCAAGCTGCACCTTCGGGTAAGCCTCGAGCCGCAGCGATTCCGAATCGAATGCGCGAGAGCCACGGGCGTTAATCAGATCGTCCTGAAACGGAGCGGCGACGTATTTGATGCCGAGTTCGTCGGCCAGCGCGAACATCACCGGTTGATTTTCCATGATGCGCAAGGCGCCGAGACCGAACACCGGGCCATTGGGAGTGCGCGAAACGTCGTAAATACGGCCCCCCAAGCGATCTTCTTTTTCAAACAGGCAAAGGCGCGATCCCAATTGGGGGCCAAGGCGATAAGCGGTATGCAAACCTGCCGGACCTCCACCAAGGATGATGACTTCGCAGGTAATGCCTTCCACGGCAAAGGCCGCGAGCGAACTGAAAATAGTCAGAGAAGCGATGCGTAAAGTTTTCATTCAGACATTCATGCGAATTCTTTGCGGAGATTCATTCACCCGATGCGGAAAAAGAGAACAGGCGATAATCGGGTATTAGTGCTTCTCACCATCACGTCCACGCATCCGAACGCCACGGACCTCGGCTACCTGCTGCACAAGAACCCCGGACGGCTGCACGAAATGGAACTCCCGTTCGGCAAAGCGCGCGTTTTCTATCCGGAAGCGGCCGCAGCCCGCTGCACTGCCGCCGTGCAGGTCGAGGTGGACGCCACAGGCCTCGTGCGCGGCAAGTCCACCCGCACCCTCGATCAGTACGTGAACGACCGCCCTTACGTCTGTTCGTCATTCCTTAGCGTTGCCCTTCGTTCCCTGTTCAGCACCGCGCTCGCCGGGCGATCGAAAGACCGGCCGGAACTGGTGCAGGTTCCGCTTCCACTCGAACTCACGCTCAGCACAGTCAAGATCCGGGGCGGCGAGGAAACCGTGCAGCGCGTTTTTGCGCCGCTCGGATATGAGATCGAAGCGGCCGCCTTGCCGCTCGACATGCCGGAGTGGGGCTCGAGCCGTTATTACGAAGTGCGCCTGCGCAATCGCGTCACGCTGCACGACGCGTTGACGCACCTCTACGTCCTGCTGCCGGTGCTTGACGAGCAGAAGCATTACTACGTCGGCGACGAAGAGGTCGAAAAGTTGATGCGCCACGGCGAAGGCTGGCTGGCCTCGCATCCGGACAAGGAATTCATCGTCCAGCGCTATTTGCAGCGCCGCCGCTATCTCGTCGAAGACGCGATGCAGCAGTTGCTCGCGGAAGAAACCGCCGATGTCGAACGCACCGAGGAGGCTCGCGAGCAAGCCGCCGCGCAGGAAGAAACGCTCGAAAAGCCGCTTCGCCTGCACGACCAGCGCCTCGAAGCGGTCGCCGCGACGCTGGAAAAACTCAACGTTCGCAAGATCGTGGATTTCGGCTGCGGCTCGGGCCGCCTCATCCAACGCCTGCTCGAAAACCAGCAGTTCGGCGAAATCGCCGGCGTGGACGTCTCGCACGGCGCCCTCGAAATCGCGTCCCGGCGGTTGAAGCTCGATCGCCTGCCGCCGAATCAGCAGGGTCGCGTGAAGCTGCTGCAAGGTTCGCTCGTCTATCGCGATTCACGCCTGACCGGTTACGACGCCATGGCGATTGTCGAGGTCATCGAACATCTCGACCCGCCGCGCCTTTCGGCGCTCGAGCTCTCGGTCTTTCAAGCCGCGCGCCCGCGCCACGTGATCGTCACCACGCCCAACCGCGAATACAACTCCATGTTCCCCACGCTCCCCCCAGGCCGCCTGCGCCACAACGACCACCGCTTTGAATGGACCCGCGCCGAGTTCGAGGCATGGGCCGGGGCCACCGCATCCGCGCACGGCTATACGGTTCGTTTTGAACCGTTGGGGCCGGTGGACGAAGCGCTTGGCGCACCCTCGCAGATGGCGGTGTTCAGCAATGCGAATTGAGATCCCCGAGTTCTGCACCGTGGTGCTGGTGGGCGCCTCCGGTTCCGGCAAATCCACGTTCGCCCGGCGGCATTTCAAGCCGACTGAGGTCCTCTCTTCGGACTATTTCCGCGGCGTCGTGTCCGACGACGAGAGCGATCAATCGTCCACCGAGGACGCCTTCGACGCCCTCCATCACATTCTCGCGACGCGTTTGAAGCGCATGCGCCTCACTGTGATTGACGCCACCAACGTCCAACCCGGAGACCGGGCGCGACTCGTCGAGATCTCGCGCCGCTTCTACACGCTGCCGGTTGCGATTGTTTTGAACATCCCCGAAAAGATGTGTATCTTGCGCAATGCCAATCGGCCCGAGCGTGATTTCGGTTCGCACGTCATCCACCGGCAGTGCAACAACCTGCGCCGCGGCATTCGCGGACTCGAGAAGGAAGGCTTCCGCTACGTGCACATCCTCGCGCCGGAGGACATCGAGGACGTAGAGATCGTCCGCACGCCCACATATAACGACAAGCGCTGCGAACACGGGCCCTTCGACATTATCGGCGACGTCCACGGCTGCTGCGCCGAACTCGAGGAACTGCTCGGCAAACTCGGCTACGTCGACGGCATGCATCCTCAGGGCCGCAAGGCGTTCTTTGTCGGTGACCTCGTCGATCGCGGACCTCGCGTGCTCGACACGATCCGCCTCGTGCAGCGTATGGTGGAATCCGGCAACGCCCTCTGTGTCCCTGGCAATCACGACTGGAAACTTACTCGCTGGCTGCGCGGCCAGAAGGTAACGATTGCCCACGGACTGCAGCAGTCCATCGATGAAATCAATCCACTGCCGGACGTCGAGAAGATCTCCATTCGCAAGTTTCTCGATGGCCTGATCAGTCACTATGTCTGCGACGATGGGCGGCTTGTCGTGGCGCATGCGGGCCTCCGGGAAGAGATGCAGGGCCGCACCGCGGGCGCGATCCGCGAGTTCTGCCTGTACGGCGAAACCACCGGCGAAACCGACGAATTCGGCCTCCCCGTGCGATTTAACTGGGCGGCCGAATATCGCGGCAAAGCCATGGTGGTTTACGGCCACACACCCGTGCCTCGCCCCGAGTGGCTGAACAATACCATCAATATCGACACCGGCTGCGTGTTTGGCGGCCGCCTTACGGCGCTTCGTTATCCCGAGCGCGAACTCGTTTCCGTGGACGCGCGCCGCGAATACACGCCTTCCGCCCGTCCCTTCGCGAAAGCGCCTGTGTTGACGGCGCAGCAGGTGGATGACGATCTGCTCGACATCGCCGATATCCTCGGCAAGCGCCGCGTGGAAACGGAATTCGGCCCAGTCACCATTCGTGAGGAGAACGCCATCCCGGCGCTCGAAGTGATGTCGCGTTTCGCGGTCGATCCCCACTGGTTGATCTATCTGCCGCCGACGATGTCGCCGCCGGAGAGTTCCACACGTCCCGACTATCTCGAGCATCCGGACGAGGCCTTCGAGTACTTTCGCAAGTCTGGCGTGAACCGGGTGATCTGCGAAGAAAAGCACATGGGTTCGCGAGCCGTGGTGGTGATTGCCAAAAGCGCCGAAGCCGCGCGCGAACGCTTCGGTTTGCGCGATGCGGGCAACGAGCGGTTCGGCGTTTGTTACACCCGCACCGGGCGGCCCTTCTTCAGCGATGCGGCGCTCGAGGCTGCGTTTCTCGACCGCGTCCGCGCGGCGATCGAAAAATCCGGGCTCTTCGATGAGTTGAATACGACCTGGCTGTGCCTCGATTGCGAACTCATGCCTTGGTCAGTCAAGGCCCAGGAGCTGCTGCGCGACCAGTACGCCGCCGTCGGCGTTTCCGCTGAAGCCAGCCTGCGGCGCGCCGTGGCTCTGCTCGAACAAGCGCCATCTTTTGCCGCGGAACTCCTCGAACACAACCGCCGCCGTCTCGACGCCGTGGAGCGCTACCGTGCCGCGTACCGCAATTACTGCTGGCCCGTGCAAACGGTGGACGACCTGAAGCTCGCGCCATTCCACTTGCTCGCTAGCGAAGGCGCGGTGCATGCCGATCGCACGCACGAGTGGCACATGCAAATGATCTACCGCATCGCCGATCAGGACCCTGTGCTGTTCCGCAAGACGCCGTATCGGATCGTCGCGCTCGACGATCCAGCTTCATGCGAGCAGGCCGCAAACTGGTGGTGCGAAATCACCGGGCAAGGCGGCGAAGGCATGGTGGTGAAGCCGATCGACTTCCTGGTGCATTCCAAGCGCGGCCTTGTGCAGCCTGCCGTCAAATGCCGTGGACGCGAGTATCTGCGCATCATTTACGGCCCTGAGTATACGCTCGATATCGATCCCCTGCGCCCCCGCGGGCTGGGTTCCAAACGCGGGCTTGCCTTGCGCGAGTTTACCCTCGGCATTGAAGCTCTGCGGCGTTTTTCGAAACGAGAGCCGCTCCGGCGCGTCCATGAATGTGTGTTCGGCGTGCTCGCGCTCGAAAGCGAGTCCGTGGACCCGCGTCTTTAAAGCGAACTGGGCCTACTCGTCCTGTTACCATCTAGATTGTCCCCCCTGGAAAAACCAAATGAAACGTAATATGTTCCTGCTCGCGGCTGTGTGTCCGCTGTTCCTCTTCGCCCAGGCGGCGCCCCCGCCGCCGCAGGCGCCTGGCGCAAAGCCCTCGTCCCAGATCCCCATGCCCCAGCAGACGCCCGCGGAACTGCCACCTGCCACCATCGTGCTGACGGTCAACGGCAAAAACTACACTGCGGCACAGGTCACCGAGATGCTCGGCGGATTGCCGCCTCAGGCGCTGCAGGGCTTGCAGCAGAATCCGCAGGCGGCCATGAATCAGTTGTTCCTCATCCGCCAGCTCTCGGATGACGCCCTGGCAGCCAAACTCGATCAGCAGTCGCCGCACAAGGAAGCGCTCGACGCGCTGCGGCGCCAGTATCTCGCCAACGCCGCTGTGCAGGAACAGAACAACAAAGTCGTCGTTTCGCCCGCCGATCAGGAAGCCTACTACGCGAAGAACAAGGAAAAGTACGAGACCGCGGGCCTCAGCGTGATCTATTTGTCGTTCTCGAACAACCCCGTGCCGTCCACCGATCCCAAGGCGAAGAAGCCGCTGACCGAAACCGAGGCGAAGGCCAAGGCCGACAAGCTCTATGCCGAACTCAAGGGCGGCGCGGACTTCGCCAAGCTCGCCGAGGCGAACTCCGACGATAAGGATTCCGCGGCCAAAGGCGGCGTTTACGCGACCATCCGCCGCGCCGACAGCTTTCCTGCCGCGATCAAAGACGCCGTGTTCAAGCTCGACACAGGCGAAATCAGCCAGCCCGTCCGCCAGGCCAACGGCTTCTACCTGCTCAAGCGCACTGAAAAGGCCGCTCAGCCCTACGCAGAAGTTCGCGATCAGATCTTTCAGCAGTTGAAGCAGGAGAAGTTCCAGGAATGGTTCAAGGAATTGCAGAAGCAACTGACGGTGAAGATCGAGAAGCCCGAGTTCTTTTCCCGCAAGCCCTGAGCAAGGTTTCCTGTTCCTTTGTTGGCCGGCCGGTTTCGATCGAGTTCCTACCGCATTTGACTGCCCATCGCGGCAAGCTCCTGAGTGGATCTCTCGAAACCGGGCAGGCGGTCCATGCGGGATCGTTTCTGCGGAAACGGCGCATCGTGCTGGACTCGTCGCTTGCCGGGCGGGAACTCACTCGCATCCTGCTGCATGAACTCTTTCACTTCGCCTGGATTCGCCTGTCGAATGCCGGCCGCGACGGGTTCGCGGCAGTGATTCAGGCGGAACTCGCACGCCGCGCCCGCGGCGAATTAGGCTGGTCCGCGGAATGGCGCAAGGGCGACTCCAACACGCCGTTTCGCGAGTATCTGTGCGAAAGTTTTTGCGATTCCGGCGCTTGGCGTTATGGGCCGATCCGGAGGCACGGCGAATTCACGCTGGCGAAACGCTGGTGTGCGAGGCGCGGCGCCTGGTTCGACGGGATGTTCCCGGATCGCGTCATCCGTATTTGACACACGTATTGGAAAGGATTTTGAGAATCATGCTTTCGGCAATTCTGGCCGCCGGCGTCCTAGCGTTTGCGGCCGACTACGCCGCGGTAAAGGTGGGCGCCGGTTTTACAGCGCCCACCAATATTGCGTCTGCGCGCGATGGGTCGGGCCGGCTGTTTGTTTCCGAGCACGGCGGAACAGTGCGCATTTTGACGCCCACAGGCGAAGTCCAGCCCTTTCTGGACATCACGGACCGGGTCTATCAGCGCTCGACGTTCTGCTGCGACGAACAGGGCCTCTTATCGGTGACCTTTCCCCCAGGCGCCGGCGCCAAAGACCATTTCTTTGTTTCGTACGTCGATCGCAAAAGCAACATCGTCGTGTCGCGCTTCGACATTCCGGCCGGCGCCGGGCTCGCCGACGCGTCGAGCGAGGTCATTCTGCAGAAACTGCTGCACACCGATATCAATCACTTCGGCGGATCGCTCGCGTTTCATCCCATCGACGGACTGCTCTACTGGAGCATCGGCGATGGCTCTTCGGGCGACAATGTGGCGCATTCGCAGGTTCCGGGCGATCCATTGGGCAAGGTGCTGCGTTTCGACCCTTATGCCGGGCCGAACAGCAAACTGGAAGTCTACGCGATGGGGTTCCGCAATCCCTGGCGGATGGCGTTCGATTCGAAGAACGGCGACCTGTATATCGGCGATGTCGGCGAGAACACGTACGAAGAGATCAACTATGTTCCGGGCGGCTCGCCCGCTGGTAAGTACAACTTCGGCTGGGGAATCATGGAAGGCTTTTTCTGTTATGAAAATTCCCCTTGCGTGGCCGATGGCTTGACTTTGCCGATCGTCGCGTTCGACCACGATGCCGGATGTTCCGCGACCGGAGGCGAGGTTTATCGCGGCGGCAAGCACCCAGATTGGGAGGGGAAATACTTTTACGCGGACTTTTGCCTGGGCAACGCCTGGGAGACCCACCGCGAGGATACGGAGTGGGTGGTGAACAAGGTGCTGGACCGGTCTGACAACGCCATTTCGAGCTTTGGGCGTGGCGAGGATGGGGAGATTTACTTTGTGAACTATGTCAAAGGGACAGTGTTCATGCTCGACACGGCGTCGCCGGCGCCGCGAATGCCGCTGCGCAAGCGGTAGCCACGGCGATCCCTAGCCTCCCAATGGATCATTGTCCAAGGGTTAGATCGGTGACATAGTAGGAGTGTCCCTTTTTGCTTGTAAGTTGTTGAATAGATTGAGTCGCTTTTGCGTGATGGCTAGTTCGCGGCGGCAGCCGCAGCGTGCGGAACTTCCCGGATGAGTGGCATGACCTCTTCCGCCTTCGGGAAATTGGCGTCGATATAATCCATGCCTTCTACGGTGATCTGGACGTTGCTCTTGTCGTCGCTCTGGGCGTAACCGCGCGCCTTGAGATACCAGATGGCGAACTGCAACTGCTCGGTTGTCAGGTTCAGCATCCCTTCGAGGTGCCGCATGGAAAGCCCTGGGCGGATTGGTTTGTGACGGGATCGGTCATACATCACGCAGAGCACCGCGCGCCGGCGCGCCCACTCACCTTGGCCGGATTCAAAGAATGATGGCCCCGAAAACTGGGGAGCGTCATCCTGGCCGGAACTCGGGCGCAAAGAATCGAAGGATGCGCGCAAGGCGGGGTCCAAGAGGACCTCGTAGGCAAGATTCACCGACTCGAACATCTCCGCATCGGGCGCGGAACCGCCCCGTGGATTGCACTTGGCCACGAGCGTCGAATAGGCCCTTTGGATGACGTCTTTCGGCGCCTTCGGATCCACCCGGAGAACTACGTAATGGTCTTGAAACTTGCCGGCTGCAGGTGCGCTCATTGATAGTTCTATCGACGGCGCACCCGCAATGCTTGATAGGCAGGTAGGACGTACTCTACTTAGACGACGGCGATGTAGCGTTCGACGAAACGCTGCAGACGGTCGAGTCCGCGGGTGATTTCTTCCATCGAAGTCGCGTACGAAATACGGATGTGGCTATCGGTTCCGAACGCTTCGCCCGGCACGGTCGCCACAAACTCTTCGGCAAGCAGCTTCTCCGCGAACTGCAGCGGAGTCTCGATGCCGCTCTTGGCGCTGAAGACCGCCGACACGTTCGGATACGCGTAGAACGCGCCCTTCGGCATCTGGACCTTCAGTCCTGGCATGGCCTTCAACCGGTTGAGTGTGTAAATACGGCGGCGGCGGTACTCGTCGAGCATGATGCCGACCGAATCCTGCGGTCCGCGCAAGGCCTCGATGGCTGCCTTCTGCGCGATGGAAGTCGGGTTCGAAGTCGAGTGGCTCTGCAACTTGGTGATGCCGCCGATGATGGCGGCGGGCGCGAGCACGAATCCGATGCGCCAACCGGTCATCGCGTAGGTCTTGGACAGCGACCCGGCGACCACCACGGTGTCTTTCGCGTCCGGCATGCAAGCGATCGAGAACGGCTCGCTCTCATACAGGAACCGGCAGTAGCACTCGTCGGTCATCAGGTAGATGCCGCGCGATTTGGCGAGGTGGAAGATCTTCTCGAACTCTTCGCGTTCGACGAGCGCGCCGCTGGGGTTGCAGGGCGAGTTGATGAGGATGATCTTGGTCTTCGGCGTGATGGCCGCTTCCACCATTTTGGCGGTGAGCGCAAACCCCTGTTCTTCGTCGGTGTTGACGAACACGCACTTGCCGCCGGCGTAGTTGACGACGTCTTTGAAGGTCACCCAATACGGAACCGGAATGATGACTTCGTCGCCGGGATTCACCAGAATCTGCATCAGGTTGAAGATGGCGTGCTTGCCGCCCACCGTCACCAGGCATTCGGACAGCGCATAGTTGGTGCCGTAGTCGGTCTTGTGGCGCCACACGATGGCGTCCTTCAACTCCTGCACGCCGCCGGCGTTCGTGTATCGGGTGAAGTTGGCGTCGAGGGCGTCGATAGCCGCCTTCTTGATATTGGCGGGAGTCGGAAAATCAGGCTCGCCGACGCTGAAGTCGACGACGTCTTTCCCTTCCCTGCGCAGACGTTCGGCGTCCGCCGCCACCTTCATCGTTGACGATACGGAGATCGTCGATACACGTTCCGCAAGTTCCAGAGTGGATACCATTTCTACTTCCTTGTTTCTCCTTGCAGCCTGCGCTTGAGCCGTTCTTCGACCAGCTTGGGCACGAGACCTTCGATGTTGCCTCCAAGGGCAATGACTTCCTTGACCAGCCGCGAACTCACAAAAGAGTACGCTTCGCCCGCCATTAAAAAGACCGTTTCGATTTCCGGACGCAGGCGGCGGTTCATCAACGCCATCTGCAGTTCATACTCGTAGTCCGAAACCGCGCGAATGCCGCGCAAAATCACGTTCGCGCCACGCGTAGAAGCGTATTCCACCAGCAGGCCCTTGAAACTGTCCACTTCCACATCGGGGTACGGCTTCATCACTTCGCGCATCATTTCCACGCGTTCTTCCATGGAAAACAGCGCCCGTTTACTCTCGTTTTCGAGCACCGCAACCACCAGATGGTCGCTGATGCGCCGGCCGCGCGCAATCAAATCGAGGTGCCCGCTCGTAATGGGGTCGAACGAGCCAGGGTAAATTGCTACAACACGACCAAGTGCGGCGCTGGGGGACACGGGGCTTCTTTCACACGAAGGGTTCTTTTGATGATAGCAAAGGGGCGAGTTTGCACCGCTTCGTACAATGGGAACTGTGGATGGAGTGATCGTTGTAGACAAGCCCGGCGGCTGGACCTCGCACGATTTCGTAAACCGCATGCGCCGGCTTTCCAACCCACAGGAAGTTGGCCCTCCTGTGACCCTTCCCCCCAAT
>JACXTT010010869.1_pt1 | contig 12228 bp, 8 predicted proteins | sample 9270951 | NCBI WGS metagenome assembly JACXTT01 (sample SAMN15532306, study PRJNA645909) | rock metagenome | isolation source: weathered quartz diorite | place: Puerto Rico | collected 2017-06-21 | reverse complement strand
CTTCACCGGCGTCCGCGCAATGCATCCTGCCGAGCTTTTGAGAACGCTGCTCCGCAAGTAGGACCGTGGAACTTCCAAATTCATATAGCCTATAGGCGCTCCCGATGCCGTCACGCCGTTTCACTCCACCGAACATCGTCCTGGGTCTCCTGTGTCTGATGTACCTGATCACGTACATCGATCGCGTCAACCTCGCGACGGCGGCGGATGCGATCAGGCGCGAGCTGCAGCTGTCGAACACGCAGCTTGGCGTGCTGCAGTCGGCCTTTGGCTACCCCTATCTGCTGTTTCAGATTTTTGGCGGCTGGGTCGGCGACCGCTTCGGCCCGCGCCGCACGCTGTTTCTCTGCGGCCTGGTGTGGGCGGGCGCGACGATCCTCACCGGCTTCGCCGGTGGTCTGGCAACGCTCTTCTTCTGCCGCATTCTCGTCGGCGTCGGCGAGGGCGCGACGTTTCCCGTCGCGACGCGCGCGATGCAGAACTGGATGCCGCTCGGGCGGCGCGGCTTCGCGCAGGGCATCACGCACTCGTTCGCGCGCCTCGGCAACGCGCTCACGCCGCCCATCGTCGCGTGGCTGATCCTGGTTGTCTCCTGGCGCGGATCGTTCATCGCGCTCGGCTGCGCGTCGCTCGTCTGGGTGATCGTGTGGTTCCTCTACTTCCGCGACAACCCCAGCGATCATCCCGGCATGACGCGCGCGGAGCTCGCCGAGCTCCCCGGCGCGGGCGTGCCGGAGAAAAAAGCGCGTCCGCGGGTCCCGTGGCCGGCCCTGACCAGGCGGATGATTCCGGTCACGATCGTGTACTTCTGCTACGGCTGGACGCTGTGGCTGTATCTGACGTGGCTGCCGTCGTACTTCCTGCACGAGTACCAATACGATCTCAGAAAGTCAGCGCTCTTCACGTCTGCGGTGTTCTTTGCCGGCGTCGTCGGCGACTACCTCGGCGGCGTGATCAGCGACCACCTGCTGCACAAGACTGGCGATCTGCAGAAGGCGCGGCGGAACGTCGTCATGTTCGGCTTCATCGGGTCGTTCATCTGCCTGCTGCCGATCTTCATGACGCACGATCTGGTCACGATCATCCTCGCGCTCGGCGCAGCGTTCTTCTTTGCCGAGCTCGTCATCGGGCCGATGTGGTCGATCCCGATGGACATCGCGGGGAAATTCTCGGGAACCGCGGCCGGGATGATGAACAGCGGCTCCGCGCTCGCGGCGATTCTCTCGCCGATCGCGTTCGGCTTCATCATCGATCGGACGGGCGACTGGCAGCTGCCGTTCGCCGGCTCGCTGGCCTTCCTTCTAATCGGCGCGCTGCTCGCGCCGACGATGCACCCGGAGAGAGCGTTCGAGAGCCGGGGGATCACGACGGTTTAGCACGAAGGCTCGAAGAACACGAAGGATCGCGCGCTTCATCGACTTTTCCAGTTCGGTTTCCGTTTTGCCAGAAACGACGTCACGCCTTCACGAAAATCGGCGCTCATGTAGCACAGCTCCACGAGATCGGCATCCTCGCCGTGCGACAGCCGCCGCTTCGCCAGGACACGCCGGATCATTTCTTTTGTCGCGCGCAGCGTCAACGGCGCGTTCGCGGCGATGTCCGACGCCAGGCGGTGGACCTCCTCGACAATGTCCTCGGCCGCGACGACGCGCGTGACGAGACCGAGCGATTGCGCCTCGACGGCGCCGACGAGCCGGCCGGTGAAGAGCAGATCCTTCACCGCCGCGGGGCCCATCAGGTCGACGAGGCGGCTGTAGGTCGCGCCCGACAGGCAGTTGCCGAGCGTGCGGGCAATCGGAATGCCGAAGCTCGACTCGGGCGTCGCCACGCGCAGGTCGCACGTGAGCGCAATCGCGCACCCGCCGCCGACCGCGACCCCTTCCACCGGCGCGATTGTCGGCTTCGTGACGCGCTCGATCCGATCGAGCACCCCGTCGAGCCGCTCCTCGTACTTCAAGCCGTCGTCCCTGTCCCTGAAGTTCTGGAACTGGGAGATGTCGGTGCCGGCGACGAACGCCTTGCCGCCCGCGCCGCGCAGCACGAACACGCGGACGCGATCGTCGCGATCGACCTGCTCGCACGCGTCGACGAGCGCGTCGTACATCTCCCACGTCATCGCGTTGCGCGCCTCGGGGCGGTTGAAGGTGAGCGTGGCGAGCGGTCCGTCGGTCTGGAAGATGGTGTGCATTAGACTAAAATTTCGGTCGCATGACTCCGCGCCGCGCGCTCGACGGCCTCAAGGTTCTCGACGTCACGCAGGTGATGGCCGGGCCCTTCTGCGCCATGCTCCTCGCCGATCTCGGCGCCGACGTCGTCAAGGTCGAGCCGCCCGCCGGCGATTCCACGCGGCAGATGCCGGGCGCCGCCGGCAGCGACAGCCCGAGCTTCAACGCGGTGAACCGCGGCAAGCGCGGCATCGTGCTCAACCTGAAAACGCCAGAGGGTCGCGAGGTGTTCACGAGGCTCGCGCGCGTGACAGACATCCTAATCGAGAACTATCGCCCCGGCGTGATGGCGGCGTTGGGACTGGGCTACGCAACGCTGGCGGCCGCGAACCCGCGGCTGATTTATGCGTCGATTTCCGGCTACGGGCAAACCGGTCCTGCGCGCGGTAAAGGCGGGTTCGATCTGATTGCGCAGGGCGTCTCGGGCATCATGTCGGTTACGGGCGAGCCGGGCGGCGCGCCCGGAAAAGCCGGCGTGCCGCTCACCGATCTCGGCGCGGGCCTGTTCGCGGTGACCGGCATTCTCGCGGCGCTGCACCATCGCGAGCGCACGGGCGTGGGCCAACAGATCGACACGTCGCTCGTCGACTCCGGGGTCGCGCTGTCGGTGTGGGAGGCGACCGAGTATTTCGCCGGCGGCGGAGTGCCGACTGCGCTCGGGTCCGCGCACCGGATGAACGCGCCGTATCAGGCAATCCGCTGCGCCGACGGCTACATCACGCTTGGCGCCGCGAACGATCGACTCTTCGATCGACTCTGTGAAGTCCTCGGCCATCCGGAATGGCGCACCCGGTCCGGGTTCGCCGACAACGCAAGCCGCGTGCGCAACCGCACGATGCTCGCCGACGAGATCGAAGCGATCACGGTCGCCAAGCCTCGGCAGCACTGGCTCGATCTGCTCCAGGCCAACGACATCCCCTGCGGTCCCATCAACAACTACGCGCAGGTGTTCGCCGATCCACAGGTCCTGGCGCGCGAAATGGTCGTCGAAACCGACCACCCAACGCTCGGCCGCGTGCGCACGCTCGGATCGCCGATCAAGATGAGCGCGACGCCACCTGACGTCTCGCGCCGCGCGCCGCTCTTCGGCGAGCACACCGATCAAGTGTTACGCGAGGCGGGATACAGCGACGCCGATATCGCCGCACTGCGCAGAACGAACGCCATCGCGTGACGCTCGGCTCTGCGCTCGGCTGAAGCCTTCGCGCGACGACAACGGCGTCTCGTGTAGCGCGAAGGCTTCAGCCGAGCGCCTGTTCGAACGCGTGCGCGATTTGCAGCAGACCCCAGTCGTCGTGATGCCGCGCGACGAGTTGCAGACCGATCGGCAGTCCTTCCGGCGTAGCGCCGCACGGCACCGAGATCGCCGGGTTGCCGACAATCGAGATGAAGTAGCACGACTGCATCCAGTCGATGTAGGTCTCCATCTTCACGCCGTCGATCTCCGTCGGGTACGGCTGCGTCACGTCGAACGGCGGCACCTGCACCGTCGGCAGCACGAAGAAATCGTAGCGCTCCATGAACACACGCATGCGGTGATACAGCTCCGATCGCTTCGTGTGGGCCCACGCGATCTCCGCCGGCGTCAGCCGCTCGCCGCGCTCGAGCTCCCAGGCGATCGTGTCCTTGAGCTGCGAGCGCCGACCCTCGACGCGTTGAGCCAGCCCCGTCAGAAACGCGAGCGCGCGAATCGTTTTGAACACCGCGTCGAAGCCCGTGAAGTCGGGCTCCGCCTCATCGACGCGACAGCCCAGCGACTCGAACACGGTCCGCTGCGAATTGACCTGGCGGCGGACGACCGGATCGAAGGGCGCGCCGCCGAGCCGCTTCCACCACGCGATGCGGACACCCGTGAAGTCACGATCGAGAGGCGCCGCAAACCGGTGACCTGGATCGCCAAGCGAGATCGGTGATCGCGCGTCAGGCCCCGCGATGGCACTGAGCATCAACGCGACGTCGGCAACGGCGCGGGCCATCGGCCCGTCGACGCTCAGCGTCGACCACGCATCCGCAGCCGGCCACGCGGGCACGCGGCCGGGCGAGGGACGCATGCCGACGACGCCGCAGAAGCTGGCGGGGTTGCGGAGCGATCCGCCCATGTCCGTGCCGTCGGCGATCGGCAGCATGCCGCACGCGAGCGCAGCGGCCGCGCCGCCGCTGCTGCCGCCGCACGTCTTCGTCCTGTCGTACGGGTTCAGCGTCGCGCCAAAAATCGGATTGAACGTCTGCGAGCCGGCGCCGAATTCCGGAGTGTTCGTCTTGCCGATCGTGATCGCGCCCGCCGCTCGCAGCCGCTCGACGACGAGCGAATCCTGCTCGGGGACGAAGTCTGCAAAAATCGGCGAGCCGAACGTCGTCCGGATGCCGGCCGTCGGCTGAAGATCCTTGTGCGCGACGGGAAGGCCGTGCAGCGGACCCACGACCTCGCCGCGCGCGAGCCGCTCGTCGGCCTCGCAGGCCGACGCCATCGCGCGCTCGGCGACGAGCGTCACGATCGCATTGACGCGCGGATTCATTTCGGCGATGCGATCGAGGTGCGCCGCCATCACCTCGCGCGCGCAGAGCTCTCTCGCGCGGATCCGTCGCGCGAGGTCGACGGCGCTGAGGGTGCAGATGTCAGTACTTATCGTACCCCTCGGTCAGCTCGATGTAGACGCCGGACGGATCCGTAATGTACGCGATCCTCAGACCGATGGCCGGCACTTCCCGATAGGGCACGTCGAACTTCACGCCGCGGGCCTCGAGCTGCTTGCAGAACGCTTCGAGATTCTTCACTTCGAACCCGATGTGATCGATCGCCCTGCCCTTGGTCGCCACCGTCGGCGTCTCCGACGTCGCGAACGTGAGATTCATCCCAGGCACATCGGCCGTCGTCGGGATGGTGCCGCGCGGCCGCTTCGCGAGCGAGAACATCTCGACGTACCAGTCGAGCAGCTTCACGTAGTCCGGCGTCATGAAATGAATGTGGTTCGGCGACGCTTTCACCGCCAGCGTCTTGTCTTCCTGCACTTCAACCTTCAGACCGTCGGGCCCGTACAGGTACGCGTTCGGAAATCCCTCCGCACCGGTGAACTCGCGGCCGACGCGGTAGCCGGCGGCGCGCCAGGCCTGCAGCACCTCGGCAATGTTGCGCACCTTGAAGCCGAAATGATCCATGACGGTGCCTTCGGAGCTGCCCGTCGGTTCCGCCACTCGAAATGCGATCAGCATGTTCGGCAGCTTGACCGCCGTCAGCGGGCCCTTCTGGACGACGACGGCGCCGAAGTGATCGACCCAGAGTTTCTTGTGGAGATCGAGGTCCTTCACCGTGATGTGCACGTGGCCGTACGAGATACCGGCCGCGTTTGGCGGCGCAAGCTGGGCGTGGGCGAGACCGGCAAACGAGAGCATCGACGCGACGGCAACGAGCAGCTTCATCGTCTCGCTCCAGGAGTCATGAAGGGTCGAATCATTTGGGGCGCGCGAGGTACTCGAGCGCCGCCGTCACGCCGCCGCGCTTGAACGGAACACCGGCAGCGATGAGCCCCATCTCCACGCCGCTGAGCGTGCCGGCGAGCATCAGGTCGTTGAAGTCGCCGAGATGACCGATGCGGAACACGCGGCCCTTCAGCTTGCCGAGGCCGGTGCCGAGCGACATGTCGAAGCGATCGAGCTCGATCTTGCGGAACGTGTCGGCGTCGTGGCCGTCCGGCATGACGACCGCCGTCGCCGAACTGCTGTACTCGTCCGCATTGGCGCAGACAATCTCGAGCCCCCACGCGTCGATGGCGCAGCGCGTCGCCGCCGCGAAGCGGGAGTGACGCGCGAACACGTTCGGCAGCCGTTCTTCCATCAGCATGCGGAGCGCTTCGCGCAACCCGTAGAGAAGATTGATCGCGGGCGTGTACGGAAAAAATCCCGACGCGCCGTCCCTGATCATCGGCTGCCAGTCCCAGTACGCGCGCGGCAGCTTCGCGTCTTTCGCCGCCGCCAGCGCCTTCGCGCTGACCGCGTTGAAGCCGAGGCCGGGCGGCAGCATCAGCCCTTTCTGCGATCCCGCCACGCTGACGTCCGCTCCCCACTCATCGTGGCGATAGTCGATCGACCCGAGCGACGAGATCGTGTCGACGAGCAGCAGCGCCGGGTGCGCCGTCTCATTCATCGCTTCTCTGATCGCGCCGATGCGGCTCGTGACGCCGGTCGACGTCTCGTTATGCACGACCGCGACGGCTTTGATCGTGTGCGCGCGATCGCCGGCGAGCTTCTGCCGGACAACGGCGGGATCGACGCCGTGGCGCCAGTCGCCAGGCACAAAATCGACGCACAGGCCGAGACGCTGCGCCATGTCGCGCCAGAGCGTCGCGAAGTGCCCCGTCTCGAACATCAGCACCGCATCGCCGGGCGACAGCGTGTTGACGAGCGCCGCCTCCCATCCGCCGGTGCCCGAGGAGGGATAGATGACGACCGGATGGTTCGTCTGGAAGATCTGCTGCAGGCCCTCGAGCACCTCGCGCCCCAGAACGGCAAACGCGGGCCCGCGGTGATCGATCGTCGGCTGCGCCATCGCCCGCAGCACGCGGTCGGGCACGTTGGTCGGACCAGGGATCTGCAGGAAGTGGCGGCCGCTCTTCACAGTCAGAGACTACCGCAATTTGGAATGAAGAATGTGGAATTTGGAATGCGCGTGCGAATTCCACATTCGGAATTCCAAATTCCTCATGGTGTTGGTCGCACGCGGTAGGATGTTGCCATGAGCGTGTCGGTCGGCCGATCCCGCGTCGCCACGAACTACGGCATCGTCGCCGCGAGCCAGCCGCTGGCGGCGCAGGCGGGCGTGCGGGTCCTCGAGCGCGGCGGGAACGCGATCGATGCCGCGATTGCGACCAATGCCGTCCTCGCCGTGGTCGAGCCGCAGTCGAACGGCATCGGCGGCGATCTGTTCGCGATCGTGTACGAGGCGAAGACGGGCACGCTCCACGGTCTGAACGCGTCGGGCTGGTCTCCGCGCCGGCTGACGCCGGCGCTTTTGAAGTCCCGCGGCGCGCACGAGATGCCGCGGAGCGGAATTCACAGCGTCACCGTGCCGGGTGCGGTTGCCGGATGGGAAGCGTTGCGGACGCGGCTCGGCACGCGACCGATGAGCGAACTTCTCGCCGCCGCGATTCGGTACGCCGACGAAGGGTTTCCGGTGAGCGACGTCATCGCCGCGCATTGGGGAACGTACGCCTCGAGGCTTTCCGCCGAACCGGCTGCCGCATCGCTGTATCTCCCGGCAGGACGTCCGCCGCGCGCGGGCGAGATCTTCAGAAATCCCGATCTCGCGCAATCGTTGCGCCGCATCGCGGAGCGAGGACCGGCTGGGTTCTACGAAGGCGCGACCGCCGAGGCGATGCTCGCGGTTTCGCGCGAGAAAGACGGCACGCTGACCGCCGACGATCTTCGCGACTTCCAGCCCGAATGGGTCGTGCCGATGTCGACGACGTATCGGGGATGGACGGTCTACGAGCTGGGGCCGAACACGCAAGGCATCGCTGCACTGCTGATGCTGAATCTGATGGAGCAATTCCCGCTCGGCGCCTACGGGTTCCACACGGCGCGCTCACTCCACGTGATGATCGAAGCAAAGAAGCTCGCGTACGCCGACATGCTTCGCTACGTCGGCGACACGCGCTTCGCCCCATCGTCGCTGCAGCCGCTCCTCGACAAAGCGGCGGCGAAGGAACGCGCGCGGCGGATCGACGCCACGCGCGCCGCCGTCGACGTGCAGCCGTCGGTGCTCGCGGGGCTGACGACGTCGGTCGGCGCGGACACGGTGTACTTCTGCGCGATCGATCGACACGGCAACATCGCGTCCGTCATTCAGAGCGTCTACGAGGGATTCGGATCGGCGATCGTGCCGGCCGGCGCCGGCTTCGCGCTCCAGAATCGCGGCGCGCTGTTCGCGCTTGCGGACGGTCATCCCAACACGCTCGCGCCGCGCAAGCGGCCGCTCCACACGATCATTCCGGCGTTCATGCAGAAGGACGACGTGCGCATCGGCTTCGGCATCATGGGCGGCTTCAACCAGGCGCAGGCGCACGCGCAGTTCGTCGCGCACATCGCGGACTACGGAATGGACATCCAGCAGGCGCTGGAGGCAGGGCGCTTCACCAAGCCGACGTTCGCCGGCGCCGACGTGAACGTCGAAGCGCTCGTGCCCGAATCGACGCGACGCGAGCTCGCAGCGCTCGGCCACGACGTCACCGTCGTACCACCGCGAACCAACGTCTTCGGCCACGGCCAGGCGGTGATGAGCGACGGAACCGGCGTCCACTTCGGCGCATCCGAACCTCGCCACGACGGCGCGGCGATACCGGAAACGGTTCCGCTCGGCTGAAGCCTTCGCGCTCCTTTCTGCTCCGCAGGGAGCGCCGGCGCTCGGTCGAGCTTTTACACGTCCCCGTTGCGGTATCATCGCGCGCAAATCAGGGGGCCGACATGACCGGACGTGATGTCGCGAGCGCCATCGTCATCCTGTTGGTCGCAAGCGGCGCGCATGCTGCGCAGGAGATTCGAGCGACCGCCACGGGTCGTGTAACGGATCCTCAGGGGAGCGTGCTGCCGGGCGTTACCGTGACGGCCACCAACGTCGACACGAACGTCAGTCTCGAAACCATCACCGACGCCAGCGGCAGCTACACGATCCCGCAGTTGCAGCCGGGCCGCTACCGTCTGACCGCGGCGCTGCCAGGGTTCAAGACGTTCGTGCGTGAGGGCCTGACGTTCCACACCGCGGAGACGGCAAAAGTGGACATGCAGCTGTCGCTCGGCGGGTTGGATGAAACCATCACCGTCGTCGCGGCGCTCAGCACCATCGAAACCAACCAATCGACGCTCGCCCAGACGATGGAGAACAAGCGGGTGTCGGAGCTCCCGCTCAACGGCCGTCAGGTCTATCAACTGCTGCAGCTCACGGCGGGCACGCAGTTCACGCAAACCACGTTCGGCAGCACAGGCTTTTCAGGCACGCGCGCGTGGGACACGACCGGCAACATCTCCATACACGGCAGCCGCACGGGCAACAACGAATTCCTGATCGATGGCGCCTCGAACGCGGCGACCGGCGGTTGGCAGTATGCGCCACCGGTCGACGCCATTCAGGAGTTCAAGGTACAGACCGCGAGCGTCGATGCCTCGTACGGCCGAACGAGCGGAGGCGTGGTGAACATGACGCTGCGCTCGGGCACCAACGCCCTGCACGGCTCGACCTTCACGTTCTACCGAGGGGACGCGCTCGACGCGAACAGCACGCAGAACAACCGCAACCACATCCCGAACCAGGATCATCGGTTCGTGGACGGCGGCGGCGTGCTCGGCGGCCCGATCCGCCGCGACCGCACGTTTTTCATGGGCTCGTATCAGGGCTTCAACGAAAACATCCCGTTTCCGAGAAACGTCGACGGTGCCGACCGATTTCCAACGGCTCGGCGACTTCTCCCAGACCTTCAACAGCGCGGGGCAGCTGATCACGATCTACGATCCGCTCACCACGCGACCCGATCCGAGCCGGCCGGGGCGCTTCATCCGCGATCCATTTCCGGGCAACCGCATTCCCGCGAATCGTCTCAATCCGGTCGCGCTCGCGCTGCTCCAGTTCATTCCTGCCGCGAACGTACAGGGCGAGGCGCTGACCCAGGCGAACAACCTCGCGGCGTCGCCGAATCTCGGGCTCTACCGTTACAACTCGTATCTGGCGCGCGTCGATCACGTGTTCAGCGATCGTCAGCGCGCGTTCGTCACCAACAGCGGCAACTGGGGCGTCGAATTCCGCAACCAGAACGGATTCCCGATTCCGTCGCTGCGCGGCAACTGGCCCAAGCACCGCAATCACTACCTGGCTGCGGTCGACGATGTCTACGTGCTCAGCTCGGCGACGCTCGTGAACACGCGCGTGTCGTACGACCGCTTCAACGACTTCAACCCGATCGACTACGCTTCCCTCGGGACTCCGCTCGGAATCACCACACCGTTCCAGTCGGTGCCACCGCAGTATCCGTACGTCACGATCGACTCCTATCAGGACTTCTTTCCCAGCACGTTCAGCCGCAGCCTCAACAAGATCGTGTCGGGGCAAGCGTCGTTGTCGCACACGCGCGGCTCGCACTTCATCAAGATCGGCGGCGATGTGCGCGGGTATGTCCTGGATCGCGTCGGGCTCGGCGACGGCAACGGCCGTTTCGATTTCAGCCGCGGCTTTACGCAGCGCGATCCGCAATCGGGCGATGCGACGTCGGGCAACGGGCTCGCGTCGTTTCTGCTCGGCTATCCCTCCGGCGGCGGCGTCGACATCAACGCGGTCAGCTCGCGCCGCTACTTGTACCACGCGGTCTTCGTTCAGGACGACTGGAAGCCCAGCGGCCGCCTGACGGTGAATCTTGGGCTGCGATGGGACTACCAGCCGCCGGTGACCGAAGCCGACAACTTGCAGACGGTCGGTTTCGATCCGACGGCGCCGAGTCCGTTTCAGGCGCCGGGTCTCACCTTGCGCGTAGGATTGCTCTTTGCCGGCGTGAATGGGAATCCGGCTCGGCCGTACAACCCTGACTACACGAATTTCCAGCCGCGCGCGGGTGCGTCGTACAAAGTGCGCGACCGCATCATCGCGCGCGCGAACTACGGCCGCTCGTATCTGCCGCTCAGCGGATCGGGCGCGGAAGGGATCAATCAGACCGGGTTCAGCCGGCGGACCTCGATCATCTCCTCCGTGCAGACGGGAATTCCGTTCAACACGCTCGATCGCCCGTATCCCGATGGCCTGCTCCAGCCGTTCAACGGATCGCAAGGCCTCGCGACGAACATCGGCAGCGGCATTTCGTACCTCAATCCGGACTTCAAGGTCCCGTACGTCGACCAGTGGATGGCCGGCGTCAGCGTCGAGCTTCCGGGCAATGTCGGCGTCGATCTCGCGTATGTCGGCAACCGATCGCGTCGGCTGCCGATCAACGGGCTCGCGATCAACGAGGTGCCGCGCGGCGAGCGCGAGAAGGCGATCGAGGCCCTCGGCGGCAACGCGTCGTATCTCTCGGAACTCGTGCCGAATCCCTTCGCAGGGCTGGTGCCGGGCACGATCCTGAACAACCCGACGGTCTCGCGGGGACAGCTGCTGCGGCCGTATCCACAGTTTCAGGGAATCACGATGGACCGCGTCAACGCCGGCGCGGCTCAATATGACGGCCTCGAGGTGAGCGTCAACAGGCGCCTGTCGCGCGGCTTCGTCGCCGTGGTCGCCTACACGTACTCCCGTCAGTACGAGGAAGGCGTCAACAGCGCGGGCGCAACGACGACCACGACCTCGCCATCGACGAACGCAGGCTACTTGAACAACGGCTTCGATGCGACGCCCTGGCGAGCGATCTCCGGCGTCGATCGGCCGCATCGATTGACCGTGACGGGGCTGTGCGATCTCCCGATCGGGAACGGCCGTCTCATCGGTCGAAACCTGACCGGAATCGCCGACAAGCTGGTCAGCGGGTGGCAGGTGAACGTCATCGGCGAGGTCCAGTCGGGCACGCCGACCGTGGCGCCCAATGCCATGCTGCGGTCGCCGAGCGCGGCGCTGCCGGCGGATCAACAGAGCCTCGATCGATGGTTCGACAACAGCACGGTGGCCAACCCGCGACCCGACGGCACGTATGCGTGGGCCGTGTTGCCGCCGAATTCATTCCGCACGCTGACGGTGCGCCTTCCCGACGTGCGTGACCCGACGGCGGCGCAATGGGCGTTCTCGGTCTTCAAGAACATGTCGATGGGCGCTCGCATCAAGGCACAGATTCGTCTCGAGATGTTCAACGCGCTGAACACGCCGATTTACGGGCCGCCGGATACCGGCGTCAATTCGGCACGCTTCGGGAGGATCACGCCGGACCAGATTAATTTCCCGCGGCAAACGCAGCTGGGCCTCCGGCTCGTCTTCTGAGCCTGTCTCGCCGAAAGCGTTGGACGAAGGCGCACCAACCCTTTGGTCGCGCGAACCGTCGAACGCTCA
>JACXTT010010868.1_pt1 | contig 12228 bp, 13 predicted proteins | sample 9270951 | NCBI WGS metagenome assembly JACXTT01 (sample SAMN15532306, study PRJNA645909) | rock metagenome | isolation source: weathered quartz diorite | place: Puerto Rico | collected 2017-06-21 | reverse complement strand
AAGTCCTTTTTTGACTGCAGTTTGATAAATCTTGTTTGCAAGCTCAGACATTGGAAGTTTTGCACCTGTCTTTTTAGCTGTAATGTTTATTTCATCAAGATCTTTTTGCATCATTTTGAGAAAGAAACTTGGTTCGAAATCTCCTTTTGCCATTTTTGGTCCTTTGATGCTACTCATACCAGTCTTAAAGTATGTAGAATTTAGAACCTCAAGAAACATGAGAGGATCAAGTCCAGATTTTCTTGCAAGTATTATTCCCTCTGATAGCGAAAGGGCAAGCAATGCAATTTGAGAATTCATTGCTATTTTCATTGCATGTCCTGAGCCGTTGTCTCCTAAATGAAATGTTTTTTCACCAATCAAATCTAGTACTGGCTTGCATTTTTCATATAGTTCTTTTTTTCCACCTACCATGACAACCATCTGTCCCTTTTCTGCAAGACTTGGACCCCCCATGACAGGTGCATCAATCATTGAAATTCCATTATCTGAGAATTTCTTTGCAATTTTTCTTGATGATATAGGATTGATAGTACTCATATCTACAACTACTAGTCCGTCGTGTTTTCCATGTATGATCCCATTTTGACCAAATGCTACCTTTTCAATTGCTGGAACATCTTTTACTATGGTTATTACAATTTCACATTTTTTTACAAGTGTCATGGGCGAATCTTCTACTTGGATTCCAAATTTTTGTAGAAGTTCGGCCTTTTTTCTTGTCCTGTTGTATACGTGAATTGTATAATTCGATGAAAGTCTCTTTGCAATAGCGCTACCAAGAAGGCCTACTCCTATTATTCCTACATTCACAATGAAAGTATTCTATACATTGGTATTTTTTTCTATTGGATCTACGAAATCAAAGATTTGAATCTGGAATCATTAGAAAGATTTGCAAAGTCTTGATCTTTTGCAGCCTTTGTAGCATACTCTCCATCTGCAAGTATTGCCTTCTCAAGATATTCTAATGCAAAAGTCAAGTCATTTTGCAGAGACCTTGTACATGCCATGTGGTATAATGTATTTGCATTATTTGGTTCATGACTTAGAATTTTATTGTAACAAGAAATGGCTTGTTCATATCTTCTAAGATAGTGCAAAGCAAGACCTTTGTTTAGTAGACACATTATATGATCTGGTTTGTATTTCAAAACCTTATCATAGCATGCAATTGCTGAACTATATTTCCCAAGTTTTCCTAATGCGTTGCCTTTGTTTGCAAGTGCTTTGATATGTCCAGGTTCTACTTCTAGAATCTTGTCAAAATAAAATATGGCATCTCGAGTATTACCACGTTTTGCATGAGATGCTCCTATGTGATACAAATATTCTAGATCTACATACTCTTCTTCTGTTGAAAAATTGATAAACTCATTCAACTATATGGTTTTTGTAATTGTTTTAAATAAACTCTTTTTACAAAAAACGTAAATGATATCTTGGTGATGACGAGTTTTATTATGTGGAAAAAATTAGGGCGTGCCCCATATGTCCTAAATGTGGTTCAAAAAAATTTGACAGAATGCTATCTGATCTAGTAATTGTCAAATGTGTTGTATGTGGCAATGAAATTACAATATGATGATGTTCTGTATGTAGCGTAGTTTTATTGATTTTTTGGCCTAGTTGTAAGTTTTTATTTCCTTGATTTACAGCCTTGATATGGTTAAAAGCTGGAAAGATGCTGATGTAAATTTAGATCTAATCAAGAATCAAACAATAGCGGTAATTGGTTATGGCATACAAGGAAATGCACAAGCAAATAATCTCAAAGATTCAGGTCTTAATGTTGTAATTGGCTTGCAAGAGTCAGGTCCAAGCTGGAAAAAAGCGCAACAAGATGGGCATAAAGTGATGACAATTCCTCAGGCGTGTCAACAAGCAGACATTATTCATATACTAATTCCTGATATGGTTCAGGCCAAAGTATACAAAGAACTCATAGGTCCTAATCTGAAACCAGGAAAAGCTCTCTCATTCTCACATGCTGCTGCAATCCATTGGGGTTGGATTCAAGCGCCAAAAGATGTTGATATAATCATGGTTGCACCAAAAGGTCCTGGATCCAAAGTGCGAGAAACATACCAACAAGGTTTTGGGACTCCATCAATTGTTGCAGTATACCAAGATCATACCAAAAAAGCCTGGGAAAGAACACTTGGAATTGCAAAAGGCTTGGGAAGTACAAGAGCTGGTGTTATTGAAACCACATTCAAAGAAGAAGTAGAAACTGATTGGTTTGGCGAACAAGTAGATCTATGTGGCGGTTCGGCCTCAATGGTTATGACTGCTTTTGAAACACTAGTAGAGGCAGGATATCAGCCAGAAATTGCATACTTTGAGGTGTTACACGAGTTAAAGTTGATAGTTGATATGATTCAAAGATATGGAATTGCAGGAATGTATAGACGCGTAAGTGAAACTGCAAGATATGGTGGACTGACAAGAGGTCCTATGGTTATGGACAAGGATGTAAAAGAAAAGATGAAAAAAGCATTAAAGATGATTCAAGATGGTACATTCAACCAAGAATGGATATCTGATTACCAGAAGAACGGGAAGAATTCCTTTGATAGATTCATGCAGCAAATAGAGGCACATCAAATAGAAAAAGTTGGAAAAAGTATGCGTAAAATGATGTGGCCTGACTCTACGGAATAAACTGACTTTATTTTTTTATCTTTGAAAGATTTGTTTGGATAAAGTCAATTATTGCTGGAAGTGGTGTTCCGGGTCCGAAATTTCCTAAAACTCCTGCTTTCTCAAGATCTAACTTGTCATCTTCTGGTATGACTCCTCCTCCAATTACTAGAACATCTTCAATTCCTTTCTCTTTGATTGCTTTTGCAACTCTTGGAAATAGGGTAAGATGTGCTCCGTTTAATAGGCTAAGTGCAACCACGTCAATGTCTTCATCTTCTACTATCTGCGCTATTCTCTCAGGTGTAGCAAACAAACCCGAATAAATTACTTCCATTCCTGCATCTCTGAATGCCCTGCATAGAACTAGTGCTCCTCTATCATGACCGTCTAGTCCTAGTTTGGAAACTAGTATTCTAATTCTCTTTGTTTGCGCCTTTTGCGACATGTATTTTTTGATAAATTTTGTCTTTTAAAAGCTTATTCGAATTAACAGTTTTTCAAGAATTACCTGTTCTAAGGTTTAACAACAAGATTTATTGTGGATTCATTGTGTGTCCTCTTTATGGATGTTGTATCTGAATTAAAGAAAGGAAATAGACGAGCAATTGCACGCGCCATTTCTATGATAGAAAATGATGAAAAAGAAGCACGATTGATAATAAAAAAGATCTTCAAGGCATCAGGCAAGTCTATGAAAATAGGCATTACAGGGCCAGCTGGTGCAGGAAAAAGTACTCTTATCAATAAAACCAGCATGGAGATGAACAAACTCGGACACAAAGCTGCTGTTCTTGCAATAGATCCAACCAGTCACATCACTGGAGGTGCAATATTGGGTGACCGAGTACGGATGACTGAATCTACAGATTCTGGTACGTATATTCGAAGTATGGCTTCAAGGGGTGCAACTGGGGCTGTATCTACATCACTTAGAAATAGTATTAGAATTTTGGAATATGCTGGATTTGATCCTATAATAATTGAAAGCGTGGGAGCTGGACAAACAGAGGTTGACATTGAAAAAATTGTAGACATTACAGTTGTAGTCTTCAATCCCAATACGGGTGATAATATTCAGACCATAAAAGCAGGTTTGACTGAGATTGGAGATGTTTACTTGATAAATAAGAGTGATCTACCTGGCTCAAATCAACTCTTTGACTCTGTACGCGATTTCATCGGCATGTCTGAAAAGAATCCTATTGTCATGATGACCTCTGCAAAATCAAATAAAGGAATTGTAGAATTTGCAAAGAAACTAGAAGACCTGATGAAGACTCGCCAAAAAACAAAGACAAGGGATGAAAAACAACGATTGGATTCAGAACTCAGAGATATTGTTTTAAATAATGTCAAAAATAAAGTTACCACAATGCTTGGTTCAAGTAAATCATATGCTACATATCTTCAAAAGTTACAATCAAAGAAAATTGATCCATTTGAGGCAGCAGACAAGATAACAAAGGGGTTAGTATAGAAATGAAATCAAAGCCTATCAAAACTGATTCAAATATTTCTGTAAAACGTTTCTATGATTCCAAAGTAAAACCAAAAAGTAAGAACGAGGAACCTGGAAAATATCCGTATACTAGGGGTATTCATCCTGGCATGTACCGGGATAGGCTCTGGACTATGAGGCAGTATACTGGTTTTGGCACTGCAGAGCAGACAAACCAGCGATTCAAATATCTTCTTGAAAGAGGTCAAACAGGTCTTTCAATGGCATTTGATTTGCCAACTCAGATAGGTTATGATGCTGATGATCCACATGCAGAAGGTGAAGTTGGAAAGGTAGGCGTATCAATAACTTCACTAAAAGATATGATGAAGTGTTTTAACGGAATTCCTCTCGATAAGGTCAGTACATCGATGACAATCAATTCAACCGCTTCAACTCTTCTTGCATTATACATTGCAACTGGTGCAAAACAAGGAGTAGACAGCAAACAGCTTCGAGGCACTACGCAAAATGATATTCTAAAAGAGTACATTGCACGAAACACCTACATCTATCCACCACGTCCTTCTATGAGATTAATTGGTGACATGATTGAATATTGCTCAAAAAAAGTTCCTCAGTGGTATCCCATCTCTATATCTGGATATCATATGAGAGAGGCAGGATGTAATGCAATACAGGAAGTTGCATTTACACTTGCAAATGCAATAGAATACATTGAAACCTGTGTTGATCGTGGACTGAAAATCGATGCATTTGCTCCAAGATTATCTTTCTTTTTCTGTTGTACTAGCGAATTTCTAGAAGAGATTGCAAAATTCCGAGCTGCTAGAAGAATTTATGCTAAAATACTAAAGGAGCGTTTCCATGCAAAAGATAAAAGATCAATACAATTAAAATTCCACGTTCAAACAAGTGGGGAATCTCTTACTGCTCAACAACCTGATAATAACATCATACGTGTTGCAATCCAATCAATGGCAGCAGTTCTTGGAGGTTGTCAATCTCTTCATACAAACTCAAAAGACGAAGCCCTTGCACTGCCAACAGAAGCTGCAGTAAAAATTGCTTTGAGAACACAACAAATAGTTGGATATGAAAGTGGAATTACAAAGACAGTTGATCCCCTTTCTGGATCTTATTATGTTGAAAACCTAACTGATGCAATAGAATATGAGGCAAACAAGTATCTCAAAAAAATAGACAAAATGGGAGGCTCACTTGTAGGAATAGAGAGGGGATTCTTCCAATCAGAAATAAGACAAAATGCTTATCGTCTCAAAAAAGAGATTGATGGAGAAGAACGAGTAATAGTTGGTGTCAACAAATTTACTGATTCCACAAAAGAAAAGCCGGATATTATGAAAATTGATGATAGTATACAGACTCAACAAACACAACAACTCAAAGAACTTAGAAGTACACGCGATAATGTCAAGGTAGGACATGCCCTTGAAAAAATGAAATCTGCTGCTGAAAAAGATGAAAACCTCATGCCGTATATCCTGGATGCTGTTAACAATTATGCTACATTGGGAGAAATTAGCAATACTTTCAGAGAAATTTTTGGAATTTATCAACCAAAGGAGACATTCTAAGATGAGATTAGATCATGTCGCTATAGCAGTAAATAACCTGGATGAAGCTGTAAAACAGTACAAAGAAGCATTGGCAGTTCATGATGTAGAATTTGAAACTGTAGAATCTGAAGGAGTTCGTGTGGCAATATTGCATTTGAATAATTCAAGAATTGAACTAATGGAAGCAACAAAAGAATCAAGTCCAATCAAAAAGTTCTTGTCTACAAAAGGAGAGGGATTGCATCATATTGCACTTGAAACTGAGGGAATTGAGAAAGAAGTTGACAGGATGAAAGTATGTGGCATAAAGTTTCTTGGAGAAATCCGACCTGGCTCAAGAGGAACCAAAATTATATTCATGCATCCAAAATCATTACATGGCGTGTTGGCAGAATTGTGCTCGCACCAGAAATACTAGTCTACAAGCTTTAGTGTATCTGATGCTGTGATTATTCCTACAATCTTGCTTTGTTTTGAAACCAAGACACATTTTGAATATCTAATGAGTGATACTAGTGTTTTAACTGGGGTGTTATAATCTACAATTGGCGGTCTTGGATCCATTATCTCAGATAGTTTGATTCTTTTTCTCTGTGTTTCATCATTGTCTAAGATGTGTTTTACAATACCGTCTTCTGTTATCACGCCGACTACCTCTGCTCCGTCAAATATTGGAATTTGACTGATGGATAATTCCTGCATCTTTTTTATTGCATCATGTAACGAGTCTGTGGTTTTTAGTTTTGCAACTTCTTTACTGCATATGTCTCCTGCCTTTGTAGATGATTGACTGTCAAGTGACCATAATACCTCGAATATTTTTCTTGCAGTAGAATAACTGGGTTGGCACCTGCCTGATTCAATCTGGTTTATCATGGAAGTACTTACTCCTGTTAATGATGCTAGTTTTTGTTGTGTTAGTCCTATCTTTATTCTTGCTTGTTTTATGGACTCTAGTCTTGGAAGCATTATGCGAAACAAAGGTACAATTCAATATTTCAGTCTTCTTTAGTCAATAATGCTGAATTGTTAAAAAATTAGGTAATGGCTATTTCAAGCCCGCCTTTCGTCCGAACTTTGCTATGATGAAGATGACAAAGGCGATTATGAGAAAATCAATTACAACACCTATGAAGTCTCCTATTCCAAAACTCATTCCGTTTCCAACCGGTATGGTTACTACTGCCTTTCTCCAATCTCCGCCTGCTACGAATGCGCTAGGGATGGGCATGATTAGATCTTGCACTAATGCTGTTACCACTCTACCAATGACCGTTCCCATTATGAAACCAATTGCTAGGCCAAGGACTCCTGCTTTGCCTATGAAATCTTTGAACTCTGCAATGAGACCTTTGGGTGCTGGTTCTGGTGGTGGAGTAGGTTTAGGCGTTACTGCCTCTCTGATTTTCTTCAACTCTTCAAGTATGTCGTTTTCTACAGTCATGAAAGGTCTTGTCTATAGTTGTATTTATCATTCATGTGAAGTTAAGATCATATCTTATCTTCTGGTAAATACCATTGCAAACTCTTCTATTGATTTTTTCCAGTCTGCAGATTTTACAATTCCACTTGCAACAAGTATGCCCTTTGCACCAAGTTCCAATGCGCGTGATACATCTTCTCCAGATACTATACCTGCACCGCATAATAATTGAGTAGAATTGTTTGCTTCTTTTACTGCGTGGACTGATTTTGTTATTATTTCTGGTCTCTCCTTTGATACTGCCTTTCCACTACCAATGAGCTCAGGAGGCTCTATTGCGATATAATCTGGATTAAATTTTGCATATGTCTGTGCTTCTTTTACATCTTGCACGCAAACAATTGATATCATATTCAATTCTCGTAATTTGTCAACTAGATCCTTTATCTCATTTGGTGGTATTCTGTGTTCGCTGTGGTTTATGAGGGATCCTGAAACATTGGATTTTTTCACAATCTCTGGTATGACAAATCCTGTGGTACTACCAACTTTTGAATTATCAAGATGTTGGGCAAACACATCTGAAGAAAATTTGGCTACCTCTGAGAGTAAATGTTGGGGAGGACATACTACTATTTTTAATCCATGTTTTTTTGCAATCTCTGTTGCATTCTTGGTAAGATTTATAGAATTTTCCCCTGCTATCTCGTCATAGTTCTTAAAGTTGATTACAAACAATATTTTTCAAAAATCCTACAATTTCCCTATATATCAAGAGATCTTAGAAAATTCTTATACTTACTTTGTATTGATAACTCGTGCCGCTTTCAGAAAAATCTCTTGTCTTGTTGAATCAACTAAAATCTGCTGTCACTAGTACAGTTGAAAACTCTCAAGATAGTGCTATCAAAAATATATTCAAAGAAATTCTCTCAGGTGGTGATACATACAAAATCAATGAAATCGAAGATTGGCTTTCTGTCAACATGTCTGACAACAATACTCTATCTGAAAGAATTCTAAATATGGCACACTATCAAAAAGCAAAATATGATGCTAAAAATCCATTAAAACTAGTACAAGATAGTTGTGGCTGTGGCGGAGATTGTTAAGTTACTTTTTGATTCCCAATGTTCTGTTCTTTAGTCTAAGGTAGACATTGTGACATTTGCGGCATCTTGATGCACTGATTGGGTTTTTTGCACCGCATGAAAAACAGACCTTAAAGTGTAGTCTTGCCTTCTGGGCTATTGATTTTTTCAGTGGATCTGTAATAGGCATTTTCTATTTTCCTCTTATTTCCTACTATTTGATTCTACCTTTTCCTATCTTTCCTGCCAAAAGCATGGATACTTCCGCTGGCCTTTTAGCTACTGGCACGTTTGCCTTGGCATACATTGCAACTTTTGATTCTGCAGAACCATAGTTTCCGTATACTATTGCACCTGCATGTCCCATCCTCTTTTCTTTAGGTGCTGCCCTTCCTGCAATATATGCTACAACTGGTTTGTCAAATTTAGTATCAATGATGTGTTGTGCAAGCATTTCTTCTGCATCTCCTCCTATTTCGCCAACAACCACAATACCATCGATATTTGCGCCATTTCTTATTGTGTCAAATGCTTCAATTAGAGGTGTACCGTTAATCGGGTCTCCTCCAATTCCGAGACATATACTCTGGCCAAAATTAGCAACTGATAGGTTGTGTGATGCTTCGTACATCAAAGTACCACTTCTAGAAATTACTGCAATTCTTCCTGGTTTAAAAGGAGATGCAGGCATGATGCCTATTTTCATTACTCCAGGAACGATGATTCCGGGAGTATTTGGTCCTATAACTATAGCGTCTTTTCTCTTTGCAAGTTCAACAACAGTTAACGCATCCCTTATGGGCACATGCTCAGGTATTGCAATTAATAACTTGATTCCTGCTTCTAATGCATCAACTGCCGCAGATAGGAAAAATTTGGCCGGTACAAATATTATTGAAATCTTGGCACCTGTTGCTTCTACTGCTTCTTTCATGGTCTCGTATATTGGAACTCCTTCTAATCTTTGTCCGCCTTTACCTGGTGTTACTCCAGCTACTATGTTTGTGCCATATGCTAACATCTGCTGTGTATGGAATGCTCCAAATTTGCCAGTAATCCCTTGTACTATGACTGGCTTCTTTTTGTAGTCTTTCTCTCCTTCCTTTCCAATTAATAATTCAAAAAGATCAACCATTTTTATTCATCTCAATTACTGCTGCATTTATTGCTTCTTCGATAGTATCAAACATTTTTGTTCGTGAACCTTTTAGCATTTCTTTTGATTTGTCTGCTTCTGCTCCTGACATTCTTGCAAATACTGGGAGGTCAATCACCTTATCTTCATATGCCTTGATGAATGCAGTTGCAACTGTAGTGGTTTTAACAATTCCGCCATAGAGATTTACTAGTATTCCTTTAACTTTCTTCATTTTACTAATCAATGTAAGGGCTTCATACACTGTATCTGTTGTTGCACCTCCTCCTACATCTAAAAAGCAGGCTGGCTTTCCACCATTGTCTGATAGCATGTCCAGCGTAGACATGACTAGTCCTGCACCATTTCCTACGACTGCAATATTTCCATCTAACTCTACAAGTGAAAATCCGCTTTTTTCTGCACGCTCTTCAAGCTCTGAGACCTCTTGGAATTTGCGTAATTCTTCATGTCTGAACATGGCATTATCATCTATGATGACCTTGCCGTCTAAAGCAACAACTGAATCATCTCCCAGAATTGCTAATGGATTAATCTCTGCCAATTCTGCTTCCTTTTCTACGGTGATTTTTGCTAATTTCTGTAAAATATCTACAAATTGAGATAGGGGTCTGTCCTTCAAACCCATCTGTTTTCCTACCTCTTCTGCAGTTTTTGTATCTACATTTCCAAGTCCTACTTCGCGTATTATCTGATTTTTAACAGATTCGATTTCAACACCGCCTTCTCCTGATGCTATTATTGTATAGCAACGCTTACCTCTATTCAAAAATAATGACAGGTATAGTTCTTTTTTGATGTCTGCCATTTTTTCAAGTAAAATTGCTTTTGTCTTTTCACCCTTGACGACCTTTTGCATTATATCTGGATATTTTAATTCAAATTCATCTGCATTTTGGCATTTTTGAATTGCACCTGCCTTTCCTCTTCCTCCTACTGCCATCTGTGCTTTTATGACAAATGGAAATCCAAGTGCAGCAGCATCTTTTCTACCTTGTTCAATGTTGGTAGATGTTAATCCTTTTGGAATGGGAATGCCGTATTCTGCAAACAAAGACTTTGCTTGATATTCTAATAATCGCATTGTGATTTTTCATTTTTATGGTCTTTATAATCTGTTTGCTGGGTTTGCAACAAATTATGGGTTGAACCATTATTTCCAACTTTAGATCTTCCGATCATTTGTTTTCTTTTGTCATTTGTGAATATTTACACAATGCAATTATAGTGGTATGTTGTTTGCAACTAAAGGTTCACAAGAACAAGATGAAAATGTTTTGGGGTCAATACCGAGTGTCAAATGACACCCTCTTGCCTGGTATGGCCCCAAAACTATTTTTATCTCTAGTTTAGGTATTTTTAAGCCTCATTATCACAAAAACAAAATTTTATGATATACTGCAAATTTATCTAGCTGAACTGTTCTTCAAGAATGTCCACACATTGAAGGAACAAATCTTTGCTTTTTCTCATGAGCCAGTTTGGAAATTCATCTAATGTGAATACAAACTGTTGCTGGAAACTAGGTACTACCCCTCCACCTGACGTAATTACCTGAACTATGATGTATCCATCGGTTATGGTGCACACTGTTTCCTGATACGCCTCGTCTTCTTCTTCTAGGGTATTTCGATATAATACCAAAGGAGTTTTCGTCTTGGCAACATGTGATGATGCTTTTTTTAGTAACACAGCAAAATGTGATATGAGCCAACCGTCAAGAGTTATCTGTTTTGGCATTATGATATAGTGAATTTTTTTATTATTTAATACAATGGATGAACCACTACTCAACTGAGATTCGAATCTTTTGACCATCTAAATCCTCATCTTTGTAGTTTTTGGCCATATCTTCAAACTCAATTTTCTTCACTCTCACTAGGTATGCCAGATCTGATTGTCTTTCTTTTGTCATTTCCAATGATTCATCATCAAGACCCAAAATGTAAGCTGCATCAAGAACGTCAGTGGGGGTATAGCCTCTCTCTTTTCTTAGTACTTGCAACCTCCTTGCAATGTCTCTTACCAATCCTCTTGATAGCATGTCACGATTTCTAGTGGTACTAATAAACACAATTAATGAATCTCGGTTTGATGTTGCAAATCCGTCTTTTTCTGAATATCCTATGATAAAATCTTCTTTCGATAATTCTATTTTGTCATCTCCAAGATCAAATGTGTATGTCCCACTTTTCAAAAGACTATTTACTATTAAGGTAGGATCTGTCTGAGAAAACTTGTCGAGTAGCTTATTCATATTTTGTTTTGCTTTAGGACCTATCTTCTTTCGTTCAAGTTCAACTTTGGGATAAATTGGAAGTCTTGCTTGTTGTAGATTGGAAACAAGATCTAATCCATCTGATTTTTGTATTTCTACAATATCATATTTTTCTACGTTAAGTTGAGAACGTAGTAACTCTGATAATGATTCTAATTTTATTCTCTGACCTGGACTAACGCAAATTATTGCTTTTTCAAGAGGCCATCTTCTCTTGAGTTTTCCCTTCATTCTTGCTGCCGAAGAAACAGATACTGACTCTTTCATCAAATCAAAGGCTTCTTCAACACTGTTGTTTGTAAATAGAGTTTGTGAGATTGGGAAATCTTCTAATAGTATATTTTCTTTTTTTGCAAATATTTCATCATATAGGTATTGAGTTGTAAAGGGACAGATTGGATGTAGTAGTATGTCTAACGTGTTCAATATTTCTGCAAGTGTTGCATAAATGGCAAATCGGCGTTCTTTTTGTGATTCATCTTCTTCCCAGAGTTCTTCTCTTGTAATTGGGATGTATACTTGGCTTACAGAGTTTATCAAATAATCATCTATTGCCCTTGCGGCTTCGTGAAATCTACACTTGTCTAATGATTCT
>JACXTT010010867.1_pt1 | contig 12228 bp, 12 predicted proteins | sample 9270951 | NCBI WGS metagenome assembly JACXTT01 (sample SAMN15532306, study PRJNA645909) | rock metagenome | isolation source: weathered quartz diorite | place: Puerto Rico | collected 2017-06-21 | reverse complement strand
GGCGCGTTCAAAAATCTCGAGGTCAGCGGGCCAAAGGCGCCGCTGAACATGGACCATGGGGTTGGGCCGAGCCGGGCTGTCCCGGCCGGCAAAGAGGACCGTGGCCGCGCGCGGCGGCAGGCGCGGCAGCCGAAAGCGGCCGAGCGCGCGGCGCAGCTCCGCGTGGCGCGCGCGCACCGCCTGCCAGTTCCCTGAGCGCGCGGCATTGGCGATGAGGCGTTGCTCGTCGCCCTCGCGCCAGCGGTGCGCGACGCGCTCGGCGGCGTCTTGCGGCTCCTCGCGCCAGCGCTCGGAGAGCCAGCGTGCGCGATCTTCGCTGAGCATGCCCTTCTGCAGCGCGTCGGTGAGGCCGCAGACGAACAGCTCCGCGGCCGACTCGCCCTGCTCGACGGCAACGAAGAAGCGCGCCGCCATGAATCGCGGGCGCCCGATTTCGTCGGTCCACGCGAGCACCGCGCGCCAGGCCGCCCAGCCGGGCCGGTAGAGCTCCACGAGGCGCAGGTCGAAGTCCTGGGCGAAGCGCGCGATGTGCCGCGGGATGGCAGGCAGGAGATGCGCGGGCACGGCGAGCGGCAGCTCCTCCGGCGCGCGCTCGGGGAGGCTCGCCACGTCGTCGAGCAACCGGAACTCGATCGCCTCGGAGCGCAGGCGCTCGAGCAGCGCCTCGGCGACGTACCCGCGGTCCTCCATCAGCGGTGATTGAACACAGTAGCGACCGGCACCGCCGCGCAGCGCGCCAGGCGCCGACAGAGCCCCGCGAGGCGCATGCCGTCCTCGCCCGGCCGTACGACAAGGAGCGCGCCCTTCGCCAGCGCCGCGAATATCTCGAGGTCGGGTCCACGCTCCGCCGACGGCGTGTCGATCAGCACCACCCGGAATGGCCGCGCAGCGGCCGCGAGGGACTGCCGCAGGCGCTCGCGCGAGAGTAGCTCCAGCGGATCCTCGCGCACCGCGCCGGCGGCAAGCAGCGCCAGGTTCTCCCCGCAGGCGGCGAGTTGCACGTCGCGCCCGTCGAGCAGATCGGCGAGTCCGCGCCGGTTGGGCAGTCCGAAGCGCTTGTGCAGCGAAGGCGCACGCAGGTCCGCGTCCACGAGCAGCGTGCGCTCGCCCATGGCGGCGAAGCGCCGCGCCAGCTCGGCGGCGAGCGTGCTACGCCCGTCGCCGGCGCGCAGGCTGATGAGCGGCAGCAGCGCGCGGCCAGCGCCGAACCAGTGCTCCAGCAACTGCGCGGAAAGGGCGCCAAGCGCTTCGGGGCGCGCGGGCCGCGCTGCGAGCAGCGGGTTGCCGATCGCCCCCAGGAGCTCGCGCTTGCCGTGTACGCGGCGGCTTTGGCGCCTCGTCCATATGGCATGCGCGAGCACAGGCAGTTCTGCCAGCTGGAGCATGAGGCGAAAGGCCAGAGCAATGCTCGTGCCACGCTCGATAAATCAATGACTTCATCGCTGCAAGCGCCCGAACGGCGCATAGTCCTGTTGCCTCCCGGCGACAGACAATTACATCGCATGCCGCTGACTGGAATGCCCCGCAAACAACTCCAGAAAGGGTTTCCCTTGATGTCGCGGCATTGGCACAAGGCGGCGTGGGCGCTGCTTGCAACTCCGGTCTGCGCGTTCGGCTTCGAAGCAGTCGCGTCCTCACGCCCGCCATGAGCGGCCTGTATCCGGCCTATCCGGCCGACCCGACGCCGGCCCTACAGGCGTGGATTCATGGCGGAGCTCGGGGGTGGTGTCGTTGGTGCTTGTAGGACCCCGGTCCGTGCAAGCCTCGTACCAGGCCGGGAAATCCCGGCGCGCCAAGCGCTTAGCGCGCGAGCGGAGGCGCTTTCGCTCTGCACGAGCGTCGTGCAAAGCGGACCGCGCGCCTCGCGCTTCGGGTTTACTTCGTTGTTTGTGCTGAAAATTTCAGGTCGCGGGAGCGCGACGTCGATGGGCCACTAAGCGTGTAATCGCTTCCCGCATGGCGCTGGCGTCTGCCTTGCCTTGCCCGGCGATGTCGAGCGCCGAGCCGTGGCCCACGGAAGAAAAGAGAACCGGCGTGCCGATCGTCAACGCGGCGGCGCGGTTCGGCGCGAGCACTTTGGCGGCCACATGCCCTTGGTCGTGCAACATCACGACGTACGCGTCGTAGCCGGCGCGCTGCAGGAGCGTATCGGCGCCGTACGGCCCGTCGACCGCCATCCCGGCACGTTGCGCCTCCCGGATCGCCGGCGCGATGACCTCGATCTCCTCGCGGCCAAACGCCCCCGCCTCGCCCGCATGCGGGTTGACGCCGCTTACCGCGATGCGCGGTGTGGCGATGCCGAGCGCCTTCAGTGTCGTCTCGGTAGCGCGCAGCGTGCGGATGATGCGCGGCCCGGTGATGAGCGCGAGCGCCTGCTTGACGCTCGCATGCAACGTGGTATGCGCAATGCGCACCTCGCGCCCCTCGTGCGCAAAGCAGAGCATCAGCATCGCTTCGTCCGCTGGCAGTCCGCACATGCGGGCGACGAACGAAGGATAGCCATCGAACTTGAGCCCGGCGGCGTGGACCGCCGCTTCGGTGTGCGGCGCTGCAACCACCGCATCGTATTTGCCCGCGAGCGCGCCTTCGATCGCGAGCGCCGCCGCCGCCAGCGCCGAGCGCCCATGCTCCGCAGCCACGCTGCCGATGCTCGGCGGCGGCTGCTTGATGTCGTGGATGTAGAGCTCGCCCAGTGCGATGCCGCACGGCGCGGCATGCATGGCGAGCACTTCGCGGCTGCCGACGAGCACCGGGTCGCATAGCTCGCGCACCCGCGGATCGCACGCCGCCTTGAGCGAAACCTCGGGGCCGATGCCCGCGGGATCGCCGGTGGCGAGCGCGATGCGCGGCTTCACTCGACTTTCACGTTCGCAGCGCGGATCACCGCGCCCCAGCGCCCGGTCTCCTGGCGCATGAACGCGGCAGTCTCGGCGGGGCCGTAGCCGAGCGGCTCGGCGGATAAATCGGCCAGGCGCTTGCGCACATCGGGAAGCTTGAGCGCTTCCTGCACCCCGACCGCCACCTTCTCGGCGATGGCCGGGCTCGTCTTGGGCGGCGCGACGATGCCGAACCAGGCCGCCGACTCGAAGCCGGGCAGCGTCTCGGCGAGCGCCGGCACATCGGGCAGCCCGGGGAAGCGCTTCCTGCTCGCCACCGCCAGCGCCTTCAGCTTGCCCGCGCGCACGTGCGGCAGCGAGACGCCGAGGTTGTCGCACATCATGTCCACCTGGCCCGCGAGCAGGTCGGTCAGCGCCGGGGCCGTGCCTTTGTACGGGATATGCGTGATCTCGAGCCCGCCCGCCATGGATTTGAAGAGCTCGGCCGTGAGATGCGAAGTCGAGCCGCTCCCCTGCGACGCGTAATTCAGCTTGCCCGGGTTCGCTTTTGCGTACGCGATCAGCTCCGCGACGCTCGCCGCCGGCACCTGCGGATTCACGAGCAGCACATTCGGTATCGCGCCGATCACGGTGATCGGCACGAACTCGTCCGGATCATAGGAGAGGCGCGGATAGAGGAGCTTGTTGATCACCAGCGGCGGCGGCGGGCTCGACATCAGCGTGTAGCCGTCGGGATCGGCGCGAAACACCGCATCGGCGCCGATGTTGCCCGCCGCGCCCGGCCGGTTGTCGACGATCACCGGCTGGCCCCACTTCTGCGCGAGCTTCTCCGCGACCGCGCGCGGCATGAGGTCGGCGCTGCCGCCGGCGGGAAACGGCACGATGATGCGCACCGGCTTCGCCGGCCACTCCTGCGCGTGCGTAGCGAAACCGAGCACGCAGGCGAGGACGAGGGCGAAGCAGCGCATGGGCGGCAAATTATAATCAGCCGATGCAGCGCAGCTGGCCCGCCGAGGGTGCGACGCGCGTCCCGTACTGGGTCTACCAGGACGACGAGATCTATCGCGAAGAGCAGCGGCGCATCTTCCACGGCCCGACGTGGAACTACCTCTGCCTCGAGGCGGAGCTGCCCGACCCGGGGAGCTACATCACCACGTTCGTCGGCGAGATGCCGGTCGTCGTCGCGCGCGACAAGCCCGGTGCCGTGCATGCATTCGAGAATCGCTGCGCGCATCGCGGCGCGCTCATCGTCATGCACGCGCGCGGGCGCGCCGAGCGCTTCAACTGCATCTATCACAACTGGACCTACGACCACGCCGGCAACCTGACGAACGTCGCGTTCCGCAAAGGCATCGCCGGCAAGGGCGGCATGCCGGCCGATGCGCATCCTGAATCGCAGGCGCCAAAAAAACTCCGGGTGGAAGCGATTTGCGGCCTGGTTTTCGGCACCCTGTCCGACGCAACGCCTGCGCTCGCCGATTACATCGGCCCGCAAATCCTGCCGCGGATGAAGCGCGTGATGGTGAAGCCGCTGAAAGTGCTCGGCACCTACACGCAGGTGCTGCCGAACAACTGGAAGCTCTACATGGACAACGTGAAGGACACCTACCATGCGAGCCTCCTGCACTTGTTCTTTACCCGCTTCCGCATCAACCGGCTGACGCAAAAAGGCGGCGTGTTCGTTTCCGCAGACGGCGCGCACCACTGCACCTATACCGAGATGGTGGAGGACCGCGGCGACGCCTATGAGGCGGGCGGCATGCGCTCCGCGGGCGGCGAGCACGACTTCCGGCTGGAAGCGCCCGAGCTGCTGGAGCAGGTCGACGAGCTCGGCGACAACGTCTCCATTCAAATTTTGTCGCTGTTCCCGGGCTTCGTGCTGCACCAGATCCGCAACTCGCTCGCCGCGCGCCAGGTGGTGCCGAAGGGCATCGATCGCACCGAGCTCAACTGGACGCTCTTCGGCTTCGCCGACGACGACGAAGCGATGCTGCGCCGGCGGCTGCTGCAGGCGAACCTCGTGGGACCTGCGGGCTACATCTCGATGGAGGACGGCGCAGCCACCGGCTTCGTGCAGCGCGGCGTCGCCGCCGCGCCCGACCGGGCCTCCGTCATCGAGATGGGCGGCGCCACCATCGGCTCGGGCGACTCGCGCGTCACCGAGACCGCGGTGCGCGGCCTGTGGCAGGCCTGGCGCGGCTACATGCAGCTTTGAAAACCCAAAAAACCCCGAAACCAGGGACAGACCACGTTTTCGGCGTGGATGTGGAGCTGCAATTGGCGGTCGAGCGGCTGCACGCGCGCTACGCCCATGCGCTCGATTCGGACGAGCTCGAGCGCTGGCCCGAGTTCTTCACCGCGAAGGGCCGTTATCGCGTCACCACCGCGGAAAACGAAGCGCGCGGCCTGCCGCTGCCGGTGCTCTATGCCGAAGGGCAACCGATGCTGCGCGATCGCATCGCGTCGCTGCGCCACGCCAACATCTACGAGCCGCAGCGCTACCGGCACATGGTGAGCGCCGTGCTGCTCGAGCAGGAAAGCGCGAGCATGGTGAAGTCCATCGCTAACTTCCTCGTGATCCGCATCATGGAGAACGGCGAGGCCGTGCTCTTCGCGAGCGGCCGGTACGTCGATCGCATCGCGCTTCCCGAGCTGCGCTACGAGGAGCGCATCGTGATCTGCGACAGCCGCCGCTTCGACACGCTGCTCGCCATTCCGCTGTGACAATTCGGGGCCAGGGTCGCAATCATTTTCGGCGCCCTCCGGCGACTGCGGTCAGGGCGCTCCTTGCGCGGTCGCAATTGCCGGCGTCCGACCTTACCGAGGCGCACCTGGAGCACTTCATCGGCTGCGGGAACGCGGAAGCGCTGGACGGCGTCGTCGGGCTGGAGCTTTATCCGCCCTACGCGCTGCTGCGCTCGCTCGCCGTAACAGCGCGCGAACGCGGTAACGGCATGGGCAGCGCGCTGCTTGCCGACGCGGAGCGCTATGCCCGCTCACGCGGCGTGGCCGAGATCTACCTGCTGACCAATACGGCGGAGCGCTTTTTCGAACGCAAGGGCTACGCGCGCGTCCACAGAGAAGCGGCACCCGCGGCGATTCGCGCCACGCAGGAATTCGCCGCCCTTTGCCCGGCCGGCTCGGCGCTCATGCGAAAGCGCCTCGCCTAATTGCGACCCTGGCCCCGAATTAGCCGTAGTTCCAGATGCCGCTTCACGTCCGGCCATTCGGACGCGAGCACGCTGTACATCACCGTGTCGCGCACCGTGCCGTCGCGGCGCGGCGCATGGTGGCGAATGACGCCGTCCTTCTTCGCGCCGAGCGCCTCGATCGCGCGCTGCGATGTGAAGTTGAAATTGTCCGTACGCAGGCCGACGACCTTGCAGCCGAGCGCCTCGAACGCGTAGCCGAAGAGCAGCAGCTTGCAGACCGTATTGACGTGCGTCTTCTGCCAGCGTCTTGCGTACCACGTGTAGCCGATCTCGACGCGCGCGGCTTCCTTCACGATGTCGTGATAGCGCGTCGAGCCGACGATGGTGCCGCTCTTGACCTCGCGTACTACGAACGGCAGCATGTGTCCGGCTTCTAGGCCCGCGAGCGCCTGCGCGATATAGCGCTCGGTCTCCTCCGGCCGCGGCACGGATGTGTACCAGAGCTGCCAGAGCTCGCCGTCGGCCGCCGCCGCGGCGAGCGCGTCGCGATGCTCGCGCCCGAGCGGCTCGAGGCGCACTCCGTGGCCGGTGAGCGTGACGGGACGAGGCTCCTTCATCGAAGCCGAGTCTACAATGCTCGCCTTCGTGGACAAGGAAAAGACCCGCCAGGCGATCGACCAGGTGTTCCGCGACATGGCGGGCGCGATGACCGCCGGCATGGCGCTGGTCGGCACGCGCACCGGGCTGTTCCGTGCCATGGCCGGCAAGGGCCCGCTGTCGCTCGACGACGTGGTACGCGCCACGGGACTCGAGCAGCGCTACGTCGAGGAATGGCTGAAGGGCATGGCGAGCGCCGGCTACCTCGAGTACTCGCCCGCGGCGCAGACCTACCAGCTTCCGGAAGAGATGGCTTATTTCGTCGCCTCCGACGGCACGGACCACTTCGTCGGCGGCATGTGGGAGATGGTGCCGCCGCTCATGCGCGTCGCGCCGCAGGTCGCCGGTGCCTTCGCGAAAGGGGGCGGCGTGCGCTTCGAGGAGTTCGGCCCCGACTGCCTGAACGCGCTCGATCTCATCAACCGCGGCCAGTACGAGCAGCGCTTCACCGATTACTGGCTGAGGGCGCTGCCCGAAACGGTGGAGCGGCTGCGCGCCGGCGGCCGCGTGCTCGACTACGGCTGCGGCTCGGGCCGGGTCGCGATCGCCATCAAGCATGCCTTTCCCGCCGCGCAGGTTGCGGGATACGACGTGGACGCGCAATCCATTGGCCGCGCACGCGAGGCGGCGCGGGACGCCGGGGTGCAGATCGCCTTCGGTACCGAAAGACCGAGCGGCCATTTCGACCTCGTCACGATCTGCGACTGTATCCACGATCTCGCGTCGCCGGTCGAGGCGCTGGGCGAGATCCACCGGCTGCTAAAGGCCGACGGGACGCTCTTCATCGTCGAGCCGAAAGCCGCCGACCGGCTGGAGGACAATCGCAACCCGGTGGCGACGATGTTCTACGGCTTCAGCCTGTTTCACTGCATGACGCAGTCGCTGGCGCGCGGCGGACCGGGATTGGGCACCTGCATGGGTCCCAAAAAAACCGAAGAGCTCCTGCGCCAAGCGGGCTTTCGCGACTTCAGGATGCTGGACCTCAAGAGCATGACCAACCTCTTCTACGCCGCAAAACCATGAAGAACGAACTCGCTCCCAGCGGGCGGATGCGCGTCGGCCTCAACTATTCGAACTTCCTGCTGGTGCTCGGCGACGACGCCAACGGCGAGCCGCGCGGCATCGCGCCGGATCTCGGGCGCGAGCTCGCGCGGCGCACCGGGCTCACCCTGGAGTTCGTCAAGTTCGACGGCGCCGGCAAATTGTTCGACGCCGTAAAAAGCGCGGCGTGCGATGTGGGCTTCCTCGGCGCCGAGCCGCAGCGGGCGAACGAGGTGGAATTCAGTCCCGCGTATCTGGAGATACCGGTCACATTTCTCGTGCCCGCCGGGTCGCCCATAAAGGCGCTTGCCGATGTCGATCGCGAAGGCGTGCGCGTCGCGGTCTCCGAGCGCAGCGCCTACGACCTCTATCTGACGCGCACGCTGAAGAAGGCGAAGCTCGTGCGCGCGCAGGGCATCCCCGCGTCCTACGATGTATTCATCGCTCAGAAGCTGGAAGCTCTGGCAGGCCTAAAGCCCAAGCTGGTGGAGGAAGCCGAGCGCACCCCCGGCTCGCGCGTGCTCGACGGACAGGTGACCGGCGTGCAGCAGGCGATCGGCGCGCCGAAAGGCCGCGCGGCGGCGGCGAAATACCTGCGCGAGTTCGCGGAGGATGTGAAGCGCTCTGGATTTGTAGCGCGCGCGATTGAAAGGCACAGCGTGCGCGGGGTAAAGGTGGCCACATGAACGAACTGCGCGTCTATTGGCGGCCCGGCTGCTCGAGCTGCGTGAAAGTGAAGGAGTTCCTGACGAACCTCGGCGTCGAGTACCAGTCGATCAACGTCTCCGCACGGCCCGAAGCGATGGAGGAGCTGCGCGCGCTCGGCGTGCGCACCGTGCCGGTCGTCGCGCGCGGCAAGGAATATGTGTTTGCGCAGGAGCTTGCCGATGTCTCGGCATTCATCGGCCGCAAGGTCGATTTCCAGCGCCTGCCGCCGACTGCGCTCTACGACAAGTGGCAGAAGGTGCTCGCGGCGGCGCAGCGGCACGTGCTGCAGCTCCCAGCCGCGCGCCTCTCGGAGCGCGCCACGCCCGGGCGCGATCGCAGCATCCGCGACCTTGCTTATCACGTCTACCAGGTGCCGGACGCCTTCCTGCAGGCGGTGGAGGATGGTGTGCAGGACCTGACCTCGGTCTACAACGCGCCGCCGCCGGCAGAGGTGACTCGCGTGGAGCACATCCGCGACTACGGAAGAACGGTGAGCGCCCGCCTCGAGCGATGGTGGCGCCGCGACGGCTCTCGTGCTGCGCAGGCGAAGCTGCAAACCTACTATGGCGAGCAGCCGCTGCACCATGTGATGGAGCGCTGCACCTGGCACTCGGCACAGCATGCGCGCCAGATCACGGCGGTGCTCGAGCGCTGCGGGATAACGCCCGACGGTCCGCTAACGGCGACCGATTACGCCGGCTTGCCGATGCCGGCGGGGCTCTGGGAATAGACCGCCGACGTGCTGCGGCTGCTGGTCGTCTGGCTGATCAACACGGTGGCGCTGATCCTGGTCGCTTACCTGTTGCCGGGAGTGAGGATCGACACTTTCACGTCGGCGCTGGTCGCGGCTCTCGTGCTCGGGCTCGTCAACACGGTGATCCGGCCAATCCTCGTCCTGCTTACGCTGCCGGTGACGATCCTCACGCTGGGTCTGTTCATCTTCGTGATCAACGGCCTGCTCTTCTGGTTCGTCGGCTCGTTCATCCAGGGCTTCCTGGTGGCCGGCTTCTGGTGGGGCGTGCTCGGCGCGATCGTCTACAGCCTGATCTCGTGGCTGCTCACGGCGCTGGTGCTGCATCGCGCGCCGACCAACGCGTAGCGGCGATTCTTAGGCGCGGCGTTCGGTGCGCGCGCTGAGCGCGACCAGCGCGGCAAAGTCCGCCGCCTCGAGCGGACCGCTGAAAAGATGCCCCTGCCATTGCTCGCAGCCCGCGGCGAGCAGGCGCTCGAGCTGTGCGGGGGTTTCCACGCCTTCGGCGGCGATGCCGATGCCGAGGGTGTGCGCGAGCACCGCGATGGTGCGCACGATCGCCTGGTCGGCGGCGTTGGTCTCGAGCTCGCGCAGGAACAGGCGATCGATCTTCAGCTTGTCGATCGGCAGCTCGCGCAGGTAGGCGAGGCTCGAGTAGCCGGTGCCGAAGTCGTCGATGGCGAAGCGCACGCCGAGCGCGCCCGCCTTGCGCAGCGTCGCGGCGTTCTCCGGGAAGTGCGTCATCAGCACGCGCTCGGTCACTTCCAGCTCGATGCGCTCGCCGGGCACGCCGTGCGCCTTGAGCGCGGCGCCGAGGCGCTCGACGAACGCGTCGCCCTGCGCGAGCTCGGGCGCCGAGACGTTGATCGCGAACCAGGGTGCGACCCGCATTTCTCCCTTCCACTCGCGGCTCCAAGTCGCCGCCTGCGCGAGCGCGTGCTCGAGCGTCCACTCGCCTACCGCGCGGATCAGGCCGGCGTCTTCGGCGAGCGGCACGAACTCCTCGGGGCCGAGGAGCCCGCGCTCGGGATGACGCCAGCGCACCAGCGCCTCGGCGCCGACCACGCTGGAGCGGCCGTGCACCACCGGCTGCCAGTAGAGCACGAGCTCGCTCTTCGCCAGCGCGGCGCGCAGCTCGTTCGCGAGCTGCAGGCGCTCGGCGGCTTGCGCGCCAAGGGCCGGCTCGTAGAAGTGGAAGGTACCGCGCCCGGCGTCCTTCGCCGCGTACATTGCGGCATCGGCGTGCTTAAGGAGCTCCGAGAAGTCGCGCCCGTCGGCCGGGTAGCGCGCGATGCCGATCGAGGCGCTCACGGCGAGCGTGCGCCCCTCGACGGTGAACGGGCGGCCGAGGATCGCGAGCAGCCGCGTGCCGAGGCTCTGCGCCTCCTCGCGCGACTTGAGGCCCTGCCAGAGCAGCGCGAAGTCGTCGCCGCCCAGGCGCGCGAGCATGTCCTCGCGCCGCGCGGCATTCGACAGGCGCTCCGCCACCGCGCGCAGCAGCGCGTCGCCCGCCGCATGGCCGAGCGTTCCGTTCACCAGCTTGAAGCGGTCGAGATCGATCGCGAGCAGCGCGAGCCCGCTGCGCGTGCGGGCGGCGGCGGCGATCGCCTGCGCCGTGCGCTCGGCGAGGAGCGCGCGATTGGCAAGGCCGGTGAGCGCATCGCGCGTGGCGAGCTGCTCGATGCGCGCCTCGGCGAGCTTGCGCGCGGTGACGTCCGCCGCCATGCCGCGGTAGCCGCACCAGCGGCCCTCGGCGTCGGCGAGCGGCAGGCCGCTCACCGATTGCCAGACGACGCCGCCGGATTTCGTCATCACGCGGTGCACGAGGTCGCGGAACGGCCGGCCTTCGCCGCCGTGGTTGGCGAACCACTGCCGAATGGTGCGCTCTTCGCCCAGCGGAACGAATTCCCACGCCCGGCGCCCCAGGAGCTCGCGGCGCGAGTAGCCGAGGAGCGCCTCGACGCGCTCGGAAAGATACGTGTAGCGCCACTCGGCATCGGCTTCCCAGACGTATTCGCTCGACACCGCGGCGACGTCGCGGAAGCGCTGGTCGGCGGCGCTCACCGCGGCTTCGGCGCGCTTGCGTGCGTCGATATCGGCCACCACGCCCGACATGTGCGTTGCGCGGCCGTTCGCGTCGCGCACCGTGACGCGGCCCTTCGCGTGGAGCCATTTCCAGCCGCCCTCGCGCGTACGCAGCCGCAGCTCGACGTCGTACTCCTCGTCCAGGCCCTTCAGCGCGCGCACCAGCGCCGAGCGCGCCTTCGGCAGGTCATCCGCGTGCAACAGGCGCTCGAGCTGCACGCCGCGCGTGATCGGCGGCGAGCGCTGGTGGCCGAGGAAGCGCACCCAGCCGTCGCCCGCGTAAAGCTCGTCGGCGCCGATCTCGTAATGCCACTCGGCGAGGTTGCCGCCGTCGAGCGCCATTTCGAGGCGCGCTTTTGCCTGCGACAGGCTCGCCTCGGCGCGGCGCTGCTCGGTGATGTCGCGCCCGACGCCGCGGTAGCCGCGGAAGGCGCCGTCGGGGCCGTGGTACGACTGCCCCGAGATGATGTGCACCTGGCGCGCGCCGCGCTCATCGGTGCGCGCGATCTCGAGATCGAAGAACGGCAGTTGCTTTTCCAGCCGCTCGAGGTGCGCCTCCAGCGCGCGCGCGTCGACCTCGACGCCCGGAATCTCCCAGAAGTGCCGGCCATAGGTCGGCGTATCGCGGAACAGCGTCGCCACCGGCCCGCCGCCGGAGAGCCAGGTGATGCGGTGAGCGGCGTCGGTCTCCCAGAACCAGTCGGCGGAAAGCTCGGTGAGGCTTCTCAGCCGTTCCTCGTGCGCGCGCGAGCGCAAGAGCTCGCGCTCGCGCCGGCGCGCGACCAGCACCATGGCGAGGTAGACGATGGCCGCCGCGATGGCGGCGAGCAGCAGCGCGTCGCTGAACGGATTCAGGCGACGCCGTCGCGCACCGGCGGCGCGACCTTGAGCACTTCCTCGATGGTCGTCCGGCCGGCGCCGACCTTCATCGCGCCGCTGATGCGCAGCGGCTTCATGCCGTCCTTGAATGCCTGCTCGCGCAGGCGCCCGAGCTCAG
>JACXTT010010866.1_pt1 | contig 12229 bp, 8 predicted proteins | sample 9270951 | NCBI WGS metagenome assembly JACXTT01 (sample SAMN15532306, study PRJNA645909) | rock metagenome | isolation source: weathered quartz diorite | place: Puerto Rico | collected 2017-06-21 | reverse complement strand
GCACTTGACGAAAAACAGCGTGCAATCTTCCTGGACCGTCTCAAGCAGGCGCGCGCGATGATTGGTGTCCCCGACGCCCTCGGAAAGTTCCAAGCATGGAAGACGCCTGATGAGACCTTGGTGGATACCCCATGAACATCGACAGCCTCAAAAACCTGGCAGCACTCGTTCACGAACGAAACGAGGTCTCCGCCCGCATCACCCAGATCATCGGCCGGCCAGCACTGATCGGTCATTTGGGCGAGTTCATCGCAGGGGAAATTTTTGACATCGAGCCGGCGCATAAGTAAGAATCGCGGTGGCCAAAGGTCACAGCGGCGTCGGAGTTGACGACGACAATGAGCCCTCGCTCTTGGCACGCGTGGCGGTTCGCGGTCCCTTGTAGCTGATCTAGTTTCTCCTGGATCTTCGCGCAAATGAACGGTGCCAGGTCCTCGACATCCCGGTCGACCCCATGGTGGCTGGTTACGACGTCGAAAGCGTATCGCTTCCCTGCGCGCATCGCGACAATATCGGCTTCCGCTTGGCTACCACCCGGAAGCAGACGGATGTCGCGGAACCCTTGTTCGTGCAAGAAAACCACCGCGCGCAACTCAGCGAGCGCCGCATCCAGGCGGTCGAGGCCCAAATCAGCGGCGTGGAAATCGGTGTGTCGAAGAAGATCACCTGGACTCGTCCCAGTGATTTCAAATGCTCTCGCAAATAGTTGCTCGATACGGTCAATCGCCTCGGGGGCCTGCCGGATCGCCTCGAGGCCATAATTGAACTCACCGCGTCGCATGCGCCCCTCGAAATGGCGCACGATCGGAAGCGGCAGGCCTGAAGCGCGGAGCCGTGCGTGAAGTTCCGGATCCGATAGAGTCGGTAGCCCATCGAATAGGCCCGTTCCGTACGGCCTGACGATATAGCCGGGTTCCAGCTTGAACTGTTCGTCAAACGCGCTTAGCTCCTCATCAGCGTGCTCCAGCTTTTTCAGCGTTGCGAAATACGCTTCCCTGTTCTCGGAGAATCGCCAACGGAGCCGTTCCAGCTCGGCCTCAAGATGTTCCACACGCCGGTGGAGGCGGCCCCACTCTTCCAGAGATTCAGCCGTAAAGATGCGCGCCATCTCCAGGCAATCGAGGAACCGCAACTAACAGTCGATTTCGCGGACGCAGTTCGCCATGTCCTGATCGCTCGCGTGAGTGTACACCGTTGTCGTCAGCGGACTTGCGTGCCTCGCAAACCTCTGCGCCAGGAACAGGTCCCGGCTCGCCCGGTACACGTTGCTGATGGCCGAGTGGCGGATGGAATGGAAGCTGTAGAGCCGATCGAATCCGGCCCGCTGCTGCCAGGTCCTCCAGGCGAACTGGACGCGCCGCTTGGAGATCCTTCGGCGCGACTGGTTGGCGAATAGGGGATCGCCCGGCTCAACTCCCTCGCCGCGCCGAACCTTCCAATTCCACAACTTGCTGAGCTTCGTCTGGAGCTTATCGGGCAGGAACACGTCGCCCGCCCGACCGCCCTTGGCGATCTCCTTCCGCACGCGCACGCGCACCCGCGACGTCCCATCCGGCGTGAACACGTCGCCTACGTCGAGGCCGACGATCTCCGCGAGGCGCAGGCCGGTGCCGAGGGCGAGCGAGATGATCGTGTGGTCGCGGACGCTCCTGGCGGTGACACGGAGGATGAGCGCCTGCTCGGCGGCGGTAAGGGTCGTGGGACTCAGATTCGACATGCGGACAGGAGGGGCGAGGTGGGGGAGGAAGTCAAGGGGAGACGCGGAGAGCCTGTGCGATTTCTCGCCGTCTCGGACTTGGAGTGGCGGATCCTTCAGGGATCGTGTCACCAGAGCGCCGGGACGATCGTCGCTTCCCATCTGGGATCTCGTTCGATACTCTGCCGCGAATCCGGGCGGCCACAGCCACGGCCCGAGGGACGGCTCGACGGGAAACGAGTGGTTCGGAGAGTTGAGATGTGCGCCATGGCTGGCTAACCATGATGGCGTGGGAAAGGATTCGCGTCAGCGCACGGACGGGAATCCTTCTGTGCGCCATCGCCGCGGCGGGTCGTTCTCCCGCCGCATCACCCCCGTTCTCGATCCAGCGGGTCGAACTCACTGGACGACTCAGGCACCTCACCTTGCAAGACGTGTGGGAGGGCGGCGGGGTCGAGGCAGTCGTCCTCGAGCGGGAAGGACAGTATCCGGACTGGCGCATCGCTTTGTCGGTTTGGGGGACGAGCACGATTCGTGGCGAGATCGCTCTGCGAGCACGGATAGCTCTTCCAAACGACACGGTGTTCTACGGATTCGTGCCTCTCGCGGGGACCCCGCGACGGGGACTCGTCGTTGTGACACCCCAGCGTATCGAGCTGTGGCCACCGGCGACCAACGGGTGGGAGCAGCACGACGGGCCGAGCCTGCCGTTCGACGGCGCTCTCCCCGGCGCCGAACCGGGCGATGCGGCGCCTCTCGACCCGATTCCGCGCGACTGGCCCGCCGGGGCACCTGTCGATATTCTCGTCCCGGCTCGCGGGGGGATTGCCGGGTTCTCGGTCACCCGATCGGAGATCCGGCAGACCCGCCTCCTCGAGGCGCCTCCACGAGTGCGAGCCCGCGTAGCTGCGGATCGAATGCCGCTCGAGCCGTCCTTCTGGTTCCGTGGCCAACTCTGGTTCCCGCCGGTCGTGCCTGGCTCGCTGACCGGTGGGAGCGCGGACACCCTCTTCCTGCCATGGCACGACGAAGTGCTTGCGCTTTCGGCTAACGGAGGCGCTGGCCGGGTCCTGCGCTTTGGACAGCTGACCGACGCTGAGCGGGACGACGGCCAGAGCTACGTTCTGACGCTTCCCGAGGACTTGGACGCGGACGGACGCACCGACTTCCTCGTGAACAAGTTCCAGGGTGTCGCCACGTCACTGCGCGCCGAGACGACGATCTTCATGACCAGAACGGATGGAACCGTCCCAGCCACCGGCCTGACACTCCGCCCGCAGGGGAACCGCGCGGCGGGCGTCCTGGCAGTTGATCTCGACCGCGACGGCAAGAAGGAGTTGGTCGCGGTGTCGTCTCAGTTCAATGCCTGGGCCGTCGTCCGGGCTCTGCTCACCCGGAAAATCACGGTCACGTTCACTTTCTACTCCCCGCGAGGCGGAACGTACCGCGCCGACGCGCCGGACTACTCGATCGATCTGTCATTCGGATTCGATCTCGGGGATGCCGATATCGCCGGGATCCTGCCGTCGCTCGAGGGGGACTTCAACGGGGACGGCTACCCGGACGCCGTCTTCGCGACGGATCGGGAGACTCTTAAGGTGATCGTGCAGCGTCCGCGTCTCGTCGAGCCGTTCGCATCCTCGGCGACCGCTCAGATCTCCGTGCCGGTCGGCAGAACGCTACGAGTCGGGGATCTCGACGGGGACGGCAGAAGCGACGTTGTGCTTTACGACTCTCGGGCCGAAGGGAACCGAACGGTCCGTTTCCTGATCAATTGCGGAACCTTGAAGTAGCCCCTCACGCGACGTGCCGCCCGGACGACTCCACTGAGCGCGAGAGCCTCGACAGCGTCCGCGCAAGATGTGCTGCGGACGCCGGTCGCGCCGCGGGATCGCGCGCCAGGAGCGATGCGACGACGTTTTCAACCTCGCGAGGAATCACAGGAAGTACGTCCCTGAGGGGCCGATAGTTCGCCGCCGCGATGCGGTCGGCGATCTCCACGAGGGAGCCTCCCGAGAACGCGGGCCGGCCGGCGAGCATCTCGTAAAGGATCGCGCCCAACGCGAAGAGGTCGCTCTCGAAGCGCAGCCGCCGATTCGACACCTGTTCCGGAGACATATACAGGATCGTTCCCGCCATCTGCGTGCTCTTGTAGCTCCACGACTCCCCCGGCTGCGGGAGGCGATGCAGGAGCCCAAGATCGGCCACAAGGGCCCGCGATCCGGCGATCAAAATATTCGACGGCGAAAGATCACGGTGGATCACGCCCACGCGGTGGCACGCCGCGAGGCCGCGCGCCGTCGCGGCTGCGATCGTCAACGCGGTCGGCAGCGACAGAGCGCCCTCGCGCTCGAGCAAAGCCCGAAGAGTCTCGCCCTCGACGAGAGCCATCGCGTACCACGGGAACCCCTCCGCGTTCCCGCAGTCGAGGATCCGGACAACATTGGGATCGTCGATGCTTTCCAGCGCCGTGATCTCGTCGAGAAACCTGCGGAACGCCTTGGCGTCGGTTCCGAGGTCGCCCCGAAGCCGTTTGAGTGCGACGACTCGTCCCGTCGGCTCGTGCACCGCGCGCCAAACCTCGCCCGAACCGCCGCCACCTAGGAAGCTCTCAAGCCGGTAGGCGCCGATGCGGGATCCTCCGGTCATGGGTGGCGGCGCCGCGTGGGTGCTTCGGCGGAGCGGTGCGTTCGGAGGTGCCGTCTCGCGCTCCGAGACGTACCGCTCAGCCGAAAGCGCCAATTCGTTCGCGATCTCGCCGATGAGCCGAACGAGTACGCTGTTGGGGAGGATCCCGGATTGGTGGCCACTGATCGTCAAGAAGCCCCAGAGTTGGCTTCCGACACGAAGCGGGACGAGAACGGCGGTATCGAAGAGATTCAGTCGCTGGCGCTCGTCCTGAGTCAGCAGCTTAAGACCGGCGGGCCGGTCGTAGGCACGCGTGCGCACTGGATGGCGCTCTGCGCGGAGCCAGTCGGCGAGCGAGCCCTCCGCGGCGAACGACGGCGTATCGCCTGACCACTCCCGAAGATTGTGCGAAGCGACGCAGGAGAAAGCCGCGCGTGACGGATCGATAACGAACCCCGCTACGCGCTCAATCTGGAATGTCGTCGCGATCCAGCTCGTCGTCGCCTGGACGGCTCCCTCTGGCGGCCGAAGCTCGGAGAGAAGCAACCGATACGAACTACGGGCCCAGCTGGCCTTCAGCCCGGGAACTCCCAAGGGTCGGTCGAGCATCGAACGATACGACCATGCGGGCACGCCCACGATCAGCGCGCTTGCAAGCCACTCCCCGGCGCTGGCCAGTTCTGCGGAGGCAGTGGCGCTCCGAAGGTACGAGCCAGTCACGGACGTGATGAGTAGGCGCAGCAGCGCCACGCACATCAGGAGAATCACCGCCGTCGTTCCTCGCGTGACGATGAGATCGACGTCGAAGAGCCGATATCGAATGACGGACGCAAGGAATCCGAAGGGGATCGCGAACAAACAAGCGACGCCAACATAGAGGCTAACCAGCGGTTCAACCTCGAAGACCCGCATGGGCAGGATGACGAGCAGCGTGTACGGGACCAACCCGATCGCGAGTCCGAACGCGAACCACTTGACCTGCTGACGCCGCTCTGGTGCCAATGCCCGTCGGTAGGTTCTGCCGATGATGAGCAGTCCGCCAGCAACATAGATCGCGTTCATCGCAAGGGCCGCCCGAAGGCAGTGCCAATCCGCGATGAAGTCGTGCGTGGTGTACGAGCGGGCGAAGAGTATCCACGTGGCCGCAAGAAGGGAAAGAGAAACCGCGTAGGCGAACGGAAGAAGTCCTCGCGGCGGCGTGATCCGGAGCGGATAGTTCAGGCTCCAGTGAAGGAACAGTGGACCCTGCAAAATGAGACAGAACGCGAAGACACCTGACCACGCGAGGCGGGGGACCAGTCCCAGGGGACCCTCTAGAGGGCTCGAAATTGCCATCGTGGTCAGCGCGACGGCGCCCGTTAGGCTGATGAACGCGATTTCGGCGTCGCGAGGCTTCTTCCAGAGGAGCCACGCGATCACCAGCCAGCAGAACAGGATCCAGATCCAATTGAGCACAGCTTGGGGAGTGAGAACCCGCGCGAAGCGTGAGGTCGTCACGTGCACTTCGATGACCCGCCCCTCGCGCTCGACCGTCGCGGGAACGACCGACCCACTTGGTGCTCCAGCGACAAGGTGCCTTGCGAACCAGCAGTCTTCGACGACGCTCCCCCCGAACGACTTCAGTACATCACCCGGATGCAGCTCGTGAGCACCGCCCTCGCCTTTGAACACGTCCGTGATCAAGCATGGCGACGGGACGTTCGATACCCGTATCGGGATCCCGGAGCCATGGCTTTGGAGATAGAGCGCGAAGATCTGGATGGCCAGGAGACAGGACAACGCGGAGAGAAGCACGTAGCGAACGCTACGATTGACTTTCCAGCCAAGGGGGGTCATGTCGCCCACGCGTCAGCTCCGGGCCCCGATAACAGACAATCCCTCAGGTACACGATCGGTGTCAACGTGGCCGCGAGCGGGTCGAGCATCGCGCGGGCACCTTGGCACCGCATAGAGAGTATCCGTTTAACACGGTCCTCGGCGCTTCCAAGAGAATAGAGCCGGGTCGTTCCTAGGCGGGTGAACCTTCGGAAGCAGATGCTCCCATGAGAGGGCGTTCAAACGCGTAGCCGCGGAGAGCATCGGTAAGTGCCGGCATCAGAGCCTCTCCCTTTTCTTTGACGACTTCCAAGCGGCGAATCGGAACCGCGTCCGGTAGGCCGGCGGCGGCGAGGCGTCAGCAGCCCAGCCCCCGCACCCTCCCGGCCATCTCCTGATCCGAGGGGTGCGTGTAGACGGTGGTCGTAAGCGGCGACAGGTGTTGCGAACCTCTGCGCCAGGAACAGGTCCCTCGACGCGCTCTAGACGTTCGTGACCTCGGTGTGCCGCAGCGCGCCAACCGAATGATCTCCGGCGGTTCGACTCGACGGAACAGTCAGAAACGTCGGCGAGAGCTCACGGGCAGGATGTGCTCGTGTTTTGCGTGGTCTCGCTGCAAAGTCCGGGCCACCCGGTAAACGCTTCTTGAGCGCTGTTCGAGGCGGTGCCGAATGAGGAGATCGTCGCATGCGCATCGTCCGTGCCCGTCATCACGAACCAGATTCCGTTGCCGGGGGTCGGATTCGGGAGCGCGAGATTCGATGCCGCGCCGCTCGTTCCCAGATGGCAAAAGGCGCCGACGATCGCATTGAACGTGGGGTGCGGGACGGTCATGTTGCCCCAGAACAGGTCCACGTCGGGGTTCGGGCAAGCGGCCTGGTCCCAAGTGACATCCACGTTGGCCGGTGTCACCGCGTTCCGACTCGCCCTCATTGTCGAAGCGATGGGGTGCGGTGGGAACGTGCCCGTCGTCCCAGGAAGCCGGATCGCGTAGGCGCCACGGCCATAAGTGAAGGCCGTCAGCGTCGTGCTGGCGAAAGGGGTCGCCGGCGAGCCGCGGTCCACCGCGAGGAAGTCGACTCGCGTGTCCGGAAGGCCGTACTCGTACCGATACCAGACCGGCGGCGCGGCGAAGATGTTGTCGGTGTAGAAAAAGCCCAAGAACGTGCCCACGAACACCTGGCTCGCGTTCGCGGGATTCACCAAGATGCTCGACACCGGGATATCCGGGAGATTGCCCGTCTTGTCGAACCAAGTGAACGAGCTGCCGTTATATTCGGCCATGAAAACGTGGCCCGGCGTCGTCGGCGTGTTCTCGTTGAAACCGCCCACTGCGGCGTAGATCCGTCCGTTGATCGTCGGATCGAAGGTCACTCCGAGAATCGCGCGGTTGGGCAGCACGAAATTGAATCCGGTGGCGTCGTACCACGAGGGGAAAGAGTTCGCTGTGCACGAAAACGACGCTGTATTGGCGCTTGCCGGCGCGCAGTTGGCGCCGGTGAACACACCGACGGCCACTTGGACGTTGCCATCGCTCGTCCCGACCACGACCGCGGTCGGATCGCTCGGCGCGACGTCGAGGGTGATAATCGAGCCGCTCCCTTTCGTCACGTCGTAAAGGCCGGACACCGTCCACGTGGTCGCTCCGTCGCCACTGGCGAAGAGGTGGGCCGCGCCGAAGACCAGATTCTGGCAGCTCGCGCTGCTGCAGTGGAAGGTGTCGACCCGGAACGGTGAGCTCCACGCCGGGCGATCGGTGCTCCAGGAGCCCGACGCCGCGGAGAACGATCCAGCCGCGCCCGTCGTCGAGCGAAAGAAATGGCCGTTTACATATTCCGAGTACCAGTTGCCCGCAGAGAGCGTGCCCGCGATCGGATCGAACGCCGTGAAGAACCCATCGCCGCCGTTGGCGCGGGCCTGCCAGGTGAGACCCGGCTGCGAACTGTCCCAGCTCGCCTCGCCATTGTCCTGCGCGCCCGCGAATACGTATTGCGTCGTGCCGCCCGCGAAATTGGCGCTGGTCTGGCCCGCGTAGAACTGTGTTGCATCGATTGCCTGATTCATCTGTGCAAAGCCCGTCGGTGTGCCGTCGGCCGTGTACACACCGCCGTCGTTGCCGAGGAGAAACTGCGTCGTCGCGCCCGTCCCCCGGAGCCAAGTCACGCCATGCTGGTCGGGATGCAGCGTGCCGTATCCGGCGCAGGTGGTGGTATAGACGTTGGCGAGGTTCTGCAGGGTCGCGCTGCTGTACGACGGGTCAACAGTTTCCTTGTACAGGCTCGTGCGTCCGACGTACAGCGTCTTGTCGTTTCCGGGGTCGGCGATGAGAAACAGGTCGTACCAGTCCTGAGTCTCGTTCGTCGCGGTCGCGGCGCAGTCCTTGTAATTCGCCTGGCTCGTGCCCGAGAGATTCGTCCAGCTCGTCCCCTGGTTCGTCGTGACCCAGGTTCCCAACGCACCGCTCGAGTTGACGTCGTGCACTTGCGCATAGATCGTCAGGCTGCTCGTGCCGTTCCCCCGCGACGACGCGAGCTTGATCCGTCCTACCGCCGTCGCGCCGCTCGTCCCATTCCCCGTGTTCGCCGGCCAACCGCTTGCCATGAGCGTCAGAGTCGGGCAGCCGCTCGCCGGGATCGTCCCTTTGTAGACGCCATTGTCCCCGTTGTAATTTGAAAGGCGATAGCCGACCGCAACGTAGACGGTCGTCGGGTTGGTGCTCGAATCCACGAGGAGATCGGTGATCTGGTTCGCCGCGCCGCCCGCTCCTGTCATGGGATTGAGCGGGTTGGCGCCGAACGAGCAAATCGACCAGGACGTCGCCGCATCGTGCGAGATGTACAGATCGTGCGATGTTCCGGCAACAACCGTTTGGCTATTGCGCGGATCGACGCGAAGGACGCTGACGTTCGAGTCGCCATAGATCGGAGACCCGGCGGCGAACGGCGTGAAGACATTGGAGGCGAGCTGTGTCCAGGTCGCCCCGCCATCAGCGGAGCGCATGATCCCTTCCCCGAACTGGTCGCCGGAGGCGCCTGCGGCTCCGTCGTAGTCGCCGGTGCCGACGTAGACGACGTCCTGGTTGTTCGGATCAAGCTCGATCGCGCCGACCGTCTGCGTCGCGGACACACCGGAGTCCCACAGCGGCGACCAGGTCGTCGCCGTGCTGCAGCAGTTCGTCGACTTCCAGATCCCGCCGGCGGCCGCGCCGGCATAAGCCACGACGGAGCCTGCGCTGTTGACCGTCCGCTGGTCGACGACGATCGCATTGAAGCGGCCCGTCGCGAGCCCGTAGACGTAGCCCACGGGTTGAGTGGAAGTATCGATCGGCTTGGGACCGAGAAGTGTCCAGTTCCCTGCAGTGATCGAGGCGAGCGTCCTGGCGAACTGAGGCAGACCGTTGGAAGCGCCCGGCCAGCGTTGACCATCCGAGACGTGCGCACGAACCCATGCTTGGGCCTTGGTGAACGGCTGCTCCGGGATGGTCGTCTTCGGATACGTCAGCAATCGCCAGCCCCATTCGGCGCGCTGCCGGATTCCATCCCCCTCGCCCGTAGCGCCGGGCCGCGCGACCGCCTTCAACGGGGACGGCTTCACATTCGCGGCGACACGCTTGCCGGTTACCGTCCCGGCGGCCAGCACGGCGTTCCCGGACGACAGCAGCAAGCCGGCGATCACAATCAGGCCGCCGAATCGTATTCGGCTGGCGGCACGCGAGTTCGTCATCGACCCCTCTGTCGCGGAACGCGATCTGCCACCTGCAATCTCAGGACGACCGTCCCGCATGAATGGAAGAATTATACGGCGAACGTCGCACGGCGATCAGGAATCTCCGCTGCGCGAAATACCTTCACGTTCGATGGCGTCGTACTGCCGCGGAAGCCTGGATTTAACGTTTCTTGGGTTTGGCAACGACGGCGCTGACACGGTGCGACGACGAAGGAGGGGCCGCTCAACACCCCAGCGTCCTCAGGCTCCGCTGCATGTCCTCGTCACTCGGATGCGTATATACCGTCGTCGTCAACGGGCTCACGTGCCTCGCGAAGCGCTGAGCCAAGAAAAGGTCCCGACTCGCCCGGTAGACGTTCGTGACCGCCGTGTGCCGCAACGCGTGGAACCCGTAGGCCCGGTCGAACCCGGCCCGCTGCTGCCACCCAGTCCAGGCGTGCTGGACCCGTCGCTTGGAGATCCGGCGACCGGACTGGTTGGCGAATAGGGGAGCGTCGGGGTCCAGCGAGTCGCCGCGCTGCTTCTTCCACGTCCAGAACCGCCTCAGCTTCGCGACGAGCCGGTCGGGCAGGAACGCGTCTGCCGCACGGTGGCCCTTGGCGATCTCCTTTCGTACACGCACCCGGACGCGGGGCGTGCCGTCTGGCGAGAATACGTCACCGACGTCTAGGCCGACGATCTCGGCCAGGCGTAGGCCGGTGCCGAGGGCGAGCGAGATGATCGTGTGGTCGCGCGGGTTGGCGGCGGTGACGCGGAGGATCAGGCGCTGCTCGTTGGCGGTCAACGTCGTGGGGCTGAGGCTTGCCATGCGGACAAGAGGGTCGAGGTGGGGGAGGAAGTCAAGGCGAAGCAATGTGTGTGCTCGGGCGACAGGCGCATGGATCTGGGTGGTCGCCGCAACGTACGTGCTACTGAGAGTCCCGGAATCATTGGCGGATAGGGAGAGTGTGACTTCTAAGAACGCGCTGGTGGTAAGAGCTGGGAAGGTCAGAGAAATTGAAAATGCTGAAGGCACGCTGTGCGCGCGAGCTCCCGCGCGGCGCGAATCGCGACACCCATATCGACCGGCTAACCGGGAATGTTGTGATCACCCGATTAAAGAGGTTGACAATCGTGCCGCGCGACGTAGGAACATCGACGGAACGTTCCGGGCCAGTTGACGACCCCGTGGATCCGTCAGGTATTCCGGCAGTCGACGCCTAGTCCACCGGGGTCTTCACCGTGGCCGCGTGGGGTGGCCATGAAAACCAGGAGAGCCGTTTCGGCGCTCGCCGTCCTCGTCTTCGTCTGGCTGTTCGCATCGAAGCTGTCGCCGGTCCAGGCTGCGATTCCCGAGATACAAGGGGTCGCGTTCCCGTCGAAGACGCAGTTAACGTGGACGTCGTCTCCGAGCGTTAACACCTACGACGTCTATCGCGGGAACATCGCGACAATCCGCGCGAGCTCCGGAACGAACTACGGCATGTGTCTCGCGTCGGGCCTCCTGAACCCTCTCGCAACAGACGCGACGATTCCCGCGCCCGGCCAGCTCTTCACGTACCTCGTGGACGGCGCGGTGGGCGTCAACGAAGGAACGCTCGGATTCAAGACCGGGGGCGCGGAGCGTCCCAACCTCGCCCCGTGCATCGTTGCCGCGCCGCCTCTCCACGATCTAATCAACCCAAACGGATTGCAAGTCGACGGCGTGTCTCAGGGCGTCGAAGCATCGAGGAACCCGGGGATCGCCAACGACCTCACCGGCCTCGTCGGCGGCGGTCTCTACCTCCACACCGGCGAGTTCTTCGTCCAGGTCGTCGACGCGGAAGTGCCCGGACGCGGGATCAGCTGGAAGCACGTCAGGTCGTACCGTTCGCAGATCAACCACAATGGCCAGCAGGGCCGAAACTGGACGTTCAACTACGACCGCCGCATCGTCTCGAGCGTCGGCGGGCTGACCTATCTCGACGGCACTGGCCGACAGGACGACTATACGTTCACCGGTCTACTCTACGAGCCGACTGACGCCGGGATCTACAGCAAGATCGTTCAGGAGATCGACGGCACGTACAGCCTTCGCGAGCGCGACGGGACGCTGTACCATCATCGACCGATCGACGCCTCTCCGACATCGGGCTGCCTGTTCGCAATCGAGGACCGGCTCGGGAACCGCATCAACTTCCTTTATTACCCGGGAGGGCTGCTTCGGGCGGCCGTCGACACGCTCGGCCGAGAGTACGACTACTACTGGGATGCGCAGAGCCGTCTCATCCGCGTGGACGACTACCGCGGCCGCGAATGGAAGTACACGTACGACGCCGACGGAAACCTGGTCGCCGCAACGACGCCGGCCGTCACGGGAACCTCGACGGGCAACGACTTCCCGTC
>JACXTT010010865.1_pt1 | contig 12229 bp, 8 predicted proteins | sample 9270951 | NCBI WGS metagenome assembly JACXTT01 (sample SAMN15532306, study PRJNA645909) | rock metagenome | isolation source: weathered quartz diorite | place: Puerto Rico | collected 2017-06-21 | reverse complement strand
TTAAAGAATTCTCCGTGTGCTTTGCCAATTTCTTGCCAGTCTGAGATGTTGACCACGAACATGCGGGTGCGTACCACATCCTTCAAACCAGCGCCCGCTTTCTGCAAGGCTCTCTCGACGTTCTTCAAGGTCTGAACCGTCTGGGCATAAGGGTCAGCCACGCCGACGACTTTGCCATCTTGGCCGGTAGCCGTAGTTCCGGCGACATAGACCTGCGAACCGACTTTGACAGCACGAGAGTAACCTACGATCGGCTCCCACGGTACGCCGCTGGAGATGTTCCTCCGTTCCATGATCCCTCCTGAGGTCATTGTAATGGCTTGCAAGGGGCCGGAATTGGCAGCCAACCACCGGGTCTGCCAACAAGGGTGCCCCCTCATCAGCGTAAAACCTTTCGCCCTCTCCCATCTTCTAACTGAATTGAAAATAGTGATTTGGTTGACTTACAAAAGTCACTTGCATTGGTAGTTCGCCTGAGGTTAAGTAGATGCACCGAGTTGGCGTTACCGAATCCTGCGCCAATCGGGGTTTCTGGAGGAGGAGGCCATCTGCACGATGATTTCCGAATCGCATCCCTTGCAGCAACTCTTTATCGAGTTAGTGGGCCGCCACTATGCCGAAGAGATCGGGCTTCGCGATCCCCAGATCGTGAACTATGTCGCCCACCTGATGGCCGAGTTTTGCGATGCGGAACAACTGTTCAAGGTTCGCAACGCGGTGGGGCAGCCGCTGACTGATGTCGGCGAGATGCTGGTAGAATCCAATCCCGTGTTCGGCCCCGCGCCCTCGTTCGACCGTGAGCGTCAGGTGCGCAAGCACATCGGCGATTACACACTGTTCTTCACCGGTATGTTCCCCGAGAGCATTAATCACTTCCGCCTGCGCCGCCACCGCATGGAGAACTTCGTGGATTGGATCAAGGCCGGCAAGGAAAGTTATTACGTCGTTTCCAAGTTCGAGCACTTCGAGTACGCCAAGGTGGCGCCGCTGTTCGCCAACCTCTCCAAGAACTTCGAACAGTGCGTATACGGGCTCAACTTGGTGAAAAACGACTTACAGGAAATGCAGCACCCCCTGGCGCAGCGCGCCCAGGAATTGCTGATGTAGGGTTTCGTGAGTTTGGTTGGGTTGTAGGACTTTTCCCGTCAGCTGTCGCCAAGCGGATCAAACAGCAGATCAAGTGCAGTTCAAACACCAGCAGACTTGCCTTTGCCCAGCTTCTGCTCTGCCTTGGCGGCATACATCCCGTGGTCGGCGCTGTCCAGAAGGACGTCCAACGTCTTGCCTTCCGCCCATTCCGCAACGCCGATGCTAAGGCTCAGCTCGAACTTCTCAAGATGTCCGGCTCGGTTCCAGTCTGCGAGACCTGTCCGAATTCTGTCGACTACGTGCTTGGCATCGATTTTCGAGGTGTCGGCCAGAATGACCAGGAACTCGTCCCCGCCGTAGCGGAACACCGCGTCCGAGCCGCGTACACAGCTTTTCAGCAGCGCCGCAGTGTTGGCCAGTACCACGTCGCCGGTGAGGTGGCCGAATCGGGTATTGACTTGTTTGAACTGGTCCACATCGATCAGCATGAGAGTAAGCGGCTTCTTCGAGCGTCGGGCCTGGCTCATGAAGCGACCTGCCATCTCTTCGAGCGAGTGACGATTGTAGATCTCCGTCAGGGGATCGGTGAAGGATTGCTGCTGGATCAATTCCTGCTGAATGGTTCGAGAGATCAACTCTTCGCGCAGCCGCCGGATTTCCAGACGCCGGGTCAATAAATACGTGTTCAGCAGCGCCAGCAGGGCTACCAATCCAAGCACCAGGGGCCGGGACACGGTTATTTCGAAGTGAATGCTACCCTGCTTGAGGAAAGCGGCGGGATAGAGAACAGCCAACAACCCGGCCCCGACCAACAAGCCGGCCAGAGACACGATCAACCACAGTTCGCCATCGCGCTTTTCGAGCTGTGAGAGTTGTTGGCTAACCTGAGCCAAAACTCCTTCCGTTTGCCGGTGCATTGCCCGCCCAATTCCAGAGATTCATTTCAGACGGCTAAGTCTAGCTGCTTGTCGGCTTCCGCTAAACAGTACAAAAGTAACGGACGTGGGTCCTTGGCCTATGGACCTCCGGCGTCGGACCTCGGTTAAAAGGCCACGGAGTTCACGGCAATACCTTCGAGGGATTTTTTCTGGCTGATCCCCTAGGTTTTCGGGGTGTGAGCTCACCAGCACAGGCGCAAGGGGGTCAGAGCCGTTCCTTCCGGCGGAGAAGAACGGCTCCCAGGGCGCCGCCTAGGCCGGAGAAAATCACAAAGGCTACTAACGTTCCGACCAAGGCTGAAGCGACGAGTACGGCAATGCCCTGTTCAGTCTTGAAAAATTCCATCGTCTGTTGGGCCTGGGGATCTGGATTGCGCGCCGCCGCCTGTTGTACCAATTCGAGGACTTTCTGGCGGATTTGATCCCAGGCATGAAGCAGAACCGTACCTACTGCGAGCAGGGCGGCCAAAATGCAGCCACCGAGCATTCCGCTTACCATCCCCAGACGCGACCCCATTCCGGGCGTGATATTGGCGAGCGGGCTTTGCCTCCGGTAAAACACTACCGACAAGCTCCCGCCGATCAGCATTGCCAGGCCGAAGGCTGCCAAAGGGGTCATCATGAGTAAAGCCGCAATCAGACCGGCCAGGGCCGTACCCGGCAAAGCTTTCGACCAGTCAATGCGGTTCACCAGCGGAGAGCTTGAGTAGGGGGAGGAGAGCGGGTTTATCACCGGATCGGAAGCCATCGCCGACAATGCTGGCTCCGGCATGGACACCCGGATTTGCGGCGCATGGCACTGCGCACAAAAGGCCGTCCCCTCTTCCACGGTCGCACCACAGCGATGACAGGGGTACTCCACTCAGTTTCAAGTTACAGCAGGGCAGCGAAAACAGGCAAGGAAGGCTCGCGATTGACGAGTTGTGAGATTTTCAAGTTGCCCAATCTGACTCCCGACGTGAATCGCCCATTTCACTCGTCGATTGGCAAATGTGGGTTAGAAAAATCAGATCGTGTCCTTCCCGCTGCGCACCTGTACATACACCAGGCCAAAATCCGACCCTTTGCCGGAATCTGCCGGTTGGATGGAAACGATGTGCTGATTCTGCCGGGTTCCTACCTTCAGCTCGATAACCTTGCCGTTATTGTCCCCCTCGCACTTCAGCGGCTTGGCTTCACCGGAATCCTCGTCAGGGCCGATGTTGGCCCCGGCGCGATTCTTGTTGGTGCGGCATTCGAGCACACTGCCGTATTTCTTCAGCTGATCGGTGTAGTAGGCAATGATCTTTTCCGGGGAATCGTCGGACAGGTATTCGACGGCCACCACTTTCAACCCGAACAGGCTGCTCGAAATGTTGACGTTGGCGCCGTTGGAATTACCCCCCTCATCTTCTTGTTTCTTCCGCGCCCCGGGATAAACCGGCAGCCCGGTGTCGTGAACGTCGGCGCCCTTGCTCACGTGCAGGCCGCCAATGGGTGTCTCAATGTCCACTTTCTTTTCCTGCCCCTGCCTGTCTTTGTTCACTTTGACATTGCAACCGGGCCAGAGGGCGCTGAGAGCGACGACGACAGTCAAGACGAGCGCCGAATTACCGTCCCGCAATTTGAGCCTGGACATGTTGCGATCCCTCGTTTGTGGCTAGCTGCGCCCGCTCGATGCCGGCGCCGCGTTGCGCGATGTTGGGAATAGTGACCGGCAAATGGCCGCGAATGGCAATTTCCCCGAAAAGAGCCTTAACCGCACTGGTTTCCGAGACGCTAGCGTTGGAAAACGTGCAGAGATAATTTTGAATGCTGGGAAAATCTTGCGCCACGTATGGATTTCCCATGGCCAGAACCACGGTTTTTTGCGCCGCACGATCCAGAATCGACTGCAAAAGCGTCCCGCTAGCGTCGTTCAGAGCAACCGAGTTGGTCAAGCCATTGGCGCCCATCATCGCTTTACCCGCCGTCGGCACTACGTACACAGCTGCAACCACAGTTTGTGCCTGGTCAACCGCCTTCACCACGTCAGCCGAAGCGGCAAGCGCAATGCGTGGATCCACATACATCACGTTGGCGTCAGGCACGCGAGCCTTGATGGCGCGCTCCAAAACTCTGCCGGCTTCGGTGCGCACGTCTTCGGAAAGCACAACCACCACCGTTCCGTTACGGACTTCTTCCACCTGTTGATACGGAAGGCCACTCGGAACAGTTCCTGATTGTTTCAGCGGAAGCAGTTTGCCGTTATCACGCACCAGGGTGACTGCGTTATCAGAAATCTGCTGGCCAAGAGCCACGTTCTCGGGCTTGCCAACGATGTCAGGCAGGGCATCAACATCCACACGTCGGGCCTTGTGCAGACCGAGTGACGCCTTTGCCTTCAACAACTTAAGTACTGACGCGTCGAGCTGCTTCGATGCAATCTCCCCGTTACGGGCCGCCTCGAGAACCGCTTTGTAGGACGCGTCCAGGTCAGCCGGAATCAGCAGCAGGTCGCTGCCCGCTTTAAATGCATCGACGGCCGCGCGGCCGGGGTTAACGGAGTACAGACGAGTCAGGCCGGCCATATCGAGCGCGTCAGTCACCACGATTCCCTGAAAGCCAAGCTCCCGCTTCAGCAGGTCACTGACGATCACCGGGGAAGTGGTGGCCACTCGGTTGGCCTCCCGTTCAAGTGCCGGGACCGTGACGTGCGCCACCATCACCGAATCAACCCCAGCTTCAATGGCTTTGCGGAAGGGCGCCAGCTCGACAGCATTCAGCCGTGCCCGGTCTCCCGTAACCTGAGCCAGGCTGAGATGCGAGTCGGTGGCGGTATCGCCATGCCCGGGAAAGTGTTTCGCCGTGGTCAGCATGCCGTTGGCGCGCGCCCCGCGAATGTAGGCAGCGACCAGATCTCCAACCTGCTGCGGATCTTCCCCAAAGGAGCGTGTGTTGATGATAGGGTTTGCCGGATTGGAGTTAACATCGGCATCGGGAAAAAAGTTCCACTCGATTCCGATGGCGCGGGACTCCTGGGCCACAATGCGGCCGAAAGCTTCCGCGTATTCTATGTTTCCCGCAGCTCCAAACGACATGGCATGGGGAAACGTCGTTGCCCCATGCAAACGCATGGTGACACCGCGCTCAAAATCGGCAGCCACCAGCAAGGGAAATCTGGACTGCTCCTGCAAACGGTTGAGCAGTTCGGCAGCCTCATATGGCTCACTGCGGTAGAGAAAAGGGGGCTCCCAGCGCACCGTCATGGCGAATCCGCCAATGTGGTACTTTTGCATGCTGTCCAGCAACTGAAGATAGGTAAGACTTTTGGTATTCAGGAAATCCGCCCGCACCCAAATCATGAAAAGTTGACCGACTTTGTCTTCGAGCGAGAGCTTGCGTAGGGTCTTTTCCGCCCATTTCTCGCCGTCACGATCAAGGCGTATGGGACCGGGGTGCTGATATTTTTCCTTAGCCACGGCGGACAAGCGGAAGGACAGTAGGAGAAGCAAGACAGAGAAATACCGAATCATGGAAGGAACGATAGCACGAGGAGAAACAGGTGTCAGCTAGGGTCCCGGGGCTCTCGGAATGCTGGCTTTTGCGCGACAAGTCGGCCCGGTTGCATCCGCTCCTTGCTGGAACTTGGGGCGGAGGGAAGTCCTCCGCGCCACCTCCGCGGAGCCATCGGTGGATAAGGATCGCTCGTGCCGTCCATTGCGCACTGCGCGAAACACCGTCGGAATGACAGTAATGATTAACTCTTGCTCGCCCGCGTCCTGCCGAATTCTTCGGTCCGCTCGTACACGTTGAGAACATGCTTAGGCAGGCTGAGGCCGCTGCCGGCTTCGAGGATGGGGATCAGCTTGTCGAACTCCGGCCCGGAATGCGATCCGGTGACGACGATCCGGATGGGGTGAAAAAGTTCCTTGCCTTTGGCTCCGGTCTCAGCCTTTACCTCATTCACGTGCAGCTTAAAGCATTCAGGAGTGAGTTTGCCAACCTTCGCCGATTCGTCTTCCAGTATCTTGACAGTGAATCTGTCGAGCACGGCATTGCTGTTCGGCCAGGCAAAAACCTCGGCGTTTTCCGCTGCGGTCAGCGCGGTCTTTGCGTCGTAGTCGAAGATAAGAGCCGCGCGTTCCCTTAGTTGGTCCAGGCGGTCAACCGATGGCAATACCAACTCCAGGACTCTTGACAGCCAGCTTCGCAGCTCGTCGTCAAGCTCGATCACAGGCGCATTTTCGGCGTCCAGCCACTTCGCGTCGCCCTTCAAGGCAATGTATCCGGCCTTGGAGAGAAACCATGCACCTAGCGCCGCCAACTTTTCCGCAGGCCAGCCTTTGATGTAATGCCGGTTCAACCAGTAGAGCTTCTCCATGTCGAACACAGCCGCCGAAGGAGTCACCCGCTCAAGCGAAAATTCCTTCACTAGTTCCTCACGAGTGAAAATTTCCCGCGTGCCTCCCGGTGGAGCCCATCCCAGCAAAACCAGGTAGTTCACTAGCGCTTCGGGCAGCACGCCCATTTCGCGGAAATTCGCAATCGAGGTGGCTCCGTGTCGCTTGGAGAGTCGCTCCCGGTCGCCGCCGAGGATCGTCGAAAGATGCGCGAATTCCGGCACGGGCCAGCCTAGAGCCTCGTACAAGGCCACTTGTTTGGGCGTATTCGAGAGATGATCGTCGCCGCGGATCACATGGGTGATCTTCATCAACGCATCGTCAATCACCACCACATAGTTGTAAACGGGCATCCCATTCGAACGCAGGATGATGGGGTCACTCACGACCTCGTTCGAAAACTCCACGGCTCCATGCACGATGTCGTGAAAACGGATGGGGCGCTCGGGAATGCGCAACCGGATGGCACACGATTCTCCGCTTGTCCGCCGCCGTCCGGCTTCGAACGGATCAATTGCCCGGCATTTGCCTGAATAAATAGGCTGGCGATGCTCGGCCTGCGATCGTTCGCGCTCCTTCTGCAGCTCGGCTTCGCTGCAGAAGCAGAGATAGGCATTGCCTTCCTTCAATAGGCGTTCGGCGTGCTCCCGATAGATTTCCAGGCGGTCGGACTGGCGATAGGGCGGGTACGGCCCGCTGACATCTGGCCCTTCGTCCCAGTCGAGCCCAAGCCACTTGAGATCGGCAATGAGCTGCTCTTCAAAGCGGGCTTCGCTGCGCTCAACGTCAGTGTCCTCGATGCGCAGCACCATGACCCCGCCATGGTGACGTGCAAACAACCAGTTGAACAGGGCGGTACGTGCGTTGCCTACATGGAGATGCCCAGTCGGTGAGGGCGCAAAACGTACCCGGACAGAGGAACTGGAAGTCACCAAGAGATGTTAGCAGAGTGGTAAGAATCGAGTTAGAACCGACCGTCACGTCGTCAACCTCTGAGCGGCTACTTCCTTGGCGCCATGTATGTTCTGGTGATGCGATCATGCCAGCACAGTTGATCCTCATCGAGCAGACACCAGGCGTATCCTAGACCGAGCGACGCTCCGGAGAGCACCGACGCCAGCACGCGCCACCGCCGCAAGCGCCGCGGCACCGCATCGCCGTCGAAACGCTGCAACTCCAGTTTGGCAAGCTTCAGGCCGGGCGTGGTGCCGCTGTAAACCAGCAAAAGATACTGATAGGCACACCAGAACGTGCCGGCCAGAAAGGCCGTAGTGGCCGCGACTGCTGGGAGCAGCGGCCGCTCGGCTGAAATCCTGAAGAAGATGTACGCAAACACGGTGATCGCCGGCGTCACCAGCATGGCATCGATTCCGGCGGCGGCCACACGACGTCCCATGGGGGCGGCCCGCAGGGGAATCTCGAATCCTGGTCGACGATCGTTCACCGGTTCTTCCACGGGCTCGATCGAAATGCCTCCCAGCGCCGGTGGAGGAGGAACAAGTTCAGGTGCCTCGATGATTCGCGGGCGGTCGAACACCGGTTCGGCCAGTTCATCGAATGGCCGCGAAGGTGCGCTGTAGCTGGCAAATTCAATCACTTTAGCCGTGGCTTCGCGGGTCGCGGGAAACAAGGCGCGGGGGTACTCCACGGGCTCCGCTAACCGGATGCGGGGAGAGGAGGCCGACAGCACGGGCTCAATCGCGTGCTGAGGTACCGGCGTGGAGGGGAGGTCGCCCATAGGCGAAGCTTGCCCGGCGGGTGTAGCTGGACCGTCGGCGTCGGCAATCGAATCGGCCCACACCGGCTCGGCCTCGAATTTCAACTGCAATGAGGGATAGCGGGGCTCCCGCGTACGGCGGCGTGCGCGGTAGTGGCTCAGCCGCGCCGCCACCTCGCGCCGCCAGGATTCTGGGTCTGCTGGGATTTCGCACGCAGCGGGTGTCTGAGGTCTCCCCGCTGCCTCCCACATCTCGGTCTCTTGCAGTTTCTCTTGCGACCCGTTTTCCTCGAACCCAGTTTGCTGCAACTCAGGTTTCTGCGTTTTCGTTTCTGGCGTTGCCGTTTCTAGCGTTTCGGTGGAGCCCACTTCCCCTTCCCGCAATCGTTCCCGCAACCGGGTGGTGGACCTCACCACTGGCCCTTCAGAGATATCTTCTTCCACGACGAATCGCGGCGTTCGCGATGCGGTTCGTTCCAGACTGGCGGCAAATCTCTGCTCGCTAGCATCAAACGCTTCGGGATCGATTAGCGTAGGTGAGAGTTCATCGCTGGCACTGCTCGGATTATCGGGTTCGAATCTTGGCTTCATGAAGGAACAATCGGGCGTTGGCTGGGCCGGCGATGGAGGAGTGAACGGCGCAATCCCGCGGTACCTCCGTTAGTAGTCCAAATTCCATGTTTGAGTAACCTTGGCTGCTTTTGCGATTTCTCCTCGAGCTTTGCCACTCTGGCTGGCGCCGTGCTAACGTCACCTTACCCGAGCGTGAATGGTCTCACCCGGGGTTTCGTGCGCTCGCGATGACATCCCGCACTCGATTCCTTATCACGGCGGCGTTGCTTTGTCATCTGCTACTCGCACCCTCCATAGTTACCAGCCAGTTGCGTTCTGCAGGCGGACAGGCCGCTACGCCTCCCGTTTCGTCTTCCTCGTCTCTGCCCACCGCACCTTCGTCGGTCAACACCCAGGAGGTCACCATCCGCGCGTTGCAACAAGAAAAAGATGGGCCAGTATTCAAATTGCGCGGGGAGGCGGAGATTCACTATGGCACCTACATCCTGCATGCCGACGCGGTGGACTACAACTCCGACACCGGGGACGCAGGCGCCGACGGGCATGTAGTTCTTGACGGTGGTCCGAATGACGAGCACGTTGAAGCCACCCATGGAACCTACAACGTGCGGTCTGAATCAGGGCGCTTCGAGCACGTGACCGGCACCACTGGCCTGCGCCTTCGCGGAAAGCGGCTTATCCTGACGTCTCCGAATCCCTTTGCCTTTACCGGCAAGGTGGTGGAGAAAACCGGTCCCGACCACTATCTGGTATACGACGGGACCATCACCACCTGTGAACTGCCTCGACCGAAGTGGGAGTTCAACGCCCACAAAATTGTCGTCGAAGTGGGGGGCAACGCCACGATCTATCGAAGCTCTTTCCGTATCCATGGCGTTCCCGTTTTCTACTTTCCCTTCGCCACGCATCCCGTGGAACGTCTGCCCCGTCAAACCGGGCTTCTGATTCCCAATGTGGGTAGCTCCTCAATCAAGGGCACGATCTTCGGAGAGTCGGCGTACTGGGCGATTAGCCGCAGCATGGACCTTACCGCGGGCGCCGAATACTTCACCCGCCGGGGATGGGCACCCCAGGCCGAGTTTCGCGCCCAACCCAGCGAAAACTCCTACGTGGACCTCAGCTACTTTGGTGTTTTCGATCGCGGCATCGGCACACCCCCCGTCGACCAAGGTGGCCACGAAGTTCATCTCAACGCAGAAGGCACATTTGCACATAACTTCCGCGGCGTCACCAGCATCGACTACTTGAGTTCTTTTGTCTTTCGCCTGGCTTTCAACGATGTCTTCAATCAGGCGGTAAATTCGGAAGTCAAATCCGAGGCTTTCCTCTCTAACGCCACCCGCGGCTTTTTTTACAACGCCTCCACCCAGCGCTATCAGAATTTTGAGAGCACGACTCCCGGCGACGTGATCACCATCCTGCATGCTCCCAGTTTTGAATCCTCGAGCGTGGATCGCTCCATCGGCCATTCGCCGTTCTACTGGTCCTACGACGCCGCCGCGGAAGGACTGTCCCGCAGTGAGCCCGGGTTTCGCACGGCGCCGCTGGTGGGACGTTTCGATCTAAGTCCTACGTTGTCGATGCCCTTGCTGCGACATGGCTGGTCGGTGCGCCCGGAGGTTTCGTTGCGCGAGACGTTCTATACCCAGCAACTGGTGCCTTCAGGCGGAATTGGTGTGGCCCGAAGCGATCTCATCAACCGCAAGGCTGTAGAAGGAGTACTGGAGCTCCGACCGCCTACTCTTGATCGTGTTTTCGACCGGGAGTTCCTGGGTCGGAAATGGAAACATGTGATCGAGCCCCGTGCGACCTATCGCTACGTGACTGGCGTCGACAATTTTGCCCGGATCCTTCGCTTTGACGAACGGGACATCCTCAGCAACACCAACGAGGTCGAATACGGCGTAGTCAATCGCCTCTATGCCAAGCGCCTCTCGCCAAAAACCGACGACTGCGAGGCGACCAGCATGTCGTCGCTCGTCATAGGCCGTCCGGCGGTGGAGAGCCGGATCCCCTGGGAGAAGTACCCTGACCCGGCAACCGTTCCCTGCCAAAAAGAGCCGCAAGTACGCGAGGTCATCACCTGGGAACTGGCCCAGAAATACTTCCTCGATCCCACTTTTGGAGGGGCGCTGGTACCCGGCCAGCGCAACGTTTTTACCACTACCGCAGACTTTACCGGGATCGCATTTCTGAACGAAGCTCGCCGCCTGTCGCCCCTGATTTCTCGGCTTCGCTTCCAGGCCACGAGCCGCACTGAGGCGGAATGGGACATTGATTACGACTTCAAGAACAGCCGGATCAACGCCAGCACGGCTTTCGTCAACTATCGTTTCGGGCCCTACACCGTGGGCGGCGGCGACGCCTTCCTGCAAGCGCCCAGCGCAACCGTATCCTCCACGCCCCAGGCGTTCAATCAGTTCCGCCTGCTCTTCGGCTATGGATACCCCAACCGCCGCGGATTCAGCGGGGCCACCAATCTCGGATTCGACGCCAATGTGGCTTTTCTTCAGTATTCAGCCGCACAACTGGCTTACAACTGGGATTGCTGTGGCTTGAGCGTCGAGTATCGGCGCTTCGCCCTGGGCTCGGTCCGCAACGAAAACCAGTTCCGCTTCAACTTCACCTTGGCCAACATCGGTTCATTCGGAAATCTGCGGCGGCAGGAAAAGCTATTCTGAGCCGCGCTCGAAGTACCTAACGGCATTCGCAATCAACCTCCCGACCGTCGTAAGATAGCGCAGTGCACTCCGTCCCCGATCTCGCCGCCAAGCGTGCCGCGCTGGACCGGCAATTCCGCGTCCTGGGACGAACCCTGGTCGCCTATTCGGGGGGAGTCGATTCCGCCTTTCTGGCCTGGGCTGCGCATCAAACCCTGGGTGCTGACATGCTGGCCGTCATCGCCGACTCTCCCAGTCTGGCCCGCGCCCAGTTGGCAGACGCAACTGCCTTCGCCGGCGAACAAGGCATTCCGCTTGAAATCATCCTGACCGAGGAATTGGACCGCGCCGAATATGCGCGTAACGATTCCTCCCGCTGCTTTCATTGCAAGGACGAACTATTCACGGCCATGGAGGAATTTCGTGCCCGGCACGGCTTCGACTCCATCGCCTACGGCGTAAACCTCGACGACCAGGGCGACTTCCGCCCCGGCCAACGAGCCGCCGAACAACACCGGGTCGCCGCCCCCCTGCGCGATGCCGGACTAACCAAGCAAGAGATCCGCGAACTCTGCCGCGCTGCCGGCCTTCGCATATGGGACAAACCCGCATCCGCCTGCCTGTCCTCGCGCATCGAGTACGGGCGCGAGGTTACCCGCGAGGCTCTCGCTGTGGTGGAACAAGGCGAGGAGGCCATTCGCGCTCTCGGCTTCCGGCAGTTTCGTGTCCGCCATCACGGCGACATTGTGCGGATCGAGATCGCGCGCGAAGAACTGGCGCGAGCCCTCAGCACGGAGATGGCTGCCGAGTTCAGCCGCATCTTCAAGACCCTCGGCTTCAAGTTCGTCACTCTCGACCTCGAAGGCTTCCGCTCCGGTTCGATGAACGCGC
>JACXTT010010864.1_pt1 | contig 12230 bp, 19 predicted proteins | sample 9270951 | NCBI WGS metagenome assembly JACXTT01 (sample SAMN15532306, study PRJNA645909) | rock metagenome | isolation source: weathered quartz diorite | place: Puerto Rico | collected 2017-06-21 | reverse complement strand
CGTGGCTTCGATACCTCCCTCCATTAGAGTGTTCTTCCCCCTTGCCTCTCTCTCCTATGGGATCAGTTACATCGGTTACAGACGATACGAATGTTCAAGAGGAGATTTGGTGAAAAGGTGACTTAACCCTGTCCAGGCGGCAACGCCTATGAGGCCATGCAAGACGATATGACCGGTACCGATCATCAATCGCCTCTCCCCGTCCCCGGCTCACGTCGAGGTAAACCAGGACGCCCCAGGAAAGGCGATCAGGGCATTTACGGGCACAAGGTGGGCACAGTGTTAGCGGAACTCCAAGCTGAGAGCGGCGAATCGGTTAGAGCACCGGTTATGCAAACCGCCGTTGTCTCGATCGCCCCCCGCCTGCTGGATCTGTCCGGAACTGCCGCGTATCTCGGCGTAAGTACGTGGAAAATCCGTGAGCTGGAAGGTGCGGGCACCCTCTCGCGGGTGCGCATCCCTCTCGGCCCAAGCGGTGAACTGCGCAAGCTGCTCTTTGATCGGAGCGAGTTGGATCGGCTGATTGACCAATGGAAAGACCCTGTAAAAATCTGAGGGGGTGGGGGGAGCTTTCGACCTCCGGCGGTCAGCCCGAGCGGACCTTTGTCTGGAATTTTCTAAACCTGAAAAACCTTCATGTCACCTGCCCCCGACATGACATGAACCTGAAAGGATGAGCATGACAGACACTCTCAAGACGTGCGGCGAATTCGGTCACCTGACGAAGGCGAGAAAGCCCTGCGGGTACAAAATTCCGGCGGGACACACAGCATGCCTACATCACGGTACTGATAAGACGGCCCAGCGCGCCATGCTCGAGAAGGCCGTCAAGCACCGTCGTGAGGCTGCCATTCCCAACATCGTCAGCAATGGCTTCATGACAGTGGAAGATTGCCTCAAAGTCCGGGCGCAGGTGGTCAAGGAGCTGACCGATAAGAAGGTTCCGGATCTCCGCCGGCTCGACATGATCCTCAAAGCCACCAATGGCGCGTCTCAAGACCATGCCGTGAAAGCCCAAGAGCGGACCAATGAACTGCTCTTGCAACTGGACGGCAAAGGCTTAGGGGTTGCGGCCCTCCAAAAGCTTCGCGAATCCCCGCTTCGAGTCCTGCCCGGGAGGTTTCGGCAGGTCGACGGCCCACCGAAGCCAACCGATCCTGAGGACCCCTCCGACGAACCGAAAGGGAGTGCTTAATGCGCATCGAAAGCGAGAACGCATCGATTCAAGTTGAGCGAACCGGTGCACACGCCACGCTCTTGGCGAAAGGGCCGATCTATGGCCTTCGCGTAAGGCTCACCCTGCCGGAACTCGAGGCCTTGGCCGCAGAGCTCCATCGTGAAGCGGCAACCTGGCGCCGATCGATTCTCCCAGACCATTACGCCACCCTGGGGGTCGCGCGAACGGCCAGCGAGGAGGACGTCAAGTCGGCGTATCGTAACCTCGTGAAGCAGCACCATCCGGATCTTGGGAACGGCAATGAAGCCATGACGAAGCGCTTAAATGAAGCGTACTCAGTGCTTGCGGACCCCCAGCTACGGCAGGCCTATGACCAAACCTTGAACTGAAAGAGAGGAGACGATGGAAACCAGCATAACAACTACGACACCCTCGGCCGGTGAAGCCGCGAACGCCGAATATTCGCGAATCATGACGGACCCCACTCACCCGATGCACGACGGCTACAAGCGCAGTGATGAGAAGGTCCTTGACCATATCTCGAATTTGTATCGACATGCGTACCCTGCATCCAGGGCCGGCCAAGACGCGGCCCTCTCAGATAAGCCGAAGGATGGCAACGCCACGGCTCTCCCGGGCGGGGCCCTCGAGTCCAGCCCAGAGGATCGCCTCGCACAGGCCGAGACTGAGGCGAGATTGCGGCATGTGCTGGGTGACGAATACTCCGAGGTGATGCGGGAGGCGGGCCTCGGCGCGGCATGTTTGTTCGCCGGCCCGAAGGGGCTGGAAGCCCTGGATCTCGTCGCCCCTGCCATTACGGAGCTTGGAGTCCATGCAGAAGTCATGGCAATTCGTTTTTTATCGGAGCTCGGAAAATTGAGGCAAGCCCACTTACAACAAGGAGGTATCCGATGAGTGCACAGACATTTGACGAAGCGGTTTCCCAGGCCAGGAGTCAGGAACATCCAGAAGTCATGCGCATCAAGCGCACCTTCGTGGAGCCGCTCCGCGAGTTAGGGACCTTGCGCGACCAGTGGCAGCAAGCCGAACCAGGCTATCGCCTGAGACTGGATCACATCTTTCACCGCATGCAGCAAGCGCAGCAGGCGGGCGTGGACCCTGGCGCGATCTTACGTCTTGTGAATCCGGCCTTCAACGAGCTGGCCGGAGGCGGGGATGCGATGCGGGCCAGTCTCCTGGACAGCACGTCGCGTCAGATTACCGATGGCATGGCAAACATGCAGGGGTTTGGTCCGGTGCAGCTGGCGCAACGAGTTGTCTGGAGCGTGTGGCCGAGCATCCCCGCTCGCGTGAAAGACAACATCCTTGCCATTGAGACACGGCTCGACTGCCTTGAAGTCCTCACGGGCGATGGGGGTGACTTGCAACGGCTGGTCGAAGCGGCGGCAGAGCGCAAGGCGGGAGTCGTTGCTTAGCGGAAAGGTGCAGTGGGCTATTCGACTGGTCGCTATCTTAATTGCCGCCCTATTATCCGGTGGTGTTTTGTGGCCCGCACACCCTATAGCGAAACCGCTGTGGATCGGGACCATTTTGTGGGGGGAGGCTGGAGGGATTGCTAATAATATCCAGCTGAACACATTGCTCATGATGATGAATGAATGCTGGATCGAAGATATCTCTATATTCGATCCTCGCGTAAAGATAAATCCTTATTTGATGGTTCCAGCATTCCATTATCTTGGCGATGGGAATCGCCGTCTGAGTAGTCCCATAAGTCACTCGAGGACCGAGAGCGCTATAAGACTCATCTTCATGGGCAAATTTGTGGAAGGCAGGAACTGTTCTTACGGACCATGGGACAGTCTCGAACTGCATCCACGTTTCGACATGGGTAGCCGGCGTGAGCCCGACATTTTCCACATCTGCCCAAAAGAAAATGTGATCGATGACGTTTTCTCTTCCACGAGTGTTAATGTTAATCCCATGATTAATATTTTTTGTGAATACAAAAGCTCGTTGCGCCACGGCCAGAGTTTTGTGGGCGGCGTCAGCGCTGCGCTCAGCAGCTTTGGCGGCTACAACAGTTGCTTCCCACTGTTTCTTGGCGGTCCACCAAAGGCAAATAGTGAAAGCAGCCATGACAACCGAGGCCAGGGCATTCAAAGCAGCACTTACCTTCTCGACCGTCTTATCCTCAGGCGGCTGAGTATCGCTCTTCTCGGGCTTCTTTTCTGTATGGGCTGCGTCTATTGGGGGCTGCAGAATTTCGACAACAATCGGCTTGTTTTTGGTGCCGCGTTGATCTTCCTGGCTCTGGGTATTGGATTCGGAGGCATGGGGTTGCTGTGGCTGACTATCCTTCCTTGGACTTGGAATTGGTGGTTTTGAGGTTTCCTGCGCACTGATGGTTTGTTCGTTTAAAGAGAATCCGAACAGTAGCAGAGTCAACGCTAATGAGAGCCTTAGGCGTATCAGCACAACTCACCGATACAGGAAGCGAACGTCCAGTTCTGATGGGCTTTCAGAGTGTTGATTCGAGATCTGAAATAATCTTCTTGACCGACTGAGCAATTGTATTGATGAGTCGCTCGATCCTATACTTATGAGGCTGAATTACTACTGCCAAAGCTTCGATGCGTCCCGCCCTCTCAACTTCATCTCTAGGCATATCGGCTGACAGCTTTGCCCGCCACACTTCTGAACCGCACTCGACAGGAAGACCGTAATCGTGGTTTGCGTGCATAACTCTACAGCGACCGGAATGCATCATGGCTAGGGCTATTTCGCCCATGACAATCGCATTCCCGTGGGGGACGACAATTGGGGTGAGCAATCGATGTTTGTCCGCGTCTGTGAGCTCTCTCAGCATAACAAGGGGATGGTAGGGAGCCTGACCACTTGGAAGATCAGTTTGCAAATTCCCTTCATGATAAGGCTGAAACCTTTCAATGGCCATCTGGTGATTCGGTGATATGTCGCTTAGCTCTTTACCTAGTATTGCTGGCCAAGCCTCTTTCTTACTGACGATAGGAAATTTAATAAGTGTACGATACCTAAGTCCCCCAGTATCCACAGTGTTCCTCAATCCCATTTCATAAACGAGGTAGTCCAGTGCATTTCTGAAGTTATTGAGGCAGTCTCCTAAGATGACACCAACACGCGAACACAAATCGCTCAGATCGGGCGCTTTCTTCACATATAGAACGTGTTCATCTGTGTCGGTATCAAATTTCGCTGCAAGGATTGGTAGATTATCTTCATTCGCAAATGCGTCTGTTACAAATTGAGTGAGAATATTGAGATGTTCTTGGCCACGATCGAACTTGAGCCACCAGCCAGGACCCATTGAAGAACCTTTTATAAAATCACTTCCCCTTCGGCAGCAGCCCCTTCTTTTCCAGATCTTCAACGTAACCCTCCATCAGGTCGATCAGGATACCTTTGACTGATTTCCCTTGCAGGGCGGCGGCAGCTCTGGCTCGACGCATAAGATCTCGCGGTACGTCGCGAACAATCCACGTCCCCTCTGTGTTTACTGACTTTTCTTTTTTCTGCTCTTTCGGCATGGGTGCGCATGCTAGCACCGTCCCCCAGCTGACGCAATCATCACTTGACATCAGATGATTGCGTAATATATCATAGCAATCATAGCATCTAGGTTGGAGGAAAACGGTCATGAATATGAAGCGGCTAATAATCCAGGTTCCTGATGGACTCAAAACCAAGCTCGACGCCGAACGGAAACGCGGCACCAGTGCGGCGGGACTGATCCGGCATCTGCTGGAGCAGTACTTCAAAGGCAAGAAAGCCGCGTAACTCACCACCAATAAGGAGGGATTCCATGAGCACTATGACTCTTGTGAGTGAGGGTACCGAGCAGACAGAAGCATCCGAGAGCATCACCTACCGTGAATGTGACCCGGATCTGCAGTGTCTCTTTCAAGGAAAGGACGAAGTCGGGCGAGAAGGGTGGTTTCTCCGCCTTGAGGTGACTGGAATGTATACACGACGGTGTGGGCCGTTTGAGACTCGAGAAGAGGCCTTAAATATTCTCGATGGGTTCGCTAACAAAGTCGTGGAGGGGTTCATCGATGTCTTGAATGCGCTGGACATGCCTAAACAGATTTCTGTTTTAGAAGACGTGCCACGATTAGCTGGGACGGCCATCGGGAGGTAGCCATGTATCTGTACGTTGATTCATTTGAAGGACTCTCGCGAGACGAAGTCCTTCAGAAAACATTTGACGAACGGCTGACTCCTGAACAGCAGGCTAATGCTCGTAGGGCGGCCGAAGCGAAGGGCATTTCGTTGATGGACCTGCTCCGTGAAGTGGCCAACGAGTACGACGCGGCCATGGCAGATCCAGTCCGACGCGAAGAGTGGCTGAGAAGGAGTCAGGAGATGGATGACAAGCAGGCGATGCCCTTCGGGCCGGACCCACGCCTAGCAGCGGAGCGCGATACAGACGAAGACGAAGAGGACGCATGAACTTCAAACAATTTCGTAGCCCAGCGAATGGACATGCCCGGACCGCCTTCGTGGGCGGGAGAAAGGTTGGCGGACGTGGCTTCCGATTACAATCGAAGCTGGGCAAGGTCATCTCTCTCCATCGGTTAGAGTCACTGTTGGCCGCACATCGGCGGCGGGTGAATCTGAAGGGAGCGTGAACGCGGAGCCATGACCATCGGGGACTTCCTCACCATCTATGACCGGAATCATGTGGCGTTCCTCAAGAACCGACTGGGGACCAATCGTCGCCTGCAGAAGTACGTGGGTCGGTTGGCGCATATCGAATTAGCGGCCCTGACGCGCTTGCAGGCGGTCGAGTGGTTTCATGCGATTGCGGCCAGCGATGGACCTAGCGGGGCCAATCTGGCGTTGCAGCAACTCCATGCGCTCTATGTCAAAGCGAATGATTGGGAAATCTATGAGGGCAAGAATCCGGCGGCGCGCATCCCCAAATTCCCGAAGCGATCACGAGACCGGTTTATTCAAACGAATGAGATGCCCTATCTGTTGGCGTCGATTGCGGAAGAGCCGCTGCGCAACCAGGCCTACTTCCTCACGTTGCTGTTGACCGGCTGCCGGCGGGATGAGGCGAGGCTCATGCAATGGACCCATCTGGATCTGGAGCGGGGGCTCTGGCATAAACCGACGACCAAGACCGGGGTACCGCATACGGTGCCGATCCCGGCTCGGATTCTTGAGCTGTTGAAGCGATTGCCGCGCATCAATGAGTGGGTGTTTCCGTCCGAACCGAACAATAAGAACCATCAGCAATCCAGGCAATGGGCTGTCACCAGCGTCGAGCATGCGTGGCGCAAGATACGAAAGCGAGTGGGCCTAAATGACGTGCGGATCCATGATCTCCGGCGGACGGCGGCCTCCTGGCTGGCGATCGACGGGGCCAATCTGCCCGTGATTCAGCAGGTGCTCAATCACACGTCCCTGACGTCGACCCAGATCTATGCCCGGCTGTCGATTGCCCCGGTCCGTCAGGCCCTGGATCAGCAAGCCGAACGCATATTAGCGACCATTGCGCCGCCACCGCCTCTCACTCTAGAGAGGGACCAAACAGAGCAGACGCGTGAGTGGCCGGGATAGTGTGAAGGATGGAAGGAACGAGAGCCGGTGCTTATTGGATAGGAGATGCCGCGCCATCATGACTTGGATCAGTCGGTTTGGATAGCCGAGGCGCAATCTTGGCAAGAACTTCCACACAGTAATATTCGATCATGAGGGCCTCGTCATGAGTCAGCGGTCGGTTCTGCGCAATGGCGGCGAGAATGTGTTCACAAGCCACGGAGAAGCTTTTGACTTCTTTTGCAAGTTGCATTCGTTCCCATCCTTTCCAGTGATCGAGAGCGGCGCATCATGTCAGATCCGCTAGCGGAGACTCTATAGGGCTTTGGAGGGAGAGAAAATCTAACTAAGTGCAAGGAGTGTCCTCTAGACTTCACTCTTCACGAAAGGAGAACCTGCGATGGGCATGCTGTATAAACGCGGCAACGTCTTCTGGATCAAATACTATTCAGGTGGGCGCCCGATTCGGGAGAGTACAGGCACGACCAAACAGAAAGAGGCTGAACGCTTTTTGAAAGATCGCGAGGGTCGGGTAGCGATAGGGGCACCGGCTTTGCCGAAGATTGAGCGGGTTCGCTTCGCAGAAATTGCTGAGGCCTTGATCCAACATTACACGGTCACGGGGTCACGTGATCTCAAAGACGTTCATGTCAAACTGACGCCGGTCCGTGCCTTCTTTGATGGCTATCGACTGCCGGCCATCACCCAAGCCAGCATCACAAGCTACATTCAGAAACGCCAGAGTGAAGGTCTCGCGAATGGGACGATCAATCGAGAACTGTCTCTCCTGGGGAAAGCGCTCCGCTTGGCACATGAGCGGGGACAACTGTTCCGTATTCCACGGATCCACCTATTACAGGAAGCCGCACCCCGGGCCGGATTCTTTGAGCGTGAGGACTTCGAACGGGTGCGGCGACAACTGACGAGCCGCCCGGATCTACAAACTGCCGTGACCGTCATGTATACCTATGGTTGGCGGGTCAGCGAGGTCCTTGGTCTCACCTTGGCGCAAGTGGACCTCGGGGCGAGGACCTTACGGCTTGATCCCGGACAAACAAAGAACGGGGAGGGGAGAACAGTCTACCTCACACCGGAACTTGAAACCCTGTTGCTGCGCCAGGTCGAGCGGGTCCGGACCATGTCGACGAGCTTACAGCGGGTTCTCCCTTACTTGTTCCCCAACCCCTGCAAGGGTCGGTTTTACGGGCAACAGCTCAAGAATTTCCGTAAGACGTGGGACGCCGCTTGCAGTCACGCTGGCGTCTCAGGCATGATTCGGCACGACTTACGGCGGACGGCGGTGCGGAACCTTGTCCGTTCAGGAGTCACCGAGACGGTTGCCATGAAGATCACAGGCCACAAGACGCGTTCGGTGTTTGACCGCTACAATATTGTGAGTGAGGCGGATCTCCGGGAGGCGTCGAAAAAACTTCATGGGCACAGTTTGGGCACAATGCACGAATCGACCTTGACACCTGTCGCGGTAACCCGTTAATTTCCTTCACACGCCGGCGTAGCTCAGTTGGTAGAGCAGCGGTTTCGTAAACCGCAGGTCGCCCGTTCAATCCGGGTCGCCGGCTCCATACTTTCAAGCACTTACGTTTTGTACAGGGTCAGTGGAATCGACAGGTGTTATTACGGTGTTAGAAAGGTATGTATTGAGCTTGTTTGCAGCGGTAAGTAGATCACTCTCTGCCATGCTGTTATAGCGTTTCCACATGAGGGGCGATTTGTGCCCAATGATCTGCATGGCGGTTGTCGTATCGATCCCAGCCCGCCTCAGGTTAGTCGCTGCACAATGGCGTAAGTCATGAAAGCGTAGATTGTCGATTCCCGCTTGACGACAGGCGGTCTTAAAAGCCCTTTTGACCTGTCTCACAGGCTTTCGCTTATAAGCGAACACATACTTGTGGGTAATATCCCGGACCTTGGTTAGTTGGCTCAAGGTTGTCTTCACTTGTGGTGTCATGGGTACTTGGCGAGGCTTATTCGTTTTCGTGTCCACTGCTCGCAAAGTGATCATACTACGATGTAGATCGACCCTATCCCACGTCAGGTTTAGAATTTCACCTAATCGCTGTCCTAGGTGGTAGGCGGTGAGCAAAATTGGCTTAAGGTGATGTGCAGCTGCCTCATAAAGCCGTTGCCATTCTTCAGCCGTCAGGATCCTATCGCGTTCATTGTAGGCACACGGAATCGGTACCATTGTAGCAGGATTGACGGTGAGCAGCCCCTTTCGTCGTGCTACATTCAAACAATGCTTAAGAATGATATGGTCATTATTGATGGTCTGAAGACATGGTGCCTTGCCATCATACTTCCTTCGTTGAGCACGGTAGGCTTCCACATCCTCCGATGTAATAGAAGTAAGGTATTTCTTCCTAAAGTATGGAATCAACTGAAGCCGGATCACGTTTACCCGATCCTTGAGCGACCGTAAACGCTGAATCTCTTCCAATTCCAGGTAATCATTGGCCCACGCCTCGAACGTGGTCAACCTTTCCTTATCGCTCCTGATAATTCCCTTCATAAGTTCAGTCTTGATAAGCGCTTCCTGCTGTTTTGCAACGGTCCTATTGCTACTGCCTACTTTCCACCGTTTGAGCTTCCCACCGTGAGCCAATGACGATAGCGCGAGGTTCCTCCCATCATCAATAACTCGAAACTCGACATAGTAGCTCTCCCTGCGTTTGGTTAATCCCATCCGACTACCTACCTTTCTTTGGCGTCTTGGCCACGCCGACCAGTTTGAGAAGAGCAATACCCAGCGCCTGACATAGCTTCAGGAGTGATGAGAGTTAGGAATCTACCTACCCCCTTTCCAGTCTGGCCAGCACAATATGTTGCCCCCACGGCAGCCCAGCTCACTTTCGCTGACGCAATCCCCATCGTTCTCTCCGCTCCTATGGCCATGTCGTCATGTCTGGATGCTCACCTAAAAGTTATGAAGTCTCAACCATATTTGGGGGAGATTGGTATCACACTTTGCTGTCTAATCCATTTTTCCAGCATCTGGACATCAAACTTGACCAAGCGTCCAACCTTCACATGAGGGATTCGTCGCTGACTGACCATCGCGTACAGAGTATGGACGGATAACCCCGTATAGTCGGCTACTTCCTTGATCGTGAGTAGACGACGGGTCAATAAAGTTGATTTGGTCGACATTTTGACTACTTCTCTGACGTCCTATGTCTAAGGTCTGAGTGGTCCTCGATCAACGCTTCCTCAAAAGCCTCAGATGTACCCGTTGTAATGTAGGATTGTCGTGATCTATTTGTGTAGCGTGCTTTTACTAAAGACATTAGACTTGCTTTCCTTGATCTAGCTTAGAACCGGATGTGCTCTACTCCTTGAACTTAGGCTGTGATTCAAAGGCTTTTTTAGATCGCAATGTCTCGTCTGAAACGGTCACCACGTTGCTCCCGTAGGCGACAATCAATCCAACCTCGGAAATAAACTCAGGCTGCCCTGGCCCGTCGATAGCGCCATCCTCCCGTTCCCAATACACAGGGTTCAGCGGGAAACCATCTGCGTTGATGGCGGGTTGAACTTCCCGCACTTTGTCGGGCACCTTTTGGAGGAGTTTGACGGCTTCCTCGTCGGAAAGATCAACAGGAATACCAGGGCGCAAGTGAAGGTCGCCCATGGCTCGGCGGATATGGAGAGGACAAAGGGCTTCAATCAGCAAGATCAATGACCTCCTCGGGTTGGGAATCTGTGAAGTTATTCTTGGTTGAATGGTTGATCGTTGAAGAGGGGGATATTGTTATACCCCCCTCTTTTAACAACGAAGGGGTACAACGATCTTCAACGATGGCTTCAACGATCTGTTTGCCTTGTAAATGCGCATGGTTAAGTACGTTTCTCCTATCCTCGTTTAACGATTGCAACGATGTGTCAACGATCGGAGCTTCAACGATCAACTTCAACGATGGATTAGGGGCTATCGCGTCGGCCGTCAGAGTCCAAGTCCCTTTGTGATAGGGCCCAGAACGGATGAAGAGTTGCCGATGGGTGGATAGCGTGGATTTTACTGAACTCTCAGATGCGTGAAGCTGATCCGCGATCTCCCTTGAACTGCGGGATATCTTATCCAACAGGAGGCGGCGGATTCGATCCCGCAGAGGAAGCTTATCTTCAAAACCGCTCTCGTCTTCTTCGGCTGGATTGAAGGAAGAAATCTGCACCTGTTCAGACCCGAACGCGAAAATAAAGCCGAGCGGGTTCTGCTTTGGTCCAAAACTGTTCTTGCATGCGACACCTGTCTGTGACAACACGACACGATTAGAGTCCTCGAGTCTGGACAGTTCCCACACATTGCGAGCGAGTTCCCTGAAGAACACGCTGCCATAAGCGCTCTTACCTTGTCCGTCCGCTGTCGACTTCGAAACATGAGCTAAAACGATGCTGGCACATCCGATCCATCGTAAGGCTTGTTGTAGCTTGATCGCCGCTTCTGGGGCATTCAGTTCGCCCCCGCAGGCCATCGCCGCACTGTCGATAATGATGAGTCCCACACCGAGGCGAACCACCTCAGCCACAATCAAAGGAGTTTCCAGGTGGAGTGGGAGCGAACAGCGACGATAATATGGGCGAACGTGGGCTAACTCAGGGTGTCCCGCATGGAGTGCCTTCAGTCGTGCGCCAACCGTCTCAGCATCAAGTTCCCAGTCGCAATACAAAACGTTAGTCTTGACGGCGGCTATGCCGCTTTGACGGAGCCCGGCGAATGCAAGCAGGGCGAAGTACAACGACAGATATGATTTGTAAGAACCGCCTGGAGCAAAAATGAGGGTTTGGTGTCCACGATAGACAATCGGATTCATTACAAATGGCGTATGGATGGAGTCGGCGGGTTGCAACTCGATGATCGGCTCGCCGCGCCGATGGTGCTTGAGGACTTCCGCACACGCTCGCTCGACCAGACGTTTCCAGGGAAGATGCTTGGCGGTTTGCGACAGCGACCTGGCGAGCCTGTCGCGACTCGAATCAGACTTTAATTCGATGTCGGTAGTGCCTAGGAGTTCGGAATTGTCCACAGACACCGTAAGTTCGCCACTGATGACTCGCGCTTTTTCTGACACACGATTAAATTCCAACATCACGTGGAGAGTCGGAAATTTAATCTGCACCGACCCTGCGAGATCGGTGACTTCCATGTGTTCCTGGGCACTCTGTCGCCGGGCGTCTTCGAGTACCGGTTTCTCGCGCCAACCCTGCCACCATTTCGCCACCTTCAGCAACCGACGGTCATCGAGCGCAATACGTGGCAGCAACGGCCAGTGTTCCTCACGCTGTGTACCAACCCGGACGAGCCAATCATCGATACCCACCTTGCATTGACAATGTTCAGGTAGCACAATGAAGTGCGCCCTCCCACCGTGTGAGATCAATTCCATTGCTAAGGCGTAGAACCCGTTCAGAGCCTGTTGCTTTTCAGCTCCCCACACATCGCTAACAGGTATTAATTCGATTACACGTTGTTTCCACGCAAATTGATCAAATA
>JACXTT010010863.1_pt1 | contig 12231 bp, 12 predicted proteins | sample 9270951 | NCBI WGS metagenome assembly JACXTT01 (sample SAMN15532306, study PRJNA645909) | rock metagenome | isolation source: weathered quartz diorite | place: Puerto Rico | collected 2017-06-21 | reverse complement strand
CCTCACGGGCGGTGGGCCTCAGGGCGTGGGGTTGGGACATTCATTGGGGTTCGTTCACCGCTCCGCGGCAATTGTCTCGCCCCCGCTTCGACGCCGGCGGGGATACCGCGCAAACCCGCCACAATCTGATCGGCGTCCGATTGCGGAATGATGCCCTGTTTCGCGAGCATCGTTGCGTGTGCGATGCTGCCGCGAATGTCGTGCCGGGCAAGGCGGTTGTCGAATGCGATCGAGTTCCAGAAGCTGTCGAGGGACTCGTCCGCCGTCTCGCTAAAGCGGCCGCCCCAGAGTTTTTTCATGAGTTGGGAGAATCTTCAGGGTATCGTAATCGCTGCGTACCGCGCATCGTTCGCTATCCTGAAACAAACATGAACATTCTGGGACTCGGCGGCATTCTGAACGATGCCGCGTGTTGTTTGTTGAAAAACGGCAAGGTTGCCGCCGCGGTGGAGCAATCGAAACTGCGGCGTCCGCATCTTCCGGGGCAGTTGCCGGAAGCAGCGATCGATTCGTGCCTCGAAATTGCGGGCGTGAAGGCCGGAGACGTGGATGTGGTTGCCGTGGCGCGGCCCTTTGCGATTGGAAAGGGCACGGAACTGCATCTGCGTTTGCGATCTCTCTTTCCCAAGACCCAAATCGTGATTGTCGAACATCACGTGGCGCACGCTGCATCCGCCTACTATGCCTCCGGTTTCGACCACGCGGTGGTTCTGACGCTCGACCGTTCCGGCGATTTTCGCTGCGGCGCACGCTGGCTGGCGGCGAATAACGAATTGCGGATTGACCGCGAGTTCCACTATCCCGATTCGGTCGGCGAACTGTACAGCCGCGTGACGGAATTCCTCGGGTTCGAGGCCGGAGCGGATGAACACAAGGTGCAATGGCTTTCCACGAGCGGCGACGAGTCTCTGGCGCCGGTCTTTCACCGCGCGCTGGTGGACCGCAACTACTTCGACGCGAATCGGCTGCGTTTTGGCGGGTTTTCCAGCCGCTTTTACGCAGAATTGGGGCTCGCGGATCAAGTGATTCCAATCGAGCGTTTGCGGCCATTGGTAGCGAGCGGATTGCAGAAGGCGGTGGAAGAGTATGTAGCCGATCTGGCGGGCGAAGGCGAGAACCTCTGCATCGCGGGCGGCTTGTTCTTCAATGCCCTACTGATCGCCGCGCTGGAGCGTTCCGGACGCTGGCGGAACATTTTTGTACAGCCCGTAGCGGGGAATGCCGGCACCGCATTAGGTGCGGCGTTTTCGGCGTGGAAGAAGCCCGTCGAGATGGGCAACCTCTGCCTAGGCCCCGAGTATTCGCTCGACGAATGCAAGAAGACGCTCGAAAACTGCAAGCTGCGGTTCCAGTATCTCGGAACGACAGATGAACTGATCGGAACCGCCGTGCAGTCAATCAGCGACAATCAGATCGTCGCGTGGATGCAAGGGCGCATGGAATTCGGCCCGCGCGCGCTGGGCAACCGGTCGATTCTCGCTTCGCCGTTGAATCCGTATTCGACCGAGAATCTCAACGCGTTCATCAAGCATCGTGAACCGTTCCGTAAGTTCGCGGCGTCTGTTCCGGCGGAACTCGCCTCGGAATACTTCGAGACCGGATCGAACTCGCGTTTTCTCGCAACGGTGGGCAAGGTGCGGCCGGCGCACGTGAAGACGTTCGAGTCCGCGCTTCTTGGCAAGGACCTTGTGCGCGTGCATACGGTGAGCGCCGCTGACAATCCGCTTTATCACCGCCTGCTGCATGCGGCGGGCAAGGCCACGGGATTGCCGGTGCTGTACAACACGAGCTTCAATCTCTTTGGCGATCCGCTGGTTTGCAATCCGCGCGATGCGGTGCGCAGCTTCTATTCGTCGGGGATTGACGCGCTGTTTGTGGATCAGTTTCTAGTGCGCAAGTAGTAGCTGACAGTTTTTCTTCGTGGATCCCGCTTGGGGGAAATGTGCCCGTTCTACTGCGGCGCAACACATTTCAATCTCGGAGAAAAACTTGAACAAGAAACTGATCCCGCTATTCTTTGGACTGCTGCTCGCGCTGCCCGCCCAGAGTATCCCCAACATTCCTAATATCTTTGGAAATAACTTTTACCAGGTCGGTGGCCTCGTCGCCTGGGGAGAAGGTGGAACCAACAGCCATTCGCTTGCCTACAAGAAGTTCCCAATTCCCACCGGAAAGATCTTTGTGATCGAGTTCGTCACTGTGACTTGCACGGTTGCGTCCCGCGAGGTCTGCCAGGCGACGCTGATCGGCGCGATCAATGGCCGCGAGGCGACGGAGCATTACCTCGACATGCAACTCATCCGCACAGACGGCGACTTCCGCACGTACCGGGTTTCGCAGACCGTGAAGATCTATGCCGGCAAGGAGCACGAGTTGTTCATTTCGCGGCCCGTCGACGCGGGTTCGGCAGGCGGCGGGATCACATACAGCCTCGCGGGCTATCTCATCGACGGCAACTAATTTTGCTATTTCCTGGCGTGCGCCGCGAGCCATTGATCGATCGACGCCCGACAGGGTGGCTTCACGGCGCCATGCCGGGCTTGACGCGGTTCGTCGAGCGCCGCTCGATACTCCCGGATGGCGGGCATGTAATCGACTCCCTGCACTGCCAGGCGATCGGCTGCGTTCAGAATGCGTTGGGCGTCGCTGTCGAATGTGCCGTCAAACATGTTGTCTTCGGTGCGCATTCTTTCGCGAACTCTGGCTGCCATGAGCAGGATGGCGTCGCGCAGTGGTTCCGCAATGGCGTGCGGATCAGGCGGGTCATGCGCATCGACAAAGTACAGCGCTTCGCCACTCCATCGATTCCGCAGACATGCCGCCAGTTGATTGGTGAAGTCAGGGTGCGCGAGCGCTTTCTGCAACGCGAGCGCCTGAATCGAGGGCGTCTCATAGCGATTCGTGAACTGAAGAAGCCGGCCGAAATCCTGCACGGTGTCCCTCGCCTGGACTTCGGCCATGATGGTTCTGTCTCGGGAGCTTTGCCGTTCCCGCATTTGCTCGATGCGTTGCCATTGCCTTTGCTGCATGGACACCAGGAGTTCCATGAGAAGACCGGCGCCTGCGAGCAAGGCGACGCCGCCGGAAAACAGCAGTGGCGCGCGCCATAGGTAGGTTGGCGCAAGTCCACCGTTGATGGCGAAGAAGGCGCCAAGCAGTGCGAAAAAGGGCAGGACGAACAGCGGCCAGTAGCGAAGGCCCACCATGGTTTTCGGAATCTGCGAAGGTGGTTCGTTCCAGATCGCCAGGCAGAAGAAGGCGACGAGTCCAATCGAGAAGACAGCCGCGAGAACGAGGGCGACCTGCGTTCCCCTCGAAGAAGTCAGCCAGTCCATTCCCCCTGTCGAGATGGCGGAACCGAACGCGATGCTAAGCGCGATCCAAAAGATTGGCGCGAGGACGGCCGCGTAATACGCGCCGCCTCCGCGCTGGATGTCGCCCGTGAGCAGCGACAACAGCATCAGGACGTATGCCAGCAGTGCGATCGAGAGTCCAACATTGCCGGTGAATGTCATGAACGTCTATCTTCAGGTGCGGTGCAAAACGAGCATACAGATGCCCAATAGCGCGCCGAACATGAGGGCAAGCACTCCAATTGTGAAAGCGTACGAATGGCGGCCGTCTTTCGAGGGGAACGCGTTTTCGGCGAGGTCGTCACCCTTCACTTTCGATTCGCCTTCGATCGCCGGAGGCGCGCCCGCGCGGCAGCGCCCGAGTTGCGTGGCGCAGTTCTCGAGCGCCTTGGCGAGGTCACCAGGTGTCTTGCCTTCAAACCGGAGCAGGCGCCCGTCGTTTTCGAGCAACATGCCGGTCTCGAACGCCCAGCGCGTGGGGACCAGCGTATCGGCGACATAGCCGAGCGCTGGCACGTTGCCTCGCAGACCGTGCAGAGGCAGGATGCCGCCGCCGAGGATAATCATCGGCAGCAGGATCATCGGCAACGAAACGACCGCGGTTTCATTGGTCGGCGCAATCGCGGAGACGCACAACCCAAGCCCGATGCCGGCCAGCGAGGTAAGAAACAGCGAAGCCAGCGTCATGCCGAAATTCGCCTGCAATCCCGCGCCGAAGTACACGATCGTGAGAATCAGCAGGCACTGCAGAAAACAGATCACCGCCAGCACCGCAAGCTTGGAGCCGAGATACGAGAGCAGGGACAGATTCACCATTCGTTCGCGCTTGAGCACTGCGCGTTCGCCTACAATCTCGCGGACCGCGTTGTTGCAACCGAACCACATCGCCGCGACCACCATTAGAAAGTGCGCGGAACCGATGCGCGAGACGAAGCGGGACCATTGCGCGAAATCGGTATTGTTCTGCACGGGGTTCAACGCCATGATCAGGCCGCCGAGCACGAGCGGCGTGAGCAGCATCATCCAGAGTTGAAACGCATCCTTGCGCTTGATCAGCATCAGGCGCGCGGCGAGCGTCATCATCTGGCTGAAGCGATGCTTCACCACGCGTTCGATCTTCGCCTCGCGCTGTTTGGCCGGAACCTGCCCCTGCCGCTGATTCACATAACGCTGCTTCGGAGACGAAGGGTCACCCTCGTACTTCTGCTTCCAATGATCGAGGCTACGCTTGTGCATGCCATCGAAGAAGTCGTCGGGCAGGCGCATGGTGCCCGCCCCGGCGCCGTTCGCGCTCTTGTCGGCGTCGAAGAACGGAAATGCGCCTTCGGCGGGACCGTAATAGACCAGGCGTCCTGAAGGCAAGGCCGTACGGGCTTGCTGTTCATCGCTCAACGACGGGTCCTTGTGGTTCGACATCATCGCCAGGCAGTGAAACTTTTCGTACACGTCGAAGCCTGGCTGGTGGATCGTCACCACAATGGTCTTGCCCTTGTTCGCCAGCTCGCGCAGGCTCTTGATGACGTTGCGCGCGTCGGTGGAACTGAGGCCTGAAGTCGGCTCGTCGAGAAAGAGCACCGTCGGATCGGACAGCAGTTCCATGGCGACATTGACGCGCTTGCGCTGGCCTCCGCTGACGCCCTTCTTGCCTGGATAGCCGATCAGGCGATACTGGATCGGCGATGGATTCGCAGGCGTCGCGGTCTCAAAGAGGTTAACGGCGCGCAGGGCTTCTTCAATGCGCTTGTCGATGTAGTCCCGCGCGGTCCCGGCGGGCAGCCGCAGCTTCGCCGTGTAATAAAGCGCCTCATACACGGTGAGCTGCGTGTGCATGATGTCGTCCTGTGGGACGTAGCCGATGCGGTTCCGGAAGTAGTCGAAGTACTGATAGAGGCTGCGGCCGGCGTAGAGGACGTGTCCGGCGGCGGGCGCGCGCATTCCGTTCATGGCGTCGAGCAGCGTGGTTTTGCCGGCGCCGCTGGGGCCCATGAGCGCGACAAGCTCTCCGGGTTCTATGACGAGAGAGACGTTTTCGATGAGTGTTTTCCTGCCGCCGCCCGGCGCGGGAACCATCACCGTCAGGTCGCGGACTTCGACCGTGATGTCCTTCTCGTCACTGCGCTTTTCGATCTGCCCCTTCTCGTTGATCGTGAAGGCGTACGCGCCCAGGCGGACTTCCTGCCCGGCGCGAATTTCCACGCGGCCTTTGACGCGAACTCCATCGACATACGTGCCGTTTGTGGAGTTCAGATCGGTGATGTGGAAGCGGCCGTTATCAGAAGTGATGCGGGCGTGTTCCCACGAAACGCTCGCGTGATCGAGCTTTTGCGTCGCTCGATCGGAGCGGCCAAGCAGAATCTCGTTGCCGGCAAACGCGATGACTTCCGCCTGGCCCGGGCCGATGGAAAAGCGTTCGGAGGAACCCTGCTGGAGGGTTTCGTAGAGTCGAACGGCTGCCACCGGAAGATCGCCGAAATAGACCGTATCCGCGGAGTTCAGGTAGGCCGCCTGAATGCGATTGGTCACGGAGTTGATGTGCGTTCCGTTGGTGGAACCGAGATCCTGAATCACGACCCTACCGGCGTCGTCGAGATACAGGAGCGCGTGATCCCACGAGACTCCGTGTCTGTTGAGAACGATTCCGGACAGCGGATTTCTACCAATCGTGATGCGGCGCGTCTGCGCGGACTGATTCATGGCGGCGAGAACTACCTATCATAGCGGGAACGCCCCTCGGATCTGCTCACGCCCTCCCAATATTCATACAATAGGAACCGTCATCACCATGCTCACCCGCCGAAGCCTTCTTGCAACCGCGGTTGCCTCGCCGTTCGCGTTCGGGCAGTCCGTGCAGCGGCGCGCCGGCACGCGCGTGCGGATCGGACTCAACGCCTATTCGTTCAACAAGCCGCTCATGGCCGGTAAAATGACGCTGTTCGACGTCATCGACTATTGCGCCGAACACGGAATCGATGGCGCCGATCTCACCGGCTACTACTTTCCGGGCTATCCGAACGTACCTTCGGACGAGTACTTGTACAAGCTGAAGCGCGCGGCGTTCGTGAATGGCGTAACGATCAGCGGCACCGGAGTGCGCAACGATTTCACACTCGTGGACGCATCGAGCCGCCGCGGCCACATTCAACTGGTCAAGGACTGGGTGGATGTTGCGGCAAAGCTCGGCTCGGACATGGTGCGCGTATTTACCGGCCGCGAGTTGCCGAAAGGCTATACTCTCGACCAGGTGTTCGAATGGATGATTCCTGCGTTTCAGGAATGCGCGGAATACGGCAAGAAGCATGGCGTGATCATCGGCCTACAGAACCATCACGACGCTGCCAAGACCGCAGACGAGACAATCCGCATCGTGAAAGCGGTGAATTCGGAATGGTTCAGCGTGATTCTCGACGTGGGCAGCTTGCGCATGTCCGATCCGTACGAAGAGATCGAAAAGTTGCTTCCGTACGCAAGCAACTGGCAGATCAAAGAACACGTCTGGTACGGCGACAAGCAAACGCCCATCGATCTGGCGCGATTACGCAAGATCATCGAGAAGACAGGCTATCGCGGCTTTGCTCCAATCGAGGCGCTCGGCGACGGCGACCCGGCGGTGATTGTCACGGGTTTCCTCGAACGCGTGAAGAAGGCGTTCAACGGATAAGCAGCCCTTGTCCGGTTGGCAAAGCGAGGATTTCTACGCCCCGGCGCCCGGCGAATGCATCCGCCGCTTCGCCTTGTTCCTGGTGACCGAGATAGCAATAGTCGTCGAGCAGGATCACGGCGCCAGGCGGCATGCGAGGCCAGAAATGTTCGAGGGCGGCGATCTCCGGCATGGCGCAGTTCAGGTCCACATGCAGAAACGCGGCGGTCACATCGGCGGCCAGGGTCAGGACTTCAGGGATCGCTCCCTGCACGATCTCGACGCCCTGCCATTCCGCGAAGTTCGCGCCGATGCGGCCGATCGCGGTCACATAGGCGCCTGCGGCCAGATTCTCCTCCGCGATTCTGCGGCGGCCGGCCGAGACCTCGGCAGCGGAAAACTGATCGAGAACCGGGCCTTCAAAAGTGTCGATGAGGTAGTAGCGGCGCTCGCCGCGAGTGCGATTCCAGTCGAGATGCCGCAGGATCGCGGAACTCATGAAGCCGGCGTTGACGCCGCATTCGACAAAATCCCCGTCACAGTTGCGCATCGCCGTGGCGGCTGCCCAGAGAGCGCCATGCACGCGCCAGGCGAACTGCGGATCGACTCCGGCGCTCGCCTCCACGCCTCGCCGGTAGGCGTCCTGAAAAGTCCGCGAGGCCTGAAAACGCGGCGCGTGCACCGTGCGCAGGCCGTCCTGCGAGTAATACTTCTTCTTGTTGAACGCCTCGTATCCGAACGAATCGAGCAGGCGGGACAGACCGGCTTTCAGCATTTCTTCATTCTATGGCCGCCGGGTGCGGGCTTGACTCCGCTTTTCATTGGTCCATACAATTAGAGAAGCAAAGGAGGCCACATGCTGAGAAACTTCGGGCCCTGGGAAATTATTGCCATTCTGGCCGTAGCGCTGCTGATGTTCGGCGGCAAGAAGATCCCGGAAGTTGCGAAAGGTTTGGGTGAAGGCATCCGAAACTTCAAGGCATCGCTGAAGGGCGATGATCAGCAACCCACGACCGACGAAAAGAAGCAGGCGTAGGCTTCCAGAAGCCGCCAGCAAGACCGGCGGGCTTCGTCATCGGGTTTCCACCGGGCGGACTTGTCGAACCCGTGCCATACGGCAGACACCGCTTGAAACTCAACAACTTTACGACCAAGGAAATAACCCCCGCAAGACCAAATGGCTTGCGGGGGTTTTTATAGTTGGAGGATCGTACGGACAGTTGGAGGTTAAAGATCGATCGAGTACTACGCCTTCGCCTTCTTGGGCGGAACGACTGCGTCCTTCACAGCCTTCGCGATTCGGAACTTGACGACCTTCTTCGCGGCGATCTTGATCGTCGCGCCAGTCGCGGGGTTCCGGCCCAGGCGAGCCTTCCGCTCCACGCGGACGAGTTTGCCGAGACCAGGGACGATCGACTGACCGTTCTTCTTGGTCTCCTTGAGGATGATTTCCACGAACGCCGTGGTAAAGGCCTTGGCGACCTTGGTGGATACGCCGACCTGCGCCGCGAGGTCCTTGATCAAGGACGACTGGGTTAACTTAGCTGCTGCTGCCATTTTTGCTGATCTCCCTTAGTACAACCGGTGATCCGCCGCCGGGGCGCCGACGATGCGGGCATTCCGACCGGCTAAAACATTTTTGACCGGTTTTGCTCTTTCATCATATGCGAACGAAATAGGGTTGTAAAGGGTTTCCATGCGGTTTTGTGGGCTTTTCTGTCGAGAAGAGGCCCCGAAGGCCTATTTTTCAGGCTTCCGGGGCTGGATTGGGCTGGTTTCAGGCAGTTTGAGTGCGGGTCAACAGTGGCAACTTCTCTTGTGAACCGGTTGTTTTTCGGGGCTCGGACTGCAGTCCAGCATCGGCCGCGACGATTGCAAGGCCGAAGTTCGCGCGCAGTTTGGCCTCGATCTGGTCGCAGATTTCCGGATGATCTTTCAGGAAGGCGCGAGAGTTCTCACGGCCCTGCCCCATGCGTTCGCCGTTGTAGCTGTACCAGGATCCTGACTTCTCAACGATCCCTTGCACCGTAGCCGTATCGATGAGGTCGAACTCGCGGCAGACGCCCTCTCCATAGAGAATGTCGAACTCGGTTTCCCGGAATGGCGGCGCAACCTTGTTCTTGGCGATCTTCACCTTGGTGCGATTGCCGATGATGTTGTCGGCCTCCTTGAGAGCGCCGATGCGGCGAACGTCCACTCGCACCGACGAGTAGAACTTCAAAGCGCGGCCTCCGGTCGTGGTTTCGGGGCTCCCGAACACGACGCCGATCTTTTCGCGGATCTGATTGATGAAGATGAGCAGCGTATTGGTTCGCGCCGTCATGCCAGTGATCTTGCGCAGCGCCTGCGACATCAGGCGCGCGTGCAGGCCGACGTGCGAGTCGCCCATTTCGCCGTCGAGTTCGGCCTTGGGAACCAGCGCGGCGACGGAATCGACGACCACCACGTCCACGCTGCCGGATGCGACCAGCGCGCTTGCGATCTCGAGAGCCTGTTCGCCATGATCGGGCTGCGACACGATGAGGTTGTCTATATCGACGCCGAGTTTGCGGGCATAGGTGGGGTCGAGCGCGTGTTCGGCGTCGATGAACGCGGCGAAGCCACCGAGTTTTTGCGCCTGCGCGATCGCGTGCAGCGCGATGGTGGTTTTGCCGGACGATTCGGGGCCGAAGATCTCGATCACGCGGCCGCGGGGGAATCCGCCGACGCCGAGCGCGAGGTCGATTGAGATAGATCCACTCGAGATCACGGTGACCGGCTGCACGGCCCGTGATCCTAGCAGTTGGATGGAGCCTTTACCAAACTGTTTCTCGAGAGAGGTGATGGCAGATTGAATCTGCTTCCGTTTTTCCTGGTTGTCCATACATAAGATAAGTGGGTTTGGGACGGCGTTGTTCTCATATGAGAAGACGGCTCATTTGCGGGGCGCGGCCGGAGTTCCCCGGTTGAGGGCTACCCCTGGAGATAGTTCGGGGACAGAGGGGACACTCCTGGAGTGTCACCATTTCAGGAATCGGGCATCGTTAGGAGGTATGAACGTCGAGCGCTACCTCAGGCTCATTGCCGGTGACCCTTTCGGTCGCCATCGGTTACTGGATCCATCCTGGATTCTTCTGGCGCCCGATGATGACATTTCTTCGCAAACGGGGCGTCCCTGACGCGGGCGCCAATGGAGGAACAACCCGCGTTGCTACCATGGGATCGTAGTGCTAGTACAGCTTGAAACCCAGTCGCAGCCTCGTCCCAAGTGGCTGAAAGCGCCGGCCCCGGTCGGCGAAAGTTATCGCGATCTCAAGTCCCTGGTGTCGGAACTGAAGCTCCACACGGTGTGCGAAAGCGCAGCTTGCCCCAACATCGGCGAGTGTTGGAACCATCGGACCGCCACCTTCATGATCCTCGGCAACGTCTGCACCCGCCGGTGTGGGTTCTGCGCCGTGCAAAAGGGCGTTCCGCTCGAGGTAGACTTCGACGAACCGGTGCGCGTCGCGCAAGCCGTTAAACTTCTGGGCCTGCGCTTCGCCGTCATCACCAGCGTCAACCGCGACGACCGCAAGCTTGGCGGCGCGGATGTATTCGCGATGACCATCCGTGCGATCCACGAAGCGGTTCCCGGCTGCGGCGTGGAGGTCCTGGTCCCGGACTTTCAGGGTTCCCGCGAAGCGATGACGATGGTGATGGACGCCGAACCGGAAGTGCTCAACCACAATACGGAAACGGTTCCCCGCCTCTACCGGCAGGTCCGCCTGGGCGCCCGTTTCGAGCGTTCGCTCGAGATGCTCGCTTACGCCAAAGAGTGCAAACCGAACATCAACACCAAGAGCGGCCTGATGCTCGGTCTCGGAGAGACTAAAGAGGAGGTAGTCGAAGTGATGCAGTCCTTGCGCGCGCACCACGTCGACATTCTCACACTCGGCCAGTACCTGCGCCCTTCGCCGATGCATCTGCCGATCCACCGCTACGCACCGCTATCGGAGTTTCAGGAATTAAAGAAGCTCGGCTTCGAGATGGGCTTCAAACACGTTGAATCCGGACCCCTCGTGCGCAGTTCCTATCACGCGGCGGAACACGGCGCGTGAACCTGCGCATTCTCGACGCCGCCCCTGGCCTGACCCAGATCAAGCTGCCACTGCCGTTCGAACTCCGCGAGGTAAATGTTTACCTCTTGCGCGGCGCCGATGGCTACGTCCTGATCGACACCGGCTATCACGCGGACGACTGTTTCGAAACACTCGAGGCCTCCCTTCGCGAACTGCGCGTCCAGTGGACCGACATCCGCCATGTCGTACTCACACACATGCATCCCGATCACATGGGCAACGCGCACAAGATTCTGGAACTTACCGGCGGCAATTCGAAACTATCGATGCATGCGACCGAGGCCGAACACCTGCGCAAGATCGCGGAGGCCGGCCGCCCGCCGTGGTTCGAGGAAATGCTCGCCACAGCGGGAACTCCCGGCGAATTGCGTGAGGAGGTTTTCGAGGCATTCACCAGCATCCGCGACAACACCCGGCCGCTGCATCCCGGCGAGCTCCTTCGCGGTGGCGAAATGCTCGAGGGCAGGTTCGAAGTGGTGCACACGCCGGGACATTCGCCTGGGCACATCTGCCTGTTCGACCGTCCGGCCGGATTGCTGCTTTCCGGCGATCACATGCTGCCGGGAATCACGCCGAACATCGGCTGGATGCCTGGCGAAGATACCCTCAACGACTATTTGCAGTCGTTATCAAAGGTGGAGCCATTTGAGGTGTTGACGGTCATGCCGGCGCACGGACGGGCGTTTACCGACCATCGCGGATGGCTGAAGAACACGGCGGGGCACCATGAAGAACGTTGCGGCGAAATCCGCGGCATCGTCGCGGACCAGCCTCGCACGGCGCATGAGGTGGTTAACAACATCTGGAAGCGGAAGCTGAGTCCGTTTCACTACCAGTTCGCGGTGTCGGAAATCCTGGCGCATCTCGAATACATGTTGCGCCGCGAAGAACTCCGCCGGGTGGAAGGGACCGGCTGGCTGGCCGCCGCCTCGTCCTAATCCATTGGTCACTTCAGCTTGAACTCTGGTTGAATATCCACGGGGATGTCCGCCAAACGGTCGAGCGCCGACGCCAACACGGGCCGCACCACCGAGTACTTTTCAAGCATCTTCTTTGCGCCTGCGTAATCCCCGTTGGCCTCGATGGTGAGGATCTCGCGCGCCAGGCCGCGGACGCTTGCGGCCATCTTCTTGTAATCGATCGA
>JACXTT010010862.1_pt1 | contig 12231 bp, 9 predicted proteins | sample 9270951 | NCBI WGS metagenome assembly JACXTT01 (sample SAMN15532306, study PRJNA645909) | rock metagenome | isolation source: weathered quartz diorite | place: Puerto Rico | collected 2017-06-21 | reverse complement strand
CGTCGACCTCTACCTGCGCGTCGCCCCGGAGCTCTACCTGAAGCGGCTCGTGGTGGGCGGCTACGAGCGGGTCTTCGAGCTGTCACGGGTATTTCGCAACGAGGGGCTGTCGACACGCCACAACCCCGAGTTCACGATGCTCGAGTTCTACCAGGCCTACGCGACGTACGAGGACCTGATGGACCTGACCGAGGAGATGCTGGCTGGATTGGTCCGCGACCTGACCGGCGGCACTCGGGTCGAGTACGGCGGGGACACGATCGACCTCGAGACGCCGTGGCCGCGGCGCACGATGGCCGAGCTGGTCACCCAGCACGCGGACGTGCCGGCGGACCGGGTGCTTGACCGCGAGTTCCTCGCGCGCTTCGCCGCTGGGCGGGGCATCGAGGTGCGCGCCGACATGGCGGCGGGGCACCTCCTCGGGGCGGTGTTCGAGGCCGTCGTGGAGCCCCTCCTCGTGCAGCCGACCTTCGTGTGCCGGTTCCCGGTCGAGCTCTCGCCGCTCGCCCGGCGCAGCGATGCGGACCCGCGCTTCGTCGACCGCTTCGAGCTGTTCGTTGCCCGGCACGAGATCGCGAATGCGTTCTCGGAGCTGAACGACCCCGAAGACCAGCGCGCACGGTTCGCCGAGCAACTGCGCGCGCGCGCCGCCGGCGACCCCGAGGCGCACGCCATGGACGACGACTATCTCCGGGCGCTCGAGCACGGGTTGCCACCGACGGCGGGCGAGGGAATCGGCGTCGACCGGCTGGTGATGCTCCTGACCGGCGCCACCTCGATCCGGGAGGTGATTCTCTTCCCGCAGCTCCGTCCCGAGACGGCGCCATGAGGTGGGAGCTGTTCGTCGGGCTGCGCTACTTGCGCGCGCGACGTCGAAGCTTTCTCTCCCTCATCTCGTTCATCTCGCTCCTGGGAGTGACCATCGGCGTCGCGACCCTCGACATCGTGCTCGCCGTGATGACCGGCTTCGAGCAGGACCTGCGCGACAAGATCCTCGGCATGAATCCGCACGTCGTGGTGGTGAGCTACGCCGGACCGGTGCCGGCCGACCCGACGCTGGTCGAGAAGGTCCGCGGCCTGGACGGCGTCGCTGCCGCGGCGCCGTTCGTCTACGGGCAGGCGATGCTCGCCGTCGGACGGAGTGCGTCGGGTGTCGTGGTGCGCGGCATCGAGCCGGCGGCGGCGGGCGCGGTGGTCGACGTCGAGAAGCACCTCCAGAGCGGGACGCTGGCGGAGCTCGGGACGTCCCACTCGGTCACGCTTCCCCTCGAAGAGGGCGGCGGGAAGGTCGATCTTCCCGGGATCGTGATCGGAGGCGAGCTCGCGCGCCAGCTCGGCGTCGCGCGGGGCGACGTCGTGAGTCTCATCTCCCCCCTCGGCACGCCCGGTCCGGCCGGCATGATCCCGCGCATCAAGCGCTTCGTCCTGGTCGGCGTGTTCGACTCGGGCATGTTCGACTACGACACCACGCTCGCCTACGTCGCCCTCGGCGACGCGGAGCGTTTCTTCGACATGAAGGACGGCGTCACGGGCGTCGAGGTGCGGGTGGGCGACGTGTACCAGGCGCGCGCCGTCGCGCGGCGGATCGAGGGAGCGCTCGGCGGCTTTCCCTACCGGGCGCGCGACTGGATGGAGGTGAACCGCAATCTCTTCTCCGCCCTCAAGCTGGAGAAGGTGGTCTACGGTATCGTGCTCTGTCTCATCGTCGTGGTGGCGGCGTTCAACATCCTCGCGACGCTCACCATGGTGGTCAAGGAGAAGCGCCGGGACATCGCGGTCCTCAAGTCGATGGGCGGATCGAGTCCCTCGATCGGGCGCATCTTCATCCTGAACGGCGCGGTGATCGGGCTGGCCGGCACGGTGCTCGGAAACCTGCTCGGGCTCGCCGGCTGCTGGCTCCTCGCCCGCTACCAGTTCGTCGAGCTGCCGAAGGACGTCTTCTTGGTGACCACGCTCCCCGTCCGCGTCGACCCGGTCAACTTCCTGGTCGTGGCGAGCGTGTCGGTCGCGATCTGCGTCGTGGCGGCGGTCTCGCCCGCGCGGCGCGCCGCGAGCCTGGTCCCGGTCGAGGTGATCCGGTATGAGTAGCGCCCGATGCACGTGAGGCTCGCCGGATCCGTCGGGGCATGATGCCGCTTCTCCAGGCGGTCCAACTCGAGAAGCAATACGTCGATGGGCCGGCGGTCGTCCGGGTCCTCTCCGGGCTCGACCTCGACGTCGAGCCAGGCGAGCGGGTCGCGATCGTCGGCGAGTCGGGGGTGGGGAAGAGCACGCTCCTCCACATCCTCGGTACCCTCGATCAGCCGACCGCGGGACGCCTGCTGTTCGATGGCGAGGACGTGTTCGCGCGTCCCGACGGTGAGCTCGCCGTCTTCCGCAACCAGGAGATCGGTTTCGTCTTCCAGTTCCACCACCTGCTCGGCGACTTCAGCGCGCTCGAGAACGTGATGCTCCCGGGCCTGATCGGCCGCCAGGGCGCGGGTGTGACCCGCGCGCGGGCCCAGGAGCTGCTCGAGCGGGTCGGGCTCAAGGAGCGCGTCGACCACCGGCCGGGCCAGCTGTCGGGTGGCGAGCAGCAGCGCGTGGCGGTAGCCCGTGCGCTGGCGCGGCGTCCCCGACTCCTGCTCGCCGACGAGCCGACCGGCAATCTCGATCCCGCCACCGGCGACGACGTCCAGCAGCTGATGCTCGAGCTTAACCAGGAGCACGGCGCGGCGCTCGTGGTGGCGACCCACAACGAGCGGCTCGCGGCTGCCATGGGCCGGATGCTGCGGCTCGGCGAGGGCCGGCTGCGCGAGACGGTGGTGTTTCCGACCGCACGACGAGGCGAGGCGATGTGACCGTCAGGAGGACGTACATGAAGAGACCCTGGATGGTCGGGCTCGCAACTCTGACGGCGCTGGCGCTCGTGCTGGGCGACGTCGGCCCGCTCGGCGCGCAGGGGGAGCCGTCGATCGCGCGCGTCGGCATCGAGGGCAACCTCCGCGTCGAGGAGGATGCGATCCGCGTCCACCTGCGCTCGCAGGCTGGCCAGCCGTTCGACCAGGAGGCGATCGATCGCGACATCCGCGCGGTCTACGCCATGGGGTTCTTCGACCAGGTCGACGCCGACGTGACCCACCTCGAGAAGAACCGGGTCGAGGTCGTCTTCCGCGTGAAGGAGCGCCCGCTCGTCCGCAACGTCAAGGTCGAGGGCGCGAAGAAGATCAAGCGGGAAGAGGTCGAGGGCGCGCTGAAGGTCCGGGCGCACACCATCCTCGATCCCGAGAAGGCCCGCCAGGGGCTCGAGGCCGCGAAGAAGCTCTACGTCGAGAAGGGCTATCTCGACGCCTCGATCGACTACAAGACCGAGCCGGTCGGCGAGAACGAGGTCGACGTGCGCTACACGGTCGAGGAGCAGAAGCCGGTGCGCGTCACCGACGTCGAGTTCGAGGGCAATCAGGCGTTCTCGGCGCGCAAGCTGCGCGGCGTGATGCAGACCCGCAAGAAGTGGCTATTCTCGTTCATCACCGGCGCGGGCGTGCTCAACAAGGACGTGCTGCGCACCGACATGGAGCGCTTGACGGCCTTCTACTACGACCACGGCTACATCACGGTCCGGGTCGACGAGCCGCGCGTCGAGCGGCGCGACGATGGCCTCCACGTCATCGTCAAGGTGGACGAGGGCGACCAGTTCCGGGTGGGCGAGGTGAAGTTCGCGGGCGATAACCTCCCTGCCGACCCGACGGCCTTGCGGGCGGGTCTGTCGACCACGCCGGGCGACGTGTTCGAGGCGAGCGGACTGCGCGAGGACGCCCAGAAGCTCACCGAGCGCCTCTCGGAGAACGGCTACGCCTTCGCGAACATCGACCCGCAGACCGAGGTCCATCCCGACGAGAAGAAGGTCGACGTGACGTTCCAGGTCGACCGTGGCAAGCAGGTCATCGTCGACCGGATCGAGGTGACCGGCAACACCAAGACGCGCGACAAGGTGATCCGTCGCGAGATGCGCCTCCAGGAGCAGGAGCTCTTCTCCGCCAGCAAGCTGCGCAAGAGCCGCGACGCGCTCCAGCGGCTCGGCTTCTTCCAGCAGGTGAACGTCACGACGCGCCGGGCCGCCGAGGACGACCGCATGCAGGTCGTGGTCGACGTGAAGGAGGCACAGACCGGGGCGTTCAGCGCGGGCGCCGGCTTCAGCTCCGCTGACTCGCTCCTCTTCAACGCACGCATCCAGGAGAACAACCTCTTCGGGCGCGGCCAGCGCATCAGCCTCTCGGGCGACGTCGGCTCGATCCGGCGCAACATCATCCTGTCCTTCACCGAGCCCTACTTCCGGGACACGCCGCTCACCGTCGGCCTCGACGCCTTCAACTGGAAGCTCAACTTCGACACCTTCGACCGCAGCGGCACGGGCTTCGGCACACAGCTGACGTACCCGGTCACCGCGCTCGGCTACACCTCGCTGTGGGGGATGCCACTAGAGGAGGTGCGCGTCGGCAGCGACTACCGCATCGAGCAGGCGAAGATCAACGGTCTCGGACTCGACGCGACGCGCTCGATCCGTCTCGAGGAAGGGACGAGCCTGATCAGCAGTGTCACGCCGCGCGTCTCGCGCAACACGCTGAACCACGCCTTCGACCCGACCGCCGGCTCGTACCAGGACGTGTCGATGGAGGTCGCCGGGCTCGGCGGGAGCCGCTTCATGAAGGCGGAGGCGCGCGAGCGCTGGTACTACACGTTCCTGCGCTCGAAGGCGCTCGGCGACTTCACCTACTCGCTCGGCGGAACGCTCGGCTACGGCTTCATGGGCGACGGCGGCATCAACGGCAACGAGCTGCCCCTCTTCGAGCGCTACTTCCCGGGTGGCATCAGCTCGATCCGCGGCTTCAAGGCCCGCACCCTCGGTCCGCGCGAGGCGCGCAAGAACATCTTCGGCCAGGTGATCTCGACCTCGCCCATCGGCGGCAGCGAGGAAGCGATCATGAACAACGAGGTGATCTTTCCACTCGTTCAGGGCATCGGGCTGAAGGGCGTCGTGTTCGTCGACGCCGGCAACGCCTACAGCGCGGACGACGGCTTCACGCTCGACCAGACGCGCTTCTCGGCGGGCGCCGGCGTGCGCTGGCTGTCGCCGGTCGGTCCGCTGCGGGTCGAGCTCGGGCAGCCCTTCCACACCAAGCCCCACGACCAGAAGAGCCTGGTGCTCTTCTCGTTCGGCGGGCCGTTCCAGTACTGACGGAGGCACATGCAGACTCGGTCGATGGTCGGAAGAGATGGTCTCGCGGGCCGCCTGGTCGTGGCCGCGGCGGCGACGCTCGCGGTCGCAGCGGTGGCGCGCGCCGACATGCGCATCGCGGTGGTGGACATGCAGCGCGCCTTGAACGAGTGCGACGCGGGCAAGAAGGCGAAGGACCAGGTGAAGGCGAAGTTCGAGAAGTCGCAGGACCAGCTCCGCCGCCAGCGCGAGGACCTTGACCGCATGAAGGACGACTACGACCGCAAGGCGCTCGTGCTGAAGGACGAGGAGCGCCGCAACCTGGAGAAGGACCTCGAGACGCGTGGGCTCGAGTTCAAGCGGAAATACGAGGATTTCCAGCGCGATCTCAAGCGGACGGACGCCGAGCTCACCTCGAGCATCGTCGAGGAGCTGTACGGGATCGTGCGCGAGTACGGGCAGCGGAACAACTACTCGCTGGTGCTCGAGGCGTCGAGCGGCGCGTTGCTCTACAACGACAAGGCGGTGGACATCACCGACGAGATCGTGAAGCTCCACAACTCCTCGCCGCACAAGGATGGCGGCGGCGGTCGGGCCAAGGACAAGGACAACAAGGAGTAGCGTCGCCATCGCCCCTCAGGAGCTCGAGCGGAGCGGGCACGCGTTCCCGTGGCCTCTCGTCGACCGCGTGCTCGAGGTGGAGCCCGGCGTACGGGCGGTCGGCACGAAGCGCGTGAGCGCCAACGAGCCGTACTTCGCGGGCCACTTTCCCGGCGCTCCGGTGCTGCCCGGCGTGGTGCTGTGCGAGGCACTGGTCGAGCTCGGCGCGCGGGTGGCCGACGACGACCTGCGGCTGGTCGGGGTCGAGAAGGCCCGGTTCCGGCGGCCGGTGCTGCCGGGCGACACGCTCCGCCTCGAGGTCACCTGCCTCGCGCGCGGGCCGCGCTGGCGACTGCGCGGTGTGGCGACCGCCGGCGACGACGCGCTGGTCGCCGAAGTGGACTTCGCCGCCGCGCCGCCGAACGGGCCTCGCGTTCACTCCACCGCCTCGGTCGCGCGGGGGGCCGAGCTCGGGCCCGGAGTCACCGTCGAGGCGTACGCCGTCATCGGTCCCGAGGTGCGCCTCGGCCCCGACTGCTGGATCGGCCCGCACGCCGTCGTGACGGGGCGCACGACCCTCGGCGCCGGCAACCGCGTCTTCCAGTTCGCGAGCGTGGGCGCCGCCCCGCAGGACCTCAAGTACCGGGGCGAACCGAGCACGCTCGAGCTGGGCGACGGGAACATCGTCCGCGAGTTCGCCTCGATCAATCCGGGGACGACCGCCGGCGGGATGGCGACGCGGATCGGGAACCGCTGCCTGTTCATGGTCTCGTCCCACGTCGCGCACGATTGCCGGGTCGGCGATCAGGTGATCCTCGCCAATGGCGCGGCACTCGGCGGCCACGTCGAGGCGCAGGACCACGCGATCGTCGGCGGGCTCACGGGCGTGCACCAGTACGTGCGCATCGGGGAGTCGGCGCTCTGTGCGGCGGGGGCGATGGTGTCGATGGACGTGCCCCCGTTCTGCACCGTCGCGGGGGACCGCGCCCACCTGCGGGGGCTGAACGTGATCGGGCTGCGCCGGCGCGGCTTCGCGGCGGAGACGATCGTCGCCTTGAAGCGCGCCTACCGGCTCCTCTTCCAGGGGGGTGGAGCGCGCCGCGAGGCGGTCGCGCGGGCGCGGGCCGCGCTCGGGGATCTTCCCGAGGTGGGGCGTCTGCTCGATTTCGTCGCCACCTCGGTCCGGGGCGTGTGCCGCTGATGGAGCGGATCGGATTGATCGCGGGGAGCGGCCGCTTCCCGGTCCTGTTCGCCGAGACCGCACGGCGGCGGGGCGTCGAGGTGTTCGCCGTCGCCCACCGGGGCGAGACGGATCCCGACCTCGAGCGCGCGGTGGCGGGGATCACGTGGATCTACCCGGGCGAGCTCGACGCGATGATCCGGGCGCTGGTCGCTGCCGGAGTGTCCCGCACCGTCATGGTCGGCGGGATCGCCAAGCCGAGGCTCTTCCGCGAGTTCCGTCCCGATGCGCGCGCCGTCGCGCTCATCGCGCGTCTCGGCCAGGTGCGCGACGACCTGGTGCTGCGCGGGGTCGCCGCCGAGCTCGAATCCGAGGGGATCGCGGTGGTCGAGTCGACGGTGTATCTGCAGGAGATCGTGCCGGGTCCGGGTGTCCTCGGCGCGCGCGAGCCGACCGCGGAAGAGTGGCGCGACATCCATTTCGGGTTCCGGGCCGCCAAGGTGATCGGGCAGTTCGACATCGGGCAGAGCGTCGTCGTGCGCAGCGGGGCGGTGATCGCCGTCGAGGGGATCGAGGGCACCGATGCGACGATTCGGCGCGCCGGAGAGCTCGCGAACGGGGACATCGTCCTGGTCAAGGTGTGCAAGCCGACCCAGGACACCCGCTTCGATCTCCCGGCGGTCGGTCCCGCCACCGTGAAGGCCCTCGTGCAGGTGCAGGGTCGGGCGCTGGCCATCGAGGCCGGCTCGACCGTCGTGCTCGATCGGGAGGAGATGATTGCGCTCGCCGACCGCTCCGACATCGCGGTCGTGGCGGTGAAGGCGGGGGAGGTGGGGCGATGACGCGGATCAGGACGGCGGTCGTTGGGGTCGGCTATCTCGGACGGTTCCACGCCGAGAAGTACGCGGCACATCCGGACGCCGAGCTGGTGGCGGTGGTCGACGTCGATGCGGAACGTGCCGGCGCCGTCGCCCGCGAGCTCGGCGTGGAGGCGGCTCGGGATCACGGCACGCTCGTCGGCCGGGTGGACTGCGCCAGCATCGCGGTGCCGACCAACCTGCACTACGAGGTCGCACGCGACCTGCTCGCCGCAGGCGTGGACGTGCTGGTCGAGAAGCCGGTCACGACGACGGTCGACGAGGCGAAGACGCTGGTCGAGCTCGCGGTGCGGGGCGGACGGGTCCTCCAGGTCGGTCATCTGGAGCGGTTCAATCCCGCCTTCCTCGCCCTCGAGGGCCTGGTGAGCCAGCCGCGCTTCATCGAGTGCCACCGGCTGGCGCCCTTCACGGAGCGCGGCACGGACGTCGACGTGGTGCTCGATCTGATGATCCACGACCTCGACGTCATCCTGAGCATGGTGCCGTCGGCGCTCCGTTCGGTCGAGGCGGTGGGCGTCCCCGTCTTGACGCCGTCGGCCGACATCGCCAACGCGCGCCTCCGCTTCGCCAACGGCTGCATCGCGAACGTGACCGCCAGCCGTGTGTCGCTCAAGCGAGAGCGCAAGCTCCGCATCTTCCAGGCCGATGCCTACGTGTCGGTCGACTACGGCGAGCGGCGCGTGCGCATCTGTCGCCGCGAGCCGGACGCCGACGGTCAGGCGGCGCTCGTGCTCGAGGAGCGCGAGGTGCCCGAGGGCGACGCGCTCGAGACCGAGATCGACGCCTTCCTGCGCGCGGTGCGCGAGCGCGAGGCGCCGCCGGTGAGTGGATGGGACGGGCTCCGCGCCCTCGAGGTCGCGCACGTCATCCGCGAGAGCCTGGAGACCGAGGTGCGCGCTGCGCAGGTGCCCCCGGCGTGAGGGACGGCCAGGGCGCGATGGGCGACGCCGGGGCGTCGCGTGCCTGGGCGGAGGCCGAGCGGCCGCGGCGCCTCCTCCTCGTCGCCGGCGAGGCATCGGGCGACCTGCACGCTGCCGACCTGCTGCGCACGCTCCGCGCCTCGCTCCCCGACCTCGAGGTGTTCGGGCTCGGCGGGGAACGCCTGCGGGAAGCGGGCATGCTGACGGTCGCCGACGCGAGCGACGTCGCGACCGTCGGCTTGACTCAGGCGGGAGGACGGCTGCGTACGCTCTGGCGGGCGTACCGGGCGATCGTGCAGCGGCTGCGCGAGACGCCGCCGGATCTCTGCGTGCTCGTCGACTTCCCGGAGTTCAACCTGCGGGTGGCGCACGCTGCCAAGCGCGCCGGCGTCCCCGTACTGTACTACATCGGACCACAGGTGTGGGCCTGGCGACGCGGGCGGGTGCGGAAGATCGCCCGCCGGGTGGACCGTCTGGCGGTCGTGTTCCCGTTCGAGCCGGCCCTCTACGCGGGGCAGCTCCCCGGGGTCGAGTTCGTCGGCCACCCGCTCCTCGACCGGGTGCGGGCGACGCGGGCGCGCGAGGACACGCTCCGCGCGCACGGGCTCGATCCCTCACGCCGGACGGTGGTGCTCCTTCCCGGCAGCCGGCCGAGCGAGATCGCCTACCTCCTGCCCCCACTGCTCGACGCCGTGCGGCGCCTGGCGGGTGATCCGGGGCTCCAGTTCCCGCTCGCGCTGGCGCACACCCTCGACGCTGCCGCGATGCGCGAGCGGGTGCGGGCGGCGGGCGTGGAGATCCGGGTCATCGAGGGCGATACCTACAATCTCATCGCCGCCTCGGACGTGGCCCTGGTCAGCTCCGGCACGGCGACGCTCGAGTGCGCGCTTCTCGAGCGGCCGATGGTCATTCTCTACCGCCTCGGCCCCCTGAGTTACGGGCTCGGACGCCTGCTCGTGCGCGGCGTGCGCTGGATTGGCATGCCGAACATCGTCGCCGGCCGCGAGGTCGTCCCCGAGCTGCTGCAAACGAGGGCGACCGGTCCGCGCATCGCGGCCGCGGCGCGCCGTCTGCTCGACGACCCGGCCCGCCATGCCGCGACCATCGACGACCTGCGCGAAGTCCGGCGCCGTCTCGGACGAGGTGGCGCCGCCGGCCGTGCCGCCGCCATCGCGCTCGAGATGCTCGGGGCCACACCGTGAAGGTGTACCGGCGCCTGCTGTCCTACCTCCGGCCCTACATCTGGCCGCACGAGGTGATTGCCGTCCTCTGCATGCTCGGCTTCAGTGCGGTCGACACCGGCATTCCGCTGCTCGCCAAGTTCGGCTTCGACTACGTCTTCGAGCACGTGCTCGACCGCGTCTCGCTCCGCCACATGTCGCGCCAGCAGCTCGAGCAGCTGGTCTCGATCTCGCCCGAGCAGCTCGACCACCTGCGCACGGCGCTCCCCTACGCGGTGGTCGGCGTCCTCGCCGCAGCCTTCCTGCGCGGGGGTTTCGATTTCGGCGCCAGCTACCTGAACGACTGGATCGGCCAGCGGGTGATGACCGACCTGCGGAACGAGCTGACGGCGCACATGCAGCGCCTCGAGCTGGCGTTCTTCAACCGGCGGCGCGCGGGGCAGATCGTGTCTCGGGTGACGGCCGACGTTGCGCTGGTGCGCGGGCTCGTCACCGACACGATCACCTCGATCTTCCAGGACATGGCGCGGCTGATCGGCCTGGTGGCGATGGCGGTCTATCTCGACTGGGCGCTGGCGGTGGTGGCGGTCTGCCTCTTCCCGGTGGTGGCGCTGCCGATGCGCTACTTCTCCTCGCAGCTCCGCCAGGCGAGCCGGCGCATGCAGGAGGGGATCGGCCGCCTGAACGCGCTCCTCCACGAGAACGTGCAGGGGAACCGGGTGGTGAAGGCGTTCGGCCAGGAGGGGTACGAGCAGCGCCGCTTCGCCGAGCACAACGACCGCCTCTTCCGTATCTTCATGCGCCAGAGCCTGTTCCGCTCTCTGCCGGTCACCGAGGTGCTCGCCGGCCTGGCGATCGCCGGCATCCTCTACTATGGAGGGATCCGCGTGGTCCACGACCCGCACGCCCTCGGCGCCTTCGTCGCCTTCATCGTGACGCTCTACATGCTCTACGAGCCCTTCCGCCGCCTGGTGCGCACGAACTACGCGATCCAGCAGGGTCTCGCGGGAGCGGAGCGCGTGTTCGACATGCTCGACACGAAGCCCCAGGTGGTCGATCGGCCGGGTGCCGTCGCGCTCGACGGCGTGCGCGAGGTGATCGAGTTCGACGACGTGAGCTTCGAGTACGACCCGGGCGAGGGGGTGCTGCGCCACGTCGATCTCCGCATCCCGGTCGGGCGGGTGATCGCGCTCGTCGGGATGAGCGGCGGGGGGAAGAGCACCCTCGCCGACCTGATCCCGCGCTTCTACGACGTCACCTCCGGCCGCATCACGATCGACGGCCGCGACATCCGCGACTTCACGCTCGCGAGCCTGCGCGAGCACATCGCGGTGGTGACGCAGTTCACCTTCCTCTTCAACGACAGCATCCGGAACAACATCGCCTACGGCGACCCGACCCGCTCGATGGACGAGATCGTCGCGGCGGCGCGCGCCGCCAACGCGCACGACTTCATCGCCGAGATGCCGCGCGGCTACGAGACCCAGATCGGGGATCTCGGGGTGCGCCTGTCGGGCGGCCAGCGCCAGCGCCTCGCGATCGCGCGCGCGCTCTTGAAGAACGCCCCCATCCTCATCCTCGACGAGGCGACCTCGGCGCTCGACACGGAGTCCGAGGGCCTCGTGCAGGAGGCGCTCGAGCGCCTGATGGCGAATCGGACCACGCTCGTCGTCGCGCACCGCCTGTCGACCGTGCGCCGGGCGGATCGGATCGTCGTCCTGGTGCGCGGCGAGATCGTCGAGATCGGCACGCACGAGGAGCTCCTGGCGCGTGGTGCCGAGTACCGCAAGCTCTACGAGATGCAGTTCCGTGACGTGGAGACCCCCGAATCTCTCGAGCCGCCGGCGCCCGCCCGCCAAGCCGCCCCCTGACGTGGAGCCCGCGGTCAGCACCCGGCTCGCCCGCGACGGCGGTGCGGCCGCCGACTCGTCGTTCCGCCGCCGCTGGAGCTGGCGCACGCGGCTCTGGGTGGTGGTGGCGGGGTGGGTGATCGCGCTCGTCATCCGGCTCGTCCACGGCACGCTCCGTGTCCGCCTCGTGGATCACGGCGGGTCGTTCGCGCGCCGGCGCGAGGGCGCGCGGGTCCTGGTCGCGTTCTGGCACGATGGTATCCCGCTGCTGCCGCTCCTCGTCACGCGCCTCGCCTGGCCTGGCCGCGTCGCCGTCATGCTCAGCTGGCACCGTGACGCGGAGATCGCCGCGCAGGCCATGCGTCGGATCGGCGTCCGTGCGGTGCGCGGCTCGGGGACGCGCGGCTGGCTCGGTGCGATCCGCGGCC
>JACXTT010010861.1_pt1 | contig 12231 bp, 7 predicted proteins | sample 9270951 | NCBI WGS metagenome assembly JACXTT01 (sample SAMN15532306, study PRJNA645909) | rock metagenome | isolation source: weathered quartz diorite | place: Puerto Rico | collected 2017-06-21 | reverse complement strand
GAGCTCGCGGCGCTCGGGCTCGCGCCCGCGACGCCCTTCGTCGTCGTGCGGGCGGACCGCGGCGGCAGGCCGGACGACCTCCTCCGGGCGCAGGCGTACTGGCGCGCGCAGGGGGTTCCGATCCAGCTCTGCGTCATCGCCGAGGACCCCTCCCGGTTCGGGCACGCGGCCCGGGACGGGGTCGTCGTGCATCGCGCGGCGGATCTCCGACCGGCCGACGTCGATCTCCTCGCGGCGCTCGGCGCCGTCGTTCCGGACGGCGAGATCGCCGACCCGCCTGGCCCTCCGGCGGTCTTCCGCCTCGCCGCGGCCGAGCCGCCGGGGGTGCCCGCCCCCGGGGCACTTCGCTTCGACAACGGCCACGGCGGCTTTTCGCCGGATGGGACGGAGTACGTGATGCGCGTCGGCGCGGCGCGGCCGCCGATGCCGTGGGTCAACGTGATCGCGAACGAGACCTTCGGCTGCCTCGCGAGCGAGTCGGGGGCCGGCTTCACGTGGAGCCGCAACAGCCGCGAGCATCGGCTGACGCCCTGGTCGAACGACCCGGTCGCCGACCCGCACGATGAGCTGGCGTACGTCCGCGACGAGGACGAGGGGGTCTTCTGGTCGGTGTTCCCGGGCCCGGTCCCGTCGGCAACGTTCGAGGTGTCCCACGGCTTCGGCTGGTCACGCTGGCGCCATACCCGGAGCGGGCTCGCGCACGAGGTGTGCGTCTTCGTCGCACGGCACGAGCCGATGAAGATCATCCGTCTGCGTCTCACGAACACGGGAGACCGCGCGCGGCGGCTCTCCGTCTTCTCCTACGCACGCCTCGTGCCGTCACCGAGCGTCGTGACCGCATTCGATCCCGGCGCGGGCGCGATCCTCGCCGAGAACCCCCTCGGCGGCGATTTCGCGGACGGGGTCGTGTTCGCCGCCGCGGTGGGCCCGACGGCCTGCTTCACCACCGATCGGGCGGTCTTTCTCGGCGCGGACGGATCGACGCTGGATCCGGAAGCGCTGCGGGCGCTGGCCGAGCTCGACGGGCGCCTCGGCCACGGCCCGGACGCCTGTGCCGCGCTCCAGATGCCGTTCGTCGTCGCGCCGGGGGCGACAGTCGAGTGCGCATTCCTCCTCGGCGAGGCGCTGGACCGGCCCGGCGCGCTGAAACTCGTCGCCCGCTACCGCGAACCGGAGATCATCCCGTCCGCGCTCGAGGAGGTGAAGGCTTTCTGGGACGAGACGCGCTCCGCCGTCCAGATCGAGACGCCGTCGCCCGCGCTCGACGTCATGGTGAATGGCTGGCTCCCGTACCAGATTCTCGGCTGCCGGCTGTGGGCGCGCTCGGCGTTCTACCAGTCGGGCGGCGCCTTCGGCTTTCGCGACCAGCTCCAGGATGCGGCGGCGCTCGTGTGGTCGCGTCCCGATCTCACGCGGGCGCAGATCCTCCTCCACGCGGCGCACCAGTTCGTCGAGGGCGACGTGCTGCACTGGTGGCATCCGCCGGTCGGGCGCGGCATCCGCACGCGCTTCTCGGACGACCTCGCCTGGCTGCCGTGCGTGACCGCCTTCTACGTCGCGACGACCGGGGACGCGGGCGTGCTCGACGAGCGGGCGTCGTTCCTCAGCACGCGCCTGCTCGCCCCGGGCGAGGACGAGGCCTACCTCCTCCCCGAGCCGGCGGGCGAGGTGGCCGACGTCTACGAGCACTGCTGCCGTGCGCTCGATCGCGCGCTCACGCGCGGCGCGCACGGCCTTCCGCTCATGGGCACCGGCGACTGGAACGACGGTATGAACCGCGTCGGACGCGAGGGGCGCGGCGAGAGCGTCTGGCTCGGCTTCTTCCTGTACTTCGTCGTCGATCTGTTCCTTCCGCTCTGTGCGCGACGGGAGGACGGTGCGCGGGCCCGTCGCTATCGCGCCTACCGGCGGGCGCTCGCGAGCGCCCTCGAGGACGCCGGCTGGGACGGGGAATGGTATCGGCGCGCCTACTACGACGACGGCACGCCGCTCGGCTCGGCCGCGAGCGAGGAGTGCCGGATCGACGCCATCGCCCAGGCGTGGGCGGTGATCTCGGGGGCTGCGCCTCCCGCCCGCGCCGCCCGCGCCATGGACGCCGCCGAGCGGGAGCTCGTCGTGGAGCCGGCGGGGATCGTGCGGCTTCTCTGGCCTCCCTTCGACCGCACGGCGCACGACCCGGGATACATCAAGGGATACGTGCCCGGCATCCGCGAGAACGGTGGGCAGTACACGCATGGGGCGGTCTGGGTGGTGCGTGCGCTCGCCGAGCTCGGCCGGCGGGATCGGGCCGTCCAGGTCCTCGAGATGCTGACCCCGGTACACCACGCGGCCTCGGCGGAGGGCGTCGCGACCTATCAGGTCGAACCGTACGTCGTCGCGGCCGACGTCTACGGCGTCCCGCCGCACGTCGGGCGCGGCGGCTGGACGTGGTACACGGGGTCGGCCGGCTGGATGTACCGCGTCGTCGTCGAGACGATCCTCGGCGTGACGCTCGAGGGACGGGACGTGCTCCGCATCGCGCCCCGCATCCCCGACGGCTGGCCGCGCGCCACGGTGCGGCTCCGGTTTCCGGATGGCACGCGCTACGAGGTCACGATCGAGAACCCCACCGGCGACGCGCGCGCGGTGGTCGCGTTGGCGGGCGAGGAGGCGGGGGAGACGGTCGTCGACGGCAGCGCCCGGGTGCCGCTCCGTCGCGACGGCCGTCCGCACCGCGTCGCGATCACGCTCGGTCCGCCAGCGAGCCGCCGTCCGCGCCGAACAGGTACACGCGGGCCGGGTCGAGACGTACGCCGACCGCGGCGTCCTTCGCGAGCCCCGGCATCCCCTCCACGCGGGCGATGAGCCCGACGCCGTCGGCGACCCGGAGATGGGCGAGTGTCTCGTGGCCGAGACACTCGACGTGCTCCACCGTGGCGGCGAATTCGCCGTCGGATGGGGGCCCGGCGGTCACCCCGACCGCTTCTGGGCGGACACCCGCGGTGACGTCGGCGCCGGCCGCGGCGGCGAGGCGCACGGCGGACACGCCGCGCGGCGCGATCGGGATCGACCGCCCGGCGATCGCTAGCGCGGGGTGCCCGCTCGCGACCGACACACGCGCCGGGAAGAGATTCATCGCCGGGTTGCCGATGAAGCCGGCGACGAAGGCGTTCGCCGGGCGGTCGTAGAGCTCGCCCGGCGGCGCCACCTGCTGGATCCGCCCGCGGTCGAGCACGACGACCCGGTCGCCGAGCGTCATCGCCTCGACCTGGTCGTGGGTGACGTACATCATCGTCGTGCGGGTGCGGCTCTGGAGGTCCTTGATCTCCGCCCGCACCTGGACGCGGAGCTTCGCGTCGAGATTCGAGAGCGGCTCGTCGAGAAGGAAGACGGCCGGCTCGCGCACCAGCGCGCGGCCCATCGCGACGCGCTGGCGCTGTCCGCCGGAGAGCTGCTTCGGCAGCCGGTCGAGGAGCGCGCCGATGTCGAGCAGGCGCGCGATCGTCTCGACGCGCTCGCGCATCGCCGGGCGGCCGACGCGCCGCATGCGGAGCGGGAACTCGAGATTCCCGCGCGCGGTGAGGTACGGGTAGAGCGCGTAGTCCTGGAACACCATCGCGACGTTCCGCTCCTGCGGCCGGAGGTCGTTCACCACCCGATCGCCGATGCGGAGGGTCCCGGCGCTGACCGTCTCGAGCCCAGCGACGAGCCGGAGCAGCGTCGACTTCCCGCACCCCGAGGGCCCGACGATCACGACCAGCTCGCCGTCGCCGATCGCGAGCGTGCAATCGACCAGCCCGTGCGCGCCGCCGGAATAGAGCTTGTCGACGTGGTCGAGCGCGACGCTCGCCACCCGGCTACCCTCGCCTCACTCGAAGAACCGCTCCGTGCCGATGACCGGCAACGCGTGCTGCGCGATGGGATCGGCAGCGAAACGCTGCTGGATGCGGCCGCCCGTCAGCCAGTTCGCGGCGGCGACCAGCGTCATCGTCTGATCGAGCGTGAGGTAGGCATGGGCGACCGCGCCCGAGCGCGGCTCGACCGCGTCGTAGAGCCCGAAGTCGCCGTAGGCCGGGTAGCGCGTCGCGAGCGTGCGGAGATCGGCGACCGCCGCGGTGGGATCCACGGCGAGCGCGAGCGCGGCCGCGTGCGGTGTGACCGCCCCCGGACCGTAGCCGAGCGAACCGAGGACGTGGACGCCGTACTCGCCGTAGCCCTCGCTGGCCGGGGTCGCGCTCGGCGACAGGCCCCACACCGGATAGCCGAGCTGCTCGAGCGCGAAGCGGCGCTGGACGGTCACGTGGGCGGCATCGTTCGCGCCGAGGCTTCCCGGCGCGAGGCGTGGCTCGTCGAGCACGAGCGTCGGCATGAGCGCCTCGAACATGCTCCCGCCCCACGACGGCACGTAGCGTGTGCCCCGCCACTCGTACCAGCCACCGACGAATGCCTGGTCGGCGGCGTGCTTCGGCCGCCGACCGTGCGGGGGCTGGGTCTGCCAGGTGCACGCCGGCGAGAACGTCCGGGTCATGCGGAACCAGTGCGCGGGCGGCACGTCACCCTTGCCGATCGCGATCAGGCTCCCGAGCCGTGACTCGGCGTAGAGGACGCCGTAGTGGTAGCGCGACCGGGCGCCGAGCTGGACCCAGTAGCCGTGTGACATGCGGCCGAGCTTCGGGTCGTAGAAGTAGCGGTAGTCCTGGCGGTCGATCAGCGTGGTGGCGCGGGCCGCGAACTCGGGAAGGCTCGTGCGCACCACCATGAGGCCGGCGGTGAGCCAGGCGGAGTCGACGAAGGACAGGAAGTTGCTCGTTCGCTCGAGCGACGTGGTGTCGTAGTAGTTGAAGAAGAAGCCGTCGCGGGTCTCGAGGCCGTCGAGCGTGTCGAGCGTGGCGCGGACCCGCCGGGCCGCGTCGTCGTCCGTCAGGAGCCCGAGCTCGCGGGCGGCGACGATGGCGACCAGCCGGAGGCCGACGCTCGTGACGTTGGTGTAGTCGCCGACGCGGGAGTCGCCGTCGGTGGCGCCGAGCCGCAGGTGGTCGACCGGCAGCTGGTGCTCGCGGTCGGTGAGCGCGTCGATCCCGCGCCAGGTGTCGCGCGCGAGCCGTGTGACGAACTCACGGTCGTCCCGCGGCAACTCCTCCGCGCCGACGATGGCCCGGGACGGCCAGCCCGCGAGCCGTGCCCGCACGAACGGCCGTGCCGCCGCCTCGCCGCCGAGCGAGCGCTCCCACGCCTTCTTCCGCACCGGGACGACGACGGTCTCCGCCGCCGGCTCGGCGATTCCCCCGACCACCCCCTCGCCGAGCTCGCAGGTCTCGTCGGCGGCCGCGGGGACCGGGCGGCGGGGTCGGCACGCGACGACGGACAGCGCGAGCGTGAGCAGGAGCAGGAGCCGCATTGGCGGAGCACCCCTTCTCAAATCGCCGGCGCTTCGTAAAGCGGAAGGCGACCCGTGGCTCGCGTCAGTCGCGGCGATTCAGTCGCGGAGGTAGTGGCAGGTGTACCCGCCGGGGTGTTTCTGCAGGTACTTCTGGTGGTAGTCCTCGGCTTCCCAGAAGGTCCTGGCCGGCACGATCTCGGTGACGATCGTGCCCTTCCACTTCCCCGAGCGGGCGACCTGCTCCTTCACGCGCTCGGCCGTCTTCCGCTGCTCGTCGTCGTGGTAGAAGATCGCGGAGCGGTACTGCGTGCCGATGTCGTGCCCCTGGCGGTCGAGCGTCGTGGGGTCGTGCATGCGGAAGAAGTAGCCGAGGATCTCTTCGTAGCTGAGGCGTGCCGGGTCGAACACGACCTCGACCGACTCGGCGTGGCCCGTCTCGCCGGTGGTGACGTCGCGGTAGGTGGGATGCTCGAGCGTCCCGCCGGCGTACCCGACGCGCGTCTCGAACACGCCCGGGATCTGGCGCAGGATGTCCTCCATGCCCCAGAAGCACCCGCCGGCGAGCGTCGCGACCTCGCGGCGTGAGGGTTGCTCGGCCTTTCGCTCGTTCGCGAACAGGCGCCGGTACTCGCCGTAGCCCTCCGCCTCGAGCTTGTCGGCCGGGATGAAACGCAGCGCGGCCGAGTTCATGCAGTAGCGCTTGCCCGTGGGGGCGGGACCGTCGTCGAAGACGTGGCCGAGGTGCGAGTCGGCGTGCTTCGAGCGGACCTCGGTCCGGCGCATGAAGAGCCGCCGATCGTCACGTTCGGTGACGTTGGCAGGCACGAGCGGGCGGGTGAAACTCGGCCATCCCGTGCCCGAGTCGAACTTGTCGAGCGAGCTGAAGAGCGGCTCGCCGGAGACGACGTCCACGTAGATGCCCGCCTCGTGGTTGTCCCAGTAGGGGTTGCGGAAGGGTGGCTCGGTCGCCTCGTGCTGGGTCACCTCGTACTGCTCGGGGCTGAGCTTCTTGCGGAGCTCCTGGTCGCTCGGCTTGGCCTGCTCGTTCATGGCTTCCTTCCCGGGCTTTCCCGCGGGCGACTCGGACGCATCGGGACGCGGGACGAGCGTCCACAGCGCGACCAGCGCCGCGCCTGCGGCCAGTGCGATCGAGAGCCCACGGGGAACGCCCATGCTCGGCAGGTTGGATGCCCTGCTGGCCCTCCACGTTTCCGGGCCCGGAAGGACCTGTCAAGGCGGCGGAGCGCCGACTACTTCCGCTGCGCCGCCCGCCGCCGCGCGCGTGCCCGCTTCTTCCGCCGGATGCTCTTCGCCGCCCCCGTTCGCCGCCGCGCGCCTGCCGCTCGCACGGTTCGCCCGCGCGTGCTCGCACGCTTTCGCCGCGCGGCGGCGGTTCGCGGTGCGCTGCGCCGCTTGCCCGCCTGCATGAGCCGGCCGAGCCCGGCGCGCCGCTCCTCGGGCATCAGCTCCGCAAGGCGGGGGAGCATCTCGTTCTCCTCCTCGCCGACGTGGTGCTGGACGCACTCCTCGAGCGCGTTCACGCGACGGTCGAGCTCCTCGCCCTCGAATCCCCCGTCGCGCAGCTCGCGCACCAGCTCCTTCACCCGCGCGTGTTCGCGCCAGGACTCGTCGACCAGGCGCGCGAGCTCGGTGTCGCCCGTGGCGCTGGCGGCGGGATAGAGGATATCCTCCTCGAGGCGGGTATGGATGTCGAGCTCGCGACAGATGCCCACGACGGCGGCCTTCCGCTGGCGGGGTGAGACGCTCCCGGTGACGCGCTTCACCAGGCCGGTGAGTCCGCCTCCACCGTTGAAACGAGTGAACAGGGCCTCGACCCGGTCGTGATCCTTCTTGACGATCTCGATGACGTCCATGCGGGCCCTCCCTCGGTGTGCCTGCCCCTTAAGACTCGTGCCGGCTCGCACCCGCAATCCCGGTTTTGCGGGGCGGCACCATGGAGCCGGAATCGGCCTCGAATGGCCGGGCCCGTCGGTTGTCGACGGAGCCGCTTCTGCAGTAGCGTCGTCACGGTGATGGACGACCTCGACCTCGTGGTCCGGGGTGGGACCCTCGTCGACGGGACTGGCTCGCCCGCGCGCCGGGGGGACCTCGGTGTGCGCGACGGCCGGATCGTGGGGGTCGGAGAGGTGCGGGCCGGGGCGCGGCGGACGCTCGACGCCGAAGGGCTCGTGGTCGCGCCCGGCTTCGTCGACGTCCACACCCACTACGACGCGCAGGTCTTCTGGGACCGCTGGCTCACGATCTCGCCGTGGCACGGCGTGACCTCGGTCGTGATGGGCAACTGCGGCTTCGGGATCGCGCCGACCCGGCCGGAGCACCGGGACCTCGTGCTGCGCACGCTCGAGAGCGTCGAGGGCATGTCGCTCGAGGCGCTGCGGGCGGGGGTTGGCAGCGACTGGCCGTTCGAGACGTTCGGCGAGTTCCTGGACGCGATCGAGCGGCGGGGGACGGCGATCAACGTCGGCGCCCTCGTCGGCCACACGCCGGTCCGCCTCTACGTCATGGGCGAGGAGGCGACGGAGCGGGAGGCGACGGCGGCGGAGGTCGAGGCGATGCGAGGGCTCGTGGCGGACGCGCTCGCCGCGGGCGCGCTCGGCTTCGCGACCTCGAAGTCGCCGACGCACGTCGGCTGGGGCGGCCGGCCGGTCCCGAGCCGCGCCGCCGCTCTGTCGGAGATCGAGGGGCTCGCCGGCTGCCTCGGCGACGCGGGCTTCGGTGTCATGCAGGCGACCCTCGGTCCGGGCCTCTTCCTCGATGAGTTCGCCGCGATCCAGCGGCGGACGGGTCGGCCGATCAGCTGGACCGCCCTCCTCGCCGGCATGCTCGGCCCCGACGGGCACCGGAGCGTGCTCGAGCAGTCGGCGCGCATGCAGGCTGACGGCGTGCGCGTGATCCCCCAGGTGTCGTGCCGGCCGCTCATGATCGAGTTCCAGATGAAGGCGCCGTTCCCGCTCGAGAGCATGGCCCTCTTCCGTCCGGTGTCCGCGGCCGACTTCGAGGGTCGGAAACGGATCTACGCCGATCTGGAGTTCCGGCGTGCCTTCCGCGACAAGACCGACGGCGGCCCGCTCGGCGTGCGCTTCGACGGGATGGAGATCGGTGGCCATGCGCCCGACCCCTCGCTCGATGGCCGCCGCGTCGGTGACGTCGCCCGCGAGCGTGGCATCCACCCCGCGGACCTCGTGCTCGATCTGTCGCTCGCGAACGGGCTCGAGACGCGCTTCCGGATGGCGGTCCTCAACACCGACGAGGCCGCGGTCGCGGAGCTGCTCTCGCACCCCGCGACGATGCTCGGCCTCTCCGACGCCGGCGCGCATGCGAGCCAGCTCTGCGACGCGTGCGCGCCGACGGAGCTCCTCGGCCACTGGGTGCGCGAGAAGGGCGTGCTGACGCTCGAAGAAGGTGTGCGGCGGCTCACGTCCGAGCCGGCCGAGGTGTTCGGTGTGCGCGACCGCGGCCGGCTCGCGGTCGGGCTCGCCGCCGACCTGACGATCTTCGACCCGACGACGGTCGATTGCCTGTCGCTGCGGCGCGTGCGGGACTTCCCGGCGGGGGCAGACAGGCTGGTGTCGGACGCGCGTGGCGTTCGTGCGGTCGTGGTGAACGGCGTGGTCATTCGCGAGGACGGCGTGGACGCGCTGCCGGCGGACGGCCCGCTCCCGGGACGGGTGCTTCGGGGCGGGGTCGGAGGGGCGACGGCGAAGTAGCCCTTCCTGACGCGCTCGACCCATCACGTCCGAAAGGGACGCTGGATGAAGGCCTTGCCGCGGCCGACCGGGAGTTGGTACACGTCGCCGCTGCCCGGGATGGGGATCGTGCGAGCCGTCTTCCTTCGCGCGCCATGGATGCTCCTCATGCTCGGAGCACCCGGCATCGCGGCGCGTCCGTTGCCCACCGCCGCGCACGTCCGTCACGTCGAAATCCTCTCGCCGCCCTACACCATCGATCGGATATACAAGTCGATGGCGGGCCCACAGAGCCTTCAGCTCGTCCAGCTGTGGCCGAGCGACCCGCCCGAGCTCCTGTGGATCACGAGCTACCGCGTCGAAGTGGTCGGAGCCGACGGGACGTCACCCGTTTCCCAGGAGTTCATGTGCCACAACAATCTGGACTACGACCCGGCGACCCACAGTCGGCTCTTCGGCGAGCCAACTACGACGACACGCCTGTTCACGCTTTCTCAGGGACAATTCGCCGCCGAGCTGCCCCAAGGGTTCGGGCTTCCGGTGATGTCGAACGAGCGGCTCGTCCTGACCACACAGGTTCTCAACCACAATCGGAAGGACATCAACCTCCAGGTGCGACACAAGGTCACCATCGACTTCATCCGCGACAAAGAGCTCACGGGGACGATCCAGCCGCTCTTTCCGGCCTTCGGGATGGTGGTGGCGTTGCTCGACGGGAAGGACGGGAACTTCGGGACCGATCAGGCGACCGATCTACAGAAGCACTCGTCGTGTCTCCCCGGCATTCAGGCTCCGGACATCAAAGCGGAGAACCAGGCGATCTTCGGCGACGGCCACGGTCGCAAGGTCACCGGGCATTGGGTGGTGAAGCACGGCCATGAGGAACGTCACACCCTCATCACGTCGATGATGCGACTCCCCTACGACACGAAGATCCACTTCATCGGGGCCCACCTCCATCCCTTCGCCCACTCGCTCGAGCTCCGTGACCTGACGGCCGGCAAGAGTCTCTTCCGGAGTCGCGCCCGTGGTCCCGCGCACGGGATCGGGCTGAGCAACGTCGACACGTACTCGAGCCGAGAAGGGATCCCGGTTTACAAGGGGCACGAGTACGAGGTCGTGAGCGTGTACGACAACGCCTCGGAGACCAACCAGGACGCGATGGCGACGCTGTTCTTCTACCTGGAGGACAAGGCGTTCAAGAAGCCGGCGCTGGCGGATTAAGATCTTCCGGGCGAGTCCTCTCGACACGCATGTTGCACCGAGTGTCGTCATTCGCCGTACCGGGTCGCGTCGATCGCCACCGCGAGGCCGCGCGGCACCTCGCCGCTCGCGAGACGGGCGGCGTTGACTCGCGCCACCGTGCGAAAGCGTGCGAGTGCGGCCGCCGGGTCGAGCGACGCCGTCTCTTCTTCGAGGTGCTCCGCGAACAGATCACGACGGAGCGCGCGCGCCACGGTCGGGTCCCAGCAGGTCACGTTCAGCTCGGTATTGCGGAGCAAGCCACCGTGGTCGAGGTTCGCCGAGCCGATCGTCACCCATGCGTCGTCGACGATGGCCATCTTCGCATGCACGTAGACGTCGCGGTTGGCGCCCGGCCCGTCCGCCACGACGAGGCCCGCGAGGGTGAAGCGCTCGTGCACGGCAAGGCGGGCGAGCGCCTCGAACAGCGGCGCCCGCCTGGGATCGCGTCGCGCGGCGCGCACCTCGGGTAGCGGCGAGCGCGGCACGAGCGCGATCACCGCGATTCCGCGCCTGAGCGCGGCGTCGAGCCGGCCGAAGATCTCCGGCGAAGCCAAGAACTGGTTCTCCAGGTAGATCGCGCTCTGCGCGCCGTCGATCGCGTTCACGTACTGCTCGAAAATGCTGCGCTCGCCCCCGGGACGGGCAGGATGGGACCCGGCGCGGAGCGTGCGCGCCACCTGGACTTCCGTGTCCCCGCGAGGCGCGGTCCTGCGCGATGGCAACGGCAGATCATCGTGCGCCCCATCCGGCGGCCACGCCCCGTCGGGACGCCGGCGCTCGCTCGCATCGTTCCAGCGCTGCGCGAAGTTGTGGTGTACGTCGGTCGCCGCGGGCCCCCGCAGCTCGACGTAGGCGTCGTGGTAATGCTCGCGCGGCTCGAGCGCGCGATGGCCCCGGTCGACCACCGACATGCGGTCCGGGTTGATTCCGCCCACGAAGGCCACCTCGCCGGGCATCCCCGCGTCGACGATCCAGCTCTTCTGATGCTGGCATCCCCTCGGCTGATGATCCCACCGCGCACGGAACACCGACCCCCGCTCGGCGAGCCAAGCGCGCTCAACGGCATTGCCCGGAAAGTGCTCCCATCCTGGGGCCGGCGGGGGGTCGAGGTCGGACTCGCGCCAGAACGCGACCCGCACGTCGAGTCCGCGCGCGGCCGCGCGATCGAGCACGTCGAACAGCGTGCCGCGGCCGTCCGGCAGCACGACCGCGCGGTCGACGAACGCGATCGTCGCCCATACGGAGTGCTCGGCCGTGGCGACGGCGTCGCAGATACGGCGAAAAGCCGGCACGCCGTCGACCAGTGGGCGGACGACGTTGCCGGCACAGGCTGGATAGCTGCCCGACCGCGCCGGCTCGATGGCTCCAGCTTGCATCCGTGACGTGTCGTACCGGTTCCGCCCGGCTCGTGACCAGAGGCAGGTATCCCGGCTTGCAGCGACCGCCGCCGCCGTGCTTCGCTACCCGCATGACGCCCCAGCCGATCATCTCCGCCGACTCGCACATCACCGAGCCGCCCACGATGTACGCCGACCACATCGACCCCGCGTTCCGCGATCGCGCGCCGCATCTCCAACACGTCGAGGGCGCCGGCGACATCTTCGTGATCGAGGGCATGAAGACGCCGATCCCGTTGGGGATCGTCGCCGCGGCCGGGAAGCCCGCGGAGCAGATCCGCCTCATGGGGACGCGCTTCGAGGATCTGCACCGCGGCGGCTGGGATCCCGAGGCGCGGCTCGCGGACCAGGAGCGCGACGGGGTCGCCGCCGAGATCCTCTATCCGACCGTCGGCATGGCGATCTGCAACCACCGCGACCTCGACTACAAGAAGGCGTGCTGCGACGCGTACAACCGGTGGATCGCGGAGTATTGCGCCGGACACCCCGAGCGGCTCCTCGGCGTCGGGCAGACGGCGATGCG
>JACXTT010010860.1_pt1 | contig 12231 bp, 8 predicted proteins | sample 9270951 | NCBI WGS metagenome assembly JACXTT01 (sample SAMN15532306, study PRJNA645909) | rock metagenome | isolation source: weathered quartz diorite | place: Puerto Rico | collected 2017-06-21 | reverse complement strand
CCGTTTCCACGGCACACCCGGCAATCGGACTTCGGACGGAACGCGTCGCCCCCGCCGACAGGCCGCCGCCACACGCAAATCATCCAAGCGGCCGCCGGTGTTGCCGCCGATTTCCGCGATGTTGATAGCGATGCCTGAAACCTCGCTCACGGATTTCACATTCCCAACCGTTGGTGGACACGCAACCTGCGGCTCGAGTTTCGACACATCGATATCGACCACTCTTTCATATTTCACGTTCGCATCATTTGTCATCAATTCGAAGTCTTTGAACCGCGACACCGCCCGCGCATACGTAGCGGTCTTCTCATCGGGGTTAATAAAGGATGCCTTCGCCCCGAGATCGATCGACATCAGTGGAAACAACATCCGATCTTCGATGGCTAACCCCTGAATGTATGGTCCGCCGTACTCGATGGCTCGATAAATAGCGCTGTCCTCGCCGAGATGGCCGACAACGTATTGCGCGATATCCCGCGGAGCAACGCCCTCCTGCGTCTTGCCGTGGAGAAACACCTGCATCGTCGCAGGAACTCGGAACCACGCCCGGCCATGCTGAAAGCCAAGTGCCGCCATCGAATTGTTTCCCACACCGGTGGCGAACACACCGAGCGCGCCGTAAATCGGCGTGTGCGAATCGCATCCGATGATGACGTGACCCGGCGCCCACAAACCATTTTCAATGATGACGTGATGCAGACTGCCGTTGCCGCCGTTGAACAAATTCTTGATGCCGTGTTCGGCAGCGAACCTGCGGACTTTGTGTAAAGTTCGCGCTGCCTCTTCAGTAGCGGGTGAAAAGTTGTGATCGAAAACAAAAGCGATGCGCGATGGGTCGAAAATTGTTCCTCCATCCAGTTCCTCGCGAAAAACGCGAGTCACGAAATTCGCGCTCAGGTCGTGCATGACCATCAGGTTCACGCCGGCGATGATCACTTCTCCCGGCTCGACGTGCTTCTTGCCGCTCGCCTTCGCCAGGATTTTTTCAATCATGTTCATAGTGCCGTGTCGCCGTAAAAGAGCCGCTTGTCGTCGTGTTTGATCGAGTGATGCTCCGCCACGATTCCTCCGCTGCCCATTTCGTATGGATACGCACCATCCAGTCGTTCGGTAACAGTAATCCCCTCCTCGTGAGGAGGGGTGACGCGAAGCGCCGGGGTGGTAGATTTCGTCAACCCGTGTGCTCTTGAAATCCTCACCCAGTGCCCGCGATATTCAAGAGCGATGCTCACCGAAAAGTTCTCGTCCAATGTCGCGCCGGTCGGAGGCGCCGGAACCGTTTCACCATTCGTGACGAGTACGATCAAATCCTCGGCCCCGGCCCTCCGAAACCGGCGCTCGAGCCTACCAACGAAGTGATGATCCAGCATGCCGACACCGTTCGGTATCTCCTCTTCCAAAATCTGCCGCGCAAGCGCAGCGGCCTTCCCTCTCATCGCAATTTCCGTTTCATCCTGCGAGGGCAAAAACACGGCACCCGACTCAACGTCGACCCAGCCGAGCGATCCGTCATGCAGCGCCGTATAGATGTCGTACGGAAACTGCTTTAGATCCAAGCCCCCGATCTTCGACCAATTCCTTTCAGCGGCAATCTCAAACAACGGCTTGGCGAAATTGCCCGCCGGCCGCACGTCCTCAATTGTCGTCACCGATCTTATCCACCCATAAACACGCGGAGACAACCCGCATCGGAGCGTAACGGACCCCTCCCGCGGAATGATCAGAAGCGCCCGATTGAAATACGGCATGTAATTGGAAAAGAACCTGGCCTGGTTCGATCGCCACAACTCCGAATACACGACAAGCGCCGGCAGTTCACGCTCCGCCAGCACGGCTCGCACACGATTCACCCGCCGTTCGAAAACTTCCGGCGCAATCTCGGATTTATCCCAAGTGATCAATCCCCGCTTCATCGGACCTCTTAATTGGTGCGATTAGTCAATTCTTTCCCCTCCTTCGAGGAGGGGTGGCCGCGCCGATCAACCATTGTCTCGCTACCTCAGAATCGGCGCGGCCGGGGAGGTCAGACGATTGTTTGACCTCTCTTCAGGCTGCGCGCTGTCGCGCTTGCGCTGCGCGCCCGGCTGCGCGCTGTTTGAGGTAGCGTGACATTTCTTTATAGCGCGCAGCCACCCCTCCTCGAAGGAGGGGCAAAAAAACAAAGCGTCCCTACTTGCTGAAAAGTTTCTTCTCCGTTTGGTTTAGCGACACACAACCCGCATCGGTTACCAATAACGTATCCCCGAAGACCATGTATCCCGACAGCGGCAAATACGTATTCGGATGAGCAATGACCACCATGTTCTTATTCACAACGCAATCCACGTCTTCCAATACCCACGGATTCTCGTCCGGATAAAGTCCGAGATTATGCCCTCGCACCCGCGTGTACTTTGCACCGGTGTACTCGCCATAGCCTTCCCGGCGGAAGACATCGTTTTGCACTCGTGCGACATCTTTGATATTCACGCCCGGCTTGAGAAAATTCTGAGCGGCCGCTTGAGCCTCCTGAAATATCTCGAACGAACGCCGCTGCTCCGATCTCGGCTCACCGAGCACCATCGTGCGGCAGATCTGAGCGTAATAACCATTGACCTGCGGCGTAAGTTCCGTCGTGATGTTGTCGCCTTTTCGAAATCGCCGTTCGGTTGGAGGCCGCATGCCATACACCTCTGTGCCTCCGGAACCAATGAGCATAAAGTTGTCTTCAGCTCCATGCGTTTTGAGGAAGGCTTCCACTTCGGCAACCAGTTCATACTCCGCCATGCCCTCTTCTGCGGTTTCAAAGAAGTACTTGTAGCCGGCGTCGGCTAGCTGCGCTGCCTGCTGAACGAAACCGATTTCTTCCGAAGTCTTGAAGCGGCGTAGCGTCTCGGCGGCGACCGTTGCAGACACCGTCACCTCATCGACAAAGCGGGCTTCCATGAACTCTCGACCGGCGATCGCGGTCTTGCCTGAACTGAGACGTCGTACCGCGGTAACGAAATCCGCATCGAAAGTGACCTTCGCATCGAGCTTATGACCGAGAATCTCAGCGTCCCATGGATGAGAGACCACCACCTCGAGCTCGTTCGACCGCCTGAGCGCTGCGACAGCATGTGCTCCGAAGAAATTGAAATTAACGAGGGAGCGGAAAAAATCCTTTCGCCAACTGTGTCCGTACAGCAGCAACACGTCCCAACGGGACTCGGACATCAAATCGAGAAACTGCCGGCGCCGTTCTGTGTTTAGCATGACGAAGTTAGTGCCAATATACGAATCCCATCGCGTTGCCTGTCCCAGCTTCCGACCGGTAACAAGGCACATAATCCAGCGTCTCCATCTTGAGCCTTGTCTCCGACATGATGCCGGCAACGGTAATCCAGTTTTTGATCTCGGAAGTTCCGCCCTGAAAAATCTTTTCGGGAATACTCGAAAGCATCGTCAGGTCTGACGTTCTCAAAGCCTCGAGCACCGCGCGGTCGAAGTCCTCATCCAGCACCCAATGCGTCAGCCCGCCGGAAGCAATTACGGCAACGGTATGATGCCGAGGCCAGGACGCGATCGCGCGTGCGATACTGCGGCCGAAGTTGAAGCATCGCGCAGCGGAGGGCTGATTCGGGGGATAGAAAGTGTTCACAAAGACAGGAACATTAGGCACGACTTTGTCCCGCATGATCCGCCGATAAACAAAGCTCCAGGCGTGGGGCACGGCATTCGAACCGATCTCGCCTGTTGTGAGGCGTGTGAGTTGGGCGACATCGAAACCATCGCTCATCGCGCGCTTGATCATGTGTCGGCCCAAGGTCGGTAGAGTGGGATATTGCGTGTATTCGGCCGGAGTTCGATCCATTTCGGCCGCAGCGATTCCAGGAGGAAGCGCAGCGAGGAACTCCGGCGTCCGTGGAATGCCTTCGACGAACTCGCCCCAGAAGACAGCAAATGCCGGCACATGGTCTTTCGTGAATACTTCCATCTGGTCGTTGCCGACAACCACAGCGACATCGGGCCGGCTCGTGTCGAAAATGTCGCCCAGCTCGCGAACGGCCTGCTGGCATCGCAAATGCCGCTGGCGGCAGACTTCAGATGTAATCTGCTCCGCGAGACCTTCCGGCTTGCGCAGCGCGACCAACTCATCGAACGTGTACGTCCTGCCTTTGTAGAAATGCTGTGGGTTCGCTCGATCGGCTTTGACGCGCTCCAGCCAGATCTCCGGCGCAATCGAGAGCATCAGCCCATGCGAAGTGCCTATTCCCAGAGTGATGTACGCCACAGCGCTGAGCATTATGCTACATTCTTCACCACTCAGGATGAATCGAATGAAAAGACGACTCGCATTGCTGTTGGTTCTGGCTTCCTCGGTGGCCACGTCCGCACCTCAAGCGGCGGGGTTGCAAACGTTCTTCACGAACTTCACCGCCGAATGGATGCGCGGTAACCCGAATAGTGCCACAGCGGCGCGCTATTTCACGGGAGAAGAGCAGACGCGGCTGGCACGACTGTTAACTCCCGAGTCGGAGGCGTACCGTCGCGATCGCATCAGAATGGCGCGCAAGGGGCTCGCGGAGTTACGCAAGTTCGATCGCAGCAAAATGCCGGATGTTCAGCGCGTGTCGGCCGACTTGATGGAATGGCAGTTGGACACCCTTGTGCGCGAGGAACCCTACCTCGACTATTCCTTTCCTCTGAACCAATTCAACGGAGTGAACGTGAATATGGTCGAAGCGCTAACGGTGCGGTATCCGGTAACCACCGAACGCGACGCGGAGAATTACGTGGCCGTCCTCGGTCAAGTCAGCGCGCGAATGGAGGAAGCCATTGCCGACTCCGGCCGTCTGGCAGGAAAGGGCATGATTCCTCCGCGATTCATCATCGCGGCGACTATCACCCAGATGAAGCAGTTCATCGCTATGCCGGCCGATCAAAACCCAATGGTCACGACGTTCGAACAGCGCATGAATGCAATCTCCGCTATTCAAGAGCGGCGAAGGGCTGAATTTCGCGACCAGGCCGTGAGAATTGTCGCTAATCAGATCTACCCGGCATGGCAGAAAGCGATCGCGCAGCTCGAACCTCTGGCCGGTAGGGCCACTGATGATGCCGGCTTGTGGCGCTTGAAAGGTGGATCCGAGGCCTACGCGCACTTTCTGCGCAGGTTCACGACAACGGATCTGACAGCGGACCAGATTCACGAAATCGGTTTGCGCGAAGTCGCACGCATCGAAAAGGAGATGGATGCCATCCTGCGACAGTTAGGTCGCACGGAAGGCACCCTAAAAGCCCGCATCGAAAAATTGAAAGCGGATCTCGGATACCCTCAGACCGAAGACGGTCGTAAGTTGATCATGGCGGACGTGGAACAAATTCTCCGTGACGCCGAAAAGCGATCGCAGGCCCTCTTCGATCAGCGGCCGAACGCACGGGTCATCGCACAGCCGTTTCCCCGCTTTCGTGAAGCGAACGCCGCAGCAAATTACAACGGACCCGCCCCCGACGGTTCCCGCCCTGGAATTTTTCAGATTCCGCTGCGTCCTGAACGGATGACAAAGTTTGGCCTGCGCAGCTTGGTTTATCACGAGACCGTCCCAGGGCATCATTTTCAAATCGCGTTTCAGGTGGAGAATAAGTCGCTGCCGCGGTTCCGCCAAATCGGTGCCTTTGGCGGAATTTCAGCGTTGGTCGAAGGGTGGGGACTTTATGCCGAAAGGTTGGCCGCCGAGTCCGGCTGGTATGAAGGCGACTTAGAAGGACGACTCGGGCAACTCGATTCGGAACTTTTCCGAGCGCGACGTCTGGTTGTCGACACCGGTATTCACGCGAAACACTGGACGCGGCAACAGGCGATCGATTACGGAATCGAGGCAAGTGAGGTCGAGCGCTATGTCGTGAATCCGGGCCAAGCCTGCTCTTATATGATCGGCGAACTCAAGATCATCGAACTACGAGAGAAAGCGAAAAAGGCGCTAGGGGACAAGTTCTCCGCGTACCAATTCCACGACGTTATTCTCAACACCGGTACGGTTCCACTTCAGGTTTTGGAGCGCCAAGTGGACGCTTACATCCGAAGTTCCAATGGGAAATGAGAATTGATATTCTTCCACTCCTATGAGCGACCCCACAAAAGAAGAACTCATGGCCCGAATCGCTGAGCTGGAGAAGCAGGTCGGGTCGAAAAGGACAGGCCGATTGGAATTCAAGGTGAGCGAGAAAGGCGGCGTCAGCGTCTACGGTCTCGGCCGGTTCCCCGTAACACTTTATTACGAGCAATGGCAGCGCTTGCTAGGAGCGGCGGACGGACTTCGAGAATTCCTTGAAGAGAACAAGAGCAAACTCAAGTTGAAGACTGCGGAGTGAGAGTTTTTCCCTGCGTCGAGGGCGACCCGGCCACGTACGTGGGCGCGGGCTTTAATGCCCGCAGTCAAGTTCAAACAGAAATTGTTTTGGTGATTGAACGCGGGCATAAAGGGTGTTGCCCAACTCAGCCGCGCAGCGGCGAAACACTGGATCGCTCGTGGATACCATTCTACGGACTGACGGGGGTGTTGCCCCACTCAGCCGCGTAGCGGCGGCACAATTTTAGCCACGGGCGTCAGCCCGTGGTCGATCGAAAATAGACGGACCAGTCCCGTAGGGACGGCACAAGACAAAAACCGTGCTGTGCCGTCCCTTACGAGACTTGATTCCGTGTGCATTTGGACCACGCGCTCACGCGCGTGGCTAGAATTGTGGCGCTCGCTTCGCGAGCGGAGTTGGGCAACACCACCCCACGCCCGTGGCTAGAGTTGTTTCGCCGCTTCGCGAGCTGGGTTGGGCAACACGCCCGTAAAGCCCGCGCCTACGAAGCACGTGCAAAGAACCTTGGCTAGGATCGGGAGGCAAGTGTGAAGAAAATATTTCTAACCGTTTTGTTGGCAGCAGCGTTTCTTCTCCGGACCTCTGCCTCCGCCCAATCGGGGGCGAAGAACGGCGAGTGGCGCACCTACGGCGCAGATCTCGGGAACACTCATTACTCGACGCTCGACCAAATCAACGCTTCGAACTTCAACAAGCTCACGGTCGCCTGGACGTTCAAGACAGATAATCTCGGCCCACGACCCGAGTACCAATTCGAAGGAACTCCGCTCATGGCCAATGGTGTCTTGTATGCGACGGCGGGGACGCGCCGGGCCGTGATCGCACTCGATGCGGCAACAGGCGAGTTGATGTGGACGCACAGCGAACGTGAAGGCCCGCGTGGGGCTGCGGCACCGCGGCAGTTATCCGGCCGGGGACTCGCTTATTGGAGTGATGGGCGCGAAGAACGCATTCTTTACGTGACGCCCGGATATCGGCTGATCGCGCTCGATGCAAAGACCGGGGCGCCGATACCTTCATTTGGAAAGAACGGCGTCGTGGACTTGAAACTGGACGACGATCAAGAAATCGATCTCATCAATGGGGAGGTTGGACTTCACGCCACACCTGTCGTTGCCAAGGACGTCGTGCTTGTAGGCGCCGCCCACCGGTCGGGAGGTGTGCCGAAAAGCAAGACGAATGTGAAGGGCTACGTTCGCGGCTTCGACGTGAAGACCGGAAAGCGCCTTTGGATTTTCCACACCATTCCTCTTCCCAACGAATATGGATATGAGACTTGGGAAAACAACTCCTCTTCCTACACCGGCAATACGGGCGTTTGGGGACAGATCAGCGTGGACGAGGAGCTCGAAACGGTTTACCTCCCCGTTGAATTACCCACCGGCGATTACTACGGCGGGCACCGGCCCGGTAACGGACTGTTCGGCGAAAGCCTGGTCGCGGTCGATCTTCACACCGGCCAACGAAAGTGGCACTTCCAACTTGTCCATCATGGCATCTGGGATATGGATATTCCCTGCGCCCCGATTCTTGTGGACATCACGATCGATGGTCGAACAGTAAAAGCCGTCGCGCAACCAACGAAGCAAGCGTTCCTCTACGTTTTCGATCGCGTGACCGGGAAACCCATTTGGCCGATCGACGAACGGCCAGTGGAGCAGTCGACAGTGCCGGGAGAAAAGACAAGCCCGACTCAACCGTTTCCATCGAAGCCGCCGGCCTACGATCGGCAAGGCTCGTCTGTGAACGATCTGATCGACTTCACTCCCGAACTCCGCGCTGAAGCCATGCGATTGGTTTCGCGATACAAGATGGGACCGATATTCACACCGCCGGTTGTCAGTAAATTCGAAGGCCCGCTCGGAACGTTGGCGATGGCGGTCAATAGCGGTGGCACCAATTGGCCCGGCGGATCGTACGATCCGGAGACGCACATCTTGTATGTGTTCTCGCAAAGTCAGATGGGATCGCTCGGCCTGGTGCCGGGCGACCCAAAACTTTCCGGCGACTTCGCGTGGATCCAGGGCAATGCGACGAGCGGCGCCCGCACCAGCGGAGGCGCGGGTGCGGATGCTGGAGCCGATCGCGCACCAGCGACGCCGGCAGCAGAGAATGCAGGCGGCGGTTTGACGGTTCAAGGATTGCCCCTGGTGAAGCCACCCTACGGCCGCATCAGCGCGATCGATCTGAACAAGGGTGAAATCCTGTGGCAAATCGCGCATGGTGAAACGCCGGACAACATTCGGAATCATCCTGCATTGAAGGGGCTCAATATCCCACGCACCGGCCGTCCCGGCGCAATCGGCACGCTCGTCACAAAGACCTTGCTGATCGCGGGAGAGGCCGGCGTGTTTACGACACCGAATGGTCAGAGGGGAGCCATGCTCCGCGCCTACGACAAAGCCAGCGGTAAGGAGGTCGGTGTTGTATATATGCCGACCCAACAAAGCGGCACACCGATGACATACATGCTGAATGGGAAGCAATACGTTGTGGTGTCGATCGGAGGAAACGGGTATACGGCGGAGTTGAGAGCGTTCAAGCTGGCGGAGTAGGAAATAGCCACAAAAAAGCACAAGATTCACAAAAACGTTTGCGAATTTTTGTGCCTTTGAATTTTGATCGCGTTTCAAGTGAGCCCATATTCCCCTCCTTTTTTTTAAGGAGGGGTGGACGCGACATCAAGAAAATGCCGCGAAGCTTCCTTTGAAGGAGCGAACGTGTGAACGAATTGCAGAAACGTTCAGCTAGGCAAATCCCCTCCTCGTGAGGAGGGGTGGCCGCGACATTAAAGAAAATGCTGCGAAGCCACCTTTGAAGGAGCGGACGGGGTGGTTGCTCACACACCAGGTTTCGTTGTGAGCGACCACCCCGCCTGCGCTCGCTGAGGAGGCTTCGCGTCATTTTCTCAGTAGCGCAGGCACCCCTCCTCACGAGGAGGGGAATATGCCCGTTTCCAAACTCCCGTCAAAATTCAAATTGCCCACTAATCTTTCTTATGGCGAGACGTCCTCCAAGAACCACTCTGTTGGGATCTCTCGTCCGAGTCCAAGATCCCGCGCGCGTTTCAGCACGGCTGAACCCAAGGCAGCGAACTGAGTACCGGCACCGGTGTTGTTGTTGAAGACAGTAATCTGATCCGCGCGTGTTCGACCGGCAACGTTACCGGTCAACAAATTCTGGATCTCGTGGATAGAATCCCATGCCTTAATCCCCTTCTGCGCAACCTCCCAAATATCCGGCGACTGATCCAGCCGAGCAACCTCCTTCGAGTGGACGATATATAGATCGGCCCGCGCGATCGTTTCGTCGTCGATTTCGCGACGCTTGTTGCTCGCATCCGAACCACCGATACTTGCGACGTACATGCCTTTTTCGACCCAATGCCCATCGAACACAGCGTCCCAGGAAGCCGTTGCGGCTTGAACGATCTCACTGCCCTCGACGGCCTCGCGCGCTGTCGAGGCAGCAATGACATTCCGGTCGAGTTTGCGACTCATGGTCTCCGCGAATTCCCTGCGGTGCTGTTCATTGGGGCTGAAGACTTTCACTTTCTCGAATTCAAAAAGACTGCACAGATACTCCAGATGCGCGCTCGCCTGCCACCCACTTCCGAACAATCCGAGAACCTTTGGTCTCCGCGGCGCGAGATATTTCGCTCCGACGGCGCTCAATGCGGCAACCCGCATCTTCTGAATGACGCCATCGGGCATGATCGCGATCGGTTCGATGCGCTCGATGTCGAAGAGTATGACCAGCCCGCAGTAGCGATTCCCCGTCGCGACCGGAAGAATGCGTCGACGCTTCACGCCTGCCGTAAAGGAATGTCCGGCCATGTCCGATGTGATGCGCAGAGCCCAGACACCAGTCCCGGGACTTCCCCCTTCTTGCGATTTGAATCGATATCGAAACCCGGGATTTGCGTTCGATTCCACAGGCAGATACACCTGGCTTCGTGGCCGATTAAATGCAGCGCCTTCCGCAAGCTCTCGATAAACACTCTCCGTCGCTGCGATCGTGTCGTCAGGAGTCAGCGCCTTTTCGACTTCTTCATTGTTCAGCAGCAATGTCATCGATTTAAAAACTGGCCTGTCTTCAAGAAAGGAATAAGGCCCCCCGCGCGCAACATTTCCAGCAGAAACTCTGGTGCCGGCGAGCCCTTGAGCGTTTTGCCCGAGGTGAGATTCCACACTGTCCCATGGGCGATATCGACACGAACCCGATCACCGGTCTCCACGAAGTCATGAATGCCCGGCACTTCCAGAATCGGAAGCCCGACTTCATGACCGTTTCTATAGAAGGTTCGCGAAAATCCTTCTGCGAGAACGGCCGCGACGCCCGATGCCTTGATTGCTTTCGGCGCGATGGCGCGCCCGGACGAACAACCGAAATTGCGTCCGGCAACGATGATGTCGCCCTTTTGAACTTTTTGCGGGAACTCCGGATTCAACGATTCGAGAACGTGCTTCGCCATCTCAGAAAAACTTTTCCAGACAACGTGCGTCGGCGTGATCTCGTCGGTGGGAATGTTATGGCCGAATTTCCAACAGTTGCCTTCGAATATCACGCAAGGATTTTATATCACCTGTACACTGTAGCGGCGGTCTGTGAAGGCTCACACTGCACGTTAGTTGTGAGCGACCACGCCGCCTGCGCCACTTAGGAGGCTTCGCGACATTTTTCTCAATGGTGCAGGCACCCCTCCTCACGAGGAGGGGAATATGCCGTTCCCGATCCAATGAAGCGAATTACTCACCATCTCTACTTTTGGGTACTACTCGCAATCATCAGCGGCGGGCTATTCGGCTACTTCAATCCTGAACAAGCCGTAAAGCTGAAGCCACTGGGCGATGGATTCATCGCGCTTGTGAAGATGCTCATCAGCCCCGTTATCTTCTGCACCGTTGTGCTCGGCATCGCGGGCGCCGGTGACATGAAGAAAGTCGGACGTGTAGGCGGCAAGGCGCTGCTGTACTTCGAAATCGTCTCCACGTTCGCGCTGATTATCGGGCTGACGGTTGTGAATGTCATTCGTCCCGGCGCAGGTTTCAACGTGGATCCCCGTTCGCTCGATCCGAATGCCGTTGCGGATTACGCCAAGCGCGCCGCCAGTCAAAGCACCAGCGATTTCATTCTGCACATCATTCCAACGACATTTCTCGACGCCTTCACCGGATCCGGCGATCTGTTACAGGTCTTACTGGTCGCCGTTCTGTTCGGGTATGCGATGATCCGCATGGGAGCCATCGGAAAGGTTGTCCATCAGTTCATCGATGCCTGCTCGCACGTTTTTTTCACGATGATGAACATCCTCATGAAACTCGCGCCCCTAGGCGCTGGAGGCGCGATGGCGTTCACCATCGGAAGGTACGGAGTCGCCGCGCTTCGACCGTTGGCGCTCTTGATGGGCAGTTTCTATCTGACTTGCTTGCTATTTGTCTTCATGGTGCTCGGCACGATTGCGGCGTTAACCGGCTTCAACATTCTGCGCTTCATTGCCTACATTGGCGATGAAATCCTGACGGTGCTCGGCACATCTTCTTCCGAGTCCGCACTCGTTCCTCTCATGCAGAAGCTCGAGCGAATCGGCTGTTCGAAATCCGTCGTGGGTTTGGTCGTGCCGTCCGGATATTCGTTCAACCTCGACGGTACGAACATCTACCTGACGATGGCTGCGGTTTTTGTCGCGCAGGCGTTGAATATCGATCTCACGCTGCGGCACCAACTCCCGATATTGGGCGTTGCGATGTTGACGTCCAAAGGCGCCTCCGGTGTGACTGGGGCTGGGTTCATCACGCTCGCGGCGGCGCCCGCCGTTGGGCCCTCCATCCCCGTTACGGGCGTGGCCCTCCCTCCCGGCATCCAACGTTTCCGTTTCGAGACCCGGGTGCGTTCCCC
>JACXTT010010859.1_pt1 | contig 12232 bp, 13 predicted proteins | sample 9270951 | NCBI WGS metagenome assembly JACXTT01 (sample SAMN15532306, study PRJNA645909) | rock metagenome | isolation source: weathered quartz diorite | place: Puerto Rico | collected 2017-06-21 | reverse complement strand
CCGTTCTGATGGCGGCTTCCACTTCTGCAACGCGCGCTCGTGCCTCGTGGCGTTCGGGCTAAACTAGAGCGCAAGGATCGTTAAAAGATCGGTCATGTGTAGCTCCTTGATAGTTTTGTGAAGTCACTATTGGTCATTCCACTCAGCGAGACTCGTGCGGCATTCGAGAAATTCTTTCAGGAATAAACTCGGCAACTTCGGGATTTAGCGTGGGACCTCAGTGGAGCCTTGCCGGCGTGCGCTCCTGTTCGACAAATTCCCAAACCGTGAGCGCGCTGCATCGCGGACACCGGGAAAACATCGGACCCTTCAGGAAGGGAACTTTCTGAAGACAGCACTCCGACATGTACAAACCTGTCCTGTTGGCGTCCCGTCCGGTTTCATGTTTTTTCACGTGTTCTTAGTTACTGCCTTCGGCACGCAACTCACTATGCGACGCGCGCTTCCTGTACGACAATCTGCGCAACCGAGTTGCCGAGAGCGAGGCCCTGATCCACGTCGATCAGAAAATGAATGCCTGCATAAAACGTCTTCCCTCTGGTGGGAAATTGGCCAGCCGGCGTCAGAAGGCCACTGGTTGATCGGTCGTAAACCATCACGGCATTGGGCACGCTGTTGGTCATCGTGTAGAGAGCACCCGGAGCACCAAACGGGTCATAGCGCTTAAGAACATCGTGGCACTGGCTGGAATCACCATGCACAACTCAGAATCGCAAGAATTTTCACTACGTGCATGTTTCGACCTCCGATGTGCATAGTCGCAAGCTAAAATAAAATCCCGTCTCAGTAAACATGCTTTGAACGAAAAGCAATCACTCGCCAGAGTGCTGATTTCAAAATTGCAGAAAACTGTGGACGACGACTTGGCAAAGGCGGGGAACAATACAGATGATTAAAAGAATCCAAATCCTATTGCTGTTGTCAGTCCTGCTCGCGCCCGTTCTTCTTCAGGCGCAATCTCGATTTTTTGTTGGTGGGATTGGAGGAATTGCAACGCTATCGGCGGATGGGCAAACCTTGATAACACCGGAGTCCTTTGCTTTCTCAACGTATCGCCCTTTCAATGGAGCCGCGCTTAACCTGTTTGTCGGAACCCATCTCAACGATTTCCTATCTCTTCAGGGCAACTACGTATGGAATCGCAACGAGATCACTGTGACATCTAGCAACGCATCGTCCGACTCTCTGGCCGTGTCTGAAGAGAAGCGTGGGAGCTCTCAACGTAGCGGGATTATGGACGTCCTTCTCTACTTCCGAGATCGGGAAAGCGGGGCCCGACCATATCTTTCGGTCGGCAGCGGACTGGTGCATTTTAAGACTGATCATCGCGAATCCTTGAACGATCGGGGAACACCTGCTCGGCTCCCGCTCGAATTCACCAGCACGGAATTAGCCCTACGAGTGGCAGTCGGGATCGACATCGCCATCGGGCGGCAGTTTGCTGTCCGTTATAGTTTTAGCGAAACGATTCGTAAAAACCCTGTCAGCAGCCGCCAATCCCCACCTGGAGAGCGCAATCTGGCGAACTTTCAAAATCTCTTTGGAATCGTGAAGTATTTCTGATGGCACTACCGGTTCTGAAAACGAACGTAAGGACAGTTACTCCAGTAGATGGGCGCGTTCTCAACTTTCTCCGCAAGGATTCGCGCATGGCAGACGCTGCAATAGTTCAAGCATTTGGCCCGCTGCGACAACGGGGTGATCTCAACCAGTTGTTCAAAAACGCACAGGCCGCGATCAGCAGCTTTCGTGCTGGACAAGCTTGCAAGCGGGCCGGATTCCGCCTGTCGATGCGTTAGTGCGGAATAGATGCGGGCTTTCAGCCGAGCCGGCGTCAGAGTGGCAGGTTCCGCCAGTTCGCGCTCAGCTAGCGATTCGAAAAAAAGTTCTTCAACGTTATCCATTGTTCCACTTCTTTTTGAACTGTGCCCGCGCTCGTGCGAGCAGCCGTTCAACAGCCTTTTCAGTCTTTCCAATGGCAGACGCAATTTCGCGAGCGCTTCGCTTCTCCCAATAGCGCCAGAGCAGGATCAGGCTATAGGACTCCGGCAAGGTCGTCAGAATTGCCCGAATCTTGTCCTCGACTTGCCCCTTGTCGATCAGTTCTTCCGAGTGCTCATAAGCGAACGGTACCTCTAGCTGGTCCATGTCTAGAGACGCAAGCACCTCGGATTGTCTTATCCGCCGCCGGTAATAATCCTCCACCTTATGTTTGGCGATGCTCAGCAGCCACGCACGCAGCGAAGACTCTCCGCGGAAGTTCCCCAGGCTATCCCAGGCCGCCACGAATACTTCTTGAACGACGTCATCCACTGAGTCGAACCTCGGCATCAGTCGATGGCGAACGTACGCATAAATGGCATCTGCATAAAGCGCTACGAACTCGGCAGTCGCCTTCCGATCCTTTCGCAAGACGGCCGCAGCGAGTTCCACATCCGATTCAGCCCTGTCTTTGGCGAACAACTTCTGGGAACCTCGTAACCTGGATTCCAACGAGACACTCCTCGCCTAATGTCTATTGTCGTTGCGAGGTGCTTTTTCCCCCTCATGTCATCAGCCGAATCGGCCATTGGAGCACCGGCGGACGGTTTGCGCTATTGGATGTCGTACAGGGGTATCTAAGAGGACGCCACCCTAATGGCTTTCGATTCCGGCGTCCTTCCGCAGTTGTTGTAGTCCTTCGTGAAATCGCATCGGCGTCGCCTTCTTCACACTCCTGCTCATATTTGCTCCGCTGATTTGGATGTGTGCTTCAGGCCGGGAGCGCGTAGCGGAAATTTCCTAAACGGGAGGCGTTTTCGCCGTCACCAATGATCCAAGCGCCTGTCTCCGGAACCAAGTTTAATGCCGGGTACTTCAACACCAATAAAAGGACGGCCATAGCTTCCTGAAGCACACACATTCTTACCGGATTTTTTTCAACTTGTACCGCGTTCCTTTCATGAAACAAGGCCGACCCGGCCTGACGCGTTTAATGTTGCTCAATTCCTTTCTCTTTTGGGCTTCGGAGCCAAGCCGCGATGCGAGCCGAAATCATCGCACTCCGCCATCAATTGATCGTGCTACAACGAACACAAAAGCCAAAACGACTGGATGCTCAAACGTAGCGATCGATGCTTTTGGGTTTGGCTGTCACGAATGTGGGTTGGCGTTCCGTCCTAATCATCGTTAAGCGAGAAACGATGATCAGTTTGTGCGGCAACCGAAACCACCATCCCAGACGTGGAGAACGGTCCTCAATAATCATATTCGTCAACTCGCTTCAGTCGACTGTTCACAGTCCACACCGTCTTGTTTGAGATTTTGTTCGTTTTCAGCGTGGTGGCGCATGATCGCTGGCGCGTGGTCCATTCAACGTGACAGCGCATCCAACGGCGGAATGATCGCTCAGCAAGTGCTTGAGGCGTTTCCGTTCGAACAGCACACCGAAATACGTTTGCGAGATCGAGATGGAATTTACGGACATGAGTTTCCGAACCAAGTCGACGTGATGGGCATTACAGAAGTCCTGAGCGCGCCACGCTCTCCCTGGCAGCGTGCTTATGTGGAGCGCGTCATCGGCTCGATCCGCATGGCATGAAGTTCACCCGCACTGAGGAAGTCCAGCACATGAAACGCTGCCAGGCCTCAACGCCCGAGTTCGTGCTTGGTCTCACTCAGGGCCGCCGCGTCTCGCGAGTCAGGTTTCCGAGGGGGGTTTTGTTGCACACCGCGACAATCACAATGAACGCATGAAAGCGCCGCGTTTCCGGGCAGTAATTTCGCGGCGTGGACCACAATCAACCACCAATTCTAGAAGGAGAATTTGACGATGAGATCCAAGAGACTCCGCGTTTGGGCGGCAGCATTGTCAGTGGCGTTTTTTGTATGCCTATTGGCGCTGGCCGACGGCGGGCACACCCTATTCATCAAGAGCGCTGTCGAAAACGCGAATGGCACAGTGACTTTCCCGCTCTACAAGGGAACCAGTCATGGCCAGACCGTTTACTACGTCCTGATGGACGCTTCAGACGGGAATTTCGCTCAGCAATACGGTATCAATAAGGCGCAGAAGTTGGCGAATGCCGCCAATACCGGGGCGGTCCAGAAAGTGACGATGGTCAACGGCGTGATTGACTTCCCCGCAACCGTGGATTTCAGTCCTATGCGGCAAGTGACGCCCGGACCAAATGGGTTTCCGCCCGCGGCAGCAGAGCCGGGCGCAGTCGGCGAAACCGGTTACAGTCCGCTGATCCAATTGCCAAGTGGGATTATCGTCAACGCTCCTCACGTTGCGAATAACACCGGTCAAGCCGATAAAGTAGTCGGCTTTGACTTAATCCGCAACCGGGTCACATATCGCGAGACTAGCGCATTTCAGGGTGGCGACCCGATCAAATACGTCTCCTTTGAATCCTCCAGTCCTGTCGCTGCCACGCTGGAGAATGCGACATGGGCCCCTGCGCTCGACAACGCGCCGTTCCTGGATGACGATAGCACGGATTCCTCGCGAGCTCCCCTGGCTGCCTTCGTGAATGGCCAGACGGGTGCCACCAACCCGCAGCGGCAGGGCCTGAACTCGGCGCTGCTGGACGGTCTCGATCCGCTGCAGGTCGTGCGCTGGAATCCATCGCAAGGGCGCTATAGCCCGCTTTGGGACGTTCATCTCACCCGGTGGGCCGATCAGATCGTCGCCGCCGGCCAGAACCTGCGCCAAACGGACTATGGCACAGTTCAGAACTTAGCTGAGCAGGGAGCGGTCACGGCGCCCGACGGCGGTCCTTTCAGGGCGTCTGGCTTCATTGTCAACTGTCCGATCGTGAGCCTGAAGTAGCACGATGAGCCGCTGGCAGTGGATGCGGCCGGCGGCCCACAACTCAACTGGAGCCCGACATGATTTATCTTCCCTTGAGCGCGTCGAAGGCACGAGTAAGAGAAGCCATTAATGCCAAGAGAAACCGTACGGAAATCGTGAAGGCTTGGTCCCAGGGCCAAGTCTCACGGCGTGAGCTTTTCAAGTGGGGCCTCTTCACAGCCGGAGGTGTGGCCGCCATTCGCGGCCTTAGCCCCTTCGTCGGCAGTCTGTACGGCGACAGCATACCAACCGGCGCGCCGCGAAGTCCGTTGTTTGGCGTGCAGCCCTTCACCCAGCCGATGCCGCGCTTCGATGTCTTGCCGCGCAACCCAGTCTCGTCACTGAATCCCTTTCCGACGGCACAGTCCAACCAGACGCTCAAGCGCGTCGACCCGGCATTGGGCGCAGGCATGGGCCCCATCGAGGGCCGTCCGCCGGGCGCCATTTGGGCTCACCAGCGGTTTAACCTGTTCCCGCCAAACGTGGCCGTTGAGGTTACGCAGGAGGGAGCCAAGAGAAACACCTTCTACAATCCGGGCGTTCCGTCAAGCCTCAACTCCGGAATCGATCCAACTTCTCCCTTCCGCCCCAGCTTTCACCCCTGGTTGCCGGAACAGGGACCTCTAGCGCTATGGACTTTTAATGGGACCCTACCGCCTAAGCTGGTCATCGGCCGTTATGGTGAGCCCATCCTTTTCCGCCACCACAACCGGCTGCCCACCGACGTCTCGCAAAACGGGGGATTTGGCAGGCACACGATCTCGACCCACGAACACAACGGCCATCACGGTGCGGAGAACGACGGTTTCACGGGCGCCTACTTTTTCCCCGGCCAGTTCTACGATTACCACTGGCCCATCGTCCTCGCCGGGCGTGACACCATCAACGCGGACGCCACCGACTTCCGGGCCGGAAGTCCCGACGGCCGCGGCGGCATCACGAAAGTCCCCGGAGACTGGCGCGAAACCATGAGTAGTCACTGGTTCCACGACCATATGTTCAGCTTCACCTCGCAGAACGTGTACAAGGGCAACTTCGGGATGTTTAACATCTATAGCGCGCTGGATCGAGGCAACGAGGACATTAATGACGGCGTGAACCTCCTGCTGCCGAGCGGCACCGCGCTTGACTTCGGTAATCTCGACTACGACGTCAACCTCGTGCTGGCCGACAAGGCCTGGGACCAGGACGGCCAGCTTACTTTCGACATCTTCAATTTTGATGGGTTTCTGGGCGACGCCGTGACTGTCAACCTCGCCTACAAGCCGTACTTCGAAGTAGAGCGCAGGAAGTACCGCTTTCGTATTCTCAACGGCGCTGTTTCACGCTTTTTTAAATTGGTGCTGAGCGACGGCTCTGTGATGATTCAGATCGCCAATGACGGCAACCTCCTCCCGCACCCGGTCTATCTGACCCAGCTAGATGAGCAGGGCATTGCAGAACGGTACGACATCGTGATCGACTTCTCGCGATACAACATCGGCGAAAAAGTCTGGATGGTGAATCTGGCGGAGCATCAGGACGGAAAAAAGCCGGCCAAGGACCTCACGTTGGCCGAGGCTCTCTCCGGGCAATCGCCCGATCCCGGTGTTGGAAGCTTCTTGGAGTTCCGCATTGTACGGGATCCCGCCAGGCCGGATGTCAGCCAAGTGCCGGACACGCTGATTCCTAATCCCGACCTGTCGAAGGTTCCGGTGGCCCGGGAGCGCGTGTTCGAGTTTGGCAGAGGCGCCAATCAGTGGAGTCGAGACCCGATCACAGCCTTTATCGGTCCCTGGGGCATCCGGACGGATAACGGCGCAACGCTGGCGGCGGATTTCGGCCGCGTCTCGGCAGCGCCGCGTTTGGGTACTCGCGAAGTCTGGACGCTGAAGAACGGCGGCGCCGGCTGGGATCATCCCATCCACATCCACTTCGAAGAAGGCCAGATTCTCGCCCGCGACGGTCGGGCCAGCAATGTGCCGGCATGGGAGCGCGGCCGAAAGGACGTCTATCGCCTGCGCCCAGGCGGAAGTCTCACCCTGACCATGCAATTCCGAGACTGGGGCGGGATGTTCATGGAGCACTGCCACAACACCGTGCATGAGGACAATGCCATGCTCCTGCGGTGGGAAATCGACGACGCCGGCGCTCCCTTCCTGAGGCCGCTTCCGACGCCGATCCCAACCCCGCAGGGTGTGACGTTTATCGACCCCGACGACATTCTCCCGACTGCGCTGTGAGAGAGGAACAAACGATGCGAAAGATCTCGATCAGCATTGCGGCAGCCGCGGCGCTATTGGTGGCCGCTACGGCCCTCAAGCACGCACGCCGGGCGCCGTCAGCAAGCAGCGGAACGAAGGGTGCCGCATACTTCTCCAATGTCGAGTTGACTACCCAAGACGGGGCCAAGGTTCGTTTCTACGATGACCTGCTCATGGGCAAGATCGTCGTGATCGAGCTCTTCTACACCCATTGTGTAGATTCGTGTCCGCTCGAGACTGCGCGGCTGGCGCAGGTGCAGCGCATGCTGGGCGACCGCGCAGGAAAGGACATCTTCTTCTATTCGATCAGTATCGATCCCAACCGGGATACGCCAGAGCGCCTCAAGGCCTTTGCAGAAAAGTATCACGCCGGACCCGGCTGGCTCTTCCTGACAGGCAGGAAGGAGGACATCGACTTTATCAGTCGGAAGTTGGGGTTGTATTCGGATCCCGACTCATCTGACCGCGACGGCCATACCCCGAATATCCTGCTGGGCAACGAGCCTGCCGGCCAGTGGATCCGCAACTCTGCATTGGACAACCCACGCTATCTGGCTGTGATGATCGGCCAGTGGCTGGACAACTGGAGAAGCCGAGCGAGGCCGGGGAAAACCTATGCAGATGCGCCCCGGCTCTCTACAGTGGGAAGCGGGCAGTACATCTTTGCGACCCAATGCGCCGCCTGCCACAGTATTGGCCATGGCGACCGGATCGGACCGGATCTCGATGGCGTGACCCGCGTCCGTAACCGGGCATGGCTTACCCGCTTTATCCAGACGCCGGAAAAGATGCTGGCTGAAAAAGACCCCATCGCCACGGCGTTGTTCACTCAATACGAGGTGAACATGCCCAATCTCCGCCTTGGCGATGCCGAGGCAGGCGCCGTGATCGATTATCTGGAAGCGCAGGCGAGCACACGCGGGGGAACACCATGAAATCCCCTGTCGCCGTGATCACGGAGATCTTCATGCCTTCCAGCCCTACGCAGCCGGAATTTATGCGCGCGACGCCGCGAAACCGCGCGGCCGTCATGCGTGAAGTTCACCCGCACTGCTGAAGCCAGCACGTGAAAGGCATCAACACCCGAGTTCGTGCCTTTTCCCGGTCTTGACTCAGGGCCGCCGCGTCTCGCGAGTTCAAGATTCCGGGGGGTTTTGTTGCACCCCGCGACAATCACACTGAACGCATGGAAGCGCCGCGTTCCGGGCAGTAATTTCGCGGCGTGGTCCACAATCAACCACCAATTAGAAGGAGAATTTGACGATGAGATCCAAGAAACTTCCTGTGAGAAGTGGACTTCCGGGACGCGTTGCACTCTTACTCGGCAGTCTTGCCTTAATCGCCTTAATGATGACGCGCCTGACTCTCGCCGACGGAGGCCAGAAATTCGGGACGACGCATTTGTTCATCCGCAATGCTCAACTGAATGCGGACTTTACTCAGGCCACGCTGCCGCTGTTCCGTGGCACCAGCCACGGACAAACCGTCTATTTTGTGGTTACCGATTCCTCGGACAGAGCGGACGCGGCCGTCCGACAGGTGAACTACGCGCCAAAGCTTGCAAACGCAAAAGGAACTCCGGCGGTCCAGGTCGTTACCCTGGTCAACGGAATCGTGGATTTTCCTGCGACTGTCGACTTCAGTCCCCGCTCAGTGCTGACGGGGGGGCCGGCAGGCTTTCCGCCGGTCTTCGCCCAGCCCGGCGCCGTGGGAGAGCAAGGCTACTCACCGCTAATCCAACTACCCAATGGCATCGTCCTGAACGCGCCACAGATCGCCCGCGACGCGAACGGCGACTTCAGGATCGAACCGCAAACCGAAGCCGCGAATAAGATCGTGGCGCTCAACCCGGCCGCCGGCCTGGTCACCTACCTTCTTACACCCGGCTTCTACGACAATCGCATTGTGCACTACGCATCATTCGACTCCTCCAGCCAGGTCGCCGCTACCCTTGAGGACGTCACTTGGACGCCGAATCTGGACTTCGCGCCTTCAATGGGCGATTCGAGTCATGCCTCGGCGCGCGAGGGTCTGATCGCATTCACCAACGGGCAAACGGGCTATTCGAATCCGCAGCGCCAGGGTCTCAGCTCCGCGATCCTTGACGGGCTAAGCCCGCTCCAAACGCTAGAGGAGCTTGAGGAGGGCCAAAGCGACGCCGGATTCCCGGCCTACAGCCCGCTGTGGGACGTCCGACTTGCTGAGTGGACGCCGGCAGCGGTCGCGCAGGGATTGAATACCCGGCAAACGGACTTCGGCACGGAACTCTCCCTAGTCGCCAAAGGCATGCTAACCGGTCCAGGCGGCGCGCCTTTCGGAGCCTCTGGCTTCATTGTTAACTGCCCACCCGTCATCCTTGAGCCCGGGAGGTAAAGTGTCGCAAGGCCCGGAACTTTCGTGTGTGTTAATTAACGACGATTTTTCCCTGACGTCAACGACAGCGTCCAGAGGGCGAGGCGGCGCCCCCCTTCCGCGGTTTGCTACCGACCTGGCGCTGTCGTCCCGCGGGACAAGATAGTTGACTTTCAATCAGCAGACAGCAGTTTGACTCTCCTCAGTGCTACCAGTTTTTCCAGGCGGGCGTCGTTCAACGGATTAGTAACCTGCCGCGCACCTACTTTGCATGGAGCTGCGGATCGGGACGGAACACAAAAGGCACTAGAAGCAGTATGCAGTGGTCCAGGCAAAAACAATCACTTTGACCGGCGTGGATCACGTGGAATGTTCGCTCATGCCTGAACATGCTCCAGTTGAATCGTGATGGGGTCGAAAGCGGGCCGCGATGTTCGAACTGCCTGCTCTAGACGATAAGCAAGATAAGTGCAGGGAGTGGAATCTCCTCTTAATCCTTGTGACGGGCGAGGCCGGCCTCGAGGTCTAGTTCCAAATACGATTTCCTCATGAGGGTTGCCAGGAGAACATCGAATTCCTGGTTCAGCGCAGACGCCCGTTTGAAGTAGTCGATCGCGGACAGATTATCCCCGGCGGCTTTCGCGATTTCGCCAGCATGGTAGAGCAGACGCGCGTCCGGTGTTCCCAATCGGAGAGCGTCCTGAATTGAGGTCCTGGCTTCGTTCAATCTGCCGGCTTTGAGGGCGGTCCAGGCGAGCGCATCGGCGCCGTAGATGTCCTTGCGTACGGCGTATTCCTTCGCCGCGATCGAATAAGCTTCTTGAAGGCGGACGTCATGGTCAGCGTAAAAGAGCGCCTGTTGCCGGCTGTACACGCTCAGCTTGGCGATCGCTTCGAAGAGCTTGTACTGTTTATCGGCGTCTCGATCGCGGCCGGCCCGCTTGTACAGATCTCCGAGCGCGGCTACAAACGAGGGGTCGGGAATGATGTTTATCGCGTGTTCGTACTGAGCAATTGCATCCGTGAGATCGCCGCGCGCAGAACGTACGCGGCCAAGCGAAGCGAGAGCGCGATAGTATCCGGGATATGTGGTGAGAGCGTCGCGGTAATGTTGTTCAGCGATATCATATTTGCCTGTTGCGAAGGCCAGTTCTCCGAGTTGCCAGCGGCACCATGCGACGGTTTCGCGAGGTGGTAGGGGAAGCGATAGGGCTGCCTTCAAGGCAGTCCGTATGCGTCGCTCTGCCGTTTCGACGTCGCCACGCAGAAATGCCAGTCGCGACATCCGCTGGTCAATAGCCACGAGCGTTAGCCCTTGAATTCCACCGGACCGCTCGAACTCTCGAAAAGCGGTCGATGCGCCGTCATAGTCGCCAAGCTCCAGCAATGCATCGCCCAGGATCCCGAATGGATAACCTTTGCCAGGTTCAAGCTGAACCAGACGTTCGGCATGATCGCGGGAAGCGGTGAAATCGTGCGCTGTAAACTCGGCCTGCGCAAGCAGGGCTAATGCTCCTGTGTTGTGCTCTGCCGGCAACGTTAACAGTGAGGCGTGCGCTGCTTTGATGGCAAACTCCAGCGATGCAAGGTCGCCAGTCTCGCGAAGGCGTTGGAGGTGCCATCCCGCCAATTTGTTTTGCGCAATAAAGTCGTCCGGATCCTCTTTGATCTTGTTTTGAAGAAAACGCAGAGTCTGCTCGTCGGTGGTTTCCGTTGACGCTAGCGGAACTGCTGGAGGAATAGAAAGCGTCGAGTCTTCCGTAGGTGAAGGCGGCCGTTTCGTGCAGCCCAGCTTGAACCAAAAGCACAACACCAGCGCGATCCAGCAACGACTGTTTTTCATGATTCAGCCTCCGGGAAACACCGCCGATCGGAGAACGGCGGTGTTCCGTGAAACGACCATTAACCTATACGATGATCAGTTTCTGGTGTTGTCATCAATGACTCCACTTCCCCGGGGCTGCTGGGGTGGAGCAAAAAACGGGAACGTGTTCAATAGAGGCACGTCGTTCGTGTTGACGTGGTCTCCGGTAGTGAGTGTTTGGTTCGTAATGAAGAAGAGAAGTGTGTCAATCGTATCATCGCCTGGTCGACGGCCGTTCGGGAAGCCCGCGCCGCTATTGTTTCCTCCACCAGGGCCAGTGTTTGCGGTTGAAAGGTTGAGACGCAGGTAATCTCCGTTGGCTACGGCGACGTTCGCCAGGATACCGATGTTTGCTGCATTGGTGCCCAACGCCGTCAGTGTGGCGACAATATCGCCTGCGAACAAGCCGGCGGCGTCATCCTCCGGCGTCGCCGCGTTGTACTCGTTCTTGCGCGGAAACGGGATGAGGGCGGTATTGACGGCAGGCGTCGCCATGCGATCGACCTGGACAAAGGGGCCATTCGTGAGGACCTCTCCGGACTCCATCCGATGGGTCTGTTTCGGGCGCAGTGTAACGCCGTTGACACCAATGATGTTGCCGGCCGCGCCTTGCAGCATCGATGCCGGAACTCTGAGGGCGATCATGTGAATGTTGTAGCCCGCAAAGCTATCGCGGCCGCGCAGAAGCTGTGCGGGGTCTGGGTTGTTGGCCAGAACCGAGGCGACAAAGCGGTTGAAACCGACGATGTCAAAGAAAAACGGATCGTCGGTCAGCCCAGCGAAGAAAGAGACCCCGCTTGCCGGATCGGTCGTCACCACTAACGGGTTCGGCGACGATGCCAGAGTCCGGACGGTCGTGGGCCCTGTTGAAGTTTGACCATTAGGCAAACTTGAGGTGGCCCTATTCGGTTGCGCTACGCGAGGTTGCGGGGGAAAAGG
>JACXTT010010858.1_pt1 | contig 12232 bp, 14 predicted proteins | sample 9270951 | NCBI WGS metagenome assembly JACXTT01 (sample SAMN15532306, study PRJNA645909) | rock metagenome | isolation source: weathered quartz diorite | place: Puerto Rico | collected 2017-06-21 | reverse complement strand
TTTCGCACGTTGTACCTGTTGTAAATGAAGTATCGAAACGAGACACGCTGGGCGAGCGCGGTCGTGAGCCAGAACATAACGATGCCGCAGAAATTCACCTCCAGCGTCAGCAGGGGAAGCATGGAGATACAGGCGAGCACTCGTGACGCCGCAAGGAACCTATGATGATCGACGGCTGACACTTCCATGGCATCGATCTGCTCGGTCACCTTCATCGAACCCAGTTCGGCGCCGATCCCCGCGCCCACGCGCCCGCTTACCACCAGCGCCGTAATGATCGGACCAGTTTCTTTGATGAGCGAGAAAACGATGACCGCTGGAAGCAGCGACTTTGCGCCAAACCGCGCCAGGCTATCGCGGGTTTGGAGCGAGAGCACGACGCCTGTGGCGGCCCCGGCGAGCGCTACCAGCGGCAGCGACATCGACCCGATGGCGTCCAATTGCCGGACCAGCTCGCGGCCTTCGTAGGGCGGCAGGAACGCCTTGGCAAGCCGGACACAGAACAAACCGAGTTCGCCCCACCACTCGAAAAACGAAGCCAGAACCGCAGCCATCGAACAAATGTGCGTGCCGCTGTGTTGCCAAACTACTAAGCACTTTGAAATGAACAGTCGACTCGATCTCAAATGGAGCCGATCGTGCAATTCTTACTGCTGAGTCAGATCTAACCGTTAGTAAATACTCGACAATTGGCAAACCAAATGCACCTCGCCTGGAGGGAGGTAGAAGAATCATGACCTTGGCCGCCTTCTTCCACTCCGCCCGGAAGATTGTTCCTGGAGGCCTCCTGCTTTTACTACCCGCGGCTCTCGTGGCCGACGACCGGCCAATCATCCAACGCCTCCCCGACCCTCTAGTCAGCTGGCAGTTCCTTGGCACTCCGCTATGGCGCGTCATTGGGCTGGCTTTGCTTGCCCTCGCCCTGGCTGTGCTCTCGAGGTTGGTGTCGCGTCTCGCCCTGGTCTGCTGTGAGCCGCTTGTGAAGCGCACCTTTCCAAGCGTCAACCGCAGCCTGCTCGAAGCCTTCGTCGGGCCCTTCGCTTTGCTGGTGTCGGTGCTGCTGTTTCGGGCAGGATTGGAATGGATTGCTCCGTCGCCCAAACTTCACCTGTTTCTTACCCGGGCGCTCACGCTCCTGCTTTTCGGCGCGCTCTTCTGGCTCAGCACAGTCGCTGTGGATCTTTCCATCAGCCACCTGCGGGTTAGGCTGCGCGAGCACCACCAAACCTTTTATTCCGTATTGCCGCTCGCTTCGCGGATTGCCAAGCTTCTGATTCTGGCGCTCATGATCGTGGCCGTGCTGGGTGCGTGGGGCTACAACACGAACACCATTCTGGCGGGGCTGGGCGTCGGTGGAATCGCGATTGCGCTCGCGGCGCAGAAGACGCTCGAGAATCTGTTCGGCGGCGTGTCCATAATCACGGACCGGCCGGTGTCCGTGGGCGACTTCTGCAAATTCGGAGACAAGGAAGGAACGGTGGAAGACATCGGGCTGCGGTCTACACGCGTGCGCGCGCCTGATCGCACCCTGGTCACGATTCCGAACGGGCAATTCTCTTCGATGACGATCGAGAATATATCAGCCCGCGACAAGATGTTTTTCCATTTCAAACTGAATCTGCGGCGTGATACTACGCCCAGCCAGCTTCGGGCCTTGCTCGCATCGATCAGCCAAATCCTGAAGGAGAACTCCAAACTGGAACCTGGTACGTTCTCGGTGCGCTTCGTCGGCTTAGAAAAAGACTCGCTTGACTTGGAAACGTCAGCGTACGTGCTGACTCAAAACGGCGATGAGTTCGCCCAGACCCAGCAGGAACTCTACCTCGAAATTCTGGACGCGGTGTCGGACGCTGGAGCAAGCGTGGCTATGCCTGCCCAAGCCAATCTCAGCCAACACAACGGAGACCAACCTCTGCAACCAGCCAACGGCCGGCGATAGGTTATTCGGCGGGCTTCTGCGTTACTATTGCGGCGACCGGCCGCTGGTGGCAGGCCTCTCGCGACTGGCCTTCGTAATCGTGCAGAACCTTCCAATCCGCAAAATACGCGCGCAGCTCCCCGGCGCGAGCGCGCGTAGGAGTCCCCTGCGGCTGACCGGCGTCGGCGAGATGCACGATCGCTACGATTATCCCGCCGGGCCGAACACCCACCTTCATCCGTGGAATCAGGCTGCGCTCGAGAAAGTAACAGTCGCAGATGAGATCCCAGGCGCCCTGCTGTATCGGGAATTCATTCCGCTCGAGATCAGCGACATGCGCTTCGATGTCAACCTTAAGTTCGGCAGCTCGTGTCTTCAGAATCTCTATCGCGAGCGGCGAGCCATCGACTGCGGTAACACGCCAGCCCTGCCCCGCTAAATACAGCGCGTTGCGCCCCGGCCCGCAAGCCAGATCGAGCGCGGCTCCAGTCGCCAGCTCCCCGCTGAAACGCGTCACCAGCGGCGCTCACTGAATACCTGCTCGCCCGAGCGATAGCGCTCGTTCCATTTTTCGATGCTCAATTGGCTTTGGCTTGTTTGGCGGCCTTCTTGAAAACCTTGTTGAGGATTCTGACGCCACGGTCGATTTCCTGCTCGGTGATAATGTAGGGCGGCAGGAATCGCAGTACCGTCTCGTGGGTGCAATTCATCAGGAGCCCGAGCTCGATCGCGTCGAGCACCATCTGCTTGCCGGGAATGGTAAGCTCCACGCCGACCATTAGGCCGCGGCCGCGAACTTCCTTGATGAACGAGTACCGTTTCCCGAGCTCTTCGAGCTTCATGCGGAAATAATTCCCCATCTGATCGATATGCGGCAGCAGCTCTTCAAGAAGATCGAGAAACTCCAGTGCGACGCGGCACGCTAGCGGTCCGCCGCCGAAAGTGGAGCCGTGCATTCCCGGCCCGATGGACGACGCCGCCTTCTCGTTGGCGACGATCACCCCCAACGGGATTCCGCACGCCAGCGGCTTGGCCGCCACCATGATGTCCGGCAGCACGACAGGATCCACCAGTTGATAGGCGAAGTACTTCCCGGGCCGCCCGACACCGCATTGGATCTCGTCAAATACCAGCAGGGCATCGTAACGGTCAGCCAATTCGCGGGCCCTGCGGGCATACTCGGTGGTCATCGGAAAGATGCCGCCCTCGCCCTGAATCCACTCGATGACGATGCCGGCAGTCTGCTCGCAGACTACCTGTTCAAGTGCCGTGATATCGTTGGCGGGAACGAATTTGGCGCCGGCCACGAGCGGCTCGAAGTCCCTGCGATATTTTTCCTGCCCGGTAATCGACAGCGCACCGAAGGTTCGCCCGTGAAAGGAGTTGTGAAGCGCAACCACCTCGTACTTGTCGGGATGGATCTTGCGTCCGTGCGAGCGGATCATCTTCAGGGCGCCTTCCATCGACTCGGCGCCCGAATTGCAAAAAAAAGTACGCTGCAAGCCGCTGATCCTGGCCAGCCGCTCGGCCAGCTGTCCCTGATATTCGTGGTAGTAGAGGTTGGAACTATGCAGCAGCAGCGCGGCCTGTTCCCGAATGGTCCTCACCAGCCGCGGATGCGCATGCCCAAGCGCGTTGACTCCGATTCCGGCCAACAGATCGAGATAGCGCTTCCCGGCCGGGTCATAGACATAGCAACCCTTACCCCGATGCAGGACTAGCGGATAGCGGGCGTAATTCTGAAGCAGGTATTGGTGTTCGAGTGAGCTGATTTGGTCGAGGGCGGCCGCCTCTGGCTGGGGCACGGAGACTGTGGACATGACATCCATGATAACGCGCACATGGATGACGGCCGGTCGTCTGCCGCGACGCCGGAGAAAGTTCTACTGTGAGGACGAAGCGACTTCGGTGGTCTCCTTCGGCTCTTCCACCGTGATGAAGACCGGCTGCTCCAACAGCAGCGGCTGCTTGCCGGTGGTCTTGACCAGCAATTGCAGACGGCCCGGCTTCACGGAAGGAGGAATGCGAAATTCAATCACATCATCCTTCTGGTCCAGCACTTTCACCTTCATGTCGAAGGTGTGGTCGGTAAGGTAGACTTCATCCACTTTGGCTTTGCCCAGAGAAACGCCATGGACGCGGAGGACCGCTCCGATCTTTCCGGCCTCGGGCTGGACAGTGTTCATTTGGGGCGCTTGATGGGTAGCCGGCGCTTGAGCCGGCAACAATCCAGCAAGGGCGAGACTGAGAAATGTGGTCACGAAGGCTTTCATTAGAGTACGCTCCGTATACAGGACTCTAAGCCCAGTACGAAGGGATAGCAATGAGGCGAAAGTATCAAATCGGATAAGGAAAAATGCTGAGGAACTGGGATAAGGAAATTGCTTACACATGATAGGAGGAGAGGCGGGTCGGCATGGGCCAACCCGCTCGAAAAGCTAACGCTCTGCGTTCAAATGGAGACCCTTGTGGATGGCATACAATGCCAGCTCCAAGCGGTCCGAAACACCTAGCTTGTCGAAGATGTTGTGCAGATGGTTCTTCACCGTCTGTTCGCTGATGAACATCTTCTCGGCCATTTCCTTGTTCTTGTAACCCTGGGCGACCAGTTGGACAATCTCACGCTCGCGCTGGCTCAACGGCGACCGCTCGCGCGACTTGCCGGAACCGGGGCTGCCGATCTCGCCCGGCGCGGCGAACTGTCGCATCACGGCCGCGGTGGTATGAGAATCCAGCCAGATCTCGCCGCCATGGACTTTTCGTATGCTCTTGACGATCAGTTCCGGTGCCGTCTGCTTCAGTACGATTCCCGAGCAACCCAGTTTCATGGCCTGCACGAACTCGTTCTTATCCTCGGAAGCAGTCAGAATGATCACGCGCGTGCGCTTGTTGGTCTGCTGTAGCGCCTGCAGCGCCGAAAGCCCATCCAGGTTGGGCATGCGTAGATCCAGCAGAAGTACATCGGGGTCCAGTTCTTGGACTTTGTCCAGTACCTCGCAGCCGTCACAAGCCTCGCCCACCACCTGGACGTCTTCTTCCAGGGTGAGAAGCTTCTTCAGACCGTCCCGCACGATGGGGTGGTCATCAGCGATGAGGACTCTGATCAAACCTTTTCTGGCCTCCAATAAGTTCGGACGAACGTCGTTATTCTCGATTGTCGCAAAACCTTCGCTCATAATGTTATGTATCGACCACTTGCTTCTCGATTCTACAGGGGTACTGGTACGGGATCAATTTCAGGTAATGCTTAAACCGGTCTGGCGAAAACACTTAGACCACATCCCCCAAGGGTTCTATGTAGACCAGCTCCTCCCCCAACTTGCGGGGAGAAGTATCACCTTGGGCGCAACCTTTCCATATCGGGATTGACTTCGCTTTTGGTACGACAATCGTAAGGCGCGCGGCAGATTCTTGCCCCTTGAACTCCACTAATCCAATGAGAACGCTGGGGTCGCCGCCTCTGGACCTTCATGTGCATTTACCTTCGCCGTGATAGACCGCATCACCAACAGCATTGAGCACTACATGGATCTGCTAAGCGCCCGGCAGAAGGTGGTCGCTTCCAATATCGCCAATGTAGATACCCCGGGATATAAGACCAAGGATATCGATTTCCAGTTCGAGTTCCTGAGCCTAGCGCAGGATGCCCCGCCGAACGTGGTCGAGGCTCAGGGATTGGTGGTCAAGAACGACGGCAACAACGTCAGCATGGACCGCGAGGCGCGGCTGCTGGCGGAAAACGCTTTGCGGTTCAACCTTGCATCCAGTCTGATGAAATCCCAACTAAAACTGATCAACGCCGCGATCCAGGAGGGCAAGTCAGGATGAGTCTGTTCTCAGTTCTGTCGGTGAGTGCTTCGGGCATGTCAGCCCAGCGTACGCGCGCCGAACTGCTGGTGGAAAATCTGGCGAATGCCGAAACCACCCGAACACCGGAAGGCGGCCCGTACCGCCGCAAAGATGCGGTGTTCACCAGTTCGCCACAGGTTTCCCCTTTCGCCGCTGTGTTCCAAACCGAAATGGTGTCCGGCGTCAACGGCGTGTCGGTCTCCGATGTGGTTGAGGACACGCGAGAACCGGACAAACGCTATCTGCCCGGCCATCCCGACGCTGACGCCGACGGCTACGTCGCTTTTCCGCGCATCAATCCCGCCGAAGACATGGTGGATCTGCTGAGCGCGCAGCGCGGCTACCAGGGGAACGTGGCCGCGATGACGGCCATCAAGGACATGATTCTGCATTCGATCGACCTGATGAAATAAACCGCTATGTCCATGCCCATCACACCCATCCACTCGCCTGCCGGGATCCCGCCGCTCGACCCGATCAGCTCGCCGAAGATTTCCGGTGGAGGATTTCAGTCCGTGCTTTCCGACGCCATCGGCCGCGTAGAGCAGTTCCAGCAGAATTCACAGACCACCATCGGAAAATTTCTTTCCGGAGAAGACCAGGAGATCCACAAAGTTGCTCTCGCCACTCAGCAAGCAGAAATCGCCTTTGATCTGTTTCTTCAGGTGCGTAACAAGGTGGTAGCGGCCTATCAGGAAGTCATGCGGATGCAGATGTAAGCCGGATAACGATGAATCGACTTCTGAATAGCCTGAGCTGGAAGCAGACGCTCACGATCCTTGTCATCGCCGGCGGCGTCCTCGCCGGTTTGACGGCTCTCACCCGCTGGAACCGGGAGCGCGACTTCCGCCCTCTCTACAGCTCGCTTTCGGCCGAAGATGCCGCAGCGGTTGTGGCCAAAGTGCGCGAGAGCGGCACCGAAGTCCGGCTGTCGGAGAACGGATCGTCGGTGCTGGTTCCGTCGGCGAAAGTCGCCGAGCTGCGCTTACAACTGGCGGCAGCTGGAGTGCCCAAGAGCGGCCGGATCGGCTATGAGCTGTTCGACAAGACCAACTTCGGCGCCAGCGACTTTGCCGAACAGGTGAACTATCATCGCGCGCTCGAAGGCGAGTTGGAACGCTCCGTGATGTCGCTAGCAGCCGTGGAGCAGGCTCGAGTCCACATCACGCTCGCCAAGGAGTCAGTGTTTCTGGAGTCCCGGCAGCCAGCCAAGGCCAGCGTGCTGGTAAAGCTTCGCCCCGGATCGCAACTGTCGGCGCAGAACGTAGCTGCAATCTGCCAGCTCACCGCGAGTGCCGTGGATGGATTGGTTCCCGAGGCGGTCTCCGTCGTGGATATGCGAGGCAACCTGCTGAATCGCGCTCGCCGGGCGGCATCGGGCGACGATCCCGGCCCGTCGGGCGCCGCGCTCGACTACCGGCAGCAGATCGAACGTGACTTATTGACGAAGATCAACAGCACGCTCGAACCACTGCTGGGAACGGAGAAATTTCGCGCCACAGCCGCGGTGGAGTGCGATTTCAGTAGTGCGGATCAAAGTGAAGAGACCTTCGACCCGACCAAGTCGGTGATGCTGACTTCGCAGAAGACGGAAGACATCAGTGGCGGTTCCGTATCGGCGGGAGTACCCGGCACACCCTCGAATTTGCCGCGTCCCACCTCGAAGCCGGCTGCTGGAAGCAACGGCGTGACACGGCGCACGGAGAATATCACGTATCAATCGAGCCATACGGTTCGACATGTCCGTTTGCCGCAGGGCAATATCAAGCGGATGTCAGTCTCGTTACTGCTCGATTCCGATGTTCGGTGGGAGGGAACGGGCGATAAGGCCAAGCGCATTGTGCAGCCTCCTTCTCCCGAAAAGCTCAAGACTATCCATGATCTGGTGGCCGGAGTGATCGGATTCTCGGCCGAGCGGGGCGACCAGCTGGTTATTGAGAGCCTGCCGTTTGAAGCCACGTTGAATCCGGAGCCTGTTTCCGCTGCCCCACGCTCGACGCCCGGCTCTCAGGAATCGCCGCTCGGCGAGGCGTTGAAGAACAAATGGGTGTTGATCGCGGGCGCGGGCGTGGGCTTAGTCGTTTTGCTTGGAATCGGCCTAGTCGCATTCAAGCTAATGCGCCGCGGAGGAGGCGGTGCTCCACCGGCTGAGATGAATGCCCAGCTGCCGCCAGGTAGCAGCGGAAGCGCGGGGGATCTGGGCAAGCAGATTGAAGCAACCCTGGCCGAGCAGGCGGTTATACGGCAGCGTCAGGAGACTGAGGCCCTGAACGCTCTCAAGCAGGCCCCTGTCACAAAGAAAGCGGAGGTTTTGACCAAGCACATCGGCGAACAAGCTAAGAAAGACACGACGGCGATGGCGCATGTGCTTCGGGCTTGGATGAGCGAAGCCAAGAACTGACGCAATGATCCAAAACCTCGAGAAGGACTCGCCCAATTCGTCACTCCCCGGCATCCGCAAGGCCGCCATCCTGATGGTCATTCTTGGTGAGCAGATCAGCGGGGAGATCCTCAAGCAGCTGGATGAAGAAGAGGTGCAGTCGCTGGGGCGCGAGGTGGCGCGCGTGGTTTCCATTGGCAATGATCAGGCCGAGGACATCCTGGAAGAGTTCTACCAGATGTCCGTCGCCCGCGATTACGTTCTCAAGGGCGGCATTGACTACGCCAAGAAAATGCTGATGAACGCCTTTGGTCCTGAGCACGCCAAGAAAATGGTGGACCGGCTGGTGAAGACGCTCGGCTCAGAAACCGCAAGCTTCGATACGCTCCAGAAGGCCGATCCGCAGCAGCTCGCCAAGTTTATCCACAACGAGCATCCCCAGACCATTGCCCTCATACTCTCGCACCTCAACGCTTCCCAAGCAGCCGGCCTGTTGATCTCGTTGCCGACGGAGCTTCGCGCCGACGTTGCGCTGCGGATGGCCAACCTCGACCAGATTTCTCCTGAGATCATTTCCAAGATCGCCGCCATCATCGGTCAAAAGCTCAAGGCTTTAGGCGAACTGAGCCGCGAATCCTATGGCGGCGTGCGCGCGGTTTCCGAGATGTTCAACCGTCTGGATTCAAGCACCAGCAAAGAGATCCTGGAGGTTATTGAGCAGCAAAACCCTAACCTGGTAGAAACCATCCGTCACCTGATGTTCGTCTTCGAAGATCTGCTGCTGCTCAGCCAAGAGGCCATCAAGGAAGTGCTGGGCAGGTGGACCGCAAGATCCTGACGGTGGCTCTCAAGGGCACCAGCGAGCAACTGAAGACCCACTTTTTGCAGGTGATGTCGCAGCGCGGAGCCGAAATGCTCAAGGAAGACATGGATGCGCTGGGGCCGGTCAAAATCAAGGAAGTCGAAGCTGCGCAGCAACAGATCATCGCCGTGGTCCGGCAGCTCGAATCCGAGGGCACGATCAACTTGAAGGGCACAGTGGGCGAGCAATATGTCGTCTAAATTGCACCGCGGGGACACAATTTCCGCCGAGCCCGTCGCCTGGCGGCGAGTTGCCTCGCTCGATTCGCTCCAGTTTGAGCCGGCATCGTTTCCTCCCTCGGGTCATGCTCCCGTACCGGCCAGCCCGCCACGTCGCACTGGATCTGCTTTGGAGCAGCACCTGCAGGCCGCCTACCAGCAAGGTCACGAAGACGGCCAGGCCGCTGTCCGGCAGGAACTGGCCGGACAAATGGATGCCATGGCTGCACGGCTGGCGCGCACTATTGAAGAAATGTCCGGGCTACGGCAGCGCTTCCGGCACGAAGCCGAGGAAGAAATCATTGCTCTGGCCATAGCCATCGCGCGCCGGATTCTGCATCGTGAGCTGACTGTTTCACCCGACGCTCTGCTCGGCCTAGTAAAGGCGGCGCTCGAAAAAATCGAACTGCGGGAAGTGCACCGCGTGCGAGTTTGTCCGGAGGACGCTCCTCTGGTCCAGCAACATCTCGACAAAATGGGCCTGCCCCAACAAGTCGAGATTGTCGCCGATCCGGGGCTCGACCAGGGTTCTGCGATTCTCGACTCCAGCCGCGGCGCGCTCGACGTTTCGGTGGAGACCCAGCTCGCCGAAATAGAACGCGGATTTGCAGACCTGGTACGGAGAGCCTAAGTGAACCTCGCCCCTTATCGTGAACGGCTTGCCCACCTCGAGACCTGCCGTTGGACCGGCACCGTGACAGAACTGGTCGGCCTGCTGGTGGAGTCAAACGGGCCAGCCGCCGCGGTTGGCGATTTTTGTGAAATTACGACCCAGGACGGGCGCCTGATACGTACCCAGGTAATCGGCTTTCGCGACGGCCGCGTATTGTCGATGCCGCTCGAAGAGACGGGCGGTCTGCACTTGGGCGATGCCATCACGGCTCGTAAGGAAGACGCCCGCATGGAAGCCGGGCCCGAATTGCTGGGCCGCGTAATCGATGGCTTCGGCAAGCCACTCGACGGCCTCGATCCGATCGGCGCCAAAGAAGCGTACGATCTCTACACACCCGCTCCCGGCCCGCTCGACCGCGAGCCGATCGGCCAGCCGCTCGCCACGGGAATTCGCGCCATCGACAGCCTGCTGACCTGCGGCAAGGGTCAGAGGATCGGAATATTCGGAGGCAGCGGGGTGGGCAAAAGCACCTTGCTTGGGGCCATGTCTCGCCACAGCTCGGCCGACGTCAGTGTGATAGCGCTCATCGGCGAACGGAACCGCGAGGTCCGCGATTTCATCGAGCACGAACTGGGGCCGGAAGGTTTGAAGCGCTCGGTCCTGGTAGTCGCGACTTCCGATCGTCCCGCGCCGCTGCGCATTCGCGCCGCCTTCGTCGCGCTCGCCGTAGCTGAGTACTTTCGCGACCAGGATAAGGATGTTCTGCTGGTGATGGACTCCGTGACCCGGCTTGCGATGGCGCAGCGCGAGATCGGCTTGGCCGCCGGTGAACCGCCCAGTCAAAAAGGATACACGCCTTCCGTATTTAATCTCCTTCCGAAAATTTTCGAGCGCGCTGGGCGATTCCGCAAAGGCTCGATCACAGGCTTCTTCACTGTGCTGGTGGAAGGAGACGATTTTAACGAGCCGATCTGCGACGCCGTACGCGCCATTCTGGACGGCCACATCGTCCTCTCGCGAGAGCTTGGCGCGGCCGGGCACTATCCCGCCATCGATGTTCTGCAGTCCGTCAGCCGCCTGGCGCCCCGGCTGTACAGTCCGGAGCAAAAAGAAGCGGCGCTGAAGATCCGCGACGCCATGGCCACGCATCAACGCTCTGAGGATCTGATCAATCTCGGAGCGTACGCCAGCGGCGCGAATCCGAAACTGGACGCCGCCATCCGCTTGCGGCCTCAGCTCCTCGACTTTCTGAAGCAGGATTCTGCCGCGAACACTCCCTTCGCAGAAACCATGTCGCGGCTCCGTGAGATGGCCCAATTGGTCGAATGAAGCGATTCGTATTCCCGCTCGAGACGGTCCGGCGGTGGCGTCAGGAACGAGTCGCGCTTCAGGAGCTAAAGCTTCGACAGATCATCGCCGAGAAGCAAACTCTCGCAGCGGCCCGGCGTCATATCGAGAATGAGGGCGCGCAAACCGTGCAGCAAGTACTGGGACAGTCTTCTGTGCCGTCGCTCGAACTCCAGAGTCTCGATTCATTCCGGTTGTATGTGCGCGGCCGCATCCGGGAATTCGAAAATCAAGAGCGGCGATGTGAGGCCAGAATCATCGAGCAGCGTAATCAGGTACTGGAAGCGCGCCGTCAATTCGAGCTTTTAGACCGGCTCAGGCAAAAAGCCCTGGATGAATGGCGGGCGGCCGGAAATAAGGAACAGGAAGAACTGGCGGCGGAACTGTTCCTCGCTAAATCCATCCGCGAGCGGCGTCGCGCATGAACGCCCTGAGCGACGCTGTTACGGGCGCGTCAGCAACCGGGTTGCATCTTCGATGCGCTGGTTCAATTGCTGCAGAACCTGCACGACATCCTGCGTCTCCCGGTTCGCTTCATCCCAGCGCGATGCCTCCACCGCTTCGCGGATTCCGGGCAGCGTCTTGGCGCCGTAGCCGGTATAGAGACCTGGCGCGTAAATCTGGTGCCGGTACCAATCTCGGGCCGGCAAGCCTTTCGTGAGAACGAGCGAACGTTCCGTCTGCATCAGCGCTTCGTTCACCTTTGCAAGTCGGGCCGCATCTTTCCAAGCCGCAGGCGCGGTCATCGCGGCTTCGTAGGCACGGCTACCTGCGTCGATCTGGTCCAATTGTGCCAGCACCGGCTGTAGGTCGACTTTCGTTCCCGCCTGCTTCTTGATCTCGTCGATGTAACGCCGCAGGGTTTTCGTGAACTCGCCGAACTCGAACGGCAGCAGCGGTGCATCGGCCAGACGGAGTAGCGTCGTCGCAGTTACTTGCGATAACGCCTCGCCGTATACAAATCCTGGATCACCGAAGCGCTCGAACCACGCCGGATCGTCGTAAATCGAATGGTAGACGCCGCCCAGGTTCGGTCCCCCGAACC
>JACXTT010010857.1_pt1 | contig 12233 bp, 12 predicted proteins | sample 9270951 | NCBI WGS metagenome assembly JACXTT01 (sample SAMN15532306, study PRJNA645909) | rock metagenome | isolation source: weathered quartz diorite | place: Puerto Rico | collected 2017-06-21 | reverse complement strand
CGGCGTAGACGGCCCGCGCGACGAGCGGCAGGCGGCCTTCGCGCGTCACCAGGAATCCGCGCGCCTCGACGGAGCGGCGGAGCTCGGGCTCGGGCGGCCCCGCCACGGGCTCGCCGTCCACCTCGCCGGGCCACAGCAGATAGAGGTCCTGCGCGGGCACGCCGCCGGGCGTCGACGGCGTGACCAGGCTCCACAGCACGCTGACCTCGACCGGCTCGGACTTGGGGCCCACGCTGGCCCGGATCGACAGCGGACCGATCGTGAACTCGGGCTTGGGCTGCGTCGCGATGAAGACCTGCCCGGCGGCGACACGAGGCGCCGCGGCGAGCACGAGCGCCGCGAGGAGCGCGCGCTTAGATCCTGACAGGCGTGAACTCCCGCGTGTAGTGCGAGTCGAGCGGCAGCTTCTTCTTGATCAGGCCGTACTCGAGCAAGGTCTCCTGCATCACGCCGAGCGCCTCGACGTTGATGCTCCCGTCGACCGGCAGCAGCGGGCCCGAGATCTTGTGCGCGGCCAGGACCGCTTCCGGGGTCCAGCCGAGCTTCTTCGCCACGAGCCCCGCGATGTCGCTCGGGTTGTCGCGCATCAGCTTGAGCGCGCGGAAGAGCGCCCGCTGACTCTTGCGGATCGCGTCGGCGTGCTTGGCGATCGCGTCCTCGGACGCGTACTGGATCTGGCTGATCCACTTCGGCGTCACCGAATCCAGGCGCATGAAGACCCTGGACTTGCCCGCGAGCTCGGTCACGGCGCCGCCGTCGCCCCAGACGTAGGCGGCGATCTCCTTGCGCGCCATCGCCGCGAGCTGCGCGTCGAGCCCGCCGAGGCCGACGACCTGTACGTCCCGGTCGGGGTCCCATCCCTCTTTCTTGGCGACCATACGGGCGAAGACCCACGTGGTCGCGCCCGCGCGCGTCACGCCTATCGCCTTGCCCTTGAGCTCGCCGACCTTCTGGACGTCCGGCGCCACGTTCAGGGTGAAGTGGTTGCCCTCGGTGTGCGTGGCGATCATCTTGATCGGCGAGCCGGCCTCACGGAAGACGAGGATGTCGGTGCTGCCGGTGATCCCCAGCAGGCACTCGCCCGCCATCACCGCCTTGAGGAGATCGGGGCCGCCGCGGAAGGGCACGTACTCGACGTCGAGGCCTTCGGCCCGGAACAATCCACGCTCGAGGGCGACGATGACCGGCCCGGCCATCGCGTAGTCGCCGAGCACGGCGCTCCCGATCTTGACCGAGCTCTGCGCGCGGGCGGCGCGCGCGAGCAGGGGCGCCGCGCCGGTGGCGAGCGCGGTCGTGAGGAACCGTCGGCGTGTGGTCACGGGCATCGTGCATGGCCTCCTTGACTTTCCCTCGACACGCGGTGATCGTACAACTTCGTGAGTCGCCCCGTTACGAATAGATGACCGAGTCCGCATGACCGAATCTCCCGTCACGTACGAAGCGCGGGACGGCGTCGGCTGGATCACCCTGAACCGGCCGGCGGTCCTCAACGCGCTGTCCACCGAGCTCGCCGCGGCCCTCGCCGATCACGCCGAGGCCGCGGCCGCCGACCCGCGGGCGAGGCAGGTGGTGGTGCGCGGGGCAGGGCGGGCGTTCTGCTCGGGGATGGACCGTACGGCGCTCGCCGCGGGCACGGTCGGCGAGGCGTTCTTTCGACACTTCAATCGCGCGCTCGACTGCCTGGAAGACATGCCGAAGATTTCGGTGGCCGTCCTGCACGGCTACTCGATCGGCGGCGGCCTGCAGCTGGCGCTCGGCTGCGACCTCCGGCTGGCCACCGACGACGCCGTGATCGGTCTCGGCGCCACCCGCCACGGCCTCGTTCCCGACGGCGCGGTGCTCCGGCTGGCGCGGGTGGTCGGCGTCGGCCGCGCGAAGGAGCTGGCGCTCCTGAACGACCACGTGAGCCCCGCCGAGGCGCGCGCGATGGGCCTGGTCAACTGGGTCTGCGCGCCCGCCGACCTCGAGCGGACGCTCGCCTCGATCCTCGAGAAAGCGCGCGCCGCCGCGCCCACCGCGACCGCGCACACGAAGCGATTGCTCCACGCCTCGTTCCACCACGACCCGCGCGCAATCCTCGAAGAGGTCCTGCGGGCGCAGGACGACTGCGCCGGATCGTGGGAGATGGGCGAGGCGAATCGGGCGTGGCGCGAGAAGCGCGACGCGCGCTTCGATCCGCCCGAGCGCGGCTAGCCCGCGGAGGCCCCATGGCGTACACGGACATCCTCTACGAGAAGAAGAACGGCGTCGCGTGGATCACGATCAACCGGCCGGAGGTCCGCAACGCGTTTCGCACCATCACCGTCGCGGAGCTGACCGACGCGTTCGTCGACGCGCGCTGGGATCCGGCGATCGGCGTCGTCGTGCTCACGGGCGCCGGCGACAAGGCCTTCTGCTCGGGCGGCGACCAGAAGGAGCGCGGGCAGGGCGGCTACGCGCCCGGCGCGGCGGGGGCGGCGAGCCGGCGTCCGATGGACGTCGAGGCGCTGCACAGCGCGATCCGCCACACCCCCAAGCCCGTGATCGCGATGGTCAACGGCTTCGCGGTCGGTGGCGGCCACGTGCTGCACGTGCTCTGCGACCTCTCGATCGCCGCCGAGACCGCGATCTTCGGTCAGACCGGGCCGCGCGTGGGCAGTGTGGACGCGGGCCACGGCACCGGCTTCCTCGCGCGCGTCGTCGGCGAGAAGAAGGCGCGGGAGATCTGGTATCTCTGCCGCCAGTACTCCGCCGCCGACGCGCTCGCGATGGGCCTGGTCAACAAGGTCGTGCCCTTCAAGGATCTTCGCGCCGAGGTCGAGAAGTGGTGCGCCGAGCTCCTCGAGAAGAGCCCGACCGCGCTGGCGCTCGCCAAGCAGTCGTTCAACATCGATTCCGAGCCGCGCGCCGGCGTGGCGCAGTTCGCGGGCACCGCGCTCTCGCTCTACTACCAGACCGACGAGGCGATGGAGGGGCGCAACGCGTTCGTCGACAAGCGTCCCGTTGACTTCAAGAAATTCCGAAAGTGACAAAACCGGGTGCGCGGCGGGCCCGGCGTCGTCAGGCTGACACCTCGGCCGGCGGACCTCGACACGGATTATCGGCGTGTTTTCAATAGTCTGTGAGGCTCGCGGCACCTGGCAGGAGGTTTGCCCCGTCCCCGGGTATGACGTTCCGCGAGGTCGGATACTTCGTGCTGGCTCCCGCGGGCCTCGCTCTCGCCGCCGCGCTGGCGCTCGGCTCCGTGGCGGCGCGCGGTGACGACGCGCAGCCGGTGACGGCGACGGTCCTGGTCGGCGACGACCTGCTCCGTATCTTCCAGGAAGGCAAGGACGCCGCCGAGCAGGTGGATCCGCACGAGGTCAGCCTCGGGACCTCGTTCGATCCCCAGCCGCAGGCCCCCGCGCCGTCGGACTACCGATAACGCGTCGCTCGATGTAGACTGCCGCCCGGAATATGGCCGGGCTCCTCTCCCGCTACTTCGACCTCAGCGCGCGCTCGACCGACCTCGCGACCGAAATCCGCGCGGGGATCACGACGTTCATGGTGATGGCCTACATCATCTTCGTGAATCCGGTCATCCTCGGATTCACCGGCGTGCCCGGGCTCGACGGCAAGGGCCTGCCGTTCGGGGCGACGCTCACCGTCACGTGCCTGACCGCGGGGCTGCTCTCGATCGCGATGGGGCTCGCCAGCAACTATCCCTTCGCGCTCGCCGCCGGCATGGGCCTCAACGCGGTCGTCGCGTTCGACCTGGTCGCCGGCCGCGGCCTCACGTGGCCGCAGGCGATGACGGTCGTGTTCCTCGAGGGCGCGACCATCACGGTGCTGGTGCTCACGCGCTTCCGCGAGGCGCTGATGGACGCGGTGCCGCTCGGGCTCAAGCGCGCGATCAGCGTCGGCATCGGTCTCTTCATCGCGTTCATCGGCTTCTTCACGTCCGGGCTCGTCGTCAAGCCCGCGGCCGGGCCCTTGCCGGTGGGGCTCGGCGCGTTCCGCGGTCTGCCCATCGCGGTCTTCCTCATCGGCTTCGTCCTGACGGCGTGGCTCATGGCGCGGCGGACCCGCGGCGCGCTGCTGCTCGGCATCCTCGGGACGACCGTGCTCGCTATCGTGCTCAACGAAGTCTTCGCGGCCGGGCACGGCTTCCCGACCCCGGGGGCGGCGCGCGTCCCGGCGGGCATCGTCCAGGCGCCGGACCTGTCGACGTTCGGCCGCCTCGACTTCGGCCTCTTCGCGAAGCTCGGCATGGTCACCGCGCTCCTGGTGATCTTCTCGATCATGCTGAGCGACTTCTTCGACACGATGGGCACGATCATCGGCGTGGGCGGCCGCGGCGGATTCCTCGACGGCCGCGGCCAGCTGCCGCGCGCCGACCGCGTGCTGCTGGTGGATTCGCTCGGCGCGCTCTTCGGCGGCCTCGCGAACAGCAGCAGCAACACGACCTACATCGAGTCGGCGGCGGGTGTGACCGAGGGCGCCCGGACCGGGCTCGCGTCCGTCGTGACGGGACTCCTGTTCCTGGCGGCGATGTTCTTCTCGCCGCTGGCCAGCGTGATCCCGGCGCAGGCGACCGCGCCGGCGCTGATCATCGTCGGCTTCTTCATGATGGGAATCGCGCGGGACATTCCCTGGGACGACTACGAGGAGGCGATCCCCGCGTTCATGACGATGCTGGTGATGCCGTTCACGTGGTCGATCACCAACGGAATCGGCGCGGGATTCGTCACCTACACGGTGATCAAGCTGCTGCGCGGGCGGGGCGCGCAGCTGCACTGGATGGTCTACGTCGCCTGCGCGGCGTTCCTCGTCTACTTCTGTCTGCCGCTGATCGAGGGCGCGGTCGGGTAGCCGCGCGGCAGGCGCGCGCTCGTTCTCGCTCGCGAGACGCGTCGCGTAAGTCCTCGTTATCCCGGCTATTTCTTGACAGGGACCGCGTGCTTGGCTAGACTCGCGCCACCTATCTGCCCTCCCTCGAGGCAGTAACCACGGGTTCGCGGAGGCGATTTGAAGGCAGCCACGCAGCGCACCGGCGCGTCGCCGCTCGATACCGAGCGCGAGACGTTCCCCAAGCTCGTTCAGGACAACGCGCGGCGCCTCGCCGACCGGATCGCGATCCGCGAGAAGGACCTCGGGATCTGGCAGTCGTACACGTGGTCGCAGTATTTCGAGCACGCGCGGCTGATCGCGCTCGGCCTGGCCGCGCTCGGATTCGCGCGCGGCGACCGGCTCGCGATCGTCGGCGACAACCGGCCGCGGCTCTACTGGGCGGTGATGGCGGCGCAGGCGCTGGGCGGCGTCCCGGTGCCGATCTACCAGGACTCCATCGAGCGCGAGATGGAGTACATCGTCGACCACTCGGAGTCGCGCTTCGCCGTCGTCGAGGACCAGGAGCAGGTGGACAAGCTCCTTGGCGTCCGCGCGCGCTGCCGCCACCTGCAGCACGTGGTCTACGACGATCCGCGCGGGCTGCGCGGCTACGGCGAGCCCGGGCTCACGAGCCTGGCCGAGCTCACCGAGCTCGGTAAGAAGTTCGAGGTCGGCCACCCCGGATACTTCGACGCCGAGCTCGCGCGCGGCGCCGCCGACGACACCGCCATCATCTGCTACACGTCCGGGACGACCGGCGCGCCCAAGGGCGCCATGCTGTCGCATCGCAACCTGATCGCGACCGCGCGCAACGCGGCGCGCGTCGAGGGGCTGCGCCAGGACGAAGAGGTGCTCTCGTACCTGCCGATGGCGTGGGTCGGCGACCACGTCTTCTCGTACGCGCAGGCGATCGTCGCCGGGTTCACCATCAACTGTCCGGAGAGCGCGGCGACGGTCCTGACCGACCTGAAGGAGATCGCCCCGACCTACTTCTTCGGCCCGCCGCGCATCTGGGAGAGCATCCTCACCAGCGTGATGCTGCGGGTCGAGGACGCGGCGGCGCCGAAGCGCGCGCTCGTCGACTTCTTCCTGCGCCTGGCCCAGGACATCGAGCGCAAGCGCCTGGGCCGCCAGCCGATCCCCCTATGGCAGCGGCTCGTCTACCCGCTCGGCGGCCTGCTCGTGTACGGCCCGCTCAAGGATAACCTCGGCTTCTCGCGCGTGCGGCGCGCGTACACCGCGGGCGAGGCCATCGGCCCCGAGATCTTCCTCTTCTTCCGCGGGCTCGGGATCAACGTCAAGCAGCTCTACGGCATGACCGAGGCCAGCGTGTTCGTGACGATCCAGCGCGACGGCGACGTGCGCCTGGACACGGTGGGGACGCCGATCCCCGGCGTCGAGATCCGCATCTCGGACGCGGGCGAGGTGATGTTCAAGAGCCCGGGCGTCTTCCAGGGCTACGCGAAGAACGCGGAGGCGACGCAGCAGACGCTCGACCAGGGCTGGATCCACTCGGGCGACGCCGGATTCCTCGACCGCGACGGCCACCTGGTGATCATCGACCGCGCCAAGGACGTGAGCCGCCTGGCCGACGGCACGATGTTCGCGCCCAAGTTCATCGAGAACAAGCTCAAGTTCTCGCCCTACGTCCGCGAGGCGGTCTGCATCGGCCAGGCCCGGCCGTGCGTGACGGCCTTCATCAACATCGACCTGGCCGCCGTCGGCAGCTGGGCCGAGCGTCGTAACATTGCCTACACGAGCTACGGCGACCTCGCGCAGAAGCCCGCGGTGTACGAGCTGATCCGCGGCGAGGTCGAGCGCGTGAACGCGAGCCTCGCCGCGGACGACGCCCTGCGCGGGGCGCAGGTCCGACGATTCCTGATCCTCCACAAGGAGCTCGACCCTGACGACGAGGAGATCACGCGCACGCGAAAGGTGCGCCGCGGCTACATCGCCCAGAAGTACGCGGCGCTGATCGACGCGCTCTACTCGGGGCAGGACCGCGTCCAGGTCGAGGCGAAGGTGACCTACGAGGACGGCCGCACCGGCACCATGCGCGCAGACGTGGCGATCCGCGACGTCGGCGCGCCCGTGCAGGCGACGTCGTGAGCGACGCGGCGCGGCCGCTGCTGGAGGTCGCCGGCGTGAGCGTGCGGTTCGGCGCGCTCGTCGCGGTCAACCGGGTCAGCCTGAGCGTCGGGCGCCGGGAAATCGTGGCGATCATCGGCCCCAACGGCGCCGGCAAGACGACCCTGCTCAACGCCGTCAGCGGCTTCTATCATCCCTACGAGGGCACGATCGCGTTCGAGGGCCGCGACCGCACGCACCTGTCGCCGCCGGACGTGGCCGCCCTCGGGATCGCCCGCACGTTCCAGAACGTCGCCCTGTTCAAGGGCATGAGCGTGCTCGACAACATCATGACGGGCCGGCTCCTCAAGATGGGCGGCAGCTTCCTGCTCGAGGCGCTCTACTGGGGTCCGGCCCGCCGCCAGGAGCTCGCCCACCGCGCCACCGTCGAGCGGATCATCGACTTCCTCGAGATCCAGGCGATCCGCAAGACGCCGGCCGGCCGCCTGCCGTACGGCCTGCAGAAGCGCGTCGAGCTTGCCCGCGCGCTGGCCGCCGAGCCCAAGCTCCTGCTCCTCGACGAGCCGATGGCCGGCATGAACGTCGAGGAGAAGGAAGACATGTGCCGCTTCATCCTCGACGTGAACCAGGAGCTCGGCACGACGATCGCGCTCATCGAGCACGACATGGGCGTGGTCATGGACATCTGCGATCGGGTGGTGGTGCTCGACTACGGCCGAAAGATCGCCGACGGCCCGCCGGCCGAGGTCCGCCGCGACCAGGGGGTCCTCGACGCCTACCTCGGGGTCGCCGATGCTTGACCTCCTGTACGCGGCGGTGGTGGCGCCGTTCAAGGACATGGCGGGGGCGCCGGCGTTCCTGGTCGAGGTCCTGATCGGCGGCGTCTTCGCCGGGCTCATGTACTCGCTGGTGGCGCTCGGCTTCGTGCTCATCTTCAAGGCGTCGGGCGTGTTCAACTTCGCCCAGGGCGTGATGGTGCTGTTCGCCGCGCTCACGCTGGTCGGGCTGCTCGAGCGCGGCGCGCCGGTCGTGGTGGCGCTCGCGCTGACGACGGTCGTCATGGTGGCGCTGGCCTTCGCGATCGAGCGGATCGTGCTGCGGCCGCTCGTCAACCAGGCGCACATCATCCTGTTCATGGCGACGATCGGGCTGAACTTCTTCCTCGAGGGCTTCGGCGAGATGGTCTGGGGCGCCAACGTCAAGAAGCTCGACATCGGGATCCCGGACCGCTCGTTCCTCGTCGGCCGCGTGCAGATCAACCAGCTCGAGCTGACTGCGGCGGTCACCGCCGCCGTCCTGGTCACCCTGCTCGCCGTCTTCTTCCAGCGCACGCGCATCGGCCGCGCCCTGCGCGCGGTCGCCGACGATCACGAGGCGGCGCTGTCGATCGGCGTGCCGCTCAAGACCATCTGGATCGTCGTCTGGTCGGTGGCCGGCGTCGTGGCCATCGTCGCCGGGGTGATGTGGGGCGCCAAGAGCGGCGTGCAGTTCAGCCTCTCGCTCATCGCGCTCAAGGCCCTGCCGGTGCTGATCCTCGGCGGCTTCGAGTCGGTGCCGGGCGCCATCGTCGGCGGGCTCATCATCGGCGTCGGCGAGAAGCTCGGCGAGGTCTACTGGGGGCCACTCGTCGGCGGCGCGATCGAGAACTGGTTCGCCTACGTCCTGGCCCTGGCGTTCCTGCTCGCGCGGCCGCAGGGACTCTTCGGCGAGAAGATCATCGAGCGCGTATGACACCCACGCACGCTCTCGCTGCACGCTCGCGTCGCGTAACGCTCCGGAGGCCGGGCGGGGTGGTGGCCTCCCTGGCGACCACGCTAGCAAACACCCGCGACGCGCGTGTCCAGCGCGCGGTGATGGGGACGACCCTGACAACACGGGTCGCCAGGGAGGCCACCACCCCGCCCGACCTCCGGAGCGCGTTGGCGGTGATTCAGGCGGGATGCGGCGATGCGGGCGTGAGGCGGTGAGGCGGGCGTGATCTATCGGGAGGCGGGGCAGTTCAAGACGACGTACGCGGCCGATCAGGCCGTGTTTCCGGTGGCGCAGGATCGCGTCGCGGTGGCCGCGGTGGTGGTCGCGGCGTTCGTGGTGCCCCCGCTCGTCGCGAGCGAGTACTGGCTGCAGGCGATCCTGATCCCGTTCCTCGTCTACGCGCTGGCCGCGATCGGGCTGAATCTTTTGACGGGCTACGCCGGCCAGCTCTCGCTCGGCACCGGCGGGTTCATGGCGGTCGGCGCGTACTCGGCGTTCAAGCTCGCGACGGCGTTTCCGCACCTGAACATCGTGGCCGTCTTCGTGCTCGCGGGCCTCGTCGCGGCGGCCGTCGGGCTCGCCTTCGGCGTCCCGAGTCTCCGGATCAAGGGGTTCTACCTCGCCGTCGCCACCCTGGCCGCGCAGTTCTTCCTGGTCTGGCTCTTCAACAAGGTCGCCTGGTTCACCAACTACGCGTCGTCGGGTACCATCACCGCCCCGGATCGGAGCCTCTTTGGCGTCGTCGTCACCGGCCCGAACTCGTCGGCGTCGGCGCGCTACCTGGTCGCGCTCGGCCTGGTGGCCGTGTTCGCGGTCGTCGCCAAGAACCTGGTGCGCGGCCGGGTCGGCCGCTCCTGGATGGCGATCCGTGACCGGGACATCGCCGCCGAGATCATCGGCGTGCGCCCGCTCTCCACGAAGCTGCTCGCGTTCGGGATCAGCTCCTTCTACTGCGGCGTGGCCGGCGCCGGGCTGGTCTTCCTCTACCTCGGTACCGCCGAGACCCTGGCCTTCGACATCAGCATCTCGTTCCTCGTCCTGTTCATGGTGATCATCGGCGGCCTCGGCAGCATCCTGGGCTCGTTCCTCGGCGCCGCCTTCATCGTGCTGGTGCCGATCGTCCTCGCCAACGCGCCGCACGCGCTCGGGCTCAGGCTGCCCGTCGCGCTGCAGAAGCAGATCGAGCTGATGGTGTTCGGCGGACTCATCATCTTCTTCCTGATCGTGGAGCCGCGCGGCCTGGCGCGGCTGTGGCAGCTCACGAAAGAGAAGCTGCGACTGTGGCCGTTTCCCCATTGAGCGAAAGGAGAGAGTCATGAGACTACGGAGACTCTGGATCCCGGTCCTGGCGGCGCTGGCGCTGGTCGCGCCGGCCCTGGCGGCCGCTCAACCGAAAGAGATGTTCATCCCGCTGCTCGTCTACCGCACCGGCCCGTACGCGCCGAGCGGCATCCCGATCGCGGACGGCATGGCCGACTACTTCACCCTGCTGAACGAGCGCGACGGCGGCATCAACGGCGTCAAGCTCGTGTGGGAAGAGTGCGAGACGCAGTACGACACCAAGCAGGGCGTCGAGTGCTACGAGCGGCTCAAGGGCAAGAGCCCCGTGCTGGTGAACCCGTACTCCACCGCGATCACCTACTCGCTGATCCCGAAAGCGCCCATCGACAAGGTCGTCGTGTTCTCGATGGGCTACGGCATGAGCGCGGCGTCCGACGGCCGGTGGTTCCCGTGGGTGTTCAACTTCCCGACGAACTACTGGAGCCAGGCCTCGGCCGTCATCCGCTACATCGGCGCGCAGGAGGGCGGTCTCGAGAAGCTCAAGGGCAAGAAGATCGCCCACATCTTCCACAACAGCGCCTACGGCAAGGAGGCCAACCCGACGCTCGAGGAGCTCTCGAAGAAGTACATGTTCGAGCTCACGCTGCTGGCGGTCGACCATCCGGGCCAGGAGCAGAAGGCGACGTGGCTGCAGGTGCGCCGGATCAACCCGGACTGGATCTTCATGTCGGGCTGGGGCGTGATGAACCAGGTCGCCATCAAGGAAGCGGCGTCGGTCGGCTTCAAGATGGACCACCTCATCGGCAACTGGTGGTCGGCGAACGACTCGGACGTCGTGCCGGCCGGCGAGGGCGCCAAGGGCTACAAGGGCGCCACGTTCACCGCGCCCGGCACGAGCTTCAAGGTGCACGCGGACCTGCTCAAGTTCGTCTACGACAAGGGCAAGGGCTTGGCGAAGAAGGAAGACCTCGGCGCGCCGCTCTACAACCGCGGCCTGGTCAACTCGATGCTGGCGGCCGAGGCCATCCGCACGGCGATGACGAAGTATGGCAACAAGCCGCTCACGGGCGAGCAGGTGCGCTGGGGCTTCGAGAACCTCAACCTCACCGAGCAGCGGCTCGACCAGGTCGGCATGAAGAGCTTCACGCACCCGGTCAAGGTCACCTGCGAGGATCACGAGGGCAGCGGCCCCGTGCTGATCCAGCAGTGGGACGGCAAGAAGTGGAACGTCGTCTCCGACTGGATCGCGCCGATGCGCGACGTCGTCCGGCCGAAGATCGAGGCGGCGGCCGTCGAGGAGGCCAAGAAGCTCAGCTACACGATGCGTGACTGCGCGAAGGAGAAGTAGAGGCGCTGGTGACGGGCGACACGCCGCGGCCGCTCCTGGCGGTGAGCAACATCGAGGTGATCTACGATCACGTGATCCTCGTGCTGCGCGGCGTGTCGCTCGCGGTCGCCGAGGGCGGCATCGTCGCCCTCCTCGGCGCCAACGGCGCCGGCAAGTCGACGACGCTCAAGGCGATCTCCGGCCTCTTGCGCACCGAGCGCGGCGAGGTGACGAAGGGCTCGATCGAGCTCGGCGGCCGGGCGATCCACCGACAGGACCCCTCGGACGTCGTCAAGCGCGGCGTCGTCCAGGTCATGGAAGGCCGGCACGTGTTCGAGCACCTGACCGTCGAGGAAAATCTCCTCACCGGCGCCTATACCCGGCGCAGCGGGCCGGCGACGCGAAAGGACCTCGACCTCGTCTATCACTACTTCCCGCGGCTGACCGAGCGGCGAGGGTTCAAGGCCGGCTACGTCTCGGGCGGCGAGCAGCAGATGGTGGCCATCGGCCGCGCGCTGATGGCCCGGCCCACCCTGATGCTCCTCGACGAGCCCTCGATGGGGCTGGCGCCCAAGCTCGTGGCCGAGATCTACGAGATCGTCGCCCGGCTCAACCGGGAGGAGCGGGTCGCCGTCCTCCTGGCCGAGCAAAACGCGACCATGGCATTACAGGTTGCTCAACATGGCTATGTCATGGAAAATGGCCGGATCGTGCTCGACGGGGATGCCAAGACGATCAGCCAGAACGAGGACATCAAGGAGTTCTACCTAGGCCTGACGGGCGTGGGCCAGAGGAAGAGCTATCGGGACGCGAAGCACTACCGACGACGAAAGCGGTGGCTCTCATGAGCGCGCTTCTGGAGATCCGTGAGGCATCCAAGGCGTTCGGCGGCGTCCAGGCCGTGACGCGAGTCTCCCTCGAGGCCCAGAAGGGCGAG
>JACXTT010010856.1_pt1 | contig 12233 bp, 12 predicted proteins | sample 9270951 | NCBI WGS metagenome assembly JACXTT01 (sample SAMN15532306, study PRJNA645909) | rock metagenome | isolation source: weathered quartz diorite | place: Puerto Rico | collected 2017-06-21 | reverse complement strand
TTCGGCGAGCGCGACCCGGCGCTCGTGCTGCGCGAGCGGCGCGAGCGCCTGCCGCCCGGCATTGCGATCGGCTCCGAGCTGCGCACGCGCGCCGGCGAGGAGGACGACGACCCGCCGGTGTTTCGCGTCACCGAGCTCTCCGACACCGAGGCGACGCTCGACGCGAATCACCCGCTCGCCGGCCGCACGGTGGAGATGCGCCTGGCGGTGCTCGACGTGCGCGCGGCGACCCAGGAAGAGATCGCGCACGGCCACACGCACGGGCCGGGCGGGCACGAACCGCACTAGTCAGGGCGTCGGCGGCGCCTTGAGATCGGTGACCAGCGTGCGCCACTCGAGCATGTGCAGGTCGCGCGGGTGGTTGCCGTCGAAGCGCCAGCCGCAGATCCAGCGCCGCACCTTGTCGGTGTTGACGTTGCCGTAGCTCGCGTCGTCGCAGAAGGCGGCCGCGGGATCGTGCATCGCGGTCCACATGCGCGTGAGCTCGCTCCAGCGCACGACCACCTTGTCGCGCCCGATCAGATGCGGCGCGCGCACGCGCGGGTCGGAGAGCGTGAAGCTCTCGGCGTGGGTCCAGTGCGTGCCGACGCCGCCGCGCGAGCGGAACACGAGCGGCATGGGAAGGAAGTGGTAGCGCACGCTCGGCGCCGGCGGCGTCTGGCTCGAGTCGCGCGAGAACGCGTGGTTGTACATCCATTGGGTCTCCGCGATCAGGCGGTTGGTCAGCCCGCCCGTCATGCGGTCCTTCGCGCCTTCGATGCCGACGGAGACGCCGCGATCCTGCTCGTAGTCGTAGCCGGTGGCGGACGCCTCCGCGATGACGAAGTGAATCGACCTCAGGTTCCGGTTGCACCAGGCGTCGCGCGGCGGCTTGCCGCAGCGATCGGAAATCTCCCTGAGCGCGCTTTGCACGGCGAACAGCGCGGACAGGAGCCCGAGATTTTCCTCGGCGCCGCCGTCGGTGACGAAATAGGAGCGGTCGGGGCAGTCGGCGTTCGGCTCCTGGTTCTTCACCTCGACACGCGCGTTCGGGAACACCGGCGGGAAATTGGCGTTGAGCGCCGCCGCGGGCGCGAGGCGCACGGCCGCATCGCGCACGATGACATAGGGCAGGCGCACGTCGGCGATCGGCACGTCGCGCCGCGGGAAGGCGGAAGCCTGCCGCACGTTGGTGAAGATCAGGCGCCCGCCACTCATCAGCTTGTAGGGCCGCGAGGTCTCGAGGCAGTCGTCGCGCGGCAGCGGCCGGTTCAGGCTGATCGTAAGGAGCGCCGACTCCTCGTCCGGGTGGCCGGTCACGGTGGTATTGAGGATCAGCGCCGGCGTGCCCGGCAGGCCGAAGGTCGCCGCGCGCCCGGCGCCGGCGAACAGGCGCCGCTCGAACGTTTCGGTGAGGAGCACGGTGAGCGGCGCGGCGCCGAGCACGCGCCACTCGAGCGCGCCTTTCAGCACGTCGTCGATGTAGTTCGCTTCCACCGCGCGCTTGAACCGCGTCCAATCTCCAGCCGGTTGCGAGAGCTCTGGGTAATGCAGCGCGAAGTAGGCGAGCGCGACGCCGCCGCCGGAGACGCCGCTCAGCAGCGCGATGTCGCCGTCCGCGCGCAGGCGGTGCAGTCCTTCGAGCACATGCGCTGCGAATACCGCGGCGCGCGTGCCGCCGCCGGAGGCGACCACCACCAGCGCCGGGCGCTCGTCGCCGGGAGCGGCGAGCAGCCGGTCGGCGAGGTCGGTCAGGCCCTCGTCGGCGCTGGCGCGCGCGGTGACCACCGCGGGCGGCTGCACGATGTGGTTCGCGTACCAGTAGGCGCCGGCGAACGCCGCGGTCGTGAGCACGAGGATCGCATTCACTGCATAGAAGTAGAGATGCAGCTGCCGGCCCACCGTGATCGCCGCCCCCGGGTTGCGCCTGCCGGCGAGCGCCTCGAAGAGCTCCGCCATGCCGTAGGTCTCGAACGCGGGCGAGCGCTGGCCCGCCACCTTTCCCAGGACGAGAAAGTGGCCGAGGCTGTGGCTCATCAGGTAGCGGCCGTCTTGCTGCACCCCGAGGCTCGGCTGGTGGGCATAGGGATAGTCCATCGCGGTCTGCAGTGAGCGATTGCCGAGCACGCCGAGCAGCTCGGCCGCGGCCGCGCGGTTGATCCAGTACTCCACCAGCCAGGCGAGGACATAGCACATTACCGTGCCGCTGAAGATCACGCCGAACGGCGCGCCGTCGAGCAGCGTCGTCACGTAGCCCACGCCGAAGATGCGGCACAAGGCCACCGCGACGACGAACAGCGAGACGAAGAACGCCGCGCCGCGCAGGAACCAGCGCTCGACGATCAGCGTCATCTGGCGCCAGCGCGGCGCGAGGTTGCCCCACGTGGAGAGTCCGATCGCCACCAGCAGGCCGAGCAGCGTCATCGAGACGAGCCAGTCGGCCGGCGCCTCGAGCACGATCAGCGACGGGATGAGCGCGAGCTGCAGCCAGCGATAGGAGATGCCGTAGAGCAGCGCATGCCCGACGCAGGCGGCGGTGGGCAGCGGGGCCTTGGGCAGCTGCCTGAATAGCTCGCGCTCGCGCAGCTCGCCCTGGAAATAATCGCTCAGGCCGGCGAGCGGCCTGCCGAGCGCGCGCCGCGCAATGGCGGGCGTCAACCAGACGACCAGCGCGACGACCGGCGCGACCACCGCGAACACATGCCGGTACGGCGCACCGGAGGCCTCCGCCGCGTCGGGCGCAGCGAGGGCGAGCCAGTAGATGAGCGCGGTAGCGACGATGATCGCCGCCTGCCAGCCAAGCAGGCGCTTGGTCGAAAGGCCCGCGCGCCAGACGAAGGCATAGATCGCGATCGCGGCAGCGCTGAGCACCAGGCGCCAGAACGACGCCGCCGAGAACGTCGAGACTTCGCAGACGCCTTTCGCCGCGGCGACGAGAGATGCGGCGCTCGCGAAGAGCAGCGGCGCGAGGAACAGGCCCGCGCACAGGACGAGCGCCACGACGGTGATCGCGCGGCGCTTCTCACCCTCGCCGGCGCATTGCTGTGCGGGGTCGGGATCCGTGTCGAACGGGTAGTCGGGCAATCTCTTCTCGACCCACGGCTTTGCCTTGCGCAGCCCGAACCACAGCACGCCGGCGAGGAGTGCCGCGCCGATCGCTGCGAGCACGACGCGCACGCCGCGCGGCGATACCGAGCAGAATCCGTCGAGCGTCGGGCCGTAGCAGAGAAAGGCCACGTTCGCGGCGAACAGCCAGAACGCGAAGAGCTTCCATGGCGCGCGCGGCCGCAAGTGACCGTCGCGGCCGAGTGCCTCGGTGAATTCCTGGTTCGCGCGGAACTCCAGCCGCCGGAACGCACGGTCGACGAAATATGGCGCGTCGTAGAACAGCGCGAGCAGCCACGGGCGCCATGGCCCGAGGAAAAGCAGGAACTGAGCAGCCGCGAGCGCCGCGCTGACGATGCCGAAGCCCCATTTCGCATTCGTCGCAATGCTCGCGGCGACGTAGGGCCCGGCGTTGCTCGCCAAGTCTTGCACCGCCGAGCGCAGCAGCCGGTTTTCCGTCCAGTCGCTCGCGGCGTACGCGAGGGCCGCGCCTGCGAGCGCGACATGCCAGGCATGCGGCACGCGGCGCCAGGTGATCAATCCGATCGCCAGGAACAGCGCCAGCAGCGCCGCCGCCGAGCGGTCGTCGGCGTGCAGGAAGTCGAGATACGCGTCGCGGCTCCCGCTCTCGCCGAGGCGCTCAACAAAGTTGCGCGTCGCTTCCCAGGCGGGGAACGGCGTCGCGCCCGGCAGCCGGTCGTCGCCCGCGATGTCGATGGCGATGCGCAGGTTATCTTGCTGCATCCACGGACCGGAGAGCAGCACGACGGCCAGCGCTGTGAGAAGCACTAGCCAAGGAGCGACGCGCGACGGGATGCCCGGCATCCTTTGCCGCGTCCGTTCTAGCGTCGTTTCGCCCGCGGCCTCGAGCGGCGCCAACGGTCAGGCCGCATCTTGCGGATCTCGCTGCGGTGCTGGCGCCGATCCTCGCGCCTGAGCGCCCGGGCCTTTGCGACCGAAGCGGTGATCTGCGACCACTTGCCGTTCTTGAACACGAGCTGGTAGCCGCCGGGCAGGATCTGGAACGGGCGGCTTACCTTGCCGCGGTAATCGAACTTCGTCGAGTTCGGCTTGCGGAAGATCTCGAAGTACGACGGATAGATGAAGTCCGTCATCTTGAAGCCGTTGACGTTGAAGGCGAGCGAGTCGGCTTCCACGGGATCAGCGGCTTCATACGCATAAGCGGCCTTGGGATCCGGCCCCGTCGTCAGCATGTTGATCGCCGGGTCGACCAGCATCTCGACCAGCTCGTGCGACGTGGCCACGGTGAGCGAGGCACCGTCGTCGGCGATGGTCTTGACGAACACTTTAGAGAGCGGGAAGCCGCCGGGCGTGAGCTCATGGTAGGCGAGCGCGTTCGCCTGGTCCGCGGTGTCGAGGAACACTACCGCCCACGCGTTCTTCTTGAAGCCGGTTGTCTTCACCAGCCGTGCCGGCGTGCCCCACACGGGCACCACGTAGTCGGTGACGAATTTCTGCAGCGCCGCCACGAGCTTGTCGAGATCCAGCCCGAGCGGCGTCGTCGCCTGGTTGAACACCGCGATCTCCGGGATCTGTCCCTGGTCGAACGCGGCGAATACGGGTCGAGTCGTTCTCATAAGCGCCTCACTTCTTCCTGGTACGCGGCAGATCGATGCCCTCGCAGATCGCGCGCGAGGTCGTTGCCGGTCCCGCCTCGCCGCGCACGATGGCGCGGATCTGCCGCAGGCAGGCGTTGTCCGGCGTCAGCACCCGCTCCACTGCCTCATCGATATTCTTGACGTCCTGGTCGTCGATCTGGAAGGAGGTGGGAATGCGGTCCAGCTTCTGCTTGAGCCCCGGGTCGAGCGCTTCGACGTCGTCGAAACCGAAGTGGTAGAAAACCAGCTGCTGCCGCAGGTCGAGCTCTGCGTTCGGCAGCCGGCCGATGCTCGCGCAAAGCCCGGGCGGCAGGCTCTGCTTGTCCCGTTCGCAGTCCATGCCGCCGCGCAGCACGGCGCCTTTGAATTCCTCGATGCGGTTGGCGCGGTTTTCCTGCAGCAGCGAGTCCACGGCCTCGATGACGTTGCTGTCGACGATGCGGTCGAGGGGCGAGCGCGGATCCGCCATCAGCCGCGAGGTGCCGCGCGGCTTGATGAACGCGTCGACCACCAGCACCACTACGCGGTCGTAGTCGGCGAGCTTCCCGGCCACGCCGAGCTCGAAGAGCGCGCGCTTGACCGATTTCAGGCCCAGGTTGTCGGAATTGCCGCCGTCGAACATGTGCACATAGCGCTCGCACTGCGCTGCTTGCGCCGGCGTGGCGTGGGCGCACTCCGGCAGCGATTCGGTCCGGTAATCGCGCAGCGTCATGTACGGGAAAACGACCGGAAACGCCGATGACGCCGCGACCGCCCGCGCGATGGAATAGGTGGCGATCGGCGAGTTGACGCGCGTACGGAAGTCTTCTTCGGTGAACGTGAACACGCTGCCGAACGCATACGGGTCCGACAGCGGCCCGCTCTCGATCGCCTGCTCGGTGGTGTTGGTCGAGTTGATGATGAGATACGGCCGCTGCGGGTTGATGTCCCGGAAGGTGAGCGCAAAGCCGAGCAGCCCTCTGTCGTACAGGTTGTTCTGGAACGTCTGCGCCATGATGTCCGAGCGGTTGTAGGCGGTGAACCAGTAGAGCGCGATGTTGTTCGGCCGGAACCAGTTTCCTACCCAGCGCAGCACGTAATTGCGGCTCATCGCGTCGCGCACCACCTCCGGGTTCCAGGGGCGCAGGTCGTTGAGGCGCGCTTGCTTGCAGAGCTCGACCACGCGCTCGGCGTCCGCCGTCCTTGGCGAAGCGAGGGCGGCGCCCAGGCGCTCGCGCTCGCCGGCATCGAGCGGCGCGCTGCAGCTCACCGTCGCGCCCTTCGCGTCGATCTTCAGCTTGTCGCTCGGGCTCGTCTTGGCCTGCAGCGGCGCGAGTCCGCCCGCGAGCGGCAGGCTCTGGTCGCGCGAGATCGCGTAGTACGCCGCCGGCAGCGAGCCGCCGGAAACGGAAGACATCACGTCGACTTCGCGCAGCAGGTCGACGTCGTCGTACACCGTCTGCAGCCTGAGCATCGTCGCGCCGGCGAGATACGCGGCGCGCGAGCCCCCGCCGGATAGTGCGAGAAAGAACAGCACGCGCTCGTTGCCGCGGCGTCCGTCGACCGCGAACGTGGCGCGGCCTTTGATCGGCTCACCGGCCTGGAAGCCCGAGCCCGTGCCCGGCTCCGGCGGCCGCAGCGGTTCGTTGGTGTGTGAAAAGAGGGTCGTGCACCCGGCGAGCAGCGCGAGCATCGATAGGAGCGTCGGCCGGCGCAATGCCGCTATCGCGGGATGCCACGCTACGCATGACCTGCTCATCCGCAAGCCCTCCCGTAGGTCGCGTGGCCGCACCGGCCGATGAAACTAGGTTAGTCCGTTCGCCGCCCGCTTTCTTATCCGGGCGTCGCGACTTGGACGTGAATATTCACCGAAGGAAGAGCGACCGCGCCTTGCTCACAAGCGCTTCCACCGCGTATCCCTTGACGAGCCACGAGACGGAGAAGGCGATCAGCGCAACCGACTCGGGCACGAAGATCTCACTCCCGGTGTAGCCGTTGTAGCCGGCCCAGGCGATGCACGCGATGATCGCCACGCCGCAGGCGAGATACAACTTGTTGCGCCAGCCGGTCGTCTCGGTCTTGCCGTCTTTGCGCAGCCGGAAGAGCCACAGCGCGAAAACCGCGAACATCGCGAATAGCACTACCGCCGCAATGTGGTGGATGACGCCAGTCGACCGCGTCCACCAGGATAGCGGCGGCACGCCCGCCGGCGCGGCGGTCGGGAAAAACGCCACCGCGAGCGCCGCCAGCCCGGCGACGATCGCCACGGCGCGGTCGGCCTTGTGATAGTCGTTGTCGAAGCCGCGATACGTGAAGAGGAAAAGCGCGAGCGCGACCAGCATGCCGACGAAGGCGGCGAGCGCGCCGGTGTAGTAGTAGGCGCTGATCGACTCGAGGCTGCGCCAGCGCGCGAGGCCGTCGCGCTCGATGGCGATGACGACGAGCAGCGCCGGCAGCACGAGGCCGATCCAGCCGATCAGCTGCCGGTGCGCATCGCCCGAGAGGTCATCGGGCCGCGCCGGATTCGGGGGCGCCGCTAAGAGTGTTTCGTAAGCCACAGCACAATGAATAGTAGCCCGACCACTACGCCTAACACTTGGTCGACGGCAGTGATGTGCACCTTGAACGCAGCGACGTCTTCCTGGCTGAAAGGCTTGATCGGCAAATTGGATTCAATCGCTCTTAGCGCTTTGAATTTCTCCTTGTAGATGTCACCGAACGCGCGCATATGTAAAGCCCAGGCGACGCACACTGCAACCCCCACCAAGCCGACCAAAGCTTGCACCGCAGCTCGCAGGTCCTGGAGCAGGCCGTCCTTTCCTGCCAGTGCCAGGAACGTGAAGAGGGTCGTGAGAAGAGTGATATAGAACGCCCGCACCGTCTCGTGCCTGCCGCCGATGCGGCCGAGATCCTCGACGTAGCTGCCGTAGATGGCGGAGCTGGCAGTCAATTCCTCGGGTGTCATGGAGTGTTCTCCTGTTCGTTTGTGGGGCCTAGCTTAGGCGCTCATCCGCTGTGACCGTTATCGGTGCGTCCGAAACTGCGGCCGCACTCTCCGCGTGCGCAAAAACCGCGAAAAGCGCGGTTTTCCCCAGGGAATCCGGTGGTATGCGTTTTGCGTGGTCTCTCGCGCGGGGAGGAAGAAGAAGCAGAAAAAGGAGCTCGTATGCAGCTCAGCCTCGTCTTCGAAATCCTGCTCCTCGTGTCCATCGCCGCCGGCATCTTCATTGGCTGGGATCGCCGCTCGGGGAGAGATCGCCGGCGCGCGAGTCGCGGCGGTCGTCGCGCGGCTGACGGCGCGGCGGCCGCCGCCATTTTGGAGGAGCCGGCCGCGCGTTAGGCGGCGTTGAGAAATCGGGCTCGGAGCCCTATTTAGATGAGGCTCTGACCCGATCTGTGCCCGGCCTTCCGGCCGGTGGGCGGGGCGCTGCTGAGGGGCTACCTTGCTCGCATGACGACCGATCTTCTCTCGCAGTTCTCCGGCGCCCTCGCCGAGCGCGCCGCGAGCGTGCAGGGCGCCCTCGCCGCCGTGCGTCTTGCGCACGGGCGGCATCTCAGCGCCACGCTCTGGCAGCCGGACGTAGCAATCGCCTCCGAGCAATCGCTTCCTCGTCGCGACGAATTCGAGCTGGTGCTCGCCGGCGGCGCCCTGGCGAAGGCGAAGCTCGCCGGCCGGGACGCGGGCACCAACATCGCGGCGCTTCGCATCGAGCGCGCCGTGGACTTTCAAACACCTAACAGTGTTGAAGCGGCTGCAGGTGCTCTTGCACTCGCGTATGGAGCCGACGGCGCGGGCGGCGTGCGCACGCGGTTGGGCGTCGTGAATACCGCCGGCTCCGAATGGGCGTCGAGCGCCGGCGGGCGCATCGACCGCTACATCGTCCTCGACATCACGCTCGCGCGCGCGGAGGAAGGCGGGCCGGTGCTCGACGCGGCAGGACAGCGCCTCGGCATCAGCACCTTCGGCCCGCGCGGCCGGGTGCTGGTCATCCCATCCGCGACGATCGAGCGCGTGCTGCCGGAACTGCTGAAGGACGGGCGCGTCGCGCGCGGCTGGCTCGGCGTCGGCTTGCAGCCGGTGGCGGTGCCCGATGCGCTGAAGGAGCAAGCCGGCCAGCCGGGCGGCGCGATGGTGATGTCGATCGCGGCCGACAGCCCGGCCGCGAAGGCCGGCCTGGTCGCCGGAGACATTGTGCTCTCGGTGAACGGCACGCCGGCGTACCGGCTGCGCCGCATTGCCGCAGCGCTCTCCGAGATCGGCCGCACGGCGGAGCTGCGCGTGATCCGCGGCGGCAAGCTCGTCTCGGTGCAGGCGACGATCGCCGCGCGGCCCGCATGATCCAGGCGGTGAAGCCGCTGGCGGCGCGGCGCTTGCGCGTCGCGATCAGCGTGCAAGACCCAGCGCTCGCCGCCGAGCTGCGCAAGCTGTTCGCGGATGCCGGGCACGAGGTGGTGGATGCGGCCGAGCCGGCCGACATCGTCATGAGCGATGCCAACGCCGGTTTTGCGGCGGCCAGCGAGCCCGACGCGCTGCTCACGCCGCGCGAGCTAGAGGTGCTCGGCGCGATCGGCGAGGGGCTCACCAACAAGGCGATCGCGCGCAAGCTCGGCATCTCGCTGCACACGGTGAAGTTCCACATCGAGTCGCTGTTCCGCAAGCTCGGCGCGCGCACGCGCACCGAGGCGCTCGCCAAGGCTGCCGAGCGGCGCGTGGAGGTCTGAGCTCTACTTGGTTCGCAGCAGCGCGCGCACTTCGTTCAGGATGCGCGTTCGCTCGCCGGCGTCGGGCACGTTCACGTAAAGCGCGCCGAGCTGGCCGTCGCACTGAGCGGCGAATTTCTGCGCGCCCAGCCGCGCCCCCGGCATCAGGCCGTCGGGCGCTACATCGTCCAGGCGCATCCGTTCGAAAGGCCAGTGGCGCAATATCTTGCGCAGCGCCGGCTCCATCATGCCGCCTCCTGCTGGACGTCTAATTCGGGGACGGAGCCCGAATTAAATCGGCTGTGGAATCAGATCCGCTTGGGTCGAAAGCGGTTGTAGCTTTTAGGTCCACTTTGCTCATTCCAGACGAAACACGTATTCCATACGCGTCCACGCTCCCGTTGGCTTGCCGTCAAAGGTCGCCGGCCTGAATTTGCAGAGAGACAGTCCTGCGGCAGCTGCATTGTCGAGAAGTTGATAGCCGGACGAACGCTCGACCTCCCGCATTACCACCATCCCGGTTTCATCGATATAAAACCTAAGCGCCACTTTGCCAGTCTCGTTCCTACGTCGCGAAAGCTGTGGGTACTGCGGTCTGTCGCAAGAGCCCGGCAATACGGCGGGTGGCTGTCTTACGCCGCTAGGCCCTATAAGACTCCACACGTATTCGAGTTCTACCGACGCGGTCGTCGGAGTACCCTCGCGCATAGCGGGCTCGAAGTTGCAAACTTCCAATGCTCGGCGTGCAGCCTCGTCTAGGCGCTCGTAGCCCGAGGAACGCACAACCTTGCTGTCCACCACTTTGCCAGTGGGATTGACAACGAATTTCAATTGAACGGTTCCATTCTCACGAGAGTCGCGCGCCGCGGCTGGATATTGAGGCTTTTCGCAGAAGCTGATAGCGAGACGCGGTGTTGTATTAATCGCGGTACTCGCGCGACTGTCCTCAGGGTCGCGGATGGTCCAGACATATTCGATGGCAGTCCAAGTGCTTGTAGCTTTGCCATCTAGGGTGGCGGGTTCGAACTTGCAAAGTTCCAACGCCGTGCGCGCAGCGTCGTCAAGTTGCGGATAACCCGACGAACGCTCGACTATGGTCTTTGCTACCTTACCCTCTGGATCGACGAGAAAGCGAAGCAGCACGACACCCGTTTCCCCAGCGCCGAAAGAAGCCGTCGGATATTCCGGCCTTTTACAGGAGCTCGCGATAAGCACTGGTTTTGTCTTCGTCGATTCGGGTTCTTTCAGGATCCATACATACTCAAGCGCCGCCCAAGCGCTTGTAGGATTGCCATTGAGCGTTGCGGGTTTGAATTTGCAGAGGCGCAACGCAGCCCGCGCCGCCTCATCGAGGCGTTGGTAGCCAGATGAGCGTTCGATCACGCTCTCCGTGACGTTTCCTCTCGCATCTACTAGAAGCTTAAGAAGTACTGCGCCCGCTTCGTTCGCGTTGAGCGACTCCAGAGGATATCCTGGCTTTTTGCAAGAACCGGAAACAAGGACCGGCGGTGTGGTCGGTGCTGGCGAATCAGCGCGTGACGTTGGTGCGGGAGCTGCCTCTCTTTCACCGGCCACCGCTAATTGCACAAGCGCGACCGCCGGGCAAATGAACATGCATGCGACTAGAGTCCGCCACATGATTTTTCCCAAGAGGGAACGACGTTACGCCGAGATTAGCGTTGAAATGCCCCCGTGTCTTGCGCGCCGATTGGTCCCGGTTGAAACCGTATAGCGAGGAGAACCATGTCAGCCGCCAAAATCCAGCACCTGGAAGGCAACGAGCGCCAGAGGAGCCGCGCTTACTCGCCGGCGGTGGTCACGGAGGGCGGGCGGATCGTCTGGCTCGCCGGCCAGACGACCACAACCGATCTCGACGGCAAGGACATCAGCGGCAAGTTCGACGAGCAGGCGCGTACGGTGTTTCAGCTCATGAACCGCACGCTCGAGCGCGCCGGCGGCTCGCTCGCGAACCTTGTGACGATGACCGTATTCATCAACGACGCGCGCCGCGGCGACCGGTTCGTGGAGATCCGGCGCGAGTTCTTCCCCGAGGCACGCTACCCGGCGAGCGCGCTCCTCACCATCTCGAATTTCGCGCGCCCCGGGATCCTGATCGAGATCCAGGGCGTGGCAGTGCTTTAGCGGCGCTCCTCGCCCGCTTGCGGCGCGAGATACCGGTGAACCGCGCGCAGCAGGTCGAAGCGCGTGATCGCGCCGACGAGCCGGCCGTCCTCGACCACCGGGAAGCGCCGGAACGAGACGTCCATGAAGAGCCCGGCGCAGTAGTAGATGTCCATGGTCGGCGGGATGGTCTGCACCTGCGCCGTCATGAAGTCCCTTACCTTGCCGCGCGGCGCTTCGCCGCGTGAGTCGCCGTGGGTGAGGAGCCGCAGGCAGTCGAACTCGCTGAGGATGCCGGCGAGCTTGCCCTTGCTGTCGGCCACGATGGCGCCGGTGACGCGCTTCTCCAGCAGGAAGTCCACCGCGTCCATGATGTCGAGATCCGGCGAGATGGTCTGCACGTGGCGGTCCATGAATTCTCGGACGGTCGGTAGGCGGCTCATCGGTGCCTCCGCAAGTAGCGCAGGGGTCCAGATTTTCCGCCCGCGTGCGGCTCCCGGCAATACGCTACTTGATGCCGGCGTGCATGAAGGACTGCATGAACTGGCGCTGAAAGAGCAGGAAGGCGAGGAGCAGCGGCGCCACGGCCATCAGCGTCCCGGCGCTGATCACCGACCAGTCGACGCCCGACTCGGGCGCGCCGAAGATGGCGAGGCCGACGGTCAGCGGGCGCGTCTCGACCGAGTTGGTGACGACCAGCGGCCAGAGGAAGTTGTTCCAGTGGTAGCT
>JACXTT010010855.1_pt1 | contig 12233 bp, 12 predicted proteins | sample 9270951 | NCBI WGS metagenome assembly JACXTT01 (sample SAMN15532306, study PRJNA645909) | rock metagenome | isolation source: weathered quartz diorite | place: Puerto Rico | collected 2017-06-21 | reverse complement strand
AGCACAAAGCTTCCGAAACGCGCTTGTAGTTTCCGTAAATCGTTTCTCCGAAAGAAACAGCATCGTTGGATATGACGGCGTATGTGAGCTCATCGTCGTGCAGAACCGCGCGGCCGCCCGTGGGACGGTGTACGATGTCGATGCCATTGGTGCGGCAGTAATCGACATCGACAGCCTTTTCGATTTGCTGATTGCGCCCAAGAGAAATTGTCGGGGTACGCCAACTGTAGAATCGCACGATGGTTCGAGGAGTTTCGGCGGTTTCGACTTGATCCAAAAAAGCCTCATCGATGGCCATGTTGCGGGCTCCGTCCATCGCCCCATCGATGATCAATTCCCAAGACATGATTCTAAAACTGTAGCGGCGGTCTATAACCATCGAAAAACCGGCGCTCACAGACGCCGCTACAGTGACACCCCTTTTTAAGGGATGGTCAACGGCACGAAACCGGACCGGTATTGTCCACCGGCGCGCGGTTGTTGCAAAACCATCAACGCGATTTCCTGGCCGGACTTCAACGTTCTCTCGACGCGTTTGAAGTCTTCGACATTCCGGATCTCGGTGCGCTGATTACCAGCGATGACACGCGTAATGATGGTGCCACGCGCAATGCCGGCATCGTCGGCAGGGCTATCCTGATCCACAGCCGAAACGTAAACGCCATCTTGCGAAGGCAAGCGGAGCTGACGAACCATATCCGGAGTAATATCCTGAATCCGGATACCGAGTTTTGCAGGCGTCGCTTCGCCCTGATCGTTCCGATCCGGAAGATTCTCGCGCCCGCCGCCGTTGGCCTGCAGGACTTCAGCACGATCCGCCACCGTCACAGGAATCGTCATTTCACGTCCCTCACGGTTGACCTTTATCCGAATCGTTTTTCCGACCGCAGTGTTTCCAATGATGTCGAGTAACACAAAGCTGTTGGTTACAGGCGTGCCATCAATCTCAGTGATGACATCCCCTTCGCGAATACCAGCTTTCGCAGCTGGGAGACCCGGCGAGACCGAGTCAACAACGACGCCGCATTCGGACTTCAGACCCAGCGCGCGGCAAAGCGCCGAATTCTGCTCGTTCTTGTAAGAGATGCCAATGCCGCCGCGCGTGACCTTTCCGTTTTGCACGAGCTGGTTGTAAACCTTCACAGCCGTATTCGAGGGCAGAGCGAAACCGAGTCCGGCAGATTGGCTCGTCTGAGAAATGATCGCGGTGTTGATGCCGATGACTTCACCAGCCATGTTCACAAGCGGTCCGCCGCTGTTCCCAGGATTGATCGCTGCATCCGTTTGCAAAAAGCTCTGGAACTGCCTGCTGCCGCCCCCGGGAAGCGTATCGCGCGCTTTGGCACTGATGATTCCGTGTGTCACCGTATGATCGAGAGTGAACGGGCTGCCGATCGCGAGTACCCAATCGCCGACCTTGACCGCATCGGAGTTACCCATTTTGGCGACGGGCAGATCGTGTCCCGCTTCGATCTTCACAACGGCAAGATCTGTTTCCTCATCGCTGCCGATGAGCTTCGCTTGAAATTCCGACTTGTCTTCCAGCCGCACAGTAATTTTTGTGGCCTTATCAATGACGTGATGGTTCGTGAGAATGTAGCCGGCCTTGTCGACAATAACACCGGTTCCAACGCCGCGCAGCCTTTCACCTCGGTCAGGCAGATCCGGCGCGCCAAAGAAGTTGAAGAAATCGAATGGATCAAATTGCCTTGGATCTTGATTGCGGTTGCGATCGTTGTTGTTGTTGCGGCTTCGAGTGGGAGTTTCCGGCGTGGCTTCCATACTGATGTTCACAACTGCCGGCGCCAGGTTCGCAGCAATCTGCGAAAACGCGTTCGACAACGAAACCGGATCGGGGATGACAAGCGCCTGAGCCTTTTGCTCGCCCGCTTTGACCCCACCGGAGACGATGGTCCCAATCACAACGCCGATCGTGAGTGTCGCAATAATCAGGGTGAGATAAAGCAATCGCTTTTTGGTCATGGCTGATTTTTTCGTCCTTTCAGAGGGTGCACTGTTTTGGGATTATAACTTAGAAGCGCCAGTGCCTTTGCAAGCTAACAAGTCCCTTTTGACGCAATATGATCCGTTTGGTTTCATGATTGCGCGACAGTGACGTGCAATTTTCGTAGCCGCGCTTCGGCGGCTGCTAGTGTTTCTTCCTTCTTACAAAATGTGAATCGAATGATCCCCTTTCCTGCTGCAGGATCGCTAAAGAAACTGCTGCCAGGAACCGTCGCGACGCCGATCTCTTTCACCAGGAACTTGGCAAACTCAACATCATTAGGGTAGCCCCATTTCCTGATATCACACATGATGTAGTAGGCACCCTTCGGCAGCATCGGATTGAGGCCCGACTGCTCGAGCACCTTCATCAAGCGATCACGCCTTTGCTGGTAGTGCGCCGCAAGATCGGCGTAATACGCGTCCGGTAGCTGTAGCGCAACGGCTCCGGCGTCTTGCAGCGGAGCGGGTGCGCCGACAGTCACAAAATCGTGCATCTTGCGGATCGCCCCCGTGATTCCGGGCGGCGCGATGATGTAACCAACCCGCCATCCCGTCACACTGAAGGTCTTCGACATTCCATTGACAACGATCGTCCGTTCACGCATGCCATCAAGCGTTATGGGCGAGATGTGTTTCGCCCCGTCGTAGATGATGTGCTCGTAGATCTCATCGGTGATCGCCAGCACATCCCATTTTTGACAGAGCTTCGCAATCGTTTGAAGCTCTTCTCGAGTGAAGACCTTCCCGGTGGGATTGTTCGGCGTATTAATAATGATGGCTTTCGTATTGTTATTGAATGCAGCCGCAAGTTCCTTCTCGTCGAAGGACCAATCGGACTGTCGAAGCTGGACGTAACGTGGAGTCGCGCCGGAGATAATCGCGTCCGGGCCGTAGTTTTCGTAGAAAGGCTCGAAGACAATCACCTCATCGCCCGGATTGATGACCGCAAGAAGCACGTCGATCATTGCTTCCGTTGATCCGCATGAAACTGTGATCTCGCGTTCAGGATCGATATCGATTCCCAAAAACTTCTTTGTCTTGTACACAAGCGCATCACGAAAGTTCTTCGCTCCCCATGTAATCGCATACTGATTCACGTCAGCGAAAATCGCATCGGAAGCGGCTTTTTTTAGAATCTCGGGCGCGGCGAAATCGGGGAAACCCTGCGAAAGATTGATGGCGTTGTGTTCCATCGCGAGACGTGTCATCTCGCGAATCACGGATTCGGTAAATTGGGAGGCTTTGTACGATATCGGTTTGTTGAACATCTTAGCTTTTTTCCGTGACGACGACTTTGGGAGCGGGCGCACGAAGCTTCAACCCGTAGACTTCGATCGCTCTCTCGAGCGACCCTGCAAGAAACTCCAGCGCCTCAGCTTTGAACTTTGGCGTTGCGCAAATCGCACCGACTGTTTGGCCACGGACGGAGAGGGTACGGAAATAAGATTCGGGATCCGTCGTTTGTTTCGAGATGATTTCCGGAAATGCGCCTTTACCCCCGCTCTTCCATAAGGAAAGGCCCTGCCCCTTTGTGACATAGAGAGCCAAGCCTTCGGCAAAAGGCTGAGCCAGTTTTAGGAACCGCGAAAGAATCTCCGTCTGAGAAGACGCCTCGGCAAGCTGCTGTTGTACGTGAGCGAATGCTAGCCATTGGTCGCGCTCTTCTGCGACTCTGGTCATTTGTTCAGTTAAAGTGGCTTCGAGCTTCGCACGCTCCTCGGCCGCTTCGCTCTTCGCCGCCTCGAGGCGAGTGTTGAATTGCTGCTCCAGATCGCTTGTCACCTGGCTCAGTATCTGTTCCTTCGCCTCCTCGACGGCCCGCTCCGCTTCCGCCTGCGCCTTGGACGCTCCCGCTGCTTCGGCTTCGTGGACAGCCGCTTGAACAGCGGCCTGAAGACTAGTCTGGTATTCCCGCTCGAGCCCTTCCCGCGTCTCCTCGACGACCCGGTTCAATTCCGCTGCCAGCGCTGGCGAAAGCGCCTCTAAGATCCGCTCCAACTCCTGAGTTTTCACATCCATCGAACCTGCTCCGAATGAAAGGCCGGATTATACCCCAACGTCATTCAGCGTTTGACATTGCCACGCATACTCCCTATATAAAGGTGTAGGGCGCGAGCTGAAGCTCGCGCCTTACTTTTCAAAAGGGGGCGCACCGGTTTCGACGGGGACGAAGAAGTACGAGACGCATACCGAGGCCCATGACCTCGTAAAAACGTGGAAATCAATCAACTGCTGACTATCAACCAGCATTAGCTGCTTAACACCAGCTAACGTCCTTGACTAATTCGCCTGTAGGTTAGTTAAAGGGCGTCACTTTTTGCAGGATAGCCTCAAACCGCCGGCCCGGCAGCGCGAGGCGAAACTCAATGGGCTGGCGCCCCTGCTAGCTTGCAGGTTCCTTTAGGCAGGGGCGCGAGACAAATCGGAACCTGACAAGTATGTAGACTCTCCTACGGAACGTTTTCGGACGCGGGTTCGATTCCCGCCGCCTCCACTTGCCAAAACCGGTAATCAGATGCCCAAGAACGATCTTTTCATAGCCTCGCCACGTTGATGGCTTTACGTTTCCAACGCTGTTAATCCTGACCCTGAGTTTTTCTGAGTCTTTATGCAACTCCAGACGACGCGGCGCTCTCGCCTCGATGAGTTCTGCGGTGATTCGAAAGTGTCGAAGTCCAGACCGGTAGCTTTCTCCCATGAAGACCGACAGCGATTCCTTCGAGATATGCTTCCAGGAACCACAGTTCGTGCTCGATCGAAACGGAGATGAGCTGCAAAATCTCAGCCGTCGGAGGGTCCCCGATTTCTTGCACCGCTTTCAGGTTGTGGCCGGTAACCAATTCATATCGTGAATAACTCGAAAGCAAAGCTGCCAGTTGGTCGTGTGAATTGAGAACATCAACAGGGTAATCGCGCAAACCGGATTCGTGAGCCACAGATCGAACAGTGGCGACGGCGTAGCCACCGGCGCCAACGATGCGGTCCGCAATGAGATCGGCAAAGCACCTAAGGTCTCGCGCCAACCCATCAAATAATGAACGCAACTCCTGACCATACGGGCCCCTCGCGTTGAAGTACGATTGCCTGGCCTGCGAGCGCAGGTCGAGGGTATCGGCCAGTTGTTTATTTAACAGTCGAACAAGCGCCATCCTCTCGCCATCCGACGGTTCCATTGATAAACAAGACTCATAATCCATCGTGCACTCCATCATGATTGAAGGACCGAAGTCCTCTTCCGTTAAGTTATGTCAGCTACTTAGACGAAGACGATTCAAATATATCGTGTCACGATATCTGTTATAGGCCGTCTAAACATTACGGTTGTTAACGCCCACCAATCGATGATTTTTGGAGACTTTGAATTTGATCGGACTGAATTTCACGCCCTCAAGCGAAAGAACGAGAGCCGCGTAGTTCAACTAATGTTTAAAGGAGAAATCTGATTATGCGAGTTTTTAAATCTTTAGTAATGATGTTTTGTCTCGGGGTTCTTATTGTGTCGGTTCCGCTGATTGCAAAGGCGGATGAATGGAACAAGGAAACAATCATGACGTTCAATCAGCCGGTTGAGGTTCCTAACATGGTCTTGAAACCGGGCACGTACGAATTCAGGTTGCTGGATTCGCCCTCGGACCGCCATGTCGTGCAGATACTCAATGCTGACGGAACTCATCTTTATGAGAATGTCCTCGCCATTCCAGCCTACCGCCTCGAACCGACCGACAGAACGGTCGTAACATTTGATGAACGAGCACAAGGCGCGCCCCAGGCGATTGCGACCTGGTTTTATCCCGGCGACACTTCTGGAGAGGAATTTGTTTACCCGAAGGTCAATCCCGCTGGTCTAACGGCGAAAGCGATCGCAACGCCCGCGACACCACCCGTAACACCATCTCAGACGGCATCGAAACCGGCTTCTCCCACACCGCAAACGACCGCGTCGGCCGCGGCCCAGACTAAGCCTGCCACCGTTCGTGTAACAGAAAATCAACCAGTACAAGTGGCGCAAGCGTCTACACAAGCCAAGCCGGCAATGTCTTCGACCGCAACGGGGCCTCATCCACAGAAACAAACGCCGAAGCAGCTTCCCAAGACCGCGAGCCCGCTTCCTCTTCTCATCGTGCTCGGCCTACTCTCATTAGGAGGGTCGGCTGGTATTCACGTGTTTTCAAAACACTCCGTTTAAGTTTCAGGACGCGGCACCGTGTTATCGGTTATCCCGGCGCCACGCTTCGATTCGAGGCCCCTATTGTGTTCTTCTTTTTGAAACGTGCTTTATTCGTCGGCGGTGCTGGCATGTTGGGTTATGCGGTGTTGACGATTGCAGAGTCGGGCGTCATGCAGCATTACGAGACTTTACAATTCGATCGAACGCTTGCGCTTCCTGCGAACCTCCGGACGGAACATGCCGAATTCGGAGACCCAATCGGAAAACTTACGATTCCATCGGCCAACATTTCCGCCATCGTCCTCGAAGGCGCCGATAGCGGCACGCTCAAGGTTGCTCCGGGCCATATTCCTGGAACAGCGCTCCCAGAGGAAGGCGGGAATGTGGCGATTGCCGGTCACCGCGACACGTTTTTCCGCAATCTCGAAATGATTCGCAATGGTGATTCCGTCAAGCTGACGACGATGAAAGGCACTTATGACTACAAAGTAGACGTCACTGAAGTTGTCGATCCGACGAGGACGGATGTCCTGGAGCCGTCCGGGAGCCCGACCCTGACGCTCGTCACGTGTTACCCGTTTCATTGGATCGGGCCCGCTCCTCAGCGGTTCATCGTGCGTGGTCATTTGATCCGGGCGGACACAGCCGGATGCCTTCACTGTTAGCAAAACATCGACGGCTCAAGAACGAAACAAGCGCTCATGTCGGCCAGACATCCTCCGGGAAACTACATGTGTTATCAGTACAACCACAATCAGAAGCACCCACGAGACCAACGGTACTACCAGAAAGGCGAAGGCCGGCTGCGCCGGGGCCTTCAACACCACACTCCCGTAGATCGCCACAGAGGCCGTGGCGACAATCAGCATCACTCCATAAAGCGACGCTCGGTTAAAAACTGGCCAATGCTTTGAAGCGAGGTCGACCAGTATAAGAGCGAGGAAAGGGGAGAGGTCCCAGATTGTGAATAGAACCATCAGGACTCTGAAATTGTAATGACCGACGCTTAGCACGAAGCCGAAAGAAACCAGAGCTCCAACCATCACCGCGATAAGGGCCACCGCTCGCAACAAGCCTAGGGCCCGGCCTTTGGAATATTGAGCCGCATTACCGATCATGCTCGTCTCTGTTTGAGAACCTGCACCAACGATTTATCGTTCAGCTCGATGGGTTTCAAAGGTTGCAGTAGTCGGCAGGTCATGAGCAAACACCCGGCCATCACCACATGGATCGCTAAGTCCGAGAGCTCGATTGCCGCAGCGGGACTGCCGTCCTTTCATAGCTGTCCTCGATCGGCTGTTCAAGTTCCTCCTGCGCTTTCTCCTGTTCGTAGAGCGAACTCGGCCAAATCCAAAAGGCGCCACACATGACTCCGAGAGTCCAGTCGCCGCATATTGAACGCCGATCGTAAAAGCCACGGTAATCGACAGTGTGTCTTCCAACGTACGCCTTCGTCCAGGCAGTCTGGTTCGCCGCGGCATCGAAGAAGCCGTCGATCGTAAACGGCCCCACGTCGTCGATGCCATCGCCACAAATCTTTCCATCGAGAGCGAAGGTGAGAACCAGATCCATGCGATGTTTCGAGCCGGAGTGACCGTAGAGATAATACCCAGACCACGGTCCGGAGCGAGGAAACCCGATCATCGCCTGATTGTTTGCTTGTGTCACCGCGACTCCGAATATACAACCTGACCTACAAGAGGGACTAGAGGTTGCGTTCCGAAAGTGTCTTGATATGTTCGAAGACCCGCATGTGGACTTGATGCAGTATGGCGTCCGACCATAAACGCCAGTAAGCAGAGGGCCACATTGAATTGCGGTACCAGCTAATACCTTCGAGCTGCGTGCTGCCATCGGGATTTGCCGTCAGCCGAAATTCCGCGGACTCCGGAACAAAGTAGCCATGGAGATGACGGGGATGGATGTCGTATGGGCTCCACTCGCGCATTCCTTCAGGCGCCGACACAACAGTGAAGCCCATACGCTTCCCTTCTTCCCAAACGGTCACGCGTTCGACAAACGTTCCGGTGGAGAAAAGGCATTCACGGAGCGCCCCTGTCCCCTCACCGCGAATATCTGCATGGATTGGATAAGAAATACCAAATCGAAATAATCCCATGGGCGCTTCAACCACATCGGGAAACGCGATGAGATGACTCCACACTCGCTCCGCAGGGGCGTCAATTCGAATCGATGTTTGCACGCTTGTGCGATAAGCCTCTGCTGGATTGACGCTTTCCGACGTCATAACGCCCAGAGGAGCGAGCAACATCAAGAGCATTGTCGAAGGAATCTGTCCTGAGATGGCACGATGGCGCTGAGACAAAAATCCGACAAAACCCCCGAACAGAGCCAACGGCGTTGCAATCGGCACTGCCATGATGATGCAAACGAAGCCTTCGATCGCAAACGCAAACAACGCCAGCGCCACCATTCCCACTGACATTATCGACACGGCGAGGCAGCTCCCCAGCGAACGCGGCTGGTGGTAGCTATAAATGACAACCGACAGCAGCCCGAAGCAAAACGGTAAAGCAACGAAGATACCCCATCCATACGTGCCCAGCTTTTGGACACCGGCGTAGGTCATCAGCGCCCCGACCAATCCGGTCAGCACAACCGCCATTGCAGAACTGCCGAGCGCGTCTCGCGGAATGAGTGATCCCATAGTCGAAGCCCCGCCCGCATTCACGGGGCCCGCGCCGTCGCGAGCGGGAATCAGGCTCAAGATAAGAAAGAATGCCAAATTGATAATCGGCATGAAGAACAAGATGACGAGCCACAGTGGAAGGCCTGCAGATCGAAGCCTGCGCAGTGTCATCGCGAGACCAACCCAAATAAACGGCACTGCGATCGCGGCAAGCGTGCCAAGAAACTTGGCCTCAGCCGTCGAGAGCAAATCGATACGAAGGGCTTCGACCGGAGGGATCCAGTAATTCAACGGACTGAACCGGCGTCCAAACACCGCCGTTGCGATAACTCGGTCGATGTTATGTTTGATCGCGAATCCCGCGACACCAACGAACAAATAAGTCCCACGATCCACGGTTCCACGCCATCGCCACAAATCTGAGAAGCCAATCGGAGTGCGCGTGCGCACGGCACTGGGGGATCGGAATGAATTTACGATCAACCAAATTGCCGCACCGAATACGACGAGAATCGATGCCAGCGTCACCATGCCGCATCATTCTATTCCCATCGTCTGTAAGATTATCGAATGAAGATTGCTGTTGCAGCCCTCACCGGAGCCATTTGGTTTACGTCACCCGCTTTCGGACAATCCGGTGTGAAACGGTTCGAGGCCGGACCGATCGTATCTACGGCGAGCGTCGATAAGCACGGTTTGAGCTTGGGGTATGGAGCAAGGATTGGATTTAATGTCTCGCGCGTCATCGGAATTGAAAGTTACTTTGCGCGGCATCCGCTCCCCTCATTCGAATCATCTCCGGGCACGGTTGTGGACGAGCGATCTTTCTTCAGGGCTGGCCTCGACACCAAGCTGACCCGCCGATTTACGAAGTACCCGTTAGCAGCGTTTGTTGTCGGCGGGCCGGCTTTCCTTCGAAGCAGTGCCCGCTGGACGTATACGTTCCTCAGGGCCTTTCGCAACGCATCAAAAACAGAGACACTGAATTGCACGCTGGCGGCGGAATCGAACTGCAAATTCGGCCACAATGGGTGATCCGTTTGGATCTGACGGATTTTGCCACCCACGTTCCCGGTGGTCGCGATAATCCTGGTAGTTGGCAGCATCGCTTGGATCTGACTTTAGGAACGATGTTTCGATTCTAGGCTCTCGCCTTACGTCTTATCAAAGCGCTTACCATGCAATGACGAGAGCCAACCGGAATCGAGCCAGACGGTTCTGAGGAATGACTGACAATTTTAAGGAGAACGCATGCGCGTGAGGTCAATAGTGGTTTTTATCGCGTTGACGTCTATACGCGCCACAGCCGTACAGCTCCCAGAGAGTGGGAACACAATCGGATTCGAAGTCGCATCCGTAAAACCCAACGATTCAGGCCTACCGGCGATGAACTTGGGAAGACCGTTCAAGGGCCGCACGTACACAGCAACGAATGCCGCGCTTAGGAACGTTATCGCTTTGGCCTACGGGTTTCCGGTAGAACGAGTGCTGGGCGGACCGTCATGGGTTGGCACAGCGAGCACCGATTTGCGTTTTGTCGGGGGCGATCGATTCGACATCGCGGCCACGTTGCCGCAAGGTGTCGGCGTGGAACAAATCCCGTCGATGCTTCGCGCACTTCTCGCGGATCGATTCAGGCTGATCGTACACACTGAAGTTCGCCAGACACCTTTGTACGCGCTCGTCGTGGTTCGCAACGACGGACGTTTGGGGCCGCAGCTACGTAAAGCGTCTATTGATTGCGAGGATGCACAAGCCGCCGGAACGATCATTACTACAGCGAAAGCGGGGGAACGAAGTCTTTGCGAATCGGAAGTCGGCAGCGCGATCCTTGGTCGAGGTCAGCGCATGAGCTCGCTCGGACGAATGCTGTCGATGTTTGCCGACCGCCCCGTCGTCGACAGGACAGGGCTGGCGGGCGGCTTCGACTTCGAACTTCGATTCCCCGAACTCACTACAGCTCCCGATGCCACGGGACCCCGTGCCGACCCGGTAAACGGAATCTTCACCGCGCTTCAGGAACAGCTCGGGCTCAAGCTTGAGTCGACTCGAGGAAACATCGAGCTCGTTGTGATCGACAGTGTGCAGCATCCGACGGAGAACTGACTGCTGCAAATCTCTCCCCAGACCTGCAATATCCACACTCCCTCATTCGTCTACGGATAGAGGCGAAGCGAGGGCAAATGAAAGCGATCGTTTACACAAAATACGGGCCGCCGGATGTTCTGCAGCTCCAGGAGATCGAAAAGCCTTCTCCTAAGGAAAATGAAGTACTCGTAAAGGTTCATGCGGCATCCGCAAACGCGCTAGACTGGCGGCAATTCACGCTGCCGCTCATCGTCGTCCGCATGATGCGCGCCGGCCTTCATGAACCGAAAGACAAGTCGCTTGGCGGTGACGTCGCTGGACGTGTTGAAGCGGTTGGCGGAAACGTAAAGCGGTTTCAACCGGGGGATGAGGTCTTCGGAATAGGCCGAGGCGCCTTTGCCGAGTATGTGTGTACTTCTGAAGACAAGTTAGTAAGAAAACCGGCAAACGTGTCGTTCGAGGCAGCAGCGACCGTCCCTATCGCCGCACTGACTGCTCTTCAGGGTCTTCGCGATCATGGAAAGATTCAGCGGGGACAAAAGGTCCTCATTAACGGCGCCGGCGGCGGCGTAGGTACATTTGCGGTACAGATTGCCAAATCCTTCGGGGCTGACGTGACTGCCGTATGCAGTACGCGAAACCAGGATGTGGCGCGCTCTATTGGCGCAGATCACGTCATTGATTACACAAAAGAAGACTTCACCAAGAGTGAACAGCGTTATGACTTGATCCTTGGTATAAACGGATATCATTCGATTTTCGAGTACAGGCGCGCATTAAAACCGAACGGCATCTATGTTTGGATCGGCGGCTCGCTGGCTCAATTTTTCCAGGTATTGCCTCTGGGTCCGCTACTTTCGCGACTCGGAAACAGAAAAATGCAGGGCATGATGACTCGTCCAAACCAAGAGGATCTGGTTTTTCTGAAAGAGCTTCTTGAAACCGGCAAAGTCGTGCCGGTTATCGATAGACGTTATCCATTAGCTGGAGTAGCCGAAGCTATCAAATATCTTGTCGAAGGGCACCCCCGAGGGAAAGTCGTGATCGTCGTCGAGAACCATTAACTTCGCGGATCATTTTTGGCTCGAACTGATGATTCATCGGGTCGAGGGCTCCGTTCCCCGCCAGCTCAACGTGATCCTCAATTGGTCTGGCGATCCCGAGCGGCTGGAGCAGGCGGAGACGAAGTAATCACCGGAACGCGCTACTTGTTCACGTTGTGCGCCGGCACGATCCCAGGTGTCTTCAACTGGATCGTGTAGACGGAATCGCATCCCGCCATGAACAGAGTCCTGCCATCCGGACCGCCGAATGCGACGT
>JACXTT010010854.1_pt1 | contig 12234 bp, 11 predicted proteins | sample 9270951 | NCBI WGS metagenome assembly JACXTT01 (sample SAMN15532306, study PRJNA645909) | rock metagenome | isolation source: weathered quartz diorite | place: Puerto Rico | collected 2017-06-21 | reverse complement strand
ATGTTGAAGGGCCACACCGTGTTGTATTTGCCGTCAATGATCTGCACCAGAATGCCACGACCCAGGCCGTTTTGTCCGGTGGCATCAAACTTCACGCCCCCCCAGGGCATGATCAGGTTCTCTGGGCGGATATTGGTTTCGGTCAAGGCCTTGCGAATGGCTTCCGGTTCGGTGGACGCGGCGCGGTTGATGGCATCGGCCATCACCATCAAACCGGTGAACGTGCGCGAGCTGTTGCCGGTGAAGTTGATGTGGTAGCGCTTGTTGTACAGGTCATTGACCTGCTTGATCAGCGGGTTGCGCGTGGCCAGGTCCAGGGCCCAGACTTCGCGGGTGATGATGTACTCGGCATCCTTGCCCAGGGTCTTGATGAAGTCGGTATCGGTGAAGCCGGCGTTGTTGGCCAGAATCATGTCGGGCAGAAAACCAAGTTCCTTGTAGGTCTTGATAGACATGATGGCGTCTGCCGTGTAGGACGATTGCAGCAGCAGGCTGGGATTGGCAGCCTTCAGGGTCTGCACCTCCGATGTCAGCTGCGTGGTCTTGGCGGGATACATTACCTGCTTGATCAGGTTCTGACCGAACTCTGTGGCCAGCTTGGCCTGCAGCTTGGTGGTCTCCGAGCCCCACAGGCCATTTTCATTGAATGAGACCACGGTCTTGGGCTTGATGCCCTTCTTGGCCTCCAACTCTTTCAAGAACTCAAATGCGTTGTGCACGAACAGATCGTCGTGCGGTGTGGTGCGGAAGAACCACTTGAAATTGCGCTGCGTGAGCGATGCAGACGATGACTCGGGATTCAAGAATGGCACGCCGGCGCGCTCTGCAACCTGGCTGGCCGTGACCGTCACCGCACTGTTGTAGGCACCGACAATGGCCACGACCTTTTCCTGTGTGATCAAGCGCTCGGCCTCCGACGCGCCGATCTGCGGGTTGGCCTGGTGGTCGGCAAACACCAGCTTGATCTTGGCGCCCTTCAGGTTGGGCAGGCCCTTGCCGGCCGAGAACGGCAGATCCGCAATGCCGGGTGCACCGTTGTTGATGACATCGGCAGCAAGTTCCAGTGCGTTGCGCAGTTCAGCGCCGACGGCCGCACCGGGGCCGGTGAAGGGGTAGATCACGCCGATCTTGACCTCTTGCTGCGCATGCGCCGCAAACGCGATACCCGTTCCAACCAATGCGGCCGCAAAGCGGGCCCATAGGGACTTTGCCATGTGATAGCTCCTTGTAAAAATAATGTCTCTGCTCAAAACGACGCGAGCTGCTGGTTCAGCAGATCGGTGATCAACATGGCCCCTGGGGCATGCGTGATGCAAAATGCCGGCCGCGCCTGGACCAGGGCCGCCTGTGGTGTTACGCCACAGGCCCAGAAAACGGGCAACTCATCGGCCATGACCTCAACGGCGTCGCCATAGTCTGGCCTGCTCAGATCGGTGATGCCGATCAGGGCCGGGTCGCCCAGATGCACGGGCGCGCCGTGCACGTTGGGAAAACGCGATGTCACCTGCACGGCCCGAATGGCCGCCGCTGCCTTCATGGGCCGCATGGAGACCACCATGGGGCCGCTGAACACGCCGGCCGGTTGGGTGGCAATATTGGTGCGGTACATGGCCACGTTTTTGCCCTGCTCGATATGGCGCAGGCGCAGACCGGCCTCCAGCAGGGCCTGCTCGAAAGAAAAAGAGCAGCCCAGCACAAAGCTCACCAGGTCGTTGCGCCACAACGTCGAAATGTCGGTGGGTTGGTCCACGACTTCGCCGTGGTGCCACACCCGGTAGCGGGGCAGGTCGGTGCAGATGTCGATGTCCGCACCCAGGCTGGGCAGCATGGCCTGCCCCGGTTCCGAGACCGCCAGCACCGGGCAGGGCTTGGGGTTGCGCTGGCAGTAGCGCAGAAAGTCACCGGCCAAGGCTTCGGGCAATATGACCACATTGCCCTGCACATGGTCACTGGCCAGACCGCTGGTGTGGGAGTGCCACACACCTTTTCGAATTTGCTGGCGTACCTGCTGTGCACTCTTGGCGCTGGCAGCATCAAAGACGGATGGTATGGATTGCGACGCAGTGCTCACGAAAAATTCCTCATTCACATGTCAGTTCGATGACGATGGGCGAATTGTGTGAGTGTCAGATGCAATGCGCAAATTCAAAATATTTCGTTTACAGCATCGATTTTTTTGATGATTGGGGTTTACCCTTTATCGCCCGTTTTGGTGCATGCGGAGCGCCCTCCACAAAGGCAAGGGCCGACTTGACGACGGTCTCCACAGCCTGCGATGTCGGGTCCGTGCGGTAGCTGGCGTGGATGGGCAGGGCCTGCAATCGGGCGTCGCAGGCCAGTGGTTTCAGAGTAGAGAAACCCGTCAGGCGCTGCACTGCGACACGCGGCAGCAGCGCCACGCCAAAGCCCCCTTGCACCAGTTGCACCATAGCCGAGATGGACGAAATGGCATGCACCCTTTTGGGCTCCATCTGGTGTTGTCGGAACAAATCCAGCAGCGCAACATGGGGATGCGAGCCTTTTTGAAAGGTCAGCAACTCCATTTCCGCGAGCTCGTCCAGGCGGTACTTTCTCTTTTTATGCAACACCGGGTGGCCCACAAAGGCCATTTCCATGGGCGGCAAAGCCCGGTTGCGCACCCCATCGGCCGAGGCGGGCAACACGGCAAATACCAGGTCCACGGTGCCGCGCTGGATGTGGTCCATCAGGATGGGGGTGGTTTCCACCGTCAGCTCCAACTCCAGCCCCGGCTGTTCACGCCGCAGCTTCTCCAGCCAGGGTATCAGCCAGGAGTGCAAGACTGATTCGATGGCGCCAATGCGCATGGATACTGCCAACGGTGCACCAGCCCCCATCTCTGCCTTGACCTCGCGTTGCAACTCCAGCAGCTTTTGCGCATAGACCAGAAAGCGCACGCCGGCGGCGGTCAGTTTGAATTGCTTATCGCGCCGGTCCAGCAACAGCACGCCCAGCTCTTCCTCCAAGGTGGAAATGCGGCTGGACATGGCCGATTGGGTCAGAAACAGCTTGTCGGCCGCGCGTGAAATACTCTTCAAGGACGCGACCCAATAAAAGGCTTCGACAAAACGCAGGTTCATGGGGAATTATGATCAACAGAAATCCTCAGTCTGGCAGGATTTGCAACACAGAGGAATAGGTGCATGTTGTCCGTGATCGCAATCTGTATTGGCGCCAGTGCAGGCGCACTGGCGCGCTATGGCCTGGGCCTGTGGTTGAGCCCGGGCGGGCTGATTCCCTGGGGAACGCTGGCCTCCAACTTGATCGGTGGCTACCTGATTGGCATCTGTGTTGCGGTCTTTCAGGCCATGCCACAACTGGATCCACTCTGGCGCCTCACTCTGATCACAGGCTTTCTCGGTGGGCTGACCACCTTTTCCAGCTTCAGCGCCGAAGTCGTTGGCTTGCTGCTGCAACAGCGTTTCGCTCTCGCCCTGGGAACGGCCAGCGTGCATGTGGTGGGGTCGCTCGCGTTGACCATTGCCGGCATCTGGAGTGCCAACCAATGGTTGGCTACCCGCTAGTTCAAACGGCCCCATCCATGTCCCTACCCTTGCGTGGGCCTTCCTACCTGGGCCCCAGATAGGGCACACTTACAACCCTATGGCGCTGCTCAAACGTTTGCTCTCCGGCTTGTTTCATGTGACCGTGGGACCGGTGCTGGCCCTGATCCTGATATTTGAGGAATGGGGCTGGGAACCGCTGTCGCGCCTGATGGCCAAGCTGGCGCACCTGCCGTTGTGGAGCCACATTGAGAAACTCATTGCCAGGTTGCCACCCTATGGCGCGCTGGCGGTATTTTTCGTGCCGGCGCTGATGCTGTTGCCCATCAAGCTGCTGGCGCTGTATTGGATCAGCAAAGGGCATGCCGTGATGGGTATTGCCGTCGTGCTGACCGCCAAGCTGCTGGGCACAGCCGCCGTGGCCCGCCTGTTTGCACTGACACAACCGGCGCTGATGCGCCTGGCCTGGTTTGCCAAGCTGTACGGGCGCTGGGTACCATGGAAGGACGCGCTGATTGCGCGGGCCAAAAATACACCCTTGTGGCGGGCCAGCACGGCCACGGTGCGCGGCTTGCGCGACAGCATCAAGCGCCTATGGTCCAGGCTGCTTTCCCTATTCAGGCCCTAGCGCAGCACCAATACCGGGATGGTGGTGTGGGCCAGTACCCGTTGTGTCTGGCTGCCGATCAGCAGGCGCTCCAGCGCGCCTGCGCCATGCGACCCCATGACAATCAAGTCTGCGCCCGTGGTCTGGGCGGCGTCCAATATGGCCTGGGTCACACTGCGATCTTCCAACGTCAGCACTTGGGCGGTCAGCCCGTGCTTGGCCACCACCCGGCTCGCCTGCTCCAACCAAAAGGCGCCGGCATCGCGGGCGGCCTGGTGCATGGGGTTGTCCGCCGCGCGGTAGACGCTGCCTGCCAAGGCCATGGGGTGTTGCTCAATCGCGGTCATCAGCGTCACCGTAGCCCCCAAGGCTTTTGCCAACTCAGCCCCTTTGTCGACGGCACGTGTGGAGGCTTCGGACCCGTCAATGGGCATCAGAATGTGTTTGTACATGGCTGCTCAATAGTAGTTGTAAGGGGCCTGGAAATTCTAGCGAGCCGCTGGCAACCGCGCCTTGGCGCAAGGGTAAACACCAAGGACAGGCGTCAGGATTTCTACAGCCATTTCAGGCACCATTGACCCCTTTGATGCAGGCGCTGTGGTTGCGCACGCCTGCCGGTATCGAACGATGGAGTATTGCGATGGGTGGACTACTAAAACTTGCGTTGGCAATGGATTGGGTCAGCGAAAAATTCGGCTGGCTGGCGTCCTGGGCTGTGATGCTTACAGCCCTGATCAGCGCGCTCAATGCCTTTGTGCGTTATGGCCTGGGTTGGACATCCAATGCCGCCATGGAGGTGCAGTGGTACTTGTTTGCCTACACCTTCATGGTTGGCGCGCCCCAGGTGCTCAAGCTCAATGAACACGTCCGGGTGGATCTGATCTACGGCAAGCTCAAGGGCCACGGGCCGGTCTATGTCGACCTGTTCGGCCTGCTGGTCTTTCTGCTGCCGGCCATGGGTTTTCTGTGCTACCTGTGTGTGCCCTACTTCTACCACTTCTACGAGTCAGGACAGGGCTCGGACAATGCCGGCGGCCTCGCACGCGTCTGGTGGGTGGCCTTGTCCATGCCCCTGGGGTTTGGTTTGGTGTTCTTGCAAGGCGTGGCGGAAGTCATCAAGCGCCTGGCCTACCTCCAAGGCATTTACCAGATGGACACCCACTACGAGAAACCCTTGCAGTAATACAAAACAATCCATTCAAGACTTACTAGGAACACGCAATGCAAGTGGAAAATTTTCCGCCAATCATGTTTGCCGGCATGATCATCGTCATGCTGATTGGCTTTCCAGTCTCCTTCTCGCTGGCGGCGCTCGGATTGGCCAGCGGCTTTTATGCCATTCACATGGGTTGGATTCCAGCCGCCTTCATGGGCAACCTGCCCATCTCCATGTATGAATCCATCCTGAAAAACGACCTGCTACTGGCCATTCCGTTCTTCACCCTGATGGGCACCATCCTGGAGAAGTGTGGCCTGGCCGAAGACATGCTGGACTCCATGGGCCAGCTGTTTGGCCCGCGGCGCGGCGGCATTGGCTACTCGGTCATCATCGTCGGCTTTATCCTGGGGGCCATCACCGGAACGGTGGCCGGCCAGGTCATTGCCATGGCCCTGATCTCGCTGCCGGTCATGATCAAGTACAACTACAACATGCGGTATGCCACCGGCGTACTGGCCGCATCGGGAACCATTACCCAGTTGGTGCCACCGTCCCTGGTTTTGGTTGTGCTGGCCGACCAGCTGGGCAAACCCGTCGGCGACTTGTACAAGGGTGCCTGGGGGCCATCCATTCTGCAAGTGCTGATGTTTGCCGTTTACACCTTTGCACTGACGCGTATCAAGCCGGACCATTTGCCGGCCATTCCGATCACCGAGCGCACGCTCAACGGCTGGCCTTTGTGGCGCAAATGCCTGAAGGGCATCATTCCATCCGCGGTCCTGATTTTCACCGTGCTGGGCTCCATGGGCGGATTCCCATTCCAGGATACAGCACTGGCAACACCTACCGAAGCTGGAGCCATGGGTGTGGTCGGCGCTTTGATTCTGGCTGCCATGTCCAAGCGCCTGACCGGCAAGCTGTTGTGGGAGGCCATGGCTGGAACCATGCGCATCACCGCCATGGTGGTCTTTATTCTGATTGGTTCACGCGTGTTCAGCCAGATCTTCCAAGGGGTCGATGGTTCGCGTTGGGTGGAGCACCTGCTGACCGGACTTCCCGGTGGCCAGGCTGGCTTCCTCATCGTCGTCAACATCTTCGTATTCTTCCTGGCATTCTTCCTGGACTTCTTTGAGATCGCCTTCATCATCGTCCCCATGCTGGCCCCGGTCGCCAACAAACTGGGCATCAATTTGGTTTGGTTCGGTGTGTTGCTGTGTGTCAACCTGCAGACCAGTTTCATGCACCCGCCATTTGGATTTGCGCTGTTCTATTTGCGCGGTATTGCCGACACCCTGTTCAAGGACAAGCGTATTCCGGTGCCCGTGAAATCCAACGACATCTACCTGGGTGCACTGCCATGGGTGGTCATGCAAATCATCTTGGTGGTGGTTGTCATTTTTGTGCCGCAATCGGTCACCGTCTTCCTGGACAAGGAGGTTGCCATCGACGTCGACAAGGTGAAAATTGAAATGCAGACCGACGACAGTACTCCCGCCGTGCCTGCAATCTCAGCCAGCGGCGCCTCTTCAGCTGCGAGTGCCCCTGACGAAGCGGCCGCGCGCAAGGCCGCCGACAAGGCCGAAGAAGACGAGCAGAAGAAGCTCGACGAGTTGTTCAAGAAGTAGACCTGGTGTCCACCGGCTTCAACTTTCAACCGGTTGGCGGCACGGTTCGCGGGCCCGCGTACTCCCGCCCCTTCAAGGCACTGGCGGTCGCCATGGTGGGCCTGATCATGGCGTGGGGCGTGCAACTCTGGAGCCATGGTCAGTTGGTGTTGACACTGCGATCCGGCAGCTGGGTGCTGGCGGCTGTGGCGTTGCTGCTGCTAACCGAGTGGCACATCCTGCGCGGCACCACCACGCTGGACTGTGCCGGGCTGCAGCAAACCTGGGTCTGGCACAAGCGCATCGCCTTTTCCGATTTGGCTTACGCCAAGCTGGTCCGTGTGCAGGGGCTGGAATGGTTGTTTGCACCCCGGCTCTACACCCGCACCTTCTCCAACAAACTGACGGTCTTCTATGCGGCCTCACCGCAGTTGCTCAACGAACTGCAGCGCTTGGCACAAGAACTCGACGCGGCACGCACCAGCGCTTAGCAAAACGCATTCATACACACAGCTTGGGTTGGGATCAGGGTGCCTGGACGTTTTGCTCCGTGTCCCCCGCCCTGCGGGCTCCTCCTTGACCTGCGCAAAACGCCCAGGCACCCTGATCCCTGCGGTGCTTGGTTCGCGCGCCCAGGGTTGAATTACCAAGTTCAATGTAGCGAGCGAAGCATCGCAGGTCGGAAATGTGCCGAGCGCCACATCGCTGCTCGCAGCTGCAGGGTGGGGGCGCACGTCGCAGTGAGGTCAAGGGGGAGACCGCGCAGCGGTCGGAGGACACGAACGGCGGCGTGTGCCCCCACCCTGCAGCGAGCACAGAACAAAAGCACCGAGCGAAGATTCGTCCCGTCGGCAAATAGGCGGGCACAAAAAAAACCGCGCCGAAGCGCGGTTGCATAGAGCCCTTTTCGGACTACAGTTTTTGCGACTGCATGAACTTGTCGAAGGTAGCTTCAGTAAAGCGGAACCACAGATTGGAGTCGGCGCGGAACTTGGAGTAATCGGCGTAGATTTTCTTCCAGTCTGGATTTTTCGCGCCCAATTCTTCGTACAGTGCCATGGCTTCCTTGAAGGCTGCTTCCATGACTTCCTTCGGGAACTGGCGCAGTTTCGTACCCGAGCCCACCAATTGCTTCAACGCCAACGGGTTCTTGGCGTCATACATGGCCTGCATGTCGGTATGGGCATAGGCCGCGGCATTCTGCACAATGGCCTTGTACTCGGCCGACAAGGCGTCGTAGGCCTTTTGATTGATAAACAGATCCAATTGCGGACCACCCTCCCACCAGCCAGGGTAATAATAAAACGGAGCGACCTTGTTGAAGCCCAGCTTCTGGTCATCATAGGGACCAACCCATTCGCAGGCATCGATGGTGCCTTTTTCCAGGGCGGTATAGATGTCGGGGCCGGCAATATTTTGTGGAATCACGCCTAAACGTTCAATCGCCTTTCCGGGGAAGCCGCCCGTGCGGAACTTCAGGCCCTTCAAGTCGTTGACCGACTTGATTTCCTTGCGGAACCAGCCGCCCATTTGCGCACCCGTGTTGCCCATGGGGAAGTTGATGATGTTGTACTTGGCGTAGAACTCACGCATCAACGTCAAACCGTTGCCTTGGTACATCCAGGCGGTCATTTGGCGGCTGTTGAGGCCAAACGGAATCGCGCAACCCAAGGCAAACACTTCGCTTTTGCCGAAGAAATAGTAGGGGGCTGTGTGCGCACACTCCACCGAGCCCTGCTGTACCGCGTCGACAACACCAAAGGGGGGGGAGATTTCACCAGCCGCATGGACGGAAATCTCGAACTTGCCGCCCGACATTTCCTTCACGTGTTTGGCGAATGTCTCAGCCGCGCCAAAGATGGTGTCCAACGCCTTTGGAAAGCTCGACGACATGCGCCAACGAACCGCCGTCTGCGCATGAACGGCAGGTGCCACACCCGCAGCCAGCACACCGGCCAAGCCAACGTTTTTTATGATTGAGCGACGATCCATTCAGGTACTCCAATAGTGGGATTAAGCAGTTTCAACACATCGTGCGAAGCACACACTGGGGCCTCGCCGTGTCTGCAAAGATTGTAGAAAGCCACTGCACGACCTAGGTGCGGGTTTTCCCTTGAAATCTGGCGCTATCCCAGGCCTTCAGGATTTTGCAAGCCTTGTCGCCCATCGACCTAGGCGACGCGCGCCATGGGAGCCAACAGTGTTGCGAAGTGCCGCGCAATGGAGGCCTGTATGCCACCTGCGTCCAGGCCTTGCAGGGCCAGCAGGCGCGCTGGATCACCATGCTCAATGAAGACGTCCTTCAAGCCCAGTTGCAGGATTGGCAGTTCAATGCCAGCAGCCAGCAAAGCCTCGGCCACGGCGCTACCAGCACCGCCCATGATGCAGCCCTCTTCCAACGTCACCAGGCCACTGTGGCTGCGCGCTACCTGCAACAACAGCTCAACATCCAAGGGTTTGGCCCAGCGCATATTGACCACGGTTGCGCCCAGGGCCTGCGCCGCTTCCAGCGCCGGATACAGCAAGGTGCCAAAGGCCAGGATGGCCACATTTTTGCCACTACGGCGAATTTCTCCCTTGCCAAAGGGCAAGGCATCCAACCCGGCCTGGATGGGCACGCCAGCACCGGCGCCACGCGGATAGCGCACCGCAACCGGATGGTCCTGGCCAAACGCCGTGCTGAGCAATTGGCGGCACTCATTTTCATCGGCGGGGCACGCCACGCTGACATTGGGAATGCAGCGCAGGTAGGCAATGTCATAGGCACCCGCATGGGTAGCGCCATCGGCACCTACCAAACCGGCGCGGTCCAGGGCAAACACCACGGGCAGGTTCTGCAGAGCCACGTCGTGTATCAGTTGGTCATAGGCACGCTGCAGGAATGTGGAATAAATGGCCACCACTGGCTTGAGACCTTCGGTCGCCAAACCGGCAGCAAAGGTGACGGCGTGCTGCTCGGCAATGCCCACATCAAAATAGCGATCGGGGAACCGCTGTTCAAACTCCACCATGCCGGAGCCTTCGCGCATGGCCGGTGTGATGCCCACCAGGCGCGGATCAGCCGCCGCCATGTCGCACAACCAGTGGCCAAATACCTGGGTAAACGTGGTCTTGGGCGCTGACGCAGGCTTTTGCAAGCCCACGCTGGGGTCGAATTTGCCAGGGCCATGGTAGGCAACGGGATCGGCCTCGGCCAGCTTATAGCCCTGGCCTTTTTTGGTCACCACATGCAGGAACTGCGGCCCTTTGAGCTGGCGAATGTTTTCCAGCGTCGGGATCAACGACTCCAGGTCATGGCCGTCGATAGGACCAATGTAATTGAAGCCAAACTTTTCAAACAGCGTGGCCGGTACCACCATGCCCTTGGCATGCTCTTCCAGGCGTTTGGCCAGCTCAAACAACGGCGGGGCGCCCTTGAGCACGGTCTTACCGGCGTTCTTGGCCGCGGCGTAGAAACGCCCACTCATCAACTGCGCAAAATAGCGGTTCAGCGCGCCCACGGGCGGGCTGATGCTCATGTCGTTGTCATTGAGGATAACCAGCAGGTTGCAGTCCGACACACCGGCATTGTTGAGCGCTTCAAAGGCCATGCCCGCCGTCATGGCACCATCACCAATGACGGCGATGGCGTGTCGATCGACACCCTGCAGGCGCGCCGCCTGGGCCATGCCCAGTGCCGCCGAGATCGAGGTGCTGGAGTGGGCTGTGCCAAAGGTGTCGTATTCACTTTCCGCACGCTGTGGGAAGCCGCTGAGGCCACCCAATTGGCGCAGGGTCTCCATGCGGTCGCGCCGGCCAGTCAAGATCTTGTGCGGGTAGGTTTGGTGGCCTACGTCCCACACAATGCGATCGTGCGGCGTGCTGTAGACGTAGTGCAATGCGACGGTTAGCTCCACCGTACCCAGGTTGGAACTGAGATGCCCGCCGGTCTTTGCCACGCTCTCCAGCAGGTAGGCACGCAACTCGTCGGTCAACTCACGCAGCTGCGCACGTGGAACGTCCCGCAGGTCGCTGGGATCGTTGATGGTCTGCAACAGGGGATAGATGTTCTTGGACATATCAGTAACTTCAATTATGGGGCTTGCACGGCTTCAGTGCGCACGGTTGACAACCATATTGGCCAAGGCGCGCAGGGCCTGGGTTTGCGACAATGCGCTGCGGTCCAGGGCGGTCAGGGCCTGGTCCAGCAAGCGCTGGGCATAGGCCTGACTGGCTTGCAGACCCATCAGAGACACATAGGTCGGCTTGTTGTTGTCGGCATCCTTGCCAGCCGTCTTGCCCAAGGTTGTCGACTCGGCAGTGACATCCAAAATATCATCCACCACCTGAAATGCCAGGCCAATGGCCGAACCATAGGCCTGCAGCGCATCAAGGGTTGCGGCATTGGCTTCACCGCACTGCGCACCCATCATGACACTGGCTTGCAACAGGGCGCCGGTCTTGAGTTCATGCATCTGGCGCAGCTGGGCTTCGCTCAGGGGTTGCCCTACGCTGGCCAGGTCAATGGCCTGCCCCCCAGCCATACCGGCACTGCCGGCAGCCCGCGCCAACAAGGCGCACAGGCGGGCCTGCACGCGGCTGGGCACGGAATCGTCCTGCGGCGTCAGCAATTCAAAGGCCAACGCCTGCAGTGCGTCTCCAGCCAGCAAAGCACCGGCTTCGCCGAACTTCACATGCACGGTAGGCTTGCCCCTGCGCAGTACATCGTTGTCCATGCATGGCATGTCATCGTGCACCAATGAATAGGCGTGGATAAGCTCAACAGCACAGGCTGCCCGCAGGGCCGCAGCCACGCTGGCCTGACCAGCGCCCGCGCAGACCGCCTCATGGGCGGCCAGCACCAACAGGGGGCGCAGGCGCTTGCCACCGTCGAGCACGGCATAGCGCATGGCATCCACCAACTGTGCTGGCGCACCGTGGCTCAGGCCTGCGGGCACATCGGCTGTCACCCAGCGCTCCAACGCGCGCTCGACTTGCGACAGCCGCTCGCGGCTCCAGGTATCCAGATCAAACGCCGTGTTCATTGTGGCTTCCATGCTTTGAGGGCCCCGTCGTCCAGTACCTTGACCTGGTCTTCTACGGCCTGCAGCTTGTCACGGCACATCTGCAGCAACTGGGCACCCCGCTGGTAACCCGACAGTAACTGGTCCAGCGGCATGGAGCCGGACTCCAAGCGACCAACCAGCTGTTCCAGCTCGGCCAAAGCGGCTTCATAGCTCAGAGGATGGTCGGCCAGTTGAGGGCCATTTGCAGCAGAAACGACAGGGGCACTGGCCTTGGGCATGGAATTGGAAATCAAAATAGGCAAAAAACAGCAAAACGTGATTTTAGGCGCTTGGGAAG
>JACXTT010010853.1_pt1 | contig 12235 bp, 13 predicted proteins | sample 9270951 | NCBI WGS metagenome assembly JACXTT01 (sample SAMN15532306, study PRJNA645909) | rock metagenome | isolation source: weathered quartz diorite | place: Puerto Rico | collected 2017-06-21 | reverse complement strand
CGACGAGCGCCGCCACGGTGTCGTGCGCGGTTCCGAACGAGGTGCGGACGAGTCCCAGAGACGCGTTCATCACGGCCGCGAGCGGATGTCGAACCAGGATCGACCACGCTTCCGCTCGCATCCCTTCGCTCCGCTCCCGCGGTGACAGCGCACGACTGGACCACTGCGCATCGAGGTCGTTGACGATCTGCTCGATCCGTTGCGCTCCGAAGTTGCTCGCTTGCGGATCGAATCCCGCCTCCGCGCCTGCCGCCGTGTAGAAGTAGAGCGCCGAGATCGGAATCTCCGAGAGCGTGAAGACGCCGTACCGGATCTGGTTGCGGATCATCCACGGGATCGTGAATGCCGCGAACGACGCGGCGACGAGGAGCGCCGCCGCGAATCGGCGCCGCACCAGGGCGATCACGACCGGAAACGGAACGACGAGCAATGCGGCGGGCTTCACCAGCGCGGCAAAGCCGAGCAGACCCCCTCCAAGGAGACTACGGTACGGAGAAGCTTCACGAGAAGCCTTCTCACCGGACGTGAGATCGGCCGCGAGCACGAGCAGCGACGATCCGAGGACGACCGCGTACACGGTCTCTGCGATGCTGACGGGAGTATGGACGATGCTCGTCCAGTCCGTCGCGAACCAGATCCCCGCGGAGCGGCCAACCCGTGGATTCGCCAGCGCTCCGACGCCGATGCAGAGTCCGGCGGCGAAGACCGACGCCAGCACGCTTTGAACGACCGCGACCTTGACGCGAGAACGGGTCGAACCCGTCGAAGCTTCCAGGAGCGCGAGGAACAGCGGATAGCCGGGCGGGCGCTGGAGATCTCCCGGGAAACCACCCGGACCACCGGGATCCGACGTTCGGTAGGACCGGTGAGCGACCATGTCGTGGGCCAGCTGCTCGTAGGCGCGGGTATCGGGATTCCCCAGCGGACCTCCGGCCGACGACACCAGGAACCCCAGACGTAGCGCCAGCGCTAACCCGAAGATCCACAGCGCCGATCGCGCGTCGAATCGCCGCAGCGACGGCGGCTCGGCTGTGTCCTCGCGACGCAGCGTCGCGACGAAGCCGAGATCCGCCTCGAGGAAATCGAGCTCGCCGAGCACTGCGCGCGGCTGCCAGCGCACCTCCGCGAACTCGTCGGTCGCGATCTCCCCGCGGTGGCGCCGGATGCGGAAGAACGACAGCCGGAGCGGCGGCCCGCCCGCGTAGCGGTGCTCCGTCTCGTACAGGAGCTCGCCGATCTCGGCCTCGATCGCCAGCTCCTCGGCGAGCTCGCGGCGGAGCGCCTGCTCGGGTCGCTCGCCGGGCTCGACCTTGCCGCCGGGGAATTCCCATCGGCCGGGGTGCGGCTTGTCGAGGCGCCGCTTGCACACGAGCACGTCGTCGCCGCGCTCGATCACGCCGGCGACGACGTGGATCATTGCAGACGCGAGGCCGACTCGCGGAGGTTCGGCAGCAGCGCGCGAATCTCTCCCGCCATCGGGTCGTACGGCGCGCGGTCGAGGAAGCGCTCGAGGTCGGCGAGCGCGGGCGCGAAGCATTCCAGGCGGAAGTAGAGCAGGCCGCGGTCGCGGAGCTCGGCCACGTCGTCGGGAGTGACCAGAAGGATGCGATCGACCGCGGCGAGCGAGCGCGAGAGGTCGCCGGCGGCGAGGTAGTTCTGCTTCAAGTTGCGGAGCCAGCGCGCGAGGATCTCGTGCGGCTCGGCTGCTGCGAGCATGCTCGCGTCGAAACGGATCGCGGGACCGTAGTTCGATCGCAGGCTCTGCTCGCAATCCTTCTGCGTGACGATCTTCCGATGGAACGGATCGACGAGGATCTCGTCGTCCGCCAGCCACTTCACGAGGAAGTGGCCGGGGAATCCGACGCCGACGACCGGCAACGCGATCCTGGTGGCGATCTCCGTGTAGACGAGGCTCAGGCTGATCGGGATCCCGACGCGGCGATCGAGCACTTCGTTGAGGTAACTGTTCCGCGGGTCGGCGTAGCTGTCGACGTTGCCGCCGAAGCCGAGCTCCGTGAACACGTACTCGTTGAAGCGAGCGACTCGTTCGGGCCCTTCGGCGTCGCCGACCCGCGCGCGCGCCTGCACGGCGAGCTCGTCGAAGCGGTCGACGTAGCTCTCGACGTCGAGATCGGGATACTCCTCCTTGGCGATCCAGAGCGTCGCCTCGGCGAGCGGTACCCGCTCGGCACCCGGCCGGACCAGCTCCGCGAAGCGCGTGCGCGCATCGTTCATGGGCTCTGCTTACTCTCGCGGGCCGGGGAAGTCGACGCACGCGAACGGCCCCTTGTGGTCGCGCGCTCGGCGGTCGTAGAACGACTCGCGGTGAGCCTCGACGGATTCGAGTCCTTCTCCTTCGAGCACGGCGGCAGCGCGCGCGAGGTGTTCCGACGCGGCACGGGGCCGGCGGTCGTCGTTGTCCACGAGATCCCCGGCATCACCCCACAGGTCGCCGACTTCGGCCGACGCGTGGCCGACGCCGGACTGACGGCGATGCTTCCCGTCCTGTTCGGCACGCCCGGGAAGCCGCTGTCCGGGGCCTACATCGCGGAGCAGCTCGTGCTCGCCTGCATCCGGCGCGAGTTCACGACGTTCGCGCTCGGCCGCTCGAGCCCGGTCGTGGATTGGCTGCGCGCGCTCTGCCGGCACGCGCACGCGGAGTGCGGTGGGCCCGGCGTCGGCGCGGTCGGCATGTGCCTGACGGGTGGCTACGCGCTCTCCATGATGGTCGAGCCCGCGCTGATCGCGCCCGTGCTGAGCCAGCCGTCCTGCCCGCTGCCCATCCTGCCCGCGCAGTGCGCCTCGATCGACGCCTCCCCCGAGGAGCTCCGCATCGCACGCGAGCGCGCCGCGTCCGGCGTTTCGGTCCTCGGCCTTCGCTTCACGCACGACCGCGCCTGTCCGAAGGAGCGCTTCGACTTCCTGCGGAGCGAGCTCGGCACGGGGTTCGAGGCGATCGAGATCGACTCCGGCCCGGGAAATCCGCACGGCATCCCGCGCGGCGCGCATTCCGTGCTCACCACCGACCTCGTCGATCGTCCCGGCCATCCCACGCGCGCGGCGCTCGATCGCGTGCTCGCACGCTTCCGCGAGCGGCTGCTGCCGTCGTGAGCAAGCCCTGCGAGCTCTGCGAGATGGCCCGGACGACGCATTGGTACGCGGAGTTCGACGAGCCGTTCCGCTTCGTGATCGTCGACTGCGATTCGTGCGACGTGCCGATGGCAGTGCTCGGCACGCACCGCAAGCGCCCGACCGACGACGAGCGCGCGGCGATGCAACAGGCGCTCTCCCGGATCGCCGACGAGAAGTTCCCGGGCGGGTGGTTCTTCGACGATCACATGCGGCAGATCCCCGAGCACTACCACCTGCACGCGCGCCCGTACCCGTCGTGGTACCGCGCCGTTCGCGGGTAGACGTTTCGGGACCGGCGGAGTAGACGCAAAGCGCCGCGCGACGTTCGCAGGGATCGGAGGATACGATGAGGCGGAGTCGTTTCCCCTTGTTGGTTCTGGCGCTGGCCGCATGGAGCGCATGCTCGGCGGTTCCGGGCACGACGCGGACGAAGGCCGCGAGCCCGCTTCGCAAGGTCCGCTCCGGCATGGGTTTCGCCGACGTCGTGAAGATCGCCGGACCGCCGACGTCGCAGTCGCGGCAGGTCACGGCGCAGGCGTTCAATCCGTTCCACGTCGGCGGCGAGGGACAGATCACCGAATTCCACTACGCGCGCGTCGGGCGCGTCTTCTTCACCGGCCCGGACTTCGAGGGCGGGAACGCCAGCGTGATCGCCGTGCAGGAGGATCCGAACGAGCCGGGCCAGTGAACGCGGCCGGGCAGGGGAGCAGGATCGCGTCCCTCCTCCTGATCGCCCTGCTGTCCTCATCGTGTGGTGGAGGGGACGGCGGTGACGATTCCGGCAATGCGAACGCGGCCGTCCAGCTGCTGACGGTCGCGAGCGGCCTCGACTCCCCGCTCGATCTCGCGGCGCCGAGCGGCGACACGAGCCGCCTGTTCGTCGCCGAGAAGACCGGGCGCATCCTCGTCATCGTGAACGGCGTCGTGCAGGCGACGCCGTTCCTCGACATCCATGCGCTGGTCTCGGGCGGTGACGAGCAAGGCCTACTCGGCTTCGCGTTCCATCCCGGCTTCGCCTCGAACGGCCGCTTCTTCATCGACTACACGGATACCGCGGGGAACACGCAGGTCGTCGGCTATCGCGTGTCCGCGAATCCGAACGTCGCCGACCCGTCGAGTGCATCGACGATCCTCTCGGTCGCGCAGCCGTTCGCGAACCACAACGGAGGCGGCCTCGCGTTCGGCCCGGATGGCTTCCTCTACGTAGCGCTCGGCGACGGCGGCGGAGGCGGCGATCCGCAAGGGCACGGGCAGAACGTGGGCGATCTCCTTGGCTCGCTGCTCCGCATCGACGTCGACTCGGCCGCGCCCTACGCGATCCCGCCGGGGAACCCGTTCGCGGGCGTCTCCGGCGCGAGGCCCGAGCTCTGGAACATCGGCCTGCGGAACCCGTTCCGCTTCAGCTTCGATCGCGCTAGCGGCGACCTCTACATCGGCGACGTCGGGCAGGCGGAGCGCGAGGAGATCGACGTCGCGCCCGCCGGACAGGGCGGCCAGAACTACGGCTGGAACGTCACCGAAGGGACGATCTGCTACAACGCGTCGAGCTGCAGCACCGCCGGCATCACCCCACCCGTGCTCGACTACGATCACGACCAGGGCTGTTCCGTGATCGGCGGGTTCGTCTACCGCGGCTCGGCGATCCCCGACCTCCGCGGTCACTACTTCTACGGCGACTTCTGCGCGGGCTTCGTGCGGAGCTTCCGTTACTCCGGCGGAGCCGCGACGGATGCGCGCGAGTGGCCTACCCTTTCCCCTCACGATGTGATCCAGAGCTTCGGTCAGGACGCCGCGGGGGAAATCTACGTGCTGACCAGATCGGCCGTGTTCCGGATCGCCCCCGCCTGAGTGGTGGATCAGGGAGGCACGGATGAAACGCGAGATCTTCACGGAGGAGCACGAGCTCTTCCGCGATCAGGTGCGCCGGTTCGTCGACAAGGAGGTCGAGCCGAAAGTACCCGAGTGGAACGAGCGCGGCATGGTCGACCGGGCGATCTGGAAGCGCCTCGGTGACGAAGGGCTGCTCGGCGCCAACGCTCCCGTCGAATACGGCGGCTCGGGGCAGAGCTTTCTCTACGACGCGATCGTCATCGAAGAGCTCGCGCGCGTCCGCGCCCACGGCCTCGCCATGGGCCTTCACTCCGACGTCTGCATGCCCTACGTCACGACGTTCGCGTCGCACGAGCAGAAGGAGAAGTACCTGACCGGCGCGATCGCCGGCACGACGATCCTCGGCATCTGCATGACCGAGCCCGGAACGGGCTCGGACCTCGCGGCGATCAAGACGACGGCGCGGCGCGACGGCGACCACTACGTGCTGAACGGCTCGAAGACGTTCATCTCGAACGGCCAGATCGGCGATCTCTTCATCGTGGTCGCGAAGACCGACACGCAGGCGAGCCCGCCCCACCGCGGCATCAGCCTGATCCTCGTCGAGGCCGATTCGCCGGGGTTCGTGCGCGGGCGAAAGCTCGACAAGCTCGGACTTCGCGGCCAGGACACGAGCGAGATCGCATTCGAAGACTGCCGCGTGCCGGTCGCGAACCTGCTCGGCCCGCGCGAGGGCCTCGGCTTCAAGCAGCTCATGGAGAAGCTCCAGCAGGAGCGGTTGGTGATCGGCGTCGCCTCGATCGCTTCGTGCAAGCGCTCGCTCGACGACACCGTGCGCTACACGCTCGAGCGGAAAGCGTTCGGCCAGCCGATCGCTCACTTCCAGAACACGCAATTCAAGCTCGCCGAGCTCGCGACCGAGGTGGAGATCGGCCAGGCGTTCGTCGATCGCCTGCTCGCGGCGCACGTCCGCGGCGACGAGATCGTCACCGAGGTCAGCATGTCGAAGTGGTGGACGACGGAGCTGCAGAAGAAGCTCACGTCGCAGTGCATGCAGCTCTTCGGCGGCTACGGCTTCATGATGGAATATCCGATCGCGACCGACTACGCCGACGCCGCCGTGCAGTCGATCTACGCCGGCACGAACGAGATCATGAAGGTCATCATCGCCCGCAGGCTCGGCCTCGACGGGTGAGCTCTCGCCTCGGTCGATTCGCCGGCCGACTCGCGCTGGTCGCCTTCGGGATCGCGTTCGCCTGCGCGGCGAGCGCGCTCGCGATCCAGCTCTTCTGGTGCGGGCGCGCGAACGCGACGTACGAGTACCAGAGCGGGCCGTTCCTCGCGATGAACCCGTACTGGTCGTCCTGGCACTACGCCGCGAACGAGGTCGAGCACCGTCGCTCGTGCTTCGACGTGCGCTACGGGACGAACGACTTCGGCATGCGCGGCGGGCCGGTGAAGCCCGGCGGACGGCGGATCGCCCTGCTCGGCGACTCCTTCGTCGAGGGGTTCGGCGTGAACGACGACGAGACCGCCGCGGCCCGCATGCAGCAGCAGCTCGGAACGGACTTTCAGGTGCTGAACTTCGGCGTGTCGGGCTTCTTCACGACGATCAACGAGGTCTCGCTGTACGAAAACCTCGCGCGCTTCTTCGATCCCGAGATCACCATCCTGTTCTTCCTCAACTACAACGACCTCGAGGACTCGATGAACGCGTCGCAGCGAAAGCTCGTCGACGCCGACCTGAACCTCGTCTACCCGCGCGCGAAGAGCCTCGCGGAAGTGGAAGCGGTCATCCGCAGCATGCGGCCGAAGGGCGGATCGACGCTGCGCGGAAGCTGCGCCGCGCGCTTCTGGCGTGTGTTCCGCACGACGCTGAAGGAGCGCGTCGAGATGGCGCTCGACCTGCGCTGGGATTTCCACGAGGAGCTGGCACGGCCCTATCGGGTCGCGGAGGACGCGGCGACGCAGCATGCCTGGGCCATCGTCGAGCGCTCGCTCGCACACCTCGCCGAGCTGACCCAGGCACATGGATCGAAGCTGCTGGTCGTGGATCTCGCGGATCCCTATCAGATCGATCCGGGGTGGCTTCGCGTGACGCGGCTCTCCTCTTCGTCGGAGATCTCGCCGACCAAGCCGAACCAGCGGCTCGGCGCAATCTGCCGCAAGCTCGGGATCTCCTTCTACGACATGTACCCCGAGGTGACCGCATACGTAGCCGAGCACCGCCTCGAGTTTCCGTACCTCAGCCTCTCGTGTGACCGGCACTACGCGGCAAACGGCCAACAGATCCTCGCGGACCTGATCGTCGCGCATCTCCGACGGTCGGGGACGCTGGTCGAGCCCGCGGCATCGAGCCCGTCGCGCTGAGCAGTCCCGAAGATCACTTTGAAACACTAAAATGAAACGGACGCACGTGATCGTGCGTGTCAGCTTGACCCCTCGCTCGGCGCCTTCACCGTTCGAGAATTCGCTCACCGTGCATTTTCGTACGCACGTAAAAGGCCAGTGGCGTCGAGAATTTGCCGCTCTTCGCCCAACTGACGTATTTTCTACCTACCCCTCTCTTGAAATGTCTACGGAATCTCCTCCCACCGCTGGGCCCAGGAGCTGGCGAGCCGTTTGCTTGAAAGATCGCATCACGAGATAGCCACCGAGGTCATCATGCGGACAGGACAAGCAGGACTCACTCTCATGGAGATGGTCGTGACCGTCAGCCTCGGAAGCATGCTGGCGGCGGCGGCGATTCCGAACCTCGGAGGCGCCATGAGTGCGCACCGGTTGATGAGCGGGCTTCGCGAGACCGTCAGCGTGATCCGGCAGGCGCGCAGCGTGGCGGTGTCGCGGAACCAGCTCGCGCGGGTCTCGGTGTCGGGCGGGAATACCCTGACGATCGAGGCGAGCTCCGACGGCGGCACGACCTGGGCTTCGGTCGGCGAGCCCCAGGTGCTCGAGAGCGGCGTGACCGTGTCCTCGGTCTCGCCTGCGAACGGCCTGCGATTCACCGGCACCGGCACGGTGGCGAGCGCCGTCGCGGTCACGGTGCGTAACGCCAAGGGTGACACCAAGCAGATCAACGTCGCGCTGCTCGGCGGGGTGGACCTGTCATGAAGCGCGGGATGTTCGGACAGAGCGGCGCGTCCATCATCGAGCTGCTGGCTGCCGTCGGCGTATTCGCGATCGTCGTCGTCGGCCTGTCGCCTTCGCTGCTCAGCGCGAAGAGCGTCGCAGATCTCGGCAAGGATCGCGCGATCGCGACGACGCTCGCCGCGGACAAGCTCGAGTACCTGCGTCAGAGCGGCGCGAGCTTGCTCGTGACTGGAAGCGACGGGCCGTTGAACTCGAGCGGGGGTACGACGAACGGGATCTTCACCCGGCACTGGACGATCACTCCCGATTCGCCAATCGCCGGGCTCACCCAGATCCTGGTGTACATCACCTGGAACGAGCGCGGCACGTTGAATCGCGTCGACCTCGTCGCCGTGGCGCACTCGTGAAATCGCGCCGACTTCGCGATTCGTCGGGCTTCACACTCCTCGAGCTGATGATCTCGACGATCATCACGCTAGCGCTCGGCGTCGGCGGATTCATGTTCCTGCGCACCCAGCTTCGCTCGCTCACCGATCAGTCGGCCGGCGTCGACGCGATGGAGGGTGCACGCGCTGCGCTCGACTTCATGTCGAACGACATCCGGATGACCCGGGCGAACGGAGCCGCCGGATCGGGATGGGTCGGCACCAGCACGTGCACCGGCCGTTCCGACAGCTTCACCGCGGTCTGGGACGACGGGCTCTCGGCGAACGGAACGGCCCCGAATCACACCGTCCAGTACTGGTACGACTCCGCCAACAAACGGATCGTGCGCACGACCGGCGGTGCCGACACGACGCTCATCCCGAACGTCCCCGCGAACGGATTGGCGTTCACGTACTACACATCGACCGGCGCGGCCGCCGCGATGTCCGGGACGCCGTCGCAAGTCACGTCTTGTGACGGCGTGCAGGTCGTCCAGGTCTCCGTGACGGTCACCGCGAAGCGCGCGACGCAGACGTTCACCCGGAATATCGGCACGCGCATCGCGCTCCGCAATCGCTCCAACGTCCTCTACCGGATGCATTCGTGAGGAACCCGATGAAGAACTCCGCCGGCTCCTCGATGGTGTTCACGCTGCTGATCCTGTTCGCGCTCATGGCGCTCGGCGTCGCAGGTCTCTCCGGGGCCGCGTCATCGCTGCAGATCTCCAACAACTACCGGACCGGCACGCAGGCCCTCGAGGCCGCGGAGGCCGGCGTCATCCATTCCGTCAAGGTGATGAACAACGCCGCGCCGGCACGGATGGACACCGACATCTACAACAACTGGAACTCGTTGTACGGAACCTCCGCGCGGACGCTCATCTCGAGCGTCACCTACGCGGTGACCCCGACCTCGCCGGATCCGCTGCGCGGGGCGCCACGCACGAACATGCAGATCACCTCCGTCGGCACCGCGCCCGGCCAGTCGTCGCGCACCATCGTCGCGCACGTGATGATGACGCCGTGCGGAGCGATCGACATGCCGAGCAGCGGCCTCAGCACGACGTTCAACGGCAATCGCTTCCTGATCGACGGCAACGACTATCTCGTCACCGGCAGCTGCGGCGCGGGTAATGGCAACGGCAACGGCAATAGCTCGTGCTTGAATCCCGCGGGCAGCGCCATCCTCGGCATCAGCACGCGGACCACCTCCGACGTGACCGGGATCGTCGGGTCGTTGAGCTCCGGCCAGTACGACAACGTCGTCGGTCTCTCCGCGGATCAGCCGGCGAGCGTCGGCACCTGCCAGGGCCCGACTCCCAGCGACATCAGCAACACTTACGAGCCGCGAATCCTCGCGGCCGCGGGCGGGAGCGTCATCAACAACCCGGCCGTGAACGGCAGCCCGACGTTCGGTAGCCTGAACAGCCCGATCGTCATGCACTTCGACAGCTCGATCGACATCCGCGGCAACGTCACGGGCTACGGGATCCTCGTCGTCGACGGCGGGCTCACGGTGAGCGGCAGCCTCGCCTGGACGGGCCTCGTGCTCGTGAACGGCACGACCCAGTTCACGAACATCAACGGCAACTCGACGATCATGGGGGCGCTCACCACCACGGACCTCAACCTGAACGTCAACGGCAGCGCGAGCGTCAGCTACTCGAGCCAGGCACTCGACATCGCGAACGGCATCGCGGCGAACCAAAACCTGGTTCCGAAGCACGTCGGCGTCGTGGCATGGAGTCAAAGTTGAACGGACGATCTTTCATCTGGACGACCGCCCTCTTCCTCGGATTGACCGGCGCCGGGACGGCGCGGGCCTACTACGTCGAGGTCGAGCTCGACAACGGGCAGCACGTGATCGGTAGCGCGTACGCGTCGCGCGACACGTCCCTCCTCGTCTTCACTCCGGCGGGAACCGTGGAGGTCGATCGCAAGCAAGTCCGCAGGGTGGACGAGCACGACGGGAACCTGCCCGCCAGCGCTCTCGCCGCAACCGGCGGCCAGGGAGCCCCGTCTCCGTCGACCGGTAGCTTCCGGCTGCCGAACCGCGGCACCACCGAAGACGCGCTCAAGGAAGAAGATCCGAGGGTTCGCCAGGACAAGATCGCCCGGCAGCTGATCTTCCTCTACCGCGACCGCGCGCTCGCCGTGAACAACCGCGACCAGGACGCCGTCAAGGCAATCGACGCCAAGATCGAAGAGATGAAGGACGCACGCGGCGACAAGAAGTCCGACGACAAGGACTCTTCCGGAAGCCGCGCTTCGAACTAGATCGCGCCCGTCTTCCGCAGCGATTCCACGTCGCCCGCGGAGAACCCCCAGTCGCGAAGCGCGGGCTCGGTGTTCTGACCGACGATCGGCGCCGGGCCCTGGATCTCCGACGGCGTGCCGGAGAACCTTGGCGCAACGTTCGGCTGCACGACGCCCTCGACCTCGACGAACGTCTTCCGCGCGACGTTGTGCGGATGGCTCGGCGCCTCCGCGAGCGTCAGCACGGGGGCGAAGCAGACGTCGGTGTTCTCCATGATCGCGCACCACTCGTCGCGCGTCTTGCTCTTCATGATCGCGGCGAGCTTCTGCTTCATCGCCGGCCAGTTCGGCTTGTCGAGCTGCGCGGCGAACGCGGCATCGAGGCCCGCGTGCTTGCGGAGCAGGTCGTAGAACTGCGGCTCGATCGAACCGAGCGCCACGTACTTCCCGTCTTTCGTCTCGTAGGTGCCGTAGAAGTGCGCCCCGCCGTCGAGCAGGTTCGTGCCGCGATCGTCGGTCCAGCCCCACGGCCCGGGTACGCCGACGAGGCCGAAGATCATGGTCGCGAGCGAGGCGGCGCCGTCGGTCATCGCCGCGTCGACCACCTGTCCCTTGCCGGAGCGCGCGGCCTCGAACAGCGCCGACACCATGCCGAGCGCGAGATACAGCGCGCCGCCGCCGAAGTCGCCGACGAGGTTCAGCGGCGGCACCGGGTTCCGTCCCGGCTCGCCGATCGCGTGCAGCACGCCGGTGATCGCGATGTAGTTGATGTCGTGGCCGGCCGACTGCGCGAGTGTGCCGGTCTGGCCCCAGCCGGTGACGCGGCCGTACACGATCTTCCGATTCCGCGCGAAGCAGGCGTCAGGACCGAGGCCGAGCCGCTCCATGACGCCGGGCCGGAAGCCTTCCTGGAGCATGTCCGCCTTCTCGACCAGGCGCAGGCAGGCCTCGATGCCCTCGGGCTTCTTCAAGTCGATCGCCGCCGAGCGCCGGCCGCGGCCGGCAACGTCGCGCGGGCCGCCGCCCTTCGCGCCCTTGCGGTCGATGCGCAGCACGTCCGCGCCCATGTCCGAGAGCAGCGTCGCGCAGAGCGGGCCCGGACCGATGCCCGCGAACTCGAGAACTCGTACCCCGGAAAGTGGTCCCTTGCCCATGTCGTTCGGATCTCCGCCTCGGGGTCTTAAAGATCTTCCATTCGAATGTCGACCTCGGAGTTCTTCGACGCTTCCTGGAACTGCCGCCGCACCCATTCGGCGTCGGCGTTCTTCTTCTGCGCCTTGAGACTCTCCCAGAGCCCGTAGAGCGAGCGGGGATTTCGCGGGTTTCGCGCGAGGTCCTCGCGGAAGACTTTCTCGGCCTCGTCCTTCTGCCCGTCGAGAAAGAGTGCCGCACCGAGCGACTCACGCACGGGGTTCAACCAGGGCGGCGGCTCGTCGTACGCGAGCTGATCCTGCGCATCGACGGCGTCGCGCCACGCGGCGATCGCGGCCTTGCGGTCGTTC